>WNGB01003069.1_pt1 | contig 36688 bp, 31 predicted proteins | sample 5400681 | NCBI WGS metagenome assembly WNGB01 (sample SAMN13153367, study PRJNA577476) | soil metagenome | isolation source: 115 cm soil or saprolite under grassland replicate 2 | place: USA:California | collected 2016-06-15 | reverse complement strand
CCCTCTGTGTCAACCTCCGGTGAGGCAGTTCGAGCTGCTGAATCGTTGAGCTGAGAGGGCGGGGAGGAGCTCCCCGGTGACCACCACGACCGACCATTTCTTGAACGCGCACGCCCAGGCTGGCGCCATGGGCGACACCACCGATCCGGACCCTGAGGTTCCCCAGCGTGCTCGCGGCCCGCGGCGGTACTCGGCGAAGTACAAGGCGCAGGTCCTGGAGGAGTACGAGGGCCTGGACAAGGCCGGCAAGGGCGCGCTGCTGCGGCGGGAGGGCCTGTACACCTCGCTGATCTCCGAGTGGCGCAAGCAGCGTGACCGAGGGGCGCTGCAGGCGCTGGCCAAGCCGGCCGGACGCCAGCCGGCCGATCCCCGCGACCGGGAGGTGGCACGGCTGCGTCGGGAGAACCAGCGTCTGGCCGGCGAGCTGGACACGGCCCGCAAGGTGATCGAGGTCCAGGGAAAGCTCTCGGCGCTGTTGGAGCAGCTCGCCACCGACAGCATGACCGGGCCCCAGCAGGGCGAGACGAGATGATCGACCAGGCCGTCGCCGAGCTGACGGCATTGGTGGGCTTGCGTGGCGCGTGTGCGGCGGTCGGCGAGGCCCGAGCGCGCTGGTATCGCCGGCACCGCCAAAGCCCGCCGCCGCCCGGGCCCGAGCGGGCGCCCCAAGCCCAGCCGCGGGCGCTGTCGGCGGTGGAGCGCACCGAGCTTCGTCGGGTGCTCAACAGCCCCGACCACGTCGACGAGGCGCCGGCGACGGTGTACGCCAAGCTGCTGGACCAGGGCGTCTACCTGGCGTCGGTGCCGACGATGTACCGGGTGCTGCGCGCCCACGACGAGGTACACGAGCGGCGCCGGCAGGCCACCCACCCGGCGGTCAAGAAGCCCGAACTGCTGGCGGCCAGGCCCAACGAGGTCTACTCGTGGGACATCACCAAGCTGCACGGCCCGGCCAAGTGGACCTACTTCTACCTGTACGTGATCGTCGACGTCTTCAGCCGCTACGTGCCGGGCTGGATGCTGGCGCATGCCGAGAACGCCAAGCTCGCCGAGGCGCTGCTGGCCGACACCGTCGCCAAGCAGGGCATCGCCCACGGGCAGCTCACCATCCACGCCGACCGTGGCTCGCCGATGACCGCCAAGCCGGTGGCGTTCCTGCTGGCTGAGCTGGGGGTGACCAAGTCCCATAGCCGACCGCACGTGAGCAACGACAACCCCTACAGCGAAAGCCAGTTCCGCACCATGAAGTACCGCCCCGAGTTCCCTGACCGCTTCGGCAGCTACCAGGACGCCCACGCCTTCTGCGGCCGGTTCTTCCGCTGGTACAACGACGAGCACCGCCACTCCGGGATCGGGTTCCACGCGCCCGCTGACGTGCACTACGGCCGCGCCGAACTCGTCAGGGCCCAGCGGGCCCAGGTCCTCAACGGCGCCTACATGCAGCACCCCGAGCGCTTCGTCCCACCCCGAGCGCTTCGTCCGCAAGCCACCCGAACCGCCGGCGCTGCCAACCGCGGTGTGGATCAACCAGCCGAAGGAGGACACCCCGACGACCCAGTGATTCCCGAAGGAATCTGCCTCAGAAAGGTTGACAGGCGCCGGCACCGCAGGCCGCGTCGAGAACGCCCAGGTCGCGGTCTTGCTGGTCTACGCCAGCGACGCCGGGCACGCCGTGATCGACCGGGAGTTGTACCTGCCCCGGGGCTGGATCGCCGACCCCGCCCGCTGCCGGGCCGCGGGCGTCCCCGCCCGGGTGGGGTTTGCGACCAAGCCCAAGCTGGCCACGACCATGCTCACCCGTGCGCTGGACGCCGGAGTCCCGGCCAGTTGGGTGGCTGGCGATGAGGTCTACGGCGCCGACCCCAAGCTCCGAGCCTGCCTGGAGGCCAGAGGCATCGGGTATGTGCTGGCGGTGGCCTGCGACCACCCGGTCGGGGCCGCCGGCGGCACCTGGCGCGCCGACGCCCTGCTCCGGCGGGTGCCGGCGCGGGCCTGGCAGTGCATCTCGGCCGGCCAGGGCGCCAAGGGCCACCGCTACTACGACTGGGCGTTTGTCCAGCTCGACCCTGGCGCGCGTGACCCTTCAGACCCCGGGCAGCGCTGGCTGCTGGTGCGCCGCAACCGCAAGACCGGCGAGCTGGCCTTCTACCACTGCTGGATGCCCCACCCCACCCCACTGGCCGTCCTGGTCAACGTGGCGGGCCGGCGCTGGACGGTGGAAGAGCGCATCCAGACCAGCAAGGGCCTGTGTGGCCTGGATCAGCATCAGGTGCGCCGCTGGCGCTCCTGGTACCGCTGGATGACCCTGGCCATGCTTGCCCACGCCTTCCTGGTCGTGGCCGCTCTGACCGACAACACCCGCCACCCACCACCCCCCGGGCTGATCAGCCTGACCTGCAACGAGTTGCAGCACCTGTTCGCCGCGCTGCTCGCCCGTCCCGCCGCTGACCCCGCCCACCGGGTGCGCTGGTCGCTGTGGCGACGCCGACAACAGGCCCGCGCCCGCACCTGCCACTACCACCGGCAAGCCAACAGCCCATGAAGATCACGATCTACGGTTGGAGTACTAAGCCAAGCACCACCGCCACGCGGCTGCTGACCAAAGCGGGCGCGGAGGATCAGAGATCCAGGCGGGCCCGTGGGGTGCCGGAAGACTTCAACGCATCCATGGCGTCGCACCCGTTGTCGGGTCGGGCTCCTGCCGGGCGCCGACGGTGCTCGCCATCGTGCATCATGGACGCATGACCGAGTATCGAGCCGAGTTCGACGCCGACGTCACCTTCCTCAACGGGGGTGGACTGCAGGCCCAGGGGTTCAAGCTCGACGTCCCCGACCCGGAGATCACCGAAGACCAGCTCGCGAGCATCTTCGTCCGCCAGCTCGGCCTGCTGATGACCGAGCGGGTCACGCTGCGCGCCGTGCGTGTCGTCCAGGAACCGCACAAGGGCCTTCGCGGCCATCCCGAGGCGCCGGGGCTGGCGCCGCCCGGCCCGCCCATGCGGCTGGTCGAACTCAGCCACCCGATCACCGCCGGCATGACGACCTACCCCGGGCTGCCGGGGCCCGAGATCACGGCCTACGTGACCCGCGAGGCAGCCCGTGACCTGTACGCGCCGGGCACCGAGTTCGCCATCGACCGCATCACCATGCTGGGGAACACCGGCACCTACCTCGACAGCCCCTACCACCGCTACGCCGGCGGCGCCGACCTTGCGGACGTCCCGCTCTCCGCGCTCGCCGACCTACCTGCGGTCGTCGTCCGGCTGGCCGACTCGGGCCGCCGCGGCGTCGACATCGGCGCGCTCGCCGCGCTCGCCGTAGAGGGCCACGCGGTCCTGCTGCACACCGGCTGGGACCGGAACTGGGGCACCGACCGGTACGGCCAGGACGCGCCCTACCTCACCCGCGCCGGTGCGCAGTGGCTCGCCGACCACGGCGCCCGGCTGGTCGGCATCGACTCGGTCAACATCGACGACGCGGCCGACGGCGAACGGCCGGCGCATTCGCTGCTGCTGGCCGCCGGTATCCCGGTCGTGGAGCACCTCACCGGTCTCGACCAGGTGCCCGCCACCGGCGCCCGCTTCACCGCCACCCCGCCGCGCCTGCGCGCGTTCGGCACCTTCCCCGTGCGCGCGTTCGCGTCCGTTCCCGGAGCCTCGCCCGCGGCTTCGTGAGCCATGCCGGCGAGTCGCTCGCCTGGGTCGCCGCCTGGTCCTATCGGCAGTCTGTTGAGCCGGGTAGGCTCCGGCGTCCTGTCCTTCCATAGGTTCTGTCCGCCGCCAGGAGCCCACCTACCGATGACCAGCCGCAGCTCCTGTCCGCCCGCGCCTGGCCGCTCGAGGAGTACGCCGCCGAGTTCGACGGGCTGTTTCGCAGCCTGGCGCAGCGTCGCGGCTTCCGCGACTGGTTGCAACGCTGCTGCTACCAAGAGATCGCAACAAGACCCTGAACCTGCTCGTGGGGACGATCCCGTCGCGCCGTCTCCAGGCCTGTTCGCCGGGGCGTGGGCTTCAAGCAGGCTGATTCACTCCGCGAAACGTCCACACCTGGCCGAAGGGCGGTTCGGCCCGTCCTGGAGCACCTCGAAGGCGCGTTCTGACGACGGCGTGCTCCGCCGACGCGCTCGGAGCTTCGCCGATGCGGCGTGATCATTGCCACTGCGGGCTCGACGCCCGCGCGCTCCACCGCATGCTCAACCTATGGGACGTGCGAGCAGTGGCGGGGCTGGTGCCTCGTGGCACCAGCCCCGTCGTCAGGCCAGCCGCGTCAGCGCAGACCGATGTTCACCGAGTAGGTCTGCCCGTCGTCCAGCCGGACGCCGATGCGCCAGTAAGAGCCCTTCTGGCCGCTCGAAGTCCCCCAGTTGTAGATGTACTGCTGGCCGGTCGAGTCCCAGCGGTAGGTGCCGCTGGTGCTGGGCAGGTCGCCGTACGCGGACTCGTCCACCGGCGCGGTCGTCGGGCTGCCCTTCGCGGGCGTGACCCACTGGGGCAGGCTGCCTGGCTGGACGATGGCGCCGTCGCTCTTCTTGAGCTGGAACTTCACCGGGACGGTGCTGCCCGCCTTGAAGACGCTCACGCTGGTCCCGATCTGGTGGGCGGTGTCGTTGATCGGCTGCAGGAACCCGTCGAACCGGTAGACCACCTGGTAGGTGCCGGTTCGCGTGACGGTGTTGCCGGCCTTGTCGGTGGCGGTCGCGGTGAACGTGAAGGTGCCGACGCCGCTCGGAAGCCCGCCGCTCACCCGCACCGAGCACGAGGCGACACCCGAGACGTCGTCACCCGCGGCGCACGAGGCCGCCGGCACCGTGCCGAGGGTGTAGATACCGCCGTCCCTGAGGCTGAGCGTGGTGATGGTCGGGGTCTCGGCGTCGATGTCGATGTGGTCGACGGTCGCGGTCCTGGCGTTGCCGGCGTTGTCGACCGCCCGGGCGGTCACCAACTGGTTCACGCCGTTGCCGGTCAGGGTCACGTCGTCGGGGCACACCGCCACGCCGGACAGCGCGTCGGAGCAGCTGAAGTGCACCGTGACCGGACCGGTGTACCAGCCGTCGGCGCCGACCTTCCCCGCGACGACGGCGCCAGCGATGGCCGGCGGGGTCTTGTCGAGCTTGACGGTCACCAAGTCGGTGCCGACGTTGCCGGCGGTGTCCTTGGCCTGGCCCTCGACAGCCTGCCCGCTGGTCTCGTCGCCGACCAGCACGTCCGGCGTGATCGAGCTGGGGTCGACGCCTGAGCCCGTGTCGTCGTCCTTGGCGCTGAAGTGGACGGTCACGTCACTCGAGTTCCAGCCTGCGGCGTTCGGCGTCGGGGTCACCGTGTGGGTCACGGTCGGGGCGATGTTGTCGTAGTCGAGCCCGATCGTGTTCTTCGGCTCCTGGTTGCCGGCCCGGTCGAGCGCGTAGTAGTCCACGGTCGCGTTGCCGCTGCCGTTCAAGGGGACGTTCACGTCGACGCTGGTCCCGGTCGCGACCTGCTCGGTCCCGCCGTCGACGCGGTAGTGGATCTCCCTGACGCCGGACGGGCCGACGTCGGTGGCTTGCAGCCTCACCGTGGCGGTGCTCCCGGTGCAGTACCCGTTGGTGGAGGTGCACACGTTGTCGGCCTTCGTCTGGGGCGCGTGGCCGTCGATGTTGATGCCGCCGACGGTCTTGCCGGGCGTCGAGTTGCCCGCATGGTCGGTCGCGGGGTCGCTGGTGACGCTCTGATCGATGCCGTCGCCGCTGATCAGCTTGCTGGTCGGGCAGGAGGCGACCTCGGACAGGTTGTCGCCGCAGGTGAAGTCGACCACGACGTCGGTGTGGTACCAGCCGTCGTTGTTGGGCTGGGTCGTAGGGCCGCCGTCGACCGTGGGCGGTGTCCTGTCGATCTTGATGCCGCTGAGCGACGCGCTGACGGTATTGCCCGCCTTGTCGGACACGCTCACCGGCCCGGCGCCCAGATCGGTGCCTTCGCCCGTGATCGTGCTGTCCTCCGGCTGCGTGCTGGTGTCGACGCCCGACAGCCCGTCCGACGCGGTCCAGCGGACGGTCACGTCGTGGTTGTACCAGCCGTCGGCATTGGGATCGGTGGCCGGTGCGCCGGCGAGGTGCGGTGCGGTCAGGTCGATGTTGATGTCGTCGACGGTCGCCTCACTGCCGTTGCCGGCGTTGTCCTGCGCGCTGCCGGTGACGCTCTGGCCGGCGCCCTGGTTCTCGAGCAGGCCGCCGCCGATGCACCCGGCGATCCCCGACTCTGCGTCGTCGCAGGTGAAGCCCACCAGGACCGGGGTGTTGTTCCAGCCGTTGGCGTTCGCTGTCGGGGTCCGGCTGGGCGTGATCGTCGGGGGGACACCGTCGATCTTGAGCGTGAGGTCGTGGCCGTCGGCCGTCCCGTCCTCGACGTTCCCGGCCTGGTCGACGCTCCAGTAGGCGATCGTGTGGCTGCCCTTCAAGCTGTGGCGGAAGGGGCCGTCGTAGGTCTGCCTGGCACCGCCGTCCACGCGGTAGTAGGTCGCCTTGACACCCGAGAGGCTGTCCACCCCGGCGAGGGTCACCTCCATCGGTCCGGCGTACCAGCCGCTGTCCAGCGGCGCGGGCACGTCCGCCGAGGTGCTCGGGGCGGTGCGGTCGATCTTGATCCCTGCGACCGTCCTGCTGGTCGAGTTGCCCGCGTTGTCGCTGATCGACGTGCTGGCCGAGAGGTCGCTGCCCTCCCCGGTGATCGTGCTGGCGGCCGGGCAGCTCTCCGCAAGGCCCGACAGCTCATCCGAGCAGGTCCAGTCCACGGTGACGTCGTCTGCGTACCAGCCGTCGCCGTTCGGGGCGGTGGTGGCGGCACCGTCGAGGGACGGGGCCGTCTTGTCGACGCTGATCCCGGTCAGCCCGTCGCTCGCGGAGTTGCCCGCCGCGTCGGTGGCGGAGGCGCTGACGTGCTGGTCGGCGCCCTCGGCGACGGTCTTGGACGCCGGGCACGCGTCGATGCCCGACAGTGCGTCGGAGCAGCTGAAGCCCACCGTGACGTCAGCGGCGTACCAGCCGTTTGCGTTGGCGGCACGGTCGGCGCCCGCGTGGATCGTCGGCCCGGTCTTGTCGATGGAGACGGTCGCCGGGTCGGTCGTCTGGTTGCCGGCGTTGTCCACGGCAGTGCCCGGCACCGGCTGGTCCTTGCCCTCGGTGGTGACCGTCCGCGGGCCGGTGCAGCTCGCGACGCCCGACTGGGCGTCCGAGCAGGTGAAGGTCACCGTGACGTCGCCGTTGTTCCAGCCGTTGGCGTTGGCGGCAGGCGACTGGCCGTGGTTGATGGCCGGCGGCGTCTTGTCGATCCTGACCTGGACGGTCTTGGCGGCCTCGACGTTGCCGGCCTTGTCGACGCTCCAGAACTCCACCGTGTGGGCACCCTCGGCGCTGATCGAGATGCTCGTGCCGGTCTGCCGCGCACCGCCGTCGAGGGTGTAGTGGGTAGCGCTGACGCCCGAGAGCGCGTCGTCGGCGCTCAGGCTGATGGTGAGGTCGTGGTTGTTCCAGTCGCCCGGTGCCGCCGCGGTCGTGGTGGGCGCCGTCTTGTCGATGTCGACCGATGGGCTGCTGGCGCCGGTCGTGTTGCCGGCCTTGTCGCTGACAGACGCGGCCGCCGTCTTGCCGGCGCCTTCGCCGCTGATCGTGCTGTTGGCCGGGCAGGCCCCGTCGATGCCGGAGAGCGCGTCCGAGCAGGCCCAGCCGATGGTGACATCGCCGGAGTACCAGCCGGCCGCGTTGGCGCTCGTCGTCGGGGTGCCGCTCAGGACCGGGGCCACCTTGTCGATGTTGACCGGCCCGACCGTTGCGCTGGCGATGTTGTCGGCGTTGTCGGTGGCGGTGCCCTCGCGTGACTGGCCTGCGCCGTCGTCGGCCAGTGTGGTCGTCCCCGTGCAGCTCCTGATGCCCGACAACGCGTCGGCGCAGGTGAAGCTCACGGTCACGGCGGTGTTGTTCCACCCGTTGGCGTTCGCCGCCGGGCTGCGGCCGCCAGCGATCGTCGGCGCGGTCTTGTCCAGCTTGACGGCGACCGAGCCGCTGGCGGTGTTGCCCAGCCGGTCGGTTGCACTCGACGTCTTGGTGACAGCGGCCGTGCTCGCGGTCACGCTGTCGGTCGCGGGCGTCGGGCCGCTCGCCACGCCGGCACCGACGTCGGTCGCGCTCCAGGTGATCGTGACGTTGGCGTTGGTCCAGCCGGCGGCGTTCGGTGCGGGGGAGAGCGCGGCGGTGACGGTCGGGCCGGTGTTGTCCAGGACGTACCCGGCGGTGGCGGGACTCTGGGACTGGCCGGTGCAGTTGTTGGCGTTGAAGTTCGGCGAGGCCGCCGCCGTCACGGTCCGGATGCCGTCACCGGTGCCGGCCGTGAACGGGAACGACCACGACGACTTCGGCGTGGTGGACGTCTGGCGCGCCGAGTGCGCGCCGGTGACCTGGACGCACCTGGTATCGGCTGACGTGGTCACCGTTAGGGTGAGGGCTCCGCCGTTCTTGGCGTACAGCGCGCCGGCCACGCTCGCCGTCCCCGTGCCGCCGCTGAACGACGCCGCGGTGACCGAGGACGCTGCCGCCGGGGTGAGCTGGACGAGGGTGGCGACCAGCGCGAGCAGGGTAGCGAGCGTCGCGGTGCGCCTCGGGGTCCTGAGGGATGCGGAAAGGTGCACGGGGCCTCCGTCGTCTGAGTGGATTGCGACGACGGTAGTGATCCGGACACTGGTCGCCTATGGCCTGCTGGAGGGATTCGGCGTGGAGGTTTCTCGACGCCGACTGCGTAGGCCAGCCTCATCCGGGCGCTCGGCGGGAGCCAAGGCCGGCCCTGTCAGCGTCCCTCGACCAGCCGGACGGCAGCCTCACGGTCGGGCACCCGCAGCTTCCTCACGACGGCGGCGACGTGGGTGCGGATGGTGGCATGTGAGACGAAGAGGCGTTCGGCCATCTCGTGGGTGCTCAGCCCCTCGCACAGCAGGTCGAGCACCTCCCACTCGCGGCTTGTCAGCTCCACGCTCTGGCGGCCCAGCAACGGCAGCCGGCGGCGCCGGCCGCGTTCGCGGAGACCCTGGATCACCCGGGCGACGAGATAGCGCGGCAGGGCCGCCTCGCCCGCCAGCACGCCGCGGAGCGCGTGGGGCAGCCGCTCTGGGCGGGTTTCCTTGGGCAGGTAGCCGACCGCGCCGGCGCGGATGGCGTCGAACAACTCATCGTCGTTGTGCGAGACCGCGAGCATGACGACCGCGGTGTCCGGCAGGCTCGAGACGATCGCCTGCGTGGCCGCGATCCCGTTACCCGGCACGTGGACGTCCACCAAGCACAGGTCCGGACGCTCACGCAGAGCGGCCTTGACCGCCGCGCCCGCGTCGGCGACCTCGGCGCACACCTCGAACCCGTCGTCCTCCAGGACCGCCCGCACCCCGGCCCGCGTGGCGGGGTGGTGATCGGCGATCAGCACTCGGATCCGCTCGGCCACGGCAGCCACCCTCCGCGTTGGATCCCAGGGACGCTGGACCGGCTGGAAGCCATCTCCGAGTGCTTCGGCGCGATCTCGTCTGCGCATGAGACCCGGGTTTGCGACCCCCGGACATCTCCGGAGCGGCATGCCGGCCGGTCGTTGTCGAGCGTCACCAGCGACCTGCCATCGGCAGCTGCTAGTCGCGTTTGAGGACGCCGGTGAAGGCGGCGGCGACGGCGGCGGTGAGCACCCAGCCCACCAGAATGGACGACCAGGCCCACCATTGCGCACCGCCGCGGGGGAGCCAGCTGTCCTCCTGGTGCAGGTTCACCACCGGCAGCAGCGAGTCGAGGGAGTAGACCAGCGGCTGGAAGGCCGGTTGGGGCTCGCCTGGCTTGGCAGGCGTCAGGGAGCCGGGGTAGGCGCCAGCGAACACCATCCAGCCGGCCAGCCAGAATCCCAGCAGCCAGAGCCCGGCTTGCCAGGTACGGTAGCCGTAGCCGATCAGGGCATCAAGGAGCAGGCTCCACACCCTGATCGGGAGGGGGAGGGTGCGGCGGCGGGCACGTTGCTTGGCGATCGCGACCGTGCGGGCGTCCTGGTCGCGGCCGGCGCGGCGGTAGACGCTGGCCAACTGCTCGTAGGGTTGCGGGCTGTAGCCGCGGGGATTGCGGCCCAACCAGTCCAGCCGCTGGCGGGCGCTGACCGGGAAGCGCTCGAACAGGCTGTCATAGGTGAACGCGGAGAGATCGATCGTCCGGGGCCAGCTGGCCGGGTCATCAAGCAGGGTACCGACCTGGGCGCCGACCAAGACCACCTTATCGGGCGGTTGCGCAAGCTCACGGAGGAACAGCGTCCTGGCCCGCAGGCCCACCAGGATCAGCGCCACCCTGTCGGGGCCGGTCAGGGTGGCTCGGTCGAGGACGAGCCCTCCGCCGATCCGCGCGCCCTCGAGGTCGACCTCGCCGTGGACGCTGAACCCCTGGCAGGCCATGTTGTGGCCCACGGTGAGCCGACGGGCATACAGCGCGTACCCGCCCGGGTTGCTGAGGATCGCCCCCTTGAGCCTGAGGCTGCCGCCGACATGGGCGCCTTCGAGGTGGACGGCGCCGTGGACGCTGAACCCCTCCTGGCACAGCATCGCTTGGTCGACGGTGAGGCGGTCGGCGTACAGCGCCCGCCCACCCGGGTTGCTGAGGGTCGCGCCGTCGAGGCTGAGGCTGCCGCCGATGTGGGCGCCGCCGAGGTTGACCTCCCCGCGGGCGTGGAAGCCGCGTCCAAGGTCGACGTTGCCGCGGGTGGTGAGCTGCTCGGCATCCAGGGCGGGCAGGTGGCAGCCGGGCAGGCGCAGCGCGGGCACGGTCGCCTCGATCAGGGCGACCGACTCATCAAACCAGCAGCCCAGTAGCAGGACCGGGCAGACCAGGTGGGCCGCCTCCAGGTCCAGCCGGCCAGCGATGCGAGCGCCGGCCAGCCGGAGCGCCCGCGGCTGATCCGGCCCGTCGCCTCGGGTGAGCAGGTCGGCGAGCAGCACCGCGGGGACGGTTCGCCGAGCACCCCACTCGCCGCCTCGCGCCGCAGCATCGGCCGTGGTGTCCCCCTGCCGCAGGTCGACCAGCTGTCCGGTGCGGATCGCCCCGCGCAGCCGCTGCTCGATGTCGCCATGGCTGTCGTCCGCCGGTGTCATTTGCCCTCCTGGTCTGGTCGTCGGGTATCCGCCGCCGCTCCCTAATGTCGCTGATGGGCAGATCGCACGTCAGCATCCTGGCCATGGCTTGGCGTGCCGGTGGTTCGAGTGCAAGAGACGTTGGCGTGTGGCCACGCGGCCATCAGCCAGTCGTCGAGCACCTCGAAGGGGCGTTCTGAGCACCGCGACCGGGTCTGCCTGCTGAGTAATGGTTCGTCGCTGCTGGGGTACATCTCCTGTTCGCGAACAGCGATCGGCCCGCCTCGTCCGCGACGGCGGGTGGCCTACCGTTCCGGACAGCGAGGCCCCGCATGCGCAACGACGTCCCGCAGCCACCCCGCCCCCAGACGCAATCCACCCTGGTCGCCAGCGGCTCCGGCGGCGTCGAGCCGATCCGCGTCACCGCCGTCGTGCCCTGCTGCGACGAGGCCGATGGTATCGACCTCGCCTACGAGCGCATCGCCACCGAGCTGAGCCGCTACGACGATGTCGAGCTGCTGTTCGTCGATGACGGCTCCAGCGACGGGACTCTCGACCGGATCAGGGCGTTCGCCCGCACCGACCCACGCGTCTCCTACCTGTCCTTCACGCGCAACTTCGGGCTGGAGGCGGCGTTCTCGGCCGGCTTCAAGTACGCCAGCAATGACTGGGTGGTGCAGCTCGACGCCGACCTGCAGTCGCCGCCCGCCGAGGTGCACAAGCTGATGGCCAAGGCGCTCGAAGGCTGGGACGTGGTCTTCGGCATCCGGACCGACCGCCGCGACCCGCTGGCGCGGCGCCTCGGCTCCTCCCTGCAGCAGTGGCTCGCCCGCCGCGTGCTCGGCATCGAGCTGCCCCAAGGCTCGTCGACCTTCCGCGTGGTGCGCGCCTCGGTGGCCAGGAAGATCGCCGCGGCCGACCTGCCCATGCCGTACTTCCTGGCCACCGTTCCACGCGTCGGCGCTCGCTGGACCACCGTGCCCACCGAGCACCAGCCCCGCATCCGTGGCCGTTCGAAGTTCTCGCCGGGCCGGCTGCTCGCGCACACCATCGAGCTGTTCGTCGGCTTCTCGGTGCGGCCCCTGGCAGCCGTGGCGATCCTTGCCGGCGTCCTGGCCACGGCCACGGCGTTGGGCGCGGCCGCGGTGGCCACCGGTCGGCTGGGCGCGGCCGGCGCCGCGCTGGCCGCGCTCGCCGCGGGCGTGCTGAACCTCGTCAGCCTGGCGGTGATCGCCGGCTACCTCTTCCGCGTGGTCCGCGGTCAGCCCCGCCTGGCCCGCTTCTACCTGCGGGAGGCCAACCTGCCGCTGGCAGCCGAGGACGACCTGTACGAGCATGAGCGCGGCCGCGCCGAGCCTGCCTGGCGACTGCTGGCCACGCGGCCCAAGTCCCTGGTCATCCTCGGCGGCGGCATCGACCAGGTGCCCGCGTACAAGGCGGCCAGGCGGCTCGGTTGCCGGGTGATCGGCGTCGACCGTCGCGCCGACGCGCCGGCCGCACCCTTGGCCGACCGCTTCCTGGCCGTGAGCACCAGGGACGCGGCCGGGATCTTGCGCTGCCTGGGCGACGAGCCGGTGGCCGGCGTGCTCGCCCCTGCCGGCGACGCCGCGCACCCCTCGCTGCAGGCATTGCGCCAGCACTTCGCGACGCCCTTCAGGGCGTCGGCCACGGCCACGCTCGCCTCGGTGGACAAAGGCTTCTTCCATGACGTCGTCGAGCGGCTGGGCTTCCCGCGCTACGGCTACGTCGAGAGCCCGTCCCCGCCGGAGCTGCTGGCGCGGGCCGGGCGCCTACAGTTCCCCTTGGTGGTCAAGCCGGCAGACGCCTCGGGCAGCAAGGGTCTGTCGTTGGTGGAGGACGTGGGCGCGCTGCCGGCCGCGATCGACGAGGCCGCCGCCTGGTCGCTCGGCGGGGCGGTGATCGCCGAGGAGCTGATCGCGGGCCGGCCTTTCTCCGCCGAGGTCTTCCTGGATAGCGGCGAGCTGTGCCTCGCCGCTGTCAGCGAGCGCACGCTGACGCCGCCGCCCCGGCTGATCACCGTCTCCCACCAGCTCCCGGCCGAGCTGGACGGGCGCACCTCGGCCCGGGTCCAGGCGATGCTCGCCACCCTCTGCCGCGCGCTGGAGATCGCGCGGGGACCGGTCAACTTCGACTTCGTGCTCGACGAGGCCGGCACGGTCTACTTCATCGAGGCCGGCGCGCGCAGTGGCGGCAACGGGATGACCGAGCTGATCCGCGCGGTGTACGGAGTCGACGTGCTCGACGCGGCCATCCGCGTGGCGCTCGGCGAGCCTGTGGCCCTCGCGCCTCGGCCCCCCCGGACCGTGGCCATGCTGCACGTCCTCCAAGCCGCCGAGGCTGGCGTGCTGGCCTCGGTCGAGGGCCTCGAGCTGCCGGCCCGGCACCCGGCCCTGGCGCACGTCGAGCTGCTCCGCGGCGTCGGGTCGGCGGTCCAGCCGTACACCCAGGCAGCCAACAAGCTCGGCTACGTGGTGGTCGTCGGCGACTCGCCCGCCGCCGCCGAGGAATCCCTGGCCGAAGTGCTCGACACCATCGAGCTGCGCGTACGCCCTGGCGCAGAGCGGCAACCAGTGGAAGGGGGAGTGGCGTGAGGACCGTGGAGCGGGACACGGCGACCGAGGTCCGGGGCGGGCGCGCCGTCCGCCGCCATCTGCCGTTCGCGTTGCTGGCGGTGGCGGCGGTGGCCGGGGCGGTGGTCGTGTGGCTGGCTCTGCCGCGCGAGCGCGAGGTCGGCTCGGTGTGGGAGCTGCTGGCCAAACTGGTCCCGTTCGTGCTGGCCACCGAGGCGATCGCGCGGCTGGACGGGGACCTGGCCCGCCGTCGGTGGTTGGCGCGGCTCGCCCTGCCCGCCGCCTTCCTGGTGTTCTTCTGCTGGTTCGTGCCGAAGATCTTCTACTACAACGAGCAGTTCGACAGGCTCTACTACTACGTGCTCACCCTCACCCCGTTCGTCGTCCTGTCGCTCGCGCTGGCGTACCGGCTGGGCGGCGGCACGTCCGGCGAGGTTCGGCGGGTGGCCTACGCCAGTCTGCTCCTGATGCTCTCCGGCCTGGAGGACCTGGCGTTCCTCATCCTCAGCCCGCACACCGACCCACGGTTCTGGCCGATCCCCGAGGTCTGGACGTGGGCCTCGCACATGACGGTGTTCCTCGGCCATCCGCCCACCAAGGCGGAGGCCTTCGCCTTCATCACGGTGCACGTGGCTCTGGCCGGCCTGGTGCTGTTGCTGCCAGGCCGGGCGGTGGCCTGGCTGCTACGGCGCGGGCGGGGTTGACCGTGGCCGCGCGCGCCATCCGGGTGCCGGACGCGCGCCGCGCGCCGCGCGTCGGGCCCGGCCTGCTGGTCTCGCTCATCGCCGGCCGTGGGGCTTTCCGTGCGGCGATGCTGGGGTCGAGCGTGGCGCTGCTCCCGCTTTGGGGACAGAGCACGTTCGCCGACTACGCTTCGGCGATGGGCCGGTTCGTCTTCGTCGTGCCCCTGGTGAACTTCGGGGTGGAGAAGACCGCGCTCAAGCTGGTGCCGCGGGCCGACGCCACCCGGCGGGCGCTGACCGCCGCGCTGCTCGTGGCCGGCTGCCTACTCGTCGTCCCGTTCCTGCTCTGGCTCGCGGTGGCGGCGCTGCTCGGCTGGGTGAGCCAGCTCGTCACGATGGCCGGCCTCCTGATGGCCTCGCTCGGCCTGAACCAGGTGCTGGTTGCGCTGCACCGAGCGCTCGGCCGGCCGCGCCACGACGCTCGCAACTTCTTCACCCTCGGCGTGGCCACGACCGCCGCGACCGCGCTGGTTCCCCTGCTCGGCCTGCGGCCGGTCGGGTTCGTGACCGTCCTGCTCGTCGCCACCGTCGCGCTCGACCTGGCGCTGCTGCGCGGGCTGCGGGCGCCGTGGCGCGAGCCGCTGCGCGCCCGGCGGCTGCTTGCGCGCTACCTGATCTCCACGATGACGTTCATGGGCGTGGCCGACGTGAGCCGCGGCGCGTCGGTCAGCGTGCTGTTCCTGATCCTCGGGTCCACCCGGTTCGCGCCGGAGGCGTCCAAGCTGTACGTGACCGCGATCGCCGCCGACATCCTGCTCGGCGTGCTGGAGTACGTCCTGCGGGTGTTCCAGCCGCAGGTGGCGCTGGCCCTCGCGCGCCGCGGACGGGCGGCGCGCCGCTGGGCCCGCCAACTGTCGCTCTCACTGGTGGCGGGGGGCGTGGCCTGGCTGGCGCTGGCGTTCGCGGCGGCGCGCCAGCTCGACCAGGCGCTCGTCCGCACCCCGGCCGCGCCGCCCTGGACAGCGGTCCTGGTCCTGTTCGTCGTGTGCCTCCCCCTGTTCGTGGCCAAGGCGGTGGCCAACTTCCTGCTGGAGAACCTGGACATGGGGTCGCTGCGCCTGGCCGCCGCCGCCTCGATGGCCGGGACGCTGAGCGTCGCCCTGCTCGGGCTGGCCGCCGCGCCGCGTCTCGGCGCGCTCGGGGCCGTGGCCGCCTTCGCGGGAGGAGAGGTCTGCAACGGGCTGTTCGTCCTGGCCCGCCTGCGCACCGCCGGGGCGCGGGCGGGCGGCGCGGAAGGCGCCGCGTCGCGCCCGGTGGGAGTCCAGAAGGGCTGACCCGCGGGCACCGCGCCGACGGGCCCCGAGCAGCCGATTCACGTCAAGCAGGGCAGGACGCTCAGGTCGGCCTCCCTGCGGGTGGCTGGAGCTCGCCGCGTCGCAGGGCGATGGCGAGCAGGGTCAGCCAGGTCCAGCCGAGGGTGATGGTGGTGCGCTGGAGCGCCCCGCCGAAGTCGACCAGCGCATCGGCCTGGTTGAAGGCCAGGCTCGTGAGCACGAAAGCGACCGCGAAGCCGACCCCGGTGACCGCCGAGTAGAGCGCCCAGCCGCGCTGGCCCCAGCCGGCGAAGCGCCGGGCGAGCACCAGGCAGGCGATCGGCAGTCCGACGAAGGTGCCGACCGAGAACAGGTCGTGCAGGGCGGCGTGCACACTGCCGTAGGTTGGGAGCTGGTCGGGGGTTCCGGGCGGGTAGCCGCTCACCGGGTCGGTGACGAAGATCCCCGCGCCGAGCAGCCCGATCGCGTGGGCCCCGACCAGCAGCGGCCCCCAGGTCGAGCCGCCGAGGGGCCGAGCTGCCCGCCGCAGCCCGACGGAGAAGGCCAGCGTCAGCAGGCCCGCGACGAGGAAGTTGGCGCGCTGCGTCCAGCCGTAGGGGCCGAGCTCCAGAGAGCTGACCGGGTGCCGCAGCGGGTCGTAGTGCGCGCGGGTCGCCCCCTCGAGAAGCCACGCGACGGTGAACACCGGCCCGGCGATCGCGCCGCAGACCAGCAGCGCCCCGGTCCTGCTGGTGCCGGGCGCGGCGCCGGCGGGAGGCGGCTGCATGGTGGTGGTCATCGCCTGGCTCCTTGCTCCGTCCCTGCCGTAGACATCTACTACTCCTTCCCGAGATCTCGGCGGATGGCCAGATGTGAGGGTGGTCAGTCGGTTAGGCGGGGCGGTCCGGTCATGCCGTCCAGCAGCTGGCCGACGACCTGGTCGCGCAGCTTGGCAAGGTCGGCGTCCAACCCGGCGCCTCTCAGGACCTCCGCGCCGCGGGGCGCGAGCACGGCGCTGCCGACCAGTGCGCTCATGGCGACGCCGTGGGCGATCTCGAACGGGCAGTCCGAGCGGAACACCCCTTGGCGCTGGCCCCGCCGGTACAGCTCCCGCAGCGTGGGGAACGGCGGCTGCTCCGCGGTCGGCAGCGGCAGGGTCCGCCAGCCGCCCAGGGCCTCGTGCAGCGTCAGGGCGACCAGCAGCGGCCGGGCCGCGAACTGGTCGGCGAAGCCGGCCAGCACCGTGCGCATGCCCTCGTACGGCTCCATCTCGGCGGCGCTGTCGATGATCCGGCGCCAGGCCTGGACCAGCCCCTGCGCCTGGGCCTCCAGCACCGCGTGGTACAGGCCGTCCTTGCTGCCGAAGTGGTGGTAGATCATGCGCTCGTTGACCCCGGCCCGACGCACGATCGCCTGGATGCGGGTGCCCTTGGGGCCGTGGCGGGCGAACTCCTCGGCCGCCGCGGCCAGCAGCGCCGCTCGACTGTCGGTCATGCAGTAAGTATTTACTGCAAGACAGGAGAATGCAACCCCTAACCCAACTCCTCCGCGCTGCATCCGATCATCCGCAGCCGGGCCGGGCGTTCGTCCACAGATCGGCACGCTTCCCTTTCTCGGACGAGAGGCGGCGTGCAAGGCTCCGCCCGCCCTGCCAGCCGGACCCGAGGAGGAACCCGCCGTGCCATGCCCGGCCGCGGTCGACTCGCCCGCCCGGGATGCCGCGGTCGAGCACCCTGGGGCGCCGTTGGAGATGCGCGCCGTCGTGCCGGGCCGCCGTGCGGCGCCGTGCCGCCGCCACGCCGGGGCGTGACGGCGATGCTGGCGAGGCTGGCCACCGCCGCGCTGGTCGGCCTGACCGCCTACCCGGTCGGCGTCGAGGTCGACATCGGCCGGGGGCTGCCGGCGGTGATGGTGGTCGGGCTCGGTGACGCGGCCGTCATGGAGGCCCGCGACCGGCTCCGAGCCGCCTTCGGCAACGCCGGCTTCGACTGGCCGGACCGGCGTGTCACCATCTCGCTGCCACCGTCCGACCTGCCCAAGCAGGGGTCGGGCTTCGACCTGCCGATCGCCATCGGCCTGCTCGCCGCAACCGGCGCGGTCCCGCAGGCCGCCGTCGACGGGCTCTGGGCGGTGGGGGAGCTCGGCCTCGGCGGCGACCTCCGCGGGGTCAGAGGCGTGCTCGCCAGCGCCATCGCCGCCCGTGACGGAGGCGCCCGCCTGCTGGTCGTGCCCGCCTCCAACCTCGCCGAGGCGGCGCTGGTGCCCGGCCTGCGCGTCGGCGGGGCGTCGTCCCTCGGCCAGGTCGACGCGTTCCTGCGCGGCGACGGCGGACTCGACCGCCCCGGCCCCTGCTGGGCGGCTGCGCCCGCCCCGGTGGAGGACCTCGCCGACGTGCGGGGCCAGCCGCTCGCGAGACGCGCGCTCGAGATCGCCGCCGCCGGCGGCCACAACCTGCTGCTGATCGGCCCGCCAGGAGCGGGCAAGACGATGCTCGCCCGGCGCCTGCGCGGGCTGCTCCCCGACCTGGACCGCGACGAGGCGCTCGAGGTCACCCAGGTGCTCTCCGCCGCCGGGCTGGTCCACCCGGACGCGCCGCTGGCCGCCGCGCGGCCCTTCCGCGCCCCCCACCACGGGATCTCGATGGCCGGCATGGTCGGCGGCGGCTCCCGCGTGCCGCGCCCTGGCGAGGTCAGCCTCGCGCACCGGGGCGTGCTGTTCCTGGACGAGCTGGCCGAGTTCCCGCGCCCGGTGTGCGAGGCGCTGCGCCAGCCGGTCGAGGACGGCGAGGTCACCGTCGTCCGCTCGGCCGCCAGCGTCCGCTTCCCCGCACGCTTCTCCCTGGTCGCCGCGGCGAACCCCTGCCCCTGCGGCCATCTCGGCGACTCCGTGCTCGCCTGCCGCTGCGGGTCGGAGGATCTGCGCCGCTACGCGCGGCGCCTGTCCGGTCCGATCCTGGACCGCATCGACCTGTGCGTGCACATGGACCGGGTCACCGCCGACCAGCTCGACGAGCCCGCCGGCGGCGAGCCCTCGGCCGCGGTCCGCGCCCGCGTCCACGCCGCGCGGGCCGTCCAGCGGGCACGCGCCGGCACCGAGAACGCCCGCCTGCCGGTGGCCGGCCTCGCCGAGCAGTGCGCGGCGACCCCCGCGGCACGGCGGCTGCTCGCCGCCGCCGTCGACCGGCTCGGCCTCACCGCCCGTGGCTTCCACCGCGCCCTCCGGGTCGCCCGCACCATCGCCGACCTCGCCGGAGGCGACCGGGTCGCCGAGCACGACGTCCGCGAAGCCCTGAGCCTCCGCCTCTTGTCCGGCGCCGACAGCGGATGAGCGCTCGTTCGTCGCGCCAGCGGCGGCTGCCGGATTGGTGGACGCGGGAGCGGCCGTTCCGGGAGGTGATGCTGGCGCTCGCGGCGACGCCGGGGCCGCTGCCAGCGGTCGTCGCCGACCGGGTCGCGGGCGGGCGCGACCCGGCCGAGCTGCTGCGACCCGACAGCCCGGAGCCCGGGCTGGTGGCGGAAAGGCTGGACGAGCTCGGCCTGCGCTTCGTGCTGCCCCGGGAGCCTGGCTGGCCGTTCGCCGCGGCGCCGCCGGAGCCGCCGTGCGCCTGGTTGTTCGTGGCGGGGCCGCTGCCGCCCGCGCCGGACGGGGCGGTCGCGGTGGTCGGCGGGCGGCGTGCCTCGCCGCTTCGGCTGGCGGTGGCGCGATCGCTCGGCACCGGCCTGGCCGGCGCGGGCCGCTGCGTGGTCAGCGGGGGAGCGGCCGGGGTGGACGCGGCGGCACACGCCGGCGCACTCGACGGCGGCGGCCGCACCGTCGCCGTGGTCGGCTGCGGCCTGGACGTGGCCTACCCGCACGCCAACACGGCCCTGTTCCGCCGCATCCTCGCGGAGGGCGGCACGCTGCTCGGCGAGCACCCGCCGGGCGCCCGTCCCATGCCCGCCAACTTCATCCCGCGCAACCGCCTGATTGTGAATTCTGTTTGGGTCGTTCCGGGTTGGTCGCTGACGGGGCGCGAGTCCTTGCTGCTCATGGCGGTTGAGGCCCACGATAGGTGTGCGCAGCACGTGTGGTGGACGATGCGGATCGGCGGGTGGTTCGGACCGCGCGTCGGTCGTTAGAACCCGGTGTCGACGTCGTCCACCCGGCGGAACTCTGGCTTCAACTCTTTGGCCCGCTGCTCTGCAGCGGCGGTGAGCTGACGCACCTCGTCGGTGTTGAGCGCCCCCTTGGCTTCGAGGACGCGCACCAGCTCGGTGACGAGGGTGAGGGCCTTGGCCGCCACCTCCCGGCCCCGGCGGCCCTCGGGGTAGTCCAGGGGCGCGAGCGGCTCGCCCTGATCGTAGGCTTCCTCGACGAGGACGAGGCGGTGCTTGAACTCGCCGTCGTGCGTCGACCAGGTGCAACCGCCGAACCGCATGGTGCGCGGCGCGTCCTGGAGGCCCTTGCGCACCATCGGGAAGTAGCTGTCGTTTGCGCTGCGCCGCATGATGATCGCCTGGAGCTCGGCATGTGCCGGGCCGTCCATCCGGGCCTTCAGGTCGATCACCAGCGCCCCGTCGCCCTCGACGGTCTCCTCGTAGGCGTAGGGGACGAGCTCGAACCCGTCGACCACCACCGAGGTCGGCTGCAGGTGCTCCCGCTCGGCCAACTCGACCTGGTGGAGGTAGCGGGTGACGCCGTCGGTGAAGGACCAGGAGTGCTTGCCCGGCGTGAAGGAGGCGCGCTGGCCGGTCTGGTCGTGCAGGGTCACGTCCTGCTCTGCCTGCAAGGCCTCGACGATCCGGTCGTTGGCGGCTTCGTCGTCGACGACGAAGCTGGCCTGGTGCCGGCGAAGCTCCCGGCCGGTGTGCGGCGAGGGGAACGACTCCGCCTCCTCGATCGTCGCTGCCACCCGGATGCCCGCAAGCTCCAGCGTGACCATGTCGTTGCGCATCACGGCGCGCTCCTTGGTGCGTGAGCGGCGGCCCAGGCGGGGGAAGGTCGCCGCTCGAGTGTGTGGAAGGTGTTGGACAGCGGGCGGGGGCCGCAACCGTCGCGGAGTGATCGTAGCGCCGGGGTGGGTCAGGCGGTGACCGGCCGATCGGCCAGGCGGCAGGATCGGCCGGTGGGCTGGCCGCGATGCGCGCCGGCGCGCTGTCAGCCTTGCGGCTGCTGCGGGATGACGACGTCGAGCATCCGCAGCAGCAGGTCGGCGAGCAGGACCGCCTCGGCGGCCACGGTCGGGTCGCCATAGTCCACGGGCCGGTGGCTGGTGGGGTTCTTGAACACGCCGATCGCGCCCCAGAACAGCGCCATGCGCGCCTCGCGCTCGCCGTCGACAAGGCCGGAGTCGCGCAGCGGCCCGGTGGTCTTGTTGAAGGCCTGCTTCATCAGGGGCACGCCGATCAGGTCGTCGGCGAAGCCGCCGAGGTCGCGGACCCGGACCTCGACCTCCTTCATCGCGGCGAAGACGGCCATCTCGGGTTCGCCGAGGAGGAACTGGTTGCGGACCTTGCCTGCCAGGCGCGGGTGCAGCTCGACGCCGAGCCGCTGCTCGGCCTGCCAGCGGGCGAGCCCGTCCGGTTGCGCGGCCAGGTCACGGCCGCTGCGGGTGACGAACATGTCCTCGGTGGCGCCGCCGGGCTGGCGGGCCAGCAGCCCGTTGGCGATCAGCCACCACCAGACCTCGCTGATCGCGCGGAGGAACAGCGGGTGGTGCTGCCCGCCGGTGTGCTCTGGCCAGGTTGCCGCGTGGGCCACCGCGTCGGGGCGGAGCTGCGAGGCGTTGAGGTCGTGGCCGTAGCCGCCGAAGTGGTCTTCGAGCGCGACTAGGTAGCGCAGCAGGCCCATGGCCAGCTCCGGGGTGGGCAACGCGACCGCTTGGTTGACTGGTGGGATGAAGTCGGTGCGTCGGGGTTCCATGGCTCCTCACGGGGGCGGGTGGTCGCGGCGGGCTGAGGCACGGTTGAGCTCGGCCATGAGGTCGCGGTTGGCCGCCCGTGCCGCAGCGAGCTCCTCGGTGCGTTCCTCGAGCTGCTGGCGCAGGTCCACTGCGACCTGCTCGAGCTCGCCGACCTGGCGGCGCAGCTGCTGGGTCTCGTCGACGGCGGGGGCGCCGAGGCCGCTGGCGCGGAAGGCCTCCTCGCCCAGCACCTCCGACAAACGACGGGAAAGCCTGGTGACCTGGCGGCGGAGCCGCTCGTTGTGCGCGCGGAGGTTCGCAAGGTCGGCCAGCAGCGACTGGCGGCTGACCTGGGTGGTGCGCGGCATTGAGGCCTCGGGCTGGGCCCGAGCGGCACGCTCGAGGACCTGGGCGCGGAGGTCGTGGTGGCGGTAGAGGAACGAGCGGTCGACGCCAGCGGCGCGGGCGACCGCGGCGACCGAGACCTCCTCGCCGGCGCCGCTCAGCTTGTCCAGGGCGGCCAGGACGCGCTGGCGGCGGCGGGTGGAGTCCCGTCGACGGGCCAGGGTGAGCGCCTCGGTGCCGGCGGCAGGGCGGGTCACGCCAGATCCTCCAGGGTCGGGTCGAGGTCGGGTGGGCGGACGGTCGGCATGCCCAGGTGGACGCTCTGCCGGGTGGTCCGCACGACGCGGCAGGCCTCGTCGACCTGCTGCCGGTCCTCCTCGCTGAGCTGCTCCAGGTCGGCCTCGACCCGGCGGATGAGCGCCCGGACGCGGCTGATCTCCTGGTCGGACGGCGTTGCTTCGGCGCGGGCCCACTCCTCGAGCTCGACCGCGGCGCGGACCCGTTCGCGGTTGCGCAGCAGCACGTCGAGGTAGCCGCGCAGCTCGGGCAGGTAGGACGGGTCGGAGCGGAAGTGGCCGCAGCCGACGCAGCGGAACCGGAACGGGCAGGCGTGCCCGCCGGCCTGGACGTTGGACGGCTCGGTGCAGATCCCGAATGGGACCGCGACCTGGCCCACGGCACGGCGCTGGTGCTCGTGCTCGAGCAGCGCGCGGGCCTGGCGCCAGACGCGATTGCCGCGCCCGTCGAACTGGTGGGCGGCGAGCCGGTCGACCGCCGCACGGGTCCGCTTGGCCGTGACCCGGTAGTACCGCTGCGTGGTGGTCATGCTGTCGTGGCCCATCAGTTCGCACAGCTCGTCGACGGGGGTGCCAGCGTCGGCGTGGCGCTGGGCGTAGCTGTGGCGGTAGGCGTAGAGGAACACCTTGGCCTTGTCGAACTCGGTGCGCTTGTCGCCCAGGAACAGCGGGGGCAGCCCGTCTACCCAGCTGCGGTGCAGGCGGCCGAGCGTCCCGTTGGTGATCGGCCGAGTGCCCGTCTGGTTGCGCCGGGTGCTCGGCAGCAGCACCAGCCGCCCCACCGGCGTGTCCGGGAACCGTGCCCGGACGGCCTGCTGCTGGCCGCGGATCAGCTTGGCGGTCGCGTCGGCGATCGCCAACCGCCGGCCGACCTGCTGGTACTTGTGGTTGGTATAGATCAGCGCGTGCTTGCCGTCGGGGTCCTGCTCTAGGCAGTCCCAGGGCAGCTTGCAGACCTCGCCGGGCCGGCGGCCGGTGTCGATCACCAGCTGGACCGCGACGCCGAACACCCGTCCGTGGCGTTCTTCAAACTGTGGCAGGGCTGCGACCAACTGCTCCAGCACGACCGGAGGCAGCGCCCGGCCCTGCTCGTCGGGGTCCGGCAGCCGTGGGACGTCGTCGGGGCGCAGCGTGAAGTCGTCGGGCAGCCCGGCCAACGACCCGCCCGGCCGGGTCAAGCCAAGCGCGCGCCACTCGCGCAGCAGCCGGGCCGCCTGCCTGACCGTCTTGCAGCGCAGGTAGGTCGAGAGGCCCTCGTCCCCTTCCAGGGCCTCGAGGTGCGCCAGGCGGTTGAGGAACGCCACGACGTCGCCGCGTCCGAGCACGGCGAGATCCATGCCGCGGTCAGGGCGCTGCCACCGAAGGCTTGCCGAGAGCATCTCGACGGAGTGGAGGTAGGACTGGACGGTCACGGTCGCCCCGCGGCCACGGCGCTTCGGCACGTCCTCGGCCGCCCAGTCCTTGGCCGCCTGCCGCAGCCACGGTTGGGTGATCCTGCTGAAGGTCAGCGTCCCGCGGTGCCCGAAGACCGTCATGTCCCACACGTCCTTGCGCCGCTCCAAGTCCGGCGAGCTGAGCGCGCGCTTGACGCTGGTCTGCACCTCGGCGGCGAGGACGTGGCAGTCCTGGCGGGGAGGCTGTGGCAGTCCCGCCCGCCGGGAGCGTCGCGTGGGCGGGATCGCCACCTCGAGGACGGAGCGGACCTGCTCGCGCCGCAGGAGGTCGCAGAGCGAGCGGAGCGCTTCCAGCTTGGTCTTGCAGCCCCGCCGGCAGCGTTGCTGCAGCCCGTAGAGCAGCTCGGTCTGGACCTGCGCTGGCAGGCCGCGCAGCACCACGCGGACGGCATCGGTCCTAGCGGACCGCTGGGTTTGGCACCAGCGGTCGAAGTCGAGCTCGGGATCACGGCGCCGGTGGAAGCGCCAGCGTGCGTCGTGGGGGCGACACAGCCCTCGACGGCCATCGGCCGGGCCAAGGCACGCCCCGACCCGGCACGTCCCAAACGACGGCAAGGGGCGCACCTGCGGGTGGGCGAGGAACGCCGTCAGCGGCAGCCCGAGCCTGCGCCGCTGGTCGAGGTGCACGCCGCACAGCTTCGCCGGAGCGCTCTTTGCCGGGCGCGGGCAGCCTCCGACGGCGCACTGCAGCAGGCTCGACCCGGGCGTCTGGTTCCGCACCCGGACACGCGCCACCGTGACGAACACCGCGAGGTCGAGGCCGCTGTCCTGGTAACGACCCTGGCAGATCGAGCACAGCCCATTGCGGTGTCCAGACGAGATGCCGCAACCAGGCACTAGGCAGACCGGACGGCGAAGCTGCGGGTGGTCGGACGGTGGGGCGATCGCCTCCGCGGCAGCGTCCCAGCCGATCGCCTCCAGGAAGGCCCGGTCGAGCAGGGACGCCAGCTGTTCCAGCCCCTCCGAACCCTGCCCGGCGACCGGGTCCGCCGGCAGCGCGGCGGAAGCTACGCTCATCCAGCACCGCCTTGGCCGTGCCCGCCACCGCCTGGGCCTGGTGGTGGCCGCAGCACCCCGAGCCGTTCGACCGCGGCGCGCAGCCGCCGCTGCGACGGATGCATGTAGACCTCGGTGGACGTGATCGACGCGTGGCCAAGCAGGACCTGGGCTTCGTCCAGCGTGCTCCCGGCCTCCATCAGGCCAGTCCCGAAGCTGTGCCGCAGCATGTGGGGGTGGACCTGCCGCTCCAGGCCAGCCCGGCGGGACAGGTCGGCGAGCAGCTCGTTGAGCGCGCCCGGCCGCATCGGCGCCCCAACCGGCTCGCGGAACAGGTTGACCAGCACGAAGTCGCAGTCCCTCGCCGGCCGGCAGGCGTCCCGCTCGACCGCGTACTGGTCGAAGGCCAGCACCACCAGCGAATCGACCGGGACGGCGCGGGTCCGGCGCGACTTGGCCAGCGCCCCGTTGGGGTTGTCGCGGCGTCGCACGTGCAGGTGCTCACCGTCCACGGTGCAGCCGAGGTGGCGGGCGTCGACGACGAGGTGGACGTCCTCGCGGCGTAGGCCGCACAGCTCCCCGCGGCGCAGTCCGGCCCGGGCAAGGCAGACGATGATCAGCCGGTCCCGTGCCGAGCGGCAGGCGCGCAGGAGCGCCAGCACTTCCTCGTCGGTGGCATTGTCGACCGGCTCGTCGGGCTCGTGGAGGCGGTGGCGGGGCTTGGCCCAGTAGCGCCGCTCCCGGCCTTCGCCAAGGGCCTGGGGTGGCAGGTGCTGGTCGTCGCTGATCCGGTAGAGCTGGCTAAGCACCTCCGGTGGCACGATCTTGGCCTCCACGCCGTGGCGGAGGAACTCCCGTACCACGGTGAGGACGAAGTTGACCCGCCGCTCGCGCCGCACCGGGTGCGCTCCCGGGCCGGTCCGGACTGCCCGGTCGGGGTCGGCCGGGGTGTGCCTGAGCCAGGTCATGAACGATCCCAGCCGGTCGGCCGATGCCCAGTTCCGGCCGGTTCGTGCGCACCAGCGGAGGTAGAGGGCGAGTGCGCGGGCGTAGCCCTCGGTGGTGCTCTCGGCCGCGTCGCCGCCGAACCGGAGGTGGTGCAAGAAGGCGTCGGCCTCCGGCACCACCCGCAGGTCGTCGTCCAGGACGGTCCAGTAGGTGATGCCGGACGGGAGCCGAATCGGGAACGCCTGCACCTCCACCTCCCAGTAGGGGCGTGAAGGGCGAACCCTAACCCGCTCGGTCCGCTTCGTGCACCTCACCCGCAGGGAAGCTGTTGCGGACGCCCTTGAGGGCCGACGCCACGCCACAGTCCACGACAGCTCAGAACCCCAAGGAAACGCCGCGCTGGCCGCGGCGGTCGTGGTGGTGGAGGCAGGCGCCCGCTCGGGCAGCCTGGCGACCGCCCGCGCGGCCGGGAGCCGGGGGAGCGGCCGCGTGCTGGCCGTGCCGGGCGCTCCCTGGGATCCGGGCGCGCGGGGCTGCAACGACCTCATCCGCGAGGGCGCCACGCTAGTGCGCGGCCTCGACGACGTGCTCGACGAGCTCGGCGTGGCCGGCCCCGGCACGCCCGGCGGCCTGCCGTCCCGGCCGTGGCCGCCCGGTGCCAGCCGGGCCGCGCGGGCGCTGCTCGCGCTGCTGGTCGACGGCCAGGTGCTCGGAGCGTCCCGGCTCACCACCCTGAGCGGCCTGCCCGCGGCCACGGTGGCGGCCGCCGTGGTCGAGCTGGAGCTGGCCGGCTTCGTCCGCCGCCTGCCCGGCGGCGTCCAGGCCGTCGCCGTCCCGCTCGACCAGTCCAGCTCGTGATCGATCCCTTGCCCACGACCCCGCTACGGGCAGCCTGGCGGGTCGTCAGGAGATGCGGCGGCGGATCCAGTGGACCGCGGCGAGCAGCAGGAGTGCGGCCAGGACCACGAACAGGGTGGTCTCGATGCTCTGGAACAGCCAGAAGCGGCTCGCGGGATGGTAGAGCTGCTGGTTGTAGGCACCGGCGCCGTACTCGGCCAGGCACGGGTCGGCGCTGGTGGTGGCTGTCGCGCCGGCGACGGTGGTCGGCGGCGCGCCGCAGAACGCGTCGCTGAAGTTCCCGAAGAGGCCACCGGCGAGTCGCCTGCCCTGGGCGCTGTAGACCCCGGCCCGGTAGACCCAGTCGCCGGTGAGGTCGTTGGGCATCCTGTTGCCCTGCACCGAGTAGGTACGCCGCAGCTGTCGTGGTGGGGGGAGGGGCCGGGCAGCGCCCCCGCGGACGGGTCGGCCAGGTAGGCGAGCACGAGGTCCTCCAGGGTGACGTCGTGCGCCTTCCAGGCGGGGTCGTGCAGCGGGCCGTTGGTGCGCACCAGCAGGCTGGCTTGCCGGTCGGTGTGGCTGGCACGCACCACCTGCGCGACGCTCGCGATGGGCGGCTGTGGCTCGCGGTAGGGGCCGATCAGCAGCTTGTGCTGGTCCAGCAGCTCCTCGACAATGCCGAGCACCTGGACGTGGCCCGCGGACAGCACGATCAGGTAGTCGCAGACCCGTTCCAGGTCGGCGAGCAGGTGGGAGGAGAGCATCACCGTCACGCCCTGCTCGGCCACGCTGCCCATGAGGGTCTGGAGGAACTCGCGGCGGGCCAGTGGGTCGAGGCTGGCAAGCGGCTCGTCCAGCAGCAGGAGCCGTGGCCGCTTGGCCAGTGCCAGGGCCAGGGCGACCTGGGCGTGCTGCCCGCCGGAGAGGGCGTCGACGCGCCGGTCCAGGGGGATGGCGAGCCGTTCGAGCCGGCTGCGGGCCTGTGCCTGGTCGAAGCGGTGGTTGAGCTTGGCGCCCATGGTGAGCAGCTCGGCGGCGGTGCAGTCGCGGTACAGGGGGGTGTCCTGGGCGACGAAGCCGACCTGGTCGAGCAGCCCGGCGTCGGCGGGGGCCTGGCCGAGCAGGCGGATCGTCCCGGTGGTCGGCGCCAGCAGGCCGACGGCGAGGTGCAGCAGGGTCGTCTTGCCGGCGCCGTTGGGACCGACCAGGGCGGCGACGCGGCCCTCCGGGAGGGTGAGGTTGCAGTCAGTCCTCGAGCGCCCAGGTGCGCCGGTAGCGCTTGCCGAGCCTGGTCGCCTCCAGCGCGGCGGTCACGCTACGCCCTCCTGAAACGTGCTCCAGGTCGCGGCGCAGGCCGGCCTGGCTGGCCAGCGACGGACCGGCCAGGCTGCGCAGCACGAAGGTGCCGAGCCCCGGCCGGCCCTCCACCAGGCCCTCGTGCTCCAGCTCGCGATAGGCCTTCAGCACCGTGTTGCGGTTGATCGCCAGCGACTCGGCGACCTCCCTGACCCTCGGGAGCTGGTCACCGGGGTCGAGCAGCCCCACCCGCAGCGCCTGTCTGACCTGCTGGACGAGCTGCTTGTAGGTCGCGACCGGCGAGCGGCCGTCGAGGTGGAACTCGATCATCGGGGCCTCTCCTGTCCTATGACAATATTGTCTTACGACAATAGATAAAGTGCCCAGCGAAAGGTCGACTGTCAAGACCTCGCGGATTGACACGTCTTGCGCGGGCGCCGGATTTGCCGGTGGTGCCAGGCTTCGCGCTGGTCGGATGTGCCGTCGAGCAGCAGGTTTCCTGCCAGGATGCTAGGCTGGCCGGCGCACTGGTTCATGTTCCGCTTCGCAGCCCGCAGGTCGAGCTTGTCCCATGCCGTCGGTACCGATCGTGCCGGCGTTGGTCGATACCTCCGAGCAGATGGAGGGAGGGACAAGCATCGATGACGGTTGGAACCGTGAAGTGGTTCAACGCCGACAAGGGCTACGGCTTCATCGCCCCTGAATCGGGTGAGGACGTGTTCGTGCACTTCAGCGCGATCCAGTCGACCGGCTACCGGAGCCTCGACGAGGGGCAGGTGGTCGAGTTCGACGTCACCCAGGGGCCGAAGGGCGCCCAGGCCGCGAACGTGCGGCCGGTGGAGCGTCCGTAGCCACCTCGGAGCGGGCCCACCTGGCAGTTGTCGGGTGGGCCCGTTGTCGTTCCCGCGCGCTGCGAGCTTGAGCCCGCCGGCTCCGACCTCGATGATGGAGGCCATGGCGGACAGGAGCGGACCGGAGGAGTTGGCGCCGCTGGCGCGGCACGCGCTGGAGGTGTTCGTGGCGCACCTGCGGGACGAGCGCGGGCTGTCGCCCAACACGGTGGTGGCCTACGAGCGGGACGTGGCCCAGTTCCTCCGCTTCGCGGCCAGGGCCGGGGTCGGCGACCCCGGCAGGGTGGACCCGCTGCTGCTGCGGCGCTTCCTGGCGCTGCTGCGCACCCGTGGGCTGGCCGCCTCGTCGCTGGGGCGCAAGGCGGCTGCCCTGCGGGCCTGCTTCCGCTACCTGGCGCGGCGCGGGCTGGTCGCCGCCGACCCGGCGGCCCAGCTGGGCACGCCGCGAGGGCCCCGGCGGCTGCCGGTCGTCCTGAAGCAGCGGCAGGTGGCGGAGCTGCTGGCGCGTCCCGAGGCGACGGACCCGGTCGGGCTGCGCGACCGGGCGATCCTCGAGCTGCTCTACGCCACCGGCATGCGGGTGGGGGAGCTGTGCGGCCTGCGCCTGCAGGACCTGGACCTGGCCGGCGACAGCGTGCGGGTCACCGGCAAGGGCGGCAAGCAGCGCGTGGTGCCGTTCGGCGTGCCGGCGCGGGTGGCGCTGCTCGCCTACCTGAGTGAAGCCCGCTCGGCGCTGCTGCCGCGGCACGGGGCCGCCGCCGAGGCGCTGTTCTTCAACCGGCGCCGCAAGCCGATGACGCCCAGGGACGTGCGCGGCATGCTGGAACGGTACCGGGTCGGGGTCGCGCCGCCGGGCACCAGCCCGCACACGCTGCGGCACAGCTTCGCCACGCACCTGCTCGAAGGCGGCGCCGACCTGCGGGCGGTGCAGGAGCTTCTGGGGCACGTTGCCCTGACAACCACCCAGACCTACACTCACGTCTCGAACGAACGGCTCCGCCGGGTCTATGAGCAGGCTCACCCACGGGCTTGACGCAGTCGCCAACGGGTAGAGGATATATTTGAGTTCGAGCCGCCGCCGCGGGGCGTGACAAACGACGCTGGGCGCTTTGTGGAATAAGGTGTCCGTCGCCTATATTAGGGGGGGCATTTCTTGGACGAACCGGCGTCCATCGACCGGCTGTGGCAGGAATTCAAGCTCAAGGCGTCCGCCGACGCCCGTGAGCGGCTCATCCTGCACTACTCGCCGTTGGTCAAGTACGTGGCCGGACGGGTGTCGGTCGGGCTGCCGCCGAATATCGAACAAGCAGATCTGGTCTCCTACGGAATCTTCGGTCTCATCGACGCCATCGAGAAATACGACCCCGGTCGGGGCATCAAGTTCGAGACCTACGCGATTTCGCGCATCAAGGGCGCTATCATCGACGAATTGCGCGCAATCGACTGGATCCCCCGTTCGGTGCGATTCAAGGCACGGGAGGTCGAGAAGGCCTACGCCAACCTCGAGAACCAGCTGCACCGGACGCCCACCGACGCCGAGGTGGCCCAGCAGCTCGGCATCTCCACCGACGAGCTGCACCACATCTTCAACCAGATCTCCTTCGTCTCCGTGGTCGCCTTGGACGAGCTGCTGACGGTCGGCTCCGAGCGCGGCGACCGGCTGAGCCTGGTCGACACCCTCGAGGACAAGACCGCCGAGGACCCCGAGAAGGCGTTCGAGTCCGAGGAGATGAAGAGCATCCTGGCGGGGGCGATCAACCGGCTGGCTGAGCGGGAGAAGATCGTCATCACCCTGTACTACTACGAGGGTCTGACCCTGGCCGAGATCGGCCAGGTGCTCGGCGTGACCGAGTCCCGCGTCTGCCAGATGCACACCAAGGCGGTGCTGCAGCTCCGCGGCAAGATGCAGGACGCGCGATAGCCGGCGCGTCGTCCACAGATCCCGCCCCGCTGCTTTCGGGCACCGCCCCGGCGACCTAGCCTGCGGCCGTCCTCATCGTTGGCCGGAGCCAAGCGGTCCGGCACGTCCCAGGAGGCCGCCGTGCCGTCACGCTCGCCGTCGCGCCGCCCAGTCCCGCTCCGGCTTGCCGCGGCGGCGGTCCTCGCCGCCGCCGTGGCTGGCCTGGCCGCTGCGCTGCTCACCCCGCCCGCCGCCGCGAGCCCATGGGCGCAGGTCCGCGCCGCCGCGGCTGGGCGGGCGCCGCTCCCGGGCATCCACGGGCAACGCCCCGCCGCCCGGGTGCCGCCGCTGCGCGTGCCGGTCCGGGGTCCGGTGGTGCGCGGCTTCGAGCTGCCGAGCGGACCCTACGGCCCGGGGCATCGCGGGGTGGACCTCGCGGCGCCGCTCGGCGCGCCCGCCGGCGCGCCGGCGGGCGGCCGGGTGGTGTTCGCCGGCCCGGTGGCGGGGCTGGACTGGGTCAGCGTCGAGGTCGCGCCCGGCGTGGTGGTCACCGTCGGCCCGCTCGACCGGCCGGCCGTGCGCGCCGGCAGCGCGGTGCCGGCGCTGGCGAGGCTGGGCCGGCTTGCCGCCGGCCACGACGGTCGCCTCCACCTCGGCCTGCGGGTCGACGGCGCCTACGTCGACCCCCTGCCGTACCTGGTCGGCAACGGTCCGCCGCGCCTCGCGCCCCTCCCGCTGGAGGGCACCGCCGCCTCCGCCTGACGGGTTCGGCCCGTCGCCCAGGCCCTCACGAGCGGCGGGCCGGGTAGCCCCCGGCTGTGCTATCGTCCCCGCTGGCCCGGTGGAAACCGGGCACATGACGCACGCCCGTGGACGGTGCCCCGACGGTGCCCGTTCGCAGTCGCAGACGGGTCGGAACATCCGGCAACCCCACGACAGACGACCGTGGGACGGAAGCGGGCGGAGGCAAACCGAGGACCAAGGAGGACCACCTTGGCAGTCGTCACCATGCGCCAGCTCCTCGAAGCAGGGGTGCACTTCGGCCACCAGACTCGCCGCTGGAACCCGAAGATGAAGCGCTTCATCTATGGCGAGCGCAACGGCATCTACATCATCGACCTGCAGAAGACCGCCAACGCGATCGAGTCGACCTACGGCTTCCTGCGCGACACGGTCGCCAAGGGCGGCAACGTCCTGTTCGTGGGCACCAAGAAGCAGGCCCAGGAGTCGATCAGGAACCAGGCCGAGCGGGTCACCATGCCCTACGTGAACTACCGCTGGCTCGGCGGGATGCTCACCAACTTCACCACCATCTACAAGCGCCTGCAGCGGCTCAAGGAGCTGGAGGCGATGGAGCAGAGCGGCACCACCGAGGTGCTGCCCAAGCGAGAGGTGCTCAGGCTCAAGCACGAGAAGGAGAAGCTCGAGCGCAACCTCGGCGGCATCCGCGACATGACCAGGCTGCCGGCCGCCGTCTGGGTGGTGGACACCCGCAAGGAGCACATCGCCGTCACCGAGGCCCGCAAGCTCGGCATCCCGGTGGTCGCCATCCTCGACACCAACTGCGACCCTGACGAGGTCGACTACCCGATCCCCGGCAACGACGACGCCATCAGGGCGGGCAGCCTGCTCACCCGCATCGTGGCCGACGCCGTGTCCGAGGGGCTGCGCATGCGCAGCGTCTACGCGGGCGACGGCGACTCCAAGGAGGACGCCGGCACCGTGGCCGCCAGCCCGGCCGACGAGGAGCCGCTTGCCGAGTGGGAGCGCGAGCTGCTCGAAGCCGAGCAGTCCGGCGGCGGTGAGCAGGCGCGGCGCGAAGGGACCCCAGCCGCTCCCGCGCCCGCCAGGCAGGCCACTGCCGCGCGCGCCACGGCCAAGGAGCCGGCCGCGGCGGCGACCAGGCAGGCGCCCGCGGCCACCGAGGACGAGGCGGCGAAGGGATCGGCCAAGGAGCCGGCGGACGCGACCGCCAGGGAGCCGGCGGCCGCGCGCACGCCCAGGTCGCCCGCCAAGGAGTCGCCGGCCAAGAAGGCATCGGCGAAGGAGGCGCCCAGCGGCGCTGCCTCCAAGACCGCGGCCGCCAAGGGTGGCTCCGGCAAAGAGGCGCCCAGCGGTGCCGCGTCCAAGGGCGCGGCCGCCAAGGAGGCGCCTGCCAAGGAGGCCGCGACCACGGAGGCCTCTGGCAAGGAGGCGCCCGTCAAGGGCGCGTCCGGCGCCAAGGACGGGTCCGCCAAGAAGGCGACCCCGCCGCCGGCCGCCGACGCCCCCGAGAGCGCGAACGGGGCCGGGGCCGGGGCCGAGGCCGAGGCTGCCAGCAGCGAGGCCAAGCAGTCGAAGAGCTGAGCTGGACCACCGACGCCGCCCGCCCGACTCTCGACCCGGGCGGGCGGCCCGTCACCTGAACCTGACAGCTCCGGGTGAGCCGGAGCATGGAGCCAAGAGGAGCACCACCGAATGGAGATCACCGCCGCCCAGGTGAAGGTCCTGCGCGACGCCACCGGCGCCGGCATGATGGACTGCAAGAAGGCGCTGCAGGACGCCGGCGGGGACCTCGAGCGCGCCAAGACCATCCTGCGCGAGAAGGGGCTCGCCCAGGCGAGCAAGCGCGCCGGCCGCACCACCAACGAGGGTGTGATCGAGGCCTACCTGCACACCCCCGACCCCAACCTGCCGGCCAAGCTCGGCGTGCTGGTCGAGCTGGCCTGCGAGACCGACTTCGTCGCCAAGACCGAGGAATTCCAGACGCTGGCCCACGGCATCGCCGTGCACGTGGCCTGGGCCGACCCCGCCTACCTCAGCCGCGAGCAGGTTCCCGCCGAGGTGGTGGAGCGCGAGCGCAAGATCTTCGCCAGTCAGGCGGAGGGCAAGCCGGCGCACGTCGTCGACCGGATCATCGAGGGCAAGCTCAAGGAGTTCTACAAGCAGGTGGCCCTGCTCGAGCAGGACTACGTAAGGGATCCCGGCCAGACCATCCAGGAGGTCCTGGATGGCTATTCCGCCAAGGTCGGTGAGAAGCTCGTGCTACGCCGCTACGCCCGCTTCCGGGTCGGGGAGGAGGACGGCGGCTGATCACCCGCCCAGGCGGCCAGACGGGTCGGCGCGACCGGAGGGCCGGGGGGACTCGAGGAGCGGAGCGGCAGCCCCTCCGGCCCGGAACAGGAGGAGCGGATGGCCTTCGTGATGGCGGGTGATGAGGACGTGTCCGGCCTCGCCCTGACCACGCCGAGCTTCCGGCGCGTCCTGCTCAAGCTGTCCGGGGAGGCGTTCGCCGGCGCCGGCGGCTTCGGGCTCGGCTTCGACCGCATCGACGGCATCGCGCGCCAGCTCGTCGAAGTCGTCGATCTGGGGGTGCAGACCGCCGTGGTGGTCGGCGGCGGCAACATCCTGCGCGGCACGTCGGCGGAGGCGGCCGGGATGGACCGGGCCCGCGCCGACTACATGGGCATGCTCGCGACGGTGATGAACAGCCTGGCCTTGCAGGATGCGCTCGAGCGTCGCAAAGTGGTCACACGCGTCCAGACCGCGATCCAGATGACCCAGATCGCCGAGCCGTACATCCCCAGGCGAGCCATGCGCCACCTGGAGAAGGGGCGCATCGTGATCTTCGGGGCGGGCATGGGCACGCCCTACTTCTCGACCGACACGACCGCCGCCCAGCGGGCGCTCGAGATCGGCGCCGAGGTGGAGGCGATCAGGCGCGAGCTCAAGGTGATGGACACCACCGCGCTGTCGTTGTGCAAGGACAACGATCTGCCCATCATCGTGTTCGACCTGCTCACCGAGGGCAACATCCGGAGAGCGGTGTGCGGGGAGCCGATCGGAACGGTGGTCGGCTCGATCCCGGGGCCACCGCCGAACGGGGCCGCCGGCGCGATCGCCGGCGACCAGGACGCAGAAGGGGACCAGGCATGATCGAGGACATCCTCAACGAAGCCGAGGGCAAGATGCGCAAGGCCATCGAGGTGGCCAAGGAGGAGTTCAGCGGCATCCGTACCGGGCGTGCCAACCCCGTTCTGCTCAACCGGCTCACGGTCGACTACTACGGCACGCCGACGCCCTTGCAGCAGCTCGCCTCGATCTCGGCGCCGGAGGCGCGGCTGCTGGTGGTCTCCCCGTACGACCGCAACGCCACCGCCGGCATCGAGAAGGCGATCCGCAACTCCGACCTCGGCATCAACCCGGCCAACGACGGCCAGGTGATCCGGCTGGCCTTCCCGCCGCTCACCGAGGAGCGTCGCAAGGAGTACGTCAAGCTGACCAAGCATCGCGCCGAGGAGGCGCGTACGGCCATCCGCAACGTCCGGCGCCACGAGAAGGACGCCATGGAGCGGCTGGAGAAGGACGGCGAGATCTCCCAGGACGAGCTGCGCCGGGCGGAGCAGCGCCTGCAGCAGCTCACCGACAAGTACGTCGGTGAGGTCGACTCCATGCTCCAGCACAAGGAGCGCGAGCTGCTCGAAACCTGAGCGGCGAGGTGGGCGGCATGCGAACGAGGCGTCGGCGGGGTGGCTGAGAGCCCGCCACTCGAGCCGGCCGGCACGCCGGTGCCCCGGCGCGAGGGCCGCGCCGGGCGCAACCTGCCGCTGGCCATCGCCACCGGCGTGGGCCTGGCCGTGCTGCTGCTCGGCGCGCTGCTGCTGTCCCGCCCGGTGTTCGTCGTCTTCGTGCTCGGCATCGTGCTGCTCGCCCTGGTCGAGCTGAACACGGTGCTGCGGGCGCGGGCCGTCCGGCCGGCCCCGGTGGTCGTCTACCCCATGGCAGTCCTGCTGATCGTCGGCGCCTACCTCGAGGGGCCGGCGGCCCTCTCCTTCGGGCTGATGCTCACGCTGCTCGGCGCCTTCGCCTGGCACCTGGTCGACCGCGGCCGCACCGAGGTCGCCCGCAACGTGGCCGCCACCGTGTTCGCCGTGGCGTACGTGCCGTTCCTCGCCGCCCACCTGTCGCTGGTCGTGGCGCGCGCCGACCACTACGTCGGCGCCCTGATCGGCTACGCCCTGCTGGTGGTGGTCTACGACACCGCCGCCTACGCGACCGGGGCGACCATCGGCCGCCATCCCATGGCGCCCAGCATCTCGCCGCACAAGTCCTGGGAGGGCGCCGCCGGCGCCAGCGTGCTCACCCTGCTCGTCGGCGCCTTCGTGCTGCCCCTGTGGCAGCCGTGGACGCTCGGTCCCGGGCTCACCCTTGCCGCGGTGGCCTGCGTGGCGGCGCCGCTCGGGGACCTCTCGGAGTCGATGCTCAAACGCGACCTGGCGGTCAAGGACATGGGCTCGATCCTCCCAGGGCACGGCGGCATGCTCGACCGCATCGACGCCCTCCTGTTCATGGCGCCGGCGCTGTACTACGTCCTGGCGTTGTTCTCGCTGGTCGAGAGCTCGTGACCGGGCCGCGCTCGCTCTACGACCTGACCGGGGCCGACCTTGCCGCCCTGGTCGAGGAGGCCGGCGAGCCGGCCTACCGGAGCCGCCAGCTGGGGCGCTGGCTCGACCGCCGTCGCGTGCTCGACCCGCTGGCCATGACCGACCTGCCCGGCGGCTTCCGCCAGCGCCTGGCCGAGCGGCTCGCCGGCAGCGGGCTGCGCCTCACCGGGCACCAGGCCGGCGACGGCGGCTGGACCCACAAGTTCCTGTTCCAACTGGCCGGCGGGGACAGCGTCGAGTCGGTGCTGATGTTCTACCCGGCGGCCGGGCGCGGGCTGCCCCGGTCCTCCGGGGGGGCGGACAGCGCCCCCCCGGACCCCCCCGAGGAGGGGGCGCCCGGCCCGGACGATTGGGAGGGCGGCCCCGTCGGCCGCGCCACCGTGTGCATCTCCACCCAGGCCGGCTGCGCCATGGGCTGCACCTTCTGCGCCACCGGGCAGTTCGGCTTCACCCGCAACCTCTCCACCGGCGAGGTGGTCGAGCAGGTGGCCCGCGTCTGGGCGCTGCTGCCCGGCCTGCGGCCCCGCGAGGACGCGCCCGACCACGTCACCAACGTGGTCTTCATGGGCATGGGCGAGCCGTTCGCCAACCCGGCCGCGACCTGGGGCGCCGCCTGGCGGCTGCACCAGGGTCTCGGCCTGTCGGCCAGGGCCGTCACCATCTCGACCGTCGGGCTGGTCCCCGGCATCCGCCGCGCCGCCACCGAGCCGCTCCCGCTGAACCTGGCGGTCTCCCTGCACGCCGCCGACGACGAGCTGCGCAGCCGGCTGG
>WNGB01004046.1_pt1 | contig 36698 bp, 28 predicted proteins | sample 5400681 | NCBI WGS metagenome assembly WNGB01 (sample SAMN13153367, study PRJNA577476) | soil metagenome | isolation source: 115 cm soil or saprolite under grassland replicate 2 | place: USA:California | collected 2016-06-15 | reverse complement strand
ACCTGCTGATTCTCGACCTTCTGCTGCCCGGATCGCGCGACGGGCTGGACGTCTGCCGTGAAGTGCGCGCCCGTGGCATCCGGGTCAAGATCCTCATGCTGACGGCGCGGGACACGATCGAGAACAAGATCGAAGGACTCGACGCCGGAGCCGACGACTACCTCGTCAAGCCCTTCTCCTTCCGCGAGCTCCTCGCGCGCCTGCGCGCTCTGGCCCGGCGCACGGAGCCGGCCGAGCCCGGCCCGCTTGCCCTTGGTGATCTCTCCTACGACCCCGAATCGCGCGAAGTCACGCGCGGCGGAGAGGTGATCCGGCTGACCGCGCGGGAGGGAGCGCTCTTCGAGCTCCTGCTTCGCCGGCACGGAAAGGTCGTGTCGCGCTCGGAGATTCAGGCGCGCATCTGGGAAGACTCCTTCGAGCTCTCGACCAACATCATCGACGTTTACATCAACTCGCTCCGCAAGAAGCTCGATTCCGGCGAGCGGGAGAAGATCATCCAGACGGTCCGGGGCATCGGCTACCGCGTCCGAGAGCCGGCCGGAAACCCATAGCAGCGCGTGGAAAAATGGTGTGAGGCGGCGTTGCGAGCGCCGCGGGGTCGGATGCAAGAAGCCGCGACGAAGGCGATGCCGGGGTGCATCGGGGAGGAGCGGCGACGCCGCAGACGGCCCCGCGCCGCCGCAACCCCTCGGGGCGGACGGCCTTTTGCTCGCGGCGACTCGAGAAGAAGAGACACAAGCTGTGCATCGGATGTTGATCGCCGCGACTTGCAAAAGGCCGGACGCGACGCCCGCATCCATTTTTCCACGGGCTGCTAGGGATGGGTCTCTTCTCGCGAGGCCGGGCCGGATCTCCGCCCGAGCCTCCCGCTCCCGCGCCGGAGCTCTCCCTTCTTCAGCAGCGCCTCGCCGAGACCGCGGAGCAACCGTTGAAGCGCATTGTGACGGCCGATCTCTCCGGGGAGGCGCGCGAGATCGCCGAAGCGTTGAACGGCCGCCTGGACGCCGTCGCCTCGGCGGAAAAGGAGCAGCAGCAGTTCATCGCCGACGTCTCCCACGAGCTGCGCACGCCCCTGACCGTGATGCGCGGCTCTCTCGAGGTCACGCTCGAGGAAGATCGCCCCGCCGAGGAATACCGCGAGGCGATCGGGAACGCGCTCCTGGAAGTGCGGCACCTGACACGCGTGTCTCAGAACCTTCTCTTCCTGGCGCGCGGCCACGCGGGCCGCGTCACACTTTCCTTCGCCAACGCGGACCTGGGCAAGTTCATCTCCGAAGTGACGCGCGACCTGCTCCCGGCGGTGGCCGACAAGGGACTCGAGCTTTCGGTCGATCTGCCCGCAGAGTCCGCCCGCACGTTCATCGACGCCGACCGCATGCGACAGGTCATTCACAACCTTCTCGAGAACGCGATCCGCTATACCAATCCGGGCGGGCGAATCCACATTCGTCTCTCTTCGACGCCCAGCGAAGCCAGGATCGAGATCGGCGACACCGGCATCGGCATCCCGGAAGAGCACCTCCCCTTTGTCTTCGAGCGTTTCTTCCGCACCGACCGCGCCCGCCGCGCCCATCCCGGCGGCTCCGGTCTCGGCCTCTCCATCGTGCGCTGGATCGTGGAGGCGCATAAAGGGGAGGTCTCGGTGACGAGCAAGGTCGGCGAAGGCACGACCTTCACCATAACCCTGCCCCTGGTCACTTAATCCGAGCCGGCGGGTCCTGTCGCCGGCCACCTCGCGCGCCGACTACGGGCAATTGTTCGAGCCGGCCCGCGGTCGAAAGCCGCCGGCGGCAGGACCCGGCGCTCTCTGATGAGCCGCGATCACCGTTCGAAGAGCACCGCCATTCCCATTCCGCCGGAGACACAGAGAGTCGCGATTCCGGTCTTCGCATCCCGCTTCTTCATTTCGTACAGCAGCGTCGTCACGATGCGGGCGCCGGTCGCGCCGATGGGATGACCGAGGGCGATCGCGCCGCCGTTGACGTTGATCCGTGAGAGATCGAGCGGCAGCTCCCGCGCGCAGGCGATCACCTGCGCCGCGAAGGCTTCGTTCAACTCGATGAGGTCGATGTCGGAGAGCTTGCGTCCCGTTTTTTTCAGGAGAGTCCGGATCGCCGGAACCGGCCCGATCCCCATCCGTGCCGGCTCGACCCCGGCCGACGTCCACGCGGCGACGCGCGCGAGCGGCTCGACGCCCGTCTTTTTCGTCATCTCTTCGGTCGCGAGAACGAGGGCCGCCGCGCCGTCGGTGATCCCCGAGGAGTTGCCCGCATGGACGGTCCCGTTCTCGGAATCAAACACCGGCGGGAGCCTGGCAAGAGACTCCGGAGTCGTGTCCGGCCGCGGGTGCTCGTCTTTCTCGACCGTGACCGGACCCTTTTTCCCGGCAACCGCGACGGGAGCGATCTCGTCGGCGAAGCGTCCCGTGGCGGCAGCCTCAGCCGCTCGCCGCTGAGACTGCGCCGCGTAGGCGTCCTGCTCGGCGCGCAGGATCGCGTACTCGCTCACGAGGTTCTCGGCCGTTTCTCCCATGAGCTGGCCGCAGAGAGGGCAGAGAAAACCGTCGCGGTACATCCCGTCCACGACCTCGCCGTGCCCCATCCGCAGGCCGAACCGGGCGCGCGTCAGGAGATACGGTGTCGCTGACATGCATTCCATGCCTCCGGCGAGCACGACGTCGCTTTCGCCGGCGGCGATCGACAAGCTTCCGAGCGTCAACGCTTTCAGGGAGGAGGCGCACGCCTTGTTCACCGTGTAGGCCGGGACCGAGTCCGGGATTCCGGCGCGGTGCGAGACCTGACGCGCGGGATTGGGACCTCCGCCCGCCTGGCGCGCCTGTCCGAAAATCGTCTCATCCACCGCCGCCGGCGGAAGCCCCGACCTCTCCAGCGCCGCCTTCGCAGCGACTTCGCCGAGGTCGGCCGCCGTCAGCGCCGCGAAGGAGCCTCCGAACTTCCCGATCGGCGTCCGCGCCGCCGACAAGACGAATACCGGTCGCATGGGCATACGGATTCTAGCCTGCAAGTCGGCGAAGGAGTTGCGGACCTCAGTCTTCGGGTCGCTTCATCGAACCGATGTGACTGCGTGGCTCCTCTTCGGGCCGCTCAGCGACCAGCACTTGGTCAACAACACGGGAATGTCTTCGGCTGGGACCGGTCTGCTGAAGAAATAGCCTTGAAGGGTGTCGCAGCCCATGTTCGTCAACGTCTGTGCCTGCTCGAGCGTCTCTACGCCTTCGGCTGTCACGTGCAATCCGAGGCTGTCAGCCATTGCCAGGATTGCACGGACAATCGCGCGGTTGTCACTATCATCGGGCAAGCCGGTAACGAAACTCTGGTCCACCTTGAGGTTACTCAGCGGCATGCGCTTGAGGTAGCTCAGCGAGGAATAGCCGGTTCCGAAATCATCCAGCGCAATACTCACGCCCGCGTCACGAAAAGCCTTGAGCGTTGCCATCGTCGCGACGGTATCTTCCATCACGGCACCCTCGGTGACTTCCAGTTCCAGAAGTTCCGGAGGCAATCCTGTTTGCGACAAGGCATCACGGACCATCTGCACCAGATTGGGGTCCTTGAATTGCAGCGGTGACAGATTCACCGCGACGCACAATGGGTGACCCTCGCGCTGCCAACGGACTGCGTCGGCGCAGGCCGTGCGCAGCACCCACTGGTTTATGGGGACGATCAAGCCATTCTCCTCGGCCACGGGAATGAAATCCAGAGGCGGGATCATGCCTTGCGTGGGATGCTTCCACCGAATGAGCGCCTCCACCGACTGGAAGCGCCCGGTCGCCACGTCGAACTTGGGCTGATAGGCCAGGCTGAACTCTCCGCGTTCCAGGGCCACACGCAGGTTCGATTCGAGCGTCATTCGCTGCAACGCCTGCTCGGTCAGCGACGCGCTGTAAAACTGGCAATTGTCGCGGCCCAGGTCCTTGGCGTGGTACATCGCCGTGTCGGAGTGCTTGAGCAGGGTCGCTGCATCCTGGCCGTCGTCCGGGTAAAGCGCAATACCGATGCTGGTCGTCAGCACGACCTCTCGGCTTTCCAGCACGAAGGGCCGGCTCATGAGTTTGCGGATCCGATGCGCGACACTCACGGCGTCTTGCGGTTGCACGATGTCCAGGATCAGGGCCGTGAACTCGTCGCCGCCCAGCCGGGCGAACTCGACGTCGGCGCCCGTCTCGCCGGGGCGCGATACCAAATCGGACGGGCGCACGCCCAAGCGCAGCCGTTCCGCCGCCCACTGCAGGATCAGGTCCCCCGTGTTGTGTCCCATCGTGTCGTTGATGTTCTTGAATCCATCGAAATCCATGAACAAAACAGCCAACTTGCGCCCCATCTGCTGGGCACGCCTGATTTCCCGATCCACTCTCTCGAGAAAGGACTGCCGGTTGGGCAGCCCGGTCAGAGTGTCGAAGAAGGCAAGCCGGAGAATTCTGCGCTCTGCCTCCTTGCGTTCGGTGATGTCGCGAGAGAGGACGATGAAGTGCGGTTTCTCCCCCGAGCCGGTGGCCTTGCGGGAAACGGACAGCTCGAACCAAAATGTTCCCTGCGGAAGTTGCAGCTCAAACTGCTTGCCAGTTGACGAACCATTCTCGTGTGCCGCCCGCAACGCCGACATGCACGTCTCCGCCGCCTCCTGCGGGAGTGTCTCGGCCACCGTTCTGCCTATCAGGCTCTCGACCGGCGCGGCCACCAAGTCGGCGCGCGGGGAATGGTAGTCAATGTAGCGACCGTCGATGTCCAGCTCGAGCAACAGATCGGGGATGGCCTCCAGGACCGCCGCGTTGCGGGCGTCGGCCGCTCGGAGATCCAGGAAGGCCTGATACCCGCGCAAGAGATATCTGACCCGGTGGCCGATGAGCGCCCAGTTGATCGGCTTGGCGATGAAGTCGGTGGCGCCGGAGTCGTAAGCCTTCTCGACCGACTGCAGGTCGTCCATGCCGGTCACCATGACGATCGGCAGCAGCTCACCGGCCTCGGCCCGAAGCGCCGTGCAGACCTCGTATCCGGTCAGGTCCGGCATGTCCACGTCGAGCATCACCATGTCGAAGAGATGCCCTCGGAATTGGCGCAGAGCATCCTCACCGCAGTCCGCCACGCTGACCTCGAAGCCGGCCTTCTGCAGCGCCGCGCGCATCAGGACGCGCGCGGTGGCATCGTCGTCAGCGACCAGGATCTTCAGGGACGCTGCCATCACGCGGCTTCCGCCAGGATTTCACGCAGGCGCGCCACCGCGCGTTGATGCTCCTGACTGACCTGATCAACAAGCTGACGGGCTTCATCGATCCTGCCCTCGCGCCCCAGCTTCTCGAGTTCGCGGTAGGAGTTCGACAGGGTTTCGGCACCCACATTGGCTGCGCTCGACTTGAGGCTATGGGCAGCCTGGCCGAGCCCCTTGCTGTTGCCGTCGATGATTGATGCCTCGAGCTGCGCCACGCTGCGGGGGGCGGATTCCAGGAAAGACCGTAACAGCTCCTTCGCCAGATCCATGCCACCCGCTGGGTCCAGCTCTTTCAAGCTCTCGAGCACGTCGGGGTTGATGGCCGGCTTTGCGACTCCGGCGGGCTCGGCAGGTCGTTCCGGCGCGACCGAGAGTGGCGTCTTGCCGCTCCTTGGCAACCAGCGAGAAAGTGCCGCCCGCAACGTGGCGAGTGTGTACGGCTTCGCAAGGAAGTCGTCCATGCCGGCGCTCCGGCACTTCTGCTCGTCGCCCTGCATGACGTTGGCGGTCACAGCGATGATGGGCAGACGCGCCCCGCGACCCGCCGGGAGCCGCCGAATCGCAGCGGTGGCTTCATACCCGTCCATGACCGGCATCTGACAGTCCATCAACACCAGATCGAAATCCTGTTCCAGCACCAGGTCGATGGCTTCGAGGCCGTTGCCGGCCAGGCTCATCGTCATGCCCAGCTTGGTCAACATGGCCCTGGCCAGGGTCTGGTTGACCGGGTTGTCCTCCACCACCAGCACTGTGCCCCGCACCGGTTCTTCGGCCGGTGCCGGCTGCGGCAGGGGAGCTATCGCATCCACCGGGCTCGAGGCCGGAATGCCGCTGATCTCTTGGAGCAATGCGGCCCGGCGAATGGGTTTCCTGAGATAGCGCAGCATTCCCGCCTCCTGACGTGCCAGTTTGACGACGTTGGCGTAGGCGGATGTCAGCATCACCAGGCGCGCGCCGGCCGCCTCCGGCAGAGTCTGAATGGTGCGCGCCAGTTGCAGCCCGTCCGTCGTGGGCATGTGGATGTCCAGAAGAACGAGCTGAAACGGCTCCGCCGCCTGAGCTGCCCGGGTCATCAGGTACAACGCTTCCTCGGCGCCTTCGGCGCACACCGCGTGCATGCCCCAGCCTCGCAAATGCTGCCGAAGGATGTCGCCGTGAGTCTGGTTGTCGTCCACGACAAGGACGCGCACACCACTCGGCATTCCGCCGGGTAACGGCCTCATCGACATGGAGCTCGCCCTGGGAAGCCGCAGGTCGATGAGGAACCTCGAGCCTTGTCCCGGTGCGCTTTCGACGCGGATGCTGCCTCCCATCATATCCAGCAGGCGCCGGCAGATGGCCAGACCGAGGCCGGTGCCGCCGTATCTTCGCGTCGTCGTGCCATCAGCCTGGGAGAAGTGTTCGAAGATCCTGGCTTGTGCTTCGGGCGCAATGCCGATCCCGGTGTCTTCCACAATCAGGCTGATCGCGGCGTGCGTCTGTGTCTGCTCTCGGAGCGTGACTCGAACCACCACCTCGCCCTCTTCGGTGAACTTGATGGCGTTGCCGACCAGGTTGACAATGACCTGCTTCAGGCGGAACGGGTCACCGTGCAGCGCCAGGAGCGCATCGTGCGGGATGAAATGGGTCGCGAGCTCGAGCCCCTTGCTCTCCGCGGGTCGCGCGAACATCATCAGCGCGTCTTCGACCACTTCGACCAGGTCGAAGTCGACCGTCTCCAACTCGAGGTGCCCGGACTCGATCTTGGAGTAGTCCAGGATATCGTTGATGACGCCGAGAAGATGCTGTCCGGAAGCTCGCGCCGCCTCGGCCCAGTCGTGTTGCTGTGGCTTGAGTTCACTGTCGATCAGCAGCTCGTTCATGCCCAGAACGCCATTGAGCGGGGTGCGGATCTCGTGGCTCATCGTGGCCAGGAATTCGCTCTTGGCCCGGCTGGCCGCCTCGGCGGCCTCCTTGGCCTGGAGCAACTCCGCGGTGCGAATCGTGACCTGTTCCTCGAGATGGTCGCGATGGGCCGCTAACCGCGCATCGCGTTCGTGGATCTGCTCCAGCATGGCGTTGAACCCCTTGGCCAGCGTGTCCAACTCTGCGATGCCGCTGGACTCGGCGCGCACGCCGAAGTCCGCATCGCCTGAAACGCGTTCCATCAGCTCGTTCAAACCTCCGAGCGGGCTCAGCACGGAAGCATTGAGCCGTCGCAGCATCAGGCCGCTCGCGCTCACGGCCAGCGCCGCGGCGAAGAGGGTCGCCAGGATCTGCCAGGCAGTCTGCCGGTAGAGGCCGTTCAGGTCCACGGTGAGAACCACGCTGCCCGGAACATCCTTCAGGAATGGGACCGCCTGGATCAGCGTGATGCTGGTTGGACGAATCACCAGGTCTTTCGAGGAGGCGCGCCGATTCGCCGGCGAAGCATGCCCCTCGCGCTGGTAGCCGGCAAACAAGCGCCCGTCCCTGTTGTAGAGCGCAGCCGACAGGATGTCTTGCGAATTGCGAAGGGATTGCAGAAGCTCGTGTGCCGATTTGGCGTCCTCGAATATCAGCGAGGCGGCGGCGTTCTCGGCCAGCACCTTCGCCTGGGTGCGGGTGGCGTTCACCAGGTCGAACAGGCCGAAGATGAAGCTGCTGATGACGATAATCACCGCTACGATGATCACCGTGGCACTCAGCGCAATCCGGTTGATGTGCCGTAGTCGCGCGCTCAGCGTAATACGCTTCGACGGTGCGACGCGCACTGTCATTGTTGAACCTCCGTGGCCAACCGTAGCAGCTTCGAGCTGAGGATGAGCCTGGCGGCGCGCGCGGCTTTCAGGTTGGCCTCAAAGGCGATCCTGTTCTGGACCACGGTCATGTTGAGAGCGACTCCTTGACGGGCGGCGCCCGGGCTGTCCGCCACGGTCAGCACCGGGTTGCCACGCAGTCTGTCGAGCACACGCGGCAGGTCGTCAATGGCCGACGGAGCAATGAACACCACCTGGCAGCCGTTGAGCGATTCGCTGCTCGCCTTGCGGTGCACGGCAATATTGCGTCCAGCGACCGACTTGCCCTGCAGCCCGTCGGCTTCCTTACCGAACGGGTCCTGCCCGAGGATGCACAGGTTGAGCGTCGTGCCGACCTCGGCGGGCCACTCGGTGAACAGCGCGAAGTTGTACAGGAAGGCGGCCTTCAGCCGGTATTCGGGCAGATCCTCACCCGGCGCGGTCGGCGCGAACGAAAGCAGCCCTGCCAGGGTCAGTGCCCACAGCCGCGGCCGGGCTCTAAACCGCATGGCGCCCCCCGTCGGCAAGCAGACAGCCGGGTGTCGACACGCCATGACTCTGGGCTTGTGAGACCGGCCGCGGCGAGATCTCCAGTTGCAGCAGGCACTTGAGCGGCAGGCGCAGCAACTCCTCCAGACTCGGACGGGCAGTGCCGGGAAAGGCCAAGACCAGCGCCAACAGGCTAAGACCCAGATGCTTGCGCGAACCGGAGAGTCTGTCTGCCGGACGGCGGGCGGTGCGAGGCAAGCGCGTCATCTCCACTCAGAACCTGTAGGTGAGCTTGCCGCGAACGCTGCGGCCGTCCTGTTCCAGCGAGTTCTGCCAGTTGGTGTCAGCGCCCGGGTGGGAGTAGCGCTTATCGAGCAGGTTGTAGACGCTGAGAGATAGTTCCAAACCCCTGGCCAGAGCCTCGGTGCTCAGGTGCACGTTGGAGATGCCGTAGCCGCCCAGGTCGGTGCCATCGATAGTGCGTCGCTTGCTGTCATATTGCAGTTCGTAACCGAGGCGCAGTCCGGCCACAGGCAAGGGGCTGGAGAAGCTGAGCTTGCCCAGCAGCTTCGGCGAGTTGAGCAGCCTTGCGCCGCTCGCGTAGGAGGTGTCCTGGAAGGACATGCTGCCGCGCAGGCGGGCGCCCCACACCCAGGTCTTGTCCGCCGATAGCTCCAGTCCGCGGGCTTTGACCTTCTCGCCCGACTGGTACTGCGCCAGCCCGCTGACCGGGTCGGTGCCCAGGGTAATGAGGTTGTGCATAGTCCATTCGTAGGCCGAGCCATGCAGGGCCAGATCGCGGCCGACGCGGTGGTCCGCCACGAGTTCCAGGGTGTCGATGCTTTCGCCCCTCAGCGCGGGATTGGCGACCTCTGCAACGCCGTCGTCGTAGTCGCGCTCATAGGCGTTGGGGGCGCGGTGGGAGCGCCCGTACAGGGCTTTGAGAGTGGTTGCGGGAGAGGCCTGCCAGATCAGGGCTGCGCGCGGGCTCAGCTTGCTGCCGGTCACGTTGTTGCGGTCCCCGCGCAAACCCAGGGTCGCGATCAGCGTTTTGGCGATGCGCCATTCGTCCTGCGCGTAGACACCGACGCGGTAACCCGACCCCGGGATGAAGATATTGTTGGCAGGATCGGCGAGGTCCTGTATGGCCTGGTCATAACGGATGTTGTCCTGGCCCTCCACCCCCAGCATCAGCTTGTGACCGGCCAGCGCGGTCGACAACAGTCGCAGTTCAGCGCCGCACCATTCGCTCTTCGCGGGAAAGGCGAAGGGCGTGCCGTAGCTGAGGATGCTGCTGTAGCGCTCCTGGCCGGCGAACAGCCGCGCCAACACTTGCAGGGTGCCGCGGGCTTCGCTGTCCTGATACTGCAACTGCGCCAGCGTATAGCGGTCACCCTGATATTGTCCCGACACCAGCGGGTCGGAATGGAACGCGCCGGTGGGATCGTCCTTCCGGTGATCGCCATCCACGAAGTCGAGCGACCAGGGGCCGCGGGCGATACGAGCGAAGAATTCCTTGTCGCGCTCGCCGTCCAGACCGACGGCCACGCCGGACACGCCGGCCGCGCCGAAGTCGAAGAAGCGGTCTTGGCCGCGCGCGCGCAAGGCCGAGGCGGACACGAGCACGTCCACGCCGTTGGCGAAGGCCTTGCCCCAACTCGCGCGCCCCTCGCGCTGCGATTGCGGGGATTTGTAGGCGGCGGCCAGTTCGGCGCCGTGGACATCGGCGCCGGTGCGGGTGATGACGTTGACCACGCCGAACATGGCATTCTGGCCATACACCGCTCCGCCCGGGCCGGGAATGAATTCGATGCGCTCGATCAGATCCATGTCGAGAGGGAAATCGCGTCCCGTTGGTCCCTGATCGAACGTCGGGTCATTGACCCGATTGCCGTTGATGGTGACCAGCACACGCGTGTTGAAGTCCCCCGGCAGGCCGAAGCCGCGCGTGCCGAGATACCTGTATTGGCGATCGTAGGTGGTCTGGATACCCGGCAGGCTGGCCAGGGCCTCGTTGAGCGTGCGCCAGCCGAAGGCCTTGATTTCCTGACGGGTGATGACGCTGACCGCCGCAGCGACCTCGCTCTGCTTCTGTTCGTACTTGGAGGCGCCGACGATGGCGACTTTCAGCAACTCTTCGAGGCTCAACTTGGTCAGGTCGTCCGCCATTGCTGAGCAGACCGGAAAGGCGGCCGCGAGGACCAGGCAAACGATCCGCTTGCCCCGGGCAAAGCTGGACGCCGGTTCCGTTCTGCGGTTTGCGGTGGCGGTCATGGTGCTTTTTCTTTTCGCGACCGGCAGGACTGCCGGGCGATTCGGAAGAGTCCGAGTCCTCGGTTGACACCTTCCCAAAACGCCGGCAGTGAGCGGAGACTAAGGGGCGACATCAGCGATGGACGGTCGCGTTGGCCGCAAGAGAGGCCCCCCACGTGTTCAGGACGAGAATCGACTCTGCCCTGCATCGAAAAAACTCAAAATCAGTTCCGGGAAAGCGCAGAAAAACAGCCGGTGATCGGCAGGCTTTTCGCTGGACCGCTGTGTGGTTCGCTCGGATGTAAAGCAATTGCCGTGCCGACAGTCAACAACGGATAGCTGAAACAGCCGAATCGGAGGAATGGTGGGTTGGTCGTGCGGCTCAACGTTGGATAGTGGCCCGAGACCGATCCGCGCACTCTTGTCAACGGAGCGTTTTCCGCCGGGATCGCGCAGTCAGCCGAAAATCGTCACCGCCGGTCCTTGCACGCCGCCAAAATTGGTCGAGATCAGCGGCCGAAAAGGGCCTCATGGCCGTTGGCTACAATGCAGACGTGCGAATCGCTTTGACGCTCGGACACGACGCTTCGAAAAACGAGAAGAACGACTACATCCGGGCGCTCCTGAATGCGGGGTTCCGGCGGAAAGAGATCGTCGTGCTCCCGCCGGGCGCGAAGCCTGAAGGGTCCTTCGATGGAGTGGTCCTCGGCGGCGGCCTGGACGTGGACCCGGCACGGTATGGACGGACCGTGCAACCCGATGGCAACGTCGAGGTGGACTCGGACCGGGATGAAACCGACTTCGCGGCCTTCGAGACGGCCCGGCAGCAGGGCTTGCCGACTCTCGGGATCTGCCGCGGACTCCAGGTGATCAACGTCGCGATGGGGGGCACGCTCGTGCAGGACATCCGGACCGAACGTCCCTCCGGGGTCGTCCACCTCGTGCCGGGCAAGGAGGACGAACGGCACGACCATCCCGTGCTCGTGACGCCCGGGACTCGCATCGCCTCGATCGCGGAAGCGCCCGAGATCCACGTCAACAGCCGGCACCATCAGGCCATCGAGCAGGTCGCTGCCGGCCTTAAGGTCTCGGCCGTCGCGCCCGACGGTCTCGTCGAGGCGCTCGAGTCGGACGGGCCGTGGCTCGTGGCGGTCCAGTGGCACCCGGAAAATCTGCTGGACGACCCGGCGTCGCACCGGCTCTTCGCGGAGTTCTCGCGCGCCGTGCGCGGGCGCGCGAAAAGGAATCTCTCGGGCTCCGGTCCTGTTGACGCGGGCCTGGAGGCCAATCCCGGCCAGAGAGAGTGACGAAGAACAAAGAGAGGTCCTCACCGATGAGACATGGCATGCGTGGCCTGGTTTCCGCCCTTCTGCTCCTGTTCCCGATCGCGACAGTGGCCCAGACCTCAAAGGTGACTTCCGTCCAGAAAGTCGCGGAAGGCATCTGGATGGCCCAGACGAGTCAGGGCTCCAACGTCGGCTGGTTCCTTGTCGGCGATGAGGTCGTCGCGGTGGACGCGGGCAGCGACGCGGAGACGGGCAAGGCCGTGCTCGAGAAGATCCAGGAGACCGCGCACAAGCCGGTCCGCTACCTCATCGTGACGCACGCGCACGGGGACCACGGCGGCGGCGCCGGCGCGTTTGCGGCCGCGGGTGCCGAGGTTGTCTGCCACGAGAACTCGGCGCCGGGCCTCGCGCAGATTATCGCCCCGTCCTCGCGAACGAAGTCGGGCCTGATGGCTTTCTCGGAACGTCTCGCGCTGTTCGGCGGAGCGCGGCGGGTTGCGGTCTACTTCCTCGGGCCCGCGCACTCGGCAGGGGACATCGTGGTGCTCCTGCCCGAGGAGAAGGTGCTCTTCTCCGGAGATGTCGCGCTCGCCACGGGAGCGCCCTACATGCAGTCGCCGGACATGGACCCGGAGGGATGGGAGAAGATCCTGGGTCGCCTCGGGCAGCTCGATGTGGACAAGGTCGTGCCGGGGCACGGGGCGCTCGGAACGCGGAAGGCCATCGCCGACACCTTCGCGTCCGTCAAGAAAATCAACGATGTCGCCCGCATCCTCGTGCAGGAGAACGTGAACGAAAATCTGATCGAGGCGCGATTGCGACAGCCGGATATCGGGATAGATGCCGCCGTGATCTCGCCGGAGTTGATCGGCAACGTTCGGGCGGTCATGCGCGCCCAAAGGGCCAAGCCTGCCCCGACGCCCTCGCCCAAGCCTCAGAAGGCGCCCGCCGGGAAGAAGGGCTGACGATCCCGGCGCGTTCCTGCTCCGTCTTCCCGAAGAGACTGTCATCCTGAGCGAGATCCTCGCTCCTTGGAATGAGGGAGTCGTCTTAGAATCCCCCCGCTCATGATCGTTTACTTGAATGGACGGTACCTCCCCCGGGAGGAGGCGTGCATCTCTCCCGAGGACCGCGGCTTTCTTTTCGCGGACGCGATCTACGAAGTCGCCCGGTTCTACCGCGGGCGGCCCTACCGTCTGGCCGAGCACGTGCAGCGGATGCGCGACGGCCTCGCCGCCGTCCGGATCCCGGCCGACCCAGGTTTCTATCCGGAGGTCGCCGGGCGTCTCCTCGAAGAGAACGGACTCGCGCAATCCGACGCCATCATCTACGCGCAGGTCTCGCGCGGAGCGGCGCCGCGGACACACGCCTTCCCGCCGGCGGGCGTCACTCCGACGATCTTCGCGTTCGCGCGCCCGTCGGATCCCGAGCCGCCGCCGGAAGGAGGCTCGGCGATCCTCGTTCCCGACGAACGCTGGGGGCGCTGTGACATCAAGACGGTGATGCTCTTGCCCAACGTGCTCGCGGCCCAGAAAGCACGCGAGGCCGGAGCCATGGACGCGATCCTGACCCGCGACGGAATCGCCTGGGAGGGGACGAAAGCCAATCTCTTCTGCGTCTGCGGCGGCATCCTGCGGACTGCGCCCAACGGCCCGCGCATCCTTCCCGGCGTCACGCGCGGCGCGGCTCTCGAAGCGGCCCGACGCCTCGGCCTGCCTGTCGAAGAGCGTCCCTTCACCATCGAAGAGCTCTTCGCCGCCGAAGAAGTCTTTTTCGCCTCGACGACCCTCTGGACCTATCCCCTCGTCGAAGTGGACGGAAAGAGGGTCGGCGACGGCAAGCCCGGCAAGGTGACCCGGGCGTTGAAGCAGGAGTTGAAGCGGGAGTTCACGAAGTAGGTGTTAGGTGTTCCCTCCTCTTGTCATCCTGAGCGAAGCGAATCTGCTTTGGTCGATTCCGGGTTAATTCCAGCTATTGAATGAGAGAAGATCCTTCGTCGCTTCGCTCCTCAGGATGACAGGGAACGCGGGTACCTCAAGATGCCGAGATTGCGGTACGCCACGATGTAGAGCTTCAGGGACTTGAGCTCCAGGCACCGCTCGTCGGGAACGTAGCGAATCGTCAGGTGCCCGAAGTCCGGCAGCCCGGTCCTGGGACAGATCGCGTTGTACTCGGGGATCTCGACGGTGATCTCGTAGTCGGGATACTGATTCGGCCAGGTCTCGATCGCCGGCAGCTTCGCCTCGATCCCCGCCTTCGCGTGTTCGTCGGTGTACTCGGCCACGGGTGGATCGTATCCCGGTAGGCGGTAGGCGGTAGGCGGTAGGCGGTAGACGGCAGGCGGTAGGCCGGAAAAAAACCGGGCGCTCGTCCGCCTGCCCCCTTCCGCCTTCCGCCTTCCGGGTTACCATGCGCCGCGCTCATGGACTGGCTCAAGCATCTCTTCCACCAGTTGACCGACGTCGAGACGATGGTCCGCGTCGGCGGGCTGTCCGCCATGACCGCCATCGTGTTTGCCGAGACCGGACTGATGGTCGGCTTCTTCCTGCCGGGCGATTCGCTGCTCGTCACCGCCGGAGTTTTCGCCGCAAACGGTCACCTGAGCATCTGGTGGCTGAACGTTCTCCTGGTGGCTGCCGCCATCGTCGGCGACACGGTCGGCTACTGGATCGGGCGAAAGGCCGGTCCGGCTCTGTTCAACCGTCCCCGCTCCCGTTTCTTCAATCCCGCGCATCTGCGGCGCGCTCACGATTTCTACGAGAAGCACGGCGGCAAGACGATCATCATCGCCCGCTTCATGCCGATCGTCCGCACGTTCGCGCCGGTCGTGGCCGGCATGGGGAAGATGGAGTACCGCCGCTTCCTGTCCTTCAACGTCTTCGGCGGGCTGCTGTGGGTGGTCTCGATGACTCTGATCGGGTACTACCTGGGCCAGTTTGCCTGGGTGAAGAAGAACATCGAGATCGTGATCGTGATCGTCGTGTTCGTGTCGATCCTGCCGGGATTGATCGCCGCCGCGCGGGCGTGGCTGAAGAAAAGAAGGGCCGCGGCTGTCTGAGGGAGACTTAGGCAACCGCGGCCCGGGGGAAACGAGGTTCTGGCCTTAGGCGACGGCGGAAGCGGTGCGCTCCGGGAAGGCCCTTCCGTTCTTGAGGTGCTCCAGGAGGAGCGCGATCTCGGCGGTGTGGCCGCGGTCATGCTCCGCCATCATGCGCGGAACGTCTTCGAGCGCGATCGAGCCGAATCCCTGCTGAGCGCCGCGGCGTTTCCAGTCGGAGTTCCGGATCCCGCGCAGCTTCGTGACGTTGCGATTCCTGGCGGCGGCAAAGACGGCGAGGCCCTCCGCGAGATCCCGATCCCGGTAGCAGCGCTCGCGGGCGATGCGGTCGCCTTCGAAGTCGGCGAGCGGCGGCTGGTCTTCGGAGAGGATGCGCCGGATGCGCACTTCGTATCCCTCCCGCTCGAGGTCGGCCAGGTGCCAGACATGCTCGATCAGGGAGAAGCCGCCGTTGGCGGGCTCCCGGCGGACCTGCGAGGCGTCGAGCTGAGCGGCCGCCCGGGCGAGGAGGGCGGGCGTGGATTCCAGTGTCAGCAGCAGCGTTTCCAGGTTACGGCGGTTCATACTCATGCTCCTGGTCTTCTCTACGCACTTGGACGCGCAAAAGTTTCTGTGGTTAGCAAGAAGAAGGTGTCCGGTTTGAGGTTTCGGGTGTCAGGTGCCAGTTTGTCCCACTCGCGTCCTCCAAACCTGACACCTGATTCCCGACACCGGACACCTTACCCCGCGCTAGACTGCCCCGATGGGCATTGAGGCGCTCCGCGCTTTCTTCCTGCCGAGATCCTCGAAAGAGGACCAGCCTCCGCGCCCCGATCCGGTGACGGTCGCTGCCTGCGCCCTGCTGCTCGAGATCGCGCACGCGGACGACGTGTTCGTCCGCGAGGAGCGGGAGCGCATCGCGCGCCACATCCGAGACGAGATGCACGTTTCGGAGGACGAGCTGCACGAGGTCTTCCGGCTGGCCGAGGAGGAGCGCCGCGAGAGCGTGGACCTCTTTCACTTCACGAAGCTGCTGCGGGAGAACCTCTCGCGCGAGCAGCGCCTGCGTCTGGTCGAGGCGATCTGGGGCGTCGTCTATTCCGACGGCTCCCTCTCCGAAGTGGAAGGCCATCTCGCCCGCCGCATCGCCGAGCTCCTCGGCTTCCAGCACCCGGAGGTGCAGGAAGTCAAGGAGCGAGTCGCCGGCCGGCACTCGTAGAGCACATGTCTCCTGGCCGTTCTTGGCGCGCGTCTGGCGTGTTTCCGAAGCGGGTGCTTTCGGCCCTGGCGGCCGTCGCGCTTACTCTCGGCGTCGTTGCGGCCGCGGCCGAGAAGAAATGGTCCGGCGTACACGAGGGAGGTTTTGTCACGGCGCTCGTCATCGACCCGACGGCGCCTTCACGCGTCTACGCCGCGACCGCGCAGGGCCTCTTCGCAAGCGCGGACGACGGGCAGACCTGGATGCCCCTGTCGCACGGGCTTGCCGGCCAATTCGTAGGCACGCTCGCGATCGACCCCGGCCCTCCGGCGGCGCTCTACGTCGGCACGAACGCCGGCGGACTGCTTCGAAGTACGGCCGGCGGCCGGATGTGGACGAGGCTCGATCAAGGGATGGAGTCTCTCTTCGTCTCGGCGATCGCCTTCGACCCCGCCACGCGAGGCACTCTTTACGCCGGCACGAACCGCGGCGTGTTCAAGAGCACCGACGGCGGCGTTCATTGGGAGAAAAGGAATCGCGGCCTGGCAAACGTCTTCGTCGCGTGCCTTGCCCTCGACCCGCGCGACGGATCGACAGTGTACGCGGGAACGAATTCGGGAGGCGTCTTTCGAAGCGCCGACAGCGGAGCGAGCTGGACAGAGGCCAACACGGGCCTTTCCAACGGCGTCATCTGGTCTCTCACGATCCGCCCGGGATTTCCCCCGACGGTTTACGCAGCCACGTACAACGGGCTTTTCCGGAGCGTCGGCGGCGGATCGGGATGGACCTCGCTGTCTCGCGGCCTGCGCAGCACCTTCGTGCTCTCGGTCACGATAGATCCCCGTTCCGCGACGATCTACGCCGGCACGGCCGCGGGGCTCTTCAAGAGCGAAGACGCCGGCGCGAGCTGGGTGGCGGCGAACAATGGGCTGACCAACCTGTTCGTTACCGTGCTGGCGATCCACCCGGACTCTCCACGGACGCTCTACGCGGGAACCAATGGCGGCGTCTTCAAGACCACAGACGGCGGCGAGAACTGGGCCGCGGTCCGCCTCGTCACCGCCGAGCCTCCTCCGGCACTCGCCCGTGGCCGCCGGGCAGCTCCGGAATCGCGGCGAGCCGAGGAGAAGGGCCGCGCCTCCGAGAGCGCCCGCCGACCCCCCGAGACGATGGCGAGGTCCTCCGACCCAGGGTCCGCGGGAAGCGGATCAACCGCGAGCGCCGGCGTGGCGTCGCCCGCCGCGCCCACGACCGGCGCGCCCGAGCAACGCCCCGAGGCGACGCGGGCCGAAGAAAAGGTGATGGTCAGCGCGCTCGCCGTCGATCCGGAGTCATCCGACGTGCTCTACGCCGGGACCTCGCGGGGGATCTACAAGAGCACCAGCGCCGGGGAGGCTTGGACCGCGAGCGGAGGACCGCTCGCGGACCTCTACGTTTCGGCCGTGGCCGCCGAACCCGGGCATCCTTCGCTCGTCTTCGCTTCAACCGAAGGGGTCGGCCTCTTCAAGAGCGCAGACGGAGGGGAGACATGGACGGAGACCAACGACGGGCTGACCAACCTGTTCATCGCGGCCCTGGTCATCGACCGGAGCGGCTCGAGCGCCACCGTCTATGCGGCGACCGACGGTGGCGTCTTTACGAGCACAGATGCGGGCGCGTGCTGGGAGGCGGGTTCGGGTCTGACGGACCCCCAGGTCACTGCGATCGCCGCCGGGGCGGGCACCGTGTTCGCGGGCACGCGCGGCGGGAAGATCTTCAAGACGGCCGATGGAGGATTGACCTGGACCGAGCCGGGGCTGGTCCCGTGGAAAGGATCGGTGCGAGCGCTCGTCATGACTGGCGGTTCTTCCTCAGCCGTGTGCGTGGCAACCGAAAGCGGTCTCTTCAAGAGCACCGATGCGGGAACGAGCTGGAACCCCCTCAACGCGGGACTCTCGAGCGTGATGGTCTCCGCTCTGTTCGCCGACCCCTCCTCCTCCTCGCGCCTTTATGCGGCCACCTTGGAGGGCCTCTGGAGGAGCGTCAACGGCGGAGACAGCTGGACGTCTCTCGGCGGTGAGATCTCGCCAGGAGCCTTGGCCTTCGGCCCGGGTTCCGGATCGACTCTCTACGCGGGAGCTCACGGCGCCGTCTGGAAGAGCATCGACGCGGGGAAGACCTGGAAGGCTTTTTCGCTCCTTCGCTCCGCGGCGCCGGAGAAGACGGGAATGACCGAAACGAGCACCCGGAGTCAATGAGCGGCGTTGAGACTCGACCGCCGGCCAGCGCGGGTTAGCTCGGGCGATTGGACTTCGAAGGGCGTCGATCCCTGAGCGGTTCGCCGCTATAGGCGGTCGGAGACGCGGACCCTGAAGAGGTCGCGGCCCGGTTCCAGTCCTTCCGGCGTCGGACTTAGCCTATCCCCTTCCTGCTTTGGCCTCATTTGGAGAAGGCGGCATCGGTCAAGAGGTAAACGGCGAAGGAGGCCAGCCAGTGCTCCCCTTCGTAGTTTCCCGACGAGACGCGCTCGAGGCCCGCCTTCGCGTGGGCCTGCGCTTGTGAGAGGAGCACCGGCCGGCGCGAATCGGAAGCAGGCAGCGCTCGCGCTATCGCGCGGAGCGTCCACGCGCGTGTCAGGTTCAACCCGTCCAGATGCACCAATCTCGGGTCGGTCCGATCTGTCACGACGGCGGGGGAGAGCGGGAAGGCCTTGCCGGCCGAGAGCCCGGGCAGAAAGAGGTGAAGCCACTTCGCGAAATCCGCGGGCGGCATGACCCGCCGCATCAGGTCCGCCTCCTCGAGGCACGGCGAGAAGAAGTCCTCTCCAGACGGCTCGTACGCGAGCGGGCAGGCCCGGTCGTTCTCGTAATACTCCCGCGCTCGATCGATGGCCAGCTTCTCCAGCGCCGCGTCGCCCGCCGCGCGCGCGTAGTCGAGCGTCTCGCCCAGAGCAAACGCGGTGTTGGGATGCACCCCGGTGCGGATCGGGTTCGTGAGCTTGGGCAGGAAGTCCTTGAGCCTCGCCGCGATCGTCTTCGCGAGAGGTTCGAGGTTGCCCCGCCAGGTCTTGGCGCCCGCGTCGTTCCAGGTTCCAAGCTCGGTCGCGAGGCGCAGGGTCCAGGCCCATCCGTATGTCCGCTCGAAGGACTTGTTGCTCTTGATGTCCAGGTAGCGCGCCTCGGTCGTGATCGCCTCGGCCGTGAAGTGCGACGCGAGCCGAGCGTGGACCTCGTTGCGCGCCGGGAGATCGGGAAGGGTCTTCAAAAGCCGCACGAGCATCCAGTGGCCGTGCACCGAGGAATGCCAGTCGTAACAACCGAAGAACGCCGGGTGAAAGTCGCGCGGCGGCTTCGCGTCCGCAGCCGAGTCGAGGACGTGCTCGGGCTTGTTCGGATACTCGCGGTCGATGCACGCGAGCGCGAGCTTCGCAAACCGCTCCGCCGTCGCCGAATCGAGCCCTGGCTCTGCTCCCTCTCCCGGCGGGAGAGGGCCGGGGTGAGGGGCCTCCGCTCCCTCTCCCGGCGGGAAAGGGTTGGGGTGAGGGGCACTCCCCATGGCAAGAACCAGGAGAAGGAACAGGATGCCTTTCATCGCGTCCTCGTCGTCGGTGAGCCTGTCCGGCGGCGTGGCAGCTCGCGTTTCTCCGGCGGGATCCGCTCGAGCAGTTCTGGCGTCGAAGCCGCGCAGTACGCGACCGCCGCGACCGCCGCCACGTTGCGGTCGAGAGACTCCGGATCGACCTTATCGAACGTGTCGTTGGCAGTGTGGTGGTAGTCGAAGTAGCGCGACGAGTCCTGGCGCACGGCGAACATCGGTACTCCCGCGATGCGCAGCGTCTCCATGTCGGCGCCGCCGCCCCCCTCGCTCAGGCTGCCCGCGCCCAGCGGCTCGAGGATCGCCGCGACCTCCCTGGCGAACGGTTCGGCCGAGGGCCCGGCCATCCAGGAGAACCCCGTCGGCCTGTCCGTTCCGCTGTCCGATTCCAGAGCGGCCGCGTGCTTGGACAGCTCCGCCTCGTGCGCCTTCAGATACGCTTTCCCGCCCGCGCCGCCGTTCTCCTCGTTGGCATAGAGGCAGACCCGAATCGTTCGCGGCGGATGTTTCGGAAGGAGGCCGATCAGCCGCGCCGCCTCGATGACAATCCCGCAACCGGCTGCGTCGTCGATCGCTCCCGTGCCGAGATCCCAGGAGTCGCGGTGCGCTCCGAGGAGCACGATCTCATCCGGCCTGGTGCTGCCTTTGATCTCGCCTATGACGTTGGCCGACTCGGCGTCCGGTCTGTCTCCGCAAGTCAGGGTGAATCGGACCCGCACCGGCTTTCCCTGCCGGATCAGCCGCTCGAGCATCTCGGCGTCCGGAATGGCGAGCGCCGCGGCCGGGATCTTCGGGACCTCGGCCAGGTAATCCACGGCGCCTGTATGCGGCAGCCGGTTGTGGTCCGTCCCGATCGAGCGGATGAGCACCCCGGCCGCGCCGAGCCGCGCCGCGCGCGCGGCCCCGTTCGTGCGCACGTCCACCGCGTAGCCGTAACCCCGCATTTCGGAGCCTCGCTCCATCCTCTTGTTGAAGAAAACGATCCTGCCTGTGACAGCCGCCGCGCCCTTCGCATCCAGAGCTTCCAGCGACGCCGCCTCCACGACCTCCCCCTCGAGGCCTCCCTCGGGTGTCGGAGGGCTCCCGCCCAGCGCTGTCAAGACGAGCTTCTGCCTGTAAGGCGCCGTGACTTCCCCCGTCTCGACTCCCCGCTGCCACGCCGGCACCATGACCTTCTCCGCATGGACATTGGTGAATCCCGCCGCCTTCAATGTCGTCAGCGCCCACGCGACTCCCACCATGTCCTGCGGCGATCCCGAAAGCCGCGGCCCCACCTCATCCGTCAGGCTTCGCACCCAGTCAACAGCCTTCGTTCCGGCAAACGCCTTCTCCCGCAGCGCCTCCGCGGTCTTTCGGACCTCCGGCGAAAGAACCGGCTCGGCCGCATCGAACACGCCTGCGCTTGTGAACAGGGCAAGGAACGGGAGGGCGATCCGGACCAGATGTTTCAATGAAGACCTCCGATTTTGCGTGCAGATCCTAGTCCTTTTTGTCATTCTGAGGAGCAGGCCTTCCTCCCTTGTCATTCTGAGGAGCGGAGCGACGAAGAATCTGCCCAGTCACTCGTCGTGGACGGAGCAGATCCTTCGCTTCATTCAGGATGACAGGAAGTTGCGCTCAGGATGACAGGGGTAGGAGCGTCAACTCCACTCCTTGCTCAGGTCCGTCCACTTCGGGTTCGCGCCCTCGACGAGAGCGATCTTCCTCTCACGACGCCATCCCTTGATCTGCTTCTCCCGCGCGATCGCCGCCCTGACGTCCGAGGTGGTTTCGAAATACACGAGACGATCGATCCGATATTTCGAAGTGAACCCGGGAACGAGGGAATTCCTGTGCTCGAACATCCGGCGCGGAAGATCGTTCGTGACGCCGGTGTAAAGGGTTTTCGAACCGTTTGTGGCGATGTAGACAAAGTATTGGCGCTGAACCACCACCTTTCGAGCATATCGCCGCCCGAAGGAACCGAAGCAGATCCTTCGCTGCGCTCGGATGACAAGGTGGGGATGCCTTCTTGTCATTCTGAGGAGGCGGCCTTTTACCCGCTGTCATTCGGAGGAGCCGGCCTTCCCCCTTTGTCATTCTGAGGAGCGCAGCAACGAAGAATCTGCCCCTGGTCCTCAAGACGGAGCAGATCCTTCGCTGCGCTCAGGATGACAGGCCGCTCAGGATGAGAGCGGAACCAAATAGAATTGCCCTCGATGGCAACCACCAAACCAGATCTGGACATCGTCCAGGAGCTCGTGACGGAATTCGGCGAGAACGCCGGCTACGTCGCGGACCTGCTGGCGCGCTACCGGATGAACCCGGCGAGCGTGGACGAGGAGTGGCGGGCGTTTTTCCGCGAACGGCTCGGCGAATCCGAGCCCGCTCCGCCGCCGGCTCGTCCTCCCGAGAGGCCAGCGTCAACGCCCGCCGCCGCGCCCGAGCCCGCGCCGCCGGCCCCGCGCGATCCGGCCCCGGCTCCTGGCTCTCGTCCTTTAACTCTCTCGGCCGCCGGTCGCGAAGCGACTGCCGCGGCCGAAAGCCACGCCGAGCCGCTCCGCGGCGCGGCGCTGCGCGTCGCCGAGAACATGGAGGAGAGTCTCCACGTCCCGACCGCCACTTCACAGCGCCAGATCCCCGTCAAGCTCCTCGAAGAGAACCGGCGCTTGATCAACGACCACCGCGCCTCGCGCGATGAGAGCAAGATTTCCTTCACGCATCTCATCGCCTGGGCGATTCTCCAGGCGCTCAAGGACTTCCCGCGCTTGAACGACGCCTACGGCGACTCCGATGGATCCCCCGAACGCCTCCGCCGCGAAAAGATCAACTTCGGCCTCGCGGTGGACGTCGAGAAGAAGGACGGCTCGCGCGCACTGGTCGTCCCCAACGTCAAGGACGCCGGCGCGATGACGCTCACGCAATTCGTCGCCGCGTCCAACGACGTCGTCGGCCGCGCTCGGGCCAGCCAGCTCCAGGTCTCCGACTTCGAAGGCACGACCATCTCTCTCACCAACCCCGGCACCCTCGGCACGACCGCCTCCGTCCCGAGACTCATGCCCGGCCAGGGCCTCATCGTCGCGACCGGCGCCATGGAGTACCCGGGCGAGTTCCGCGCGATGGCTCCGGAGTCGATCTCACAGCTGGCCATCAGCAAGGTCGTCACCTTCACCTCGACCTACGACCACCGCATCATCCAGGGCGCGGAGTCGGGCGCGTTCCTCGGCCGGGTCGAGGAGCTGCTTCTCGGCCAACACGGCTTCTACGACAGGGACTTCGCGGACCTCGGCATCACCCAGCAGCCGCTCCACTGGGCCGTGGACCGGAATCCCGCCGTCTCCGGCGACGCCCGCACCGGCGAAATCGAGAAACAGGCCCGCGTGCTGGAGCTGATCAACGCCTACCGCGTGCGCGGGCACCTGATCGCCGACATAGACCCGCTCGGCCTGATGGCCGTGCCGCGCCATCCGGAGCTCGACCTCGACACCTACGGCCTGACGATCTGGGACCTCGACCGGACGTTCTGGTCCGGCGGCCTCGCCGGCGGCGACCACATTCCGCTGCGCGACATCATCGGCGTGATGCGCCTCGTCTACTGCGGCAAGATCGGCATCGAGTACCGCCACATCTCCAGCCCCGCCGAGAAGTATTGGGTCCGCAAGCAGATGGCCGCGGCCACCCAGGCCGAGCCTCTCCCCGTGGATCTGCGCAAAGCGATCCTCGCCAAGCTCGTCGCCGCCGAGTCCTTCGAGAAGTTCCTCGGCACGCGCTTCCTCGGTCAGCGCCGCTACTCGATCGAAGGCTGCGAGACGGCCATAGCGGTCCTGGATCAGCTGGTCGAAGGCGCGGCCTCACGCGGCATCGACGAGATCACCATGGGCGTGACGCACCGCGGCCGCCTGAACATCCTCGCCAACGTCGTCGGCAACTCGACTGAGCGCCTCTTCGCGGCCTTCGAGGGAACAGTCCATCCCGATTTCCCGGCCGACGAGGGGGACGTCAAGTACCACCAGGGCGCCCGCGCCAAGCGCTCAACGCAGGGCGGCCGCGAGATCGCCATCACCGTGCCGTCCAACCCCTCGCACCTCGAGGCCGTGGACCCGGTCGTCGAGGGCCGCGCGCGCGCCAAACAGGACCACACGCGCCTGCCGCGCCCCGCCGCCTGGGACAAGGTCCTCCCCGTCATCCTCCACGGCGACGCCGCGTTCGCCGGCCAGGGCATCGTCGCCGAAGTCTTCAACCTCTCACAGCTCCACGGCTACCGCACCGGCGGCACGATCCACATCGTCATCAACAACCAGATCGGCTTCACGACCGACCCCGCCGCCGGCCGCTCGTCCCTCTACTCGACCGACGTTGCAAAGATCGTCCAGGTCCCCATCTTCCACGTCAACGCCGACGACCCCGAGGCGGCGTACCGCGTGTTGCAGATCGCCCTCGACTACCGCAAGGAGTTCCACAAGGACGTCGTCATAGACCTGATCGGCTTCCGCCGCCACGGCCACCAGGAGACCGACGAGCCCACATACACGCAGCCCCTCATGTACAAGCGGATCGAGGAGCATCCAGGAGTCCGCGCCCTCTACGCCCGGCGTCTCGTCAAGGAAGGCGTGCTCACGCAGCCGGAGTTCGAAGACCTCGAATCCCGCCAGATGTCCGCCTACGACGCTTCTTTAGCCGCCGCCAAGACAAAAGGGGAGAAGGCCGGCGCTCCGGCAGCCGAACACCCCGGTGAGACCGGCCAAGTCGAAGAGGTCCCCACCGGCGTCCCCCGCGAGACCCTCGCCCGCATCGGCCGCGTCCTAACGACGGTTCCAGCAGGCTTCAACCTAAACCCCAAAATGGTACAGCAACTAGCTAGGCGCGCCAAGATGACCGAAGGCGCAACCCCGATCGACTGGGCCACCGCAGAAGCACTGGCCTTCGGTTCCCTCCTCCTGGAAGGTTCCTCAATCAGGATGTCCGGCCAGGACAGCGCAAGAGGAACTTTCAGCCAGCGCCACGTAGTCTTCCACGACACCCAAACCGGAAAGACCTGGACCCCCTTGTGTTTCCTTGGTGAGTGTGGCGGCCAACCACCTGGCGGCGCCGTAGGGGCGGGCCTTGCGCCCGCCCGCCCCTCGTCGGGACCCCCCACCTTCCAAATCTACGACTCCCCGCTATCAGAAGCCGGCGTCCTCGGCTTCGAGTACGGCTACAGCGTCGAATCCCCCGAAGCCCTCGTAATCTGGGAAGCCCAATACGGCGACTTCGCCAACGGCGCCCAGGTCATCCTCGACCAGTTCGTAACCTCGGCGGAAGACAAGTGGCGCGAGACAACCCGCCTGACCCTCTTCCTCCCCCACGGCTACGAAGGCCAGGGCCCCGAACACTCCAGCGCCAGAATCGAGCGCTACTTGCAGCTCTGCGCCGACGAAAACCTCCGAGTCTGCAACGTGACCACCCCCGCCCAATACTTCCACGTCCTCCGCCGCCAACTCCGAGCCAAGTCCGCGAAACCCCTGGTCCTCTTCACCCCAAAGAGCCTGTTGCGTTTCCCGGCCTCCTTCTCCCGGCTGGATGACCTCGCAGCCGGCAGCTTCCATCCTGTCCTCGACGACCCTGCCATCCAACAGAAGACGGAAGTGACGCGCCTCCTCCTCTGCAGCGGCAAGATCTACTATGACCTCCAAGCCGAACGGGAAAAGGGCAAGTCCACCGACACCGCCATCATCCGCTTTGAGCAGCTCTACCCCTTCCCAACCGACCTCCTGAAATCCCTGCTCTCGACCTATCCCGCCGCCAAGGACGCCGCCTGGGTCCAGGAAGAACCCCAAAACATGGGTCCCTGGACCTCCATCGCCCCTCGCGTCGCCCCTCTCCTCTCATCGGCGCCCCTCCGCTACGCCGGTCGCCCCCCCAGCGCCAGCCCCGCCACCGGCAACGCCATGGTGCACAAAGCAGAGTTGACGGCGCTGGTGAGTACGGCGTTTGGAAGCAATGCATGACTTCAGCACTCACCCTCCTCTCTGCCACTGTGAGGAGATCTTTAATGGGAACCGGACGGCTAGGCCACGGGCTATAGGACGTTCCTTTCATGGAAGGCTACGTAGCAAACACAGACTTCGACTGGTATCAGTTCCTCCATGACCGGAAGTTCGACGAGGTGAATTTCTGGTTCCCGTCCGCGACCCAGCCCCTTCGGCGCATCAAACCTGGAGCACCCTTCTTCTTCAAGCTCAAGAAGCCTTACTACGTTGTGGCCGGGTATGGGTATTTCGCGCGCTCATCCGTGGCTCCTGCCTGGCTCGCTTGGGAATCCTTTGGGGAGAAGAACGGCGCTCCAAGCCTTTCAGCCTTTCTCAACCGAATCGAGAAGTACCAACCGCGACCGCCCAACGTTCTTTCCGGTGACCAGGTGGTCGGCTGCCTGATGATCAGCGACCCAGTCTTCTTCGACCGAGGAGACTGGGTCAGACAACCCGAGGACTGGGCTAGGCAAAATGTTCGGGGCGAGTACTACGATCTCAGCGCTGGCGAAGGCCTACGGATCTACCACGAGTGTCGTGCCCGGTCAGGCCAACTCTTTGAAGCTCCGGCGGTCGATATGCCTGATCGGTATGGCGACCCCGTCCTCGTAAGACCGCGCCTCGGGCAGGGCATCTTCCGTATGGCCGTGATGGATGCCTACTCGCGAGCCTGCGCCGTAACCGGCGAGCATTCCCTTCCTGCACTGGAGGCAATCCATATTCGGCCTTATTCGGACCAAGGGACTCATGACGTCTCCAACGGCCTTCTTCTGCGCCGCGACATCCACTCTCTCTTTGACCGAGGCTACGTGACGGTCACTCCCGATCACCATTTCGAGGTGAGCGTGCGCTTACGAGAAGAATTTGAGAACGGCCGAAGTTATTACCCTCTGAGCGGTCAGCTAATCCAACTCCCAGTTGACGATTTGGAGTGGCCCAGCCCCGCACAACTCAAATGGCACAACGAAAACGTTTTTCGGGGATAGCGATGGAGTTGTGCGGGTGCGCACCGAGAAAGAAGTCAAACGCCTCTGCGCGGGTCTCGTCCAAAGCTTCAGCCTAAGTACCATCGGAAAGAAGTGGAACACTCTTGTCCAAAATCGGTTTTCGTCGGGCCGGTCTTGGACAGCATCCGCAGGCTGGACCCCGGACGGATAGCCCTCGGGATCGCGGAAAACCCTGCCTGCGGCAGCATTCGGTAACGTCGGCGTCTCTTCCACTCCATTCGGCCCGGCGCGGCAGTCTTGGACAGCATCCGAACGTGATGGGAGACCTCCTCCTGGGCTCCTGGTTATGCCTCACGTGTTTTCAGTGGCTTAGGTGCGGTCGAATCGCCGATTCGTGGCTGTCTTGGACAGCAGTGGAAGTGGAAAGAAGTGGGGTCAGTCGTGTATTGTGGTATTAGCGCGTGGTGCCGAGTTCGGAGCCCCGCGCCCGTGTTCCTCGCGGCCTCTCCCTGTTCCACTGAGCCTGCGTGAGTCCGCGCGGACGGTCTCTCGGGGCTCGATCTCATAAAAACCCCTCCCGTTGATCCGACCCCGACCGGCGCGGCTTACGAGATACGATATCCGCCTGCCCGACCCGAAAAGTTGAACGAGGCGATGAGCCAGCAGCTTCCCGACATCGGTGTATCGCACTACCGCATCCTGTCGCGCCTCGGCGCCGGCGGGATGGGCGAGGTTTGGCTGGCCGAGGACACGAGGCTCGGACGAAAAGTGGCGATCAAGCTTCTGCCGGCCGAGGCCACCCGGGACGCGGAGAGGGTCCGGCGGTTCATCCAGGAAGCGCGGGCGGCCTCGGCGCTGAACCATCCGCACATCGTCACGGTCCACGACATCGGCGAAAGCGCGGCTGGCCATTTCATCGTCATGGAGGTCGTCTCCGGCGCCACGCTGCGCACCCTCATCGGCCAGGAGGCGGATACACCGAGCCTCCTCGAGCGGCTCGGACAGATGGCGAAAGCGGTCGCCGCGGCGCACGCGGCGGGCATCACGCATCGCGACCTGAAGCCCGAGAACATCATGGTTCGCGACGACGGATACATCAAGGTGCTCGACTTCGGCCTGGCACGGCTCGCGGACGCCCGCGCCGGCGATTCCGACGCCACGGCATCGCAGTACACCACCCCCGGGCAGGTGATGGGCACCGTGCGATACATGTCGCCCGAGCAGGCCTGCGGCGACGCGGTCGGCCACCCTTCCGACGTCTTTTCGCTCGGCCTCGTCTTCTACGAGCTGGCTTCGGGCCGGTACCCTTTCCGGGCGGAAACGACAGCCGGATACCTGAGAGCGGTGATGTCGCAGGCGCCCGCGCCGCTCGACTCGGCGCACGGCGAGTTGCCCGCGCTGATTCTCCGCATGCTGGAGAAGAACCCCGCCGATCGTCCGACGGCAGCGGAGATCGTCCACGGGCTCGAGGCGATCAGCGGCGGAGCGGCTCCCGCCTTCGCGCCCGTGTCCGGCTTCGGGGGCCGTCCGGCCATCGCAGTGCTCCCGTTCGAAAACCTGTCGAGCGATCCGGAGCAGCAGTACTTCGCCGATGGCCTCGCCGACGAATTGATCACGCGGCTTTCGCTGTGGCGCAGTTTCCCGGTCGTTTCGCGCAACTCGAGCTTTGGGTTCCGGGGAAAGACATCGGACCCAAAGCGGATTGCGGCGGACCTCGGCGTGCGCTACCTCGTCCAGGGAAGCGTTCGGAAGGCGGGCGCCCGTGTGCGCATCGCGGCGCAGCTCGTCGAGGCCGCGACCGGGCAACAAGTCTGGGCGAGGACCTTCGACCGCGAGATCTCCGACGTCTTCGCGGTGCAGGACGAGATCAGCGAGGCGATCGCGGCATCGATCGTCAGCGACCTTCATCGCGTCGAGCACGCCAGCGCGCGCCGCCGCCCGCCCGAGAGCCTCGAGGCCTGGGGCCTGTATCAGCGGGCGGTTCCGCTGGTCGAGAGCTTCACGCGTGAGGGAGCGGCCGAGGCGCGCCGGCTCCTCGAGCGCTCGGTCGCGCTCGACCCGAGCTTCGCCTCGCCGCTGGCGCGCCTGGCCGAGCTGTCGATCTGGGAAGTGGTGCACAGCTGGACCGACTCGCCCGATCAGGGTCTGGCGAAAGGCCTCGAGCAGGCGCGCCGCGCCGTGGCCCTGGACCCCATGGATTCCGAAGCGCACGCCTTCCTCGCCTGGATGCTGATGACGGTCGGGCGGATCGGTGAAGGAGGCCCGGCGCTCGAAGACGCCAGGCGCGCCCTCGAGCTCAATCCCAGCTCGATCTGGGCGCTGATGATCCACGCGTGGGTGTGGTGCATGACCGGCCGTGACGCGAACGAGTCGATCGCGCAAATCGAGCGGGCGATGCGCCTGTCCCCGCATGATCCGGCCGAATACCTGTTCTACGACATCGGCTCGGCCGCGCATTTGAACGCCGGCCGCTACGACAGCGGGCTGGCCCTGGCGCGCCGCCTGACCGCGTTGAACCCGAATTACTACTGGGGATACCTCTGGTGCGCGGCGAACGCGGCCGCGGCGGGGAGCCTGGACGAGGCGCGCAAGTTCGTCGAGCAGGCGCGGGCGATCCAGCCGGACGTCTCGATTACGCTCGTGCGGCAAAGCCTCGGCGCGATGGCGCCCGAGGTGGACCGCCGCCTCGCGGGGTTCCTCGCGCAAGCCGGGCTCGGCGATTGAGCTGGATTCCGGCGGCTCAGGTAGGAGATGGAGTCAGGCTTTAAAATCGGGTATTAAGCCGATGAAGGGGAGTTATGGGGTCAGCCGTGTATTGTTGTATTTATTGACCGATGGCCGCTGCCTGGGTAGTGGTGGGTAGTGGGATCAATCGTGTATCGGTGTATTTCCGGGCCAAAATGCATGAATACACGATCGACCCCATCGGCGCGCAAGGACTTCCGCCGCGACACGTCGACGATGGCAAGGAACGTGTCGAGGTTGGAGGAGCGAAAGCTCGCCGACAAGCGCCTGCGCAACCTCTGCGACGATCTCGTAACCCGACTCAGATCAGGTTAAGTACGATCGTACAAACTGACCCCCTTCCTCGTACAAACTTCTGGAGCAGAGACTTATCGTGGCAAAGGAAAGAGTTTGGGTGAGTCTTGCAGGTTGGTACAATTAAGGATTGGAGTGGGGTCAGCCGTGTATCTCCTGTATTATCGACGGATGACTCGGCCGTTGCGGCTGGAGGCGGAGGTGACCGTCTGTCACCTCCTCGGTCGAGGCAACGAGCGCAAGGCGTAATGCAGGAAGTACACGGTTGACCCCATCTGCCCATTACACAGCCTGTTCGGGAATCCGTGGGAAGAAGTAGAAGGATCATCGTTTACATCGCGACGAGCGCCGACGGCTTTATTGCCAGGCCTGATGGCGATGTCGAGTGGCTCAATCGGCGGCCCCACCTCGACTACGGCATGCGCGAGTTCTACCAGACGATCGACACGATCCTGTGGGGTCGCAAGACCTACGACTGGCTCCTGGACTATTACAGGGAGAGGGGCAAGACGAAGGGGCTGTTCGACACGAAGGTTGCCAACTATGTGTTCTCGCGGAATCCTCCCAAACGAGCGGCTCAGGGCGCGAAATTCGTGAGGGAACCGGTGAAGGCGTTTGCCCGGCGGCTGCGGGCAACGCCTGGCAAACACATCTGGATGATGGGCGGAGGCAGCTTGATCGCCTCGTTCCTGGATGCCGGTGAGATCGATGAGTTCGACATCCACGTCATCCCGATCTTCATCGGCGAGGGGATCCCGCTCGTCGCGCCACGCCATCGCGACGTCCCGCTCCGCCTGCGATCATCGAAGAAGTATCCGGACGGCGTCGTTCGTCTGCGTTATGAGGTCGAGCGGTAGCAGCGCCGGACCCTCTTCCTTCCCCAAATCGAGACGATTCCAGAGGGCTTCGCTCCGCGACATCAGGATTCCTGGTCTGACCCCGTTTCGCCTCGGTCTTCTCCAGGAGACCGAGAACGGCGCCGCTCTTCACGGCGCGATCATCGCCTCCCAGACGGCGCGCGAGATCCTGCGCGCGGCCTCGACGACCTTTCGCCGACCCTCCTCGTTCGCGCCGAAGTCGTTCGCGAGGAGGACGAGGACGTATTCCCGCCCGTCGGGCAGGTGGACGACTGCCGCGTCGTGCTGGACCGATGAGGTGGAGCCCGTCTTGTGGCCCACGACCGCCCCCGACTGCGGATGGAGGCCGGCGGGGGTCTCGTCGTTGAGAGTCTGGCCCTGGAGAGATGGTGGAGAGATGGGGTCAACCGTGTATTTCCTGTATTATTGATAGATGGCGCGGCCGTTGCGACTGGAGGCGGAGGGGGCCGTCTATCACGTTATTGCTCGGGGCAACGAGCGCAAGGCGGTCTTCCGGGACGATCGTGACCGGCAGGAGTATCTGGACCGGCTGATCCGGTGCCGCGAGAGGTTCGGGCTGCGCGTTCTGGCCTACTGCCTGATGGGGAACCATCTGCACTTGGCTGTGGAGCGAGGTCCGGTGACGCTGTCTCGCGTGATGCTTGCGCTTCAGTCAGCGTATACGCAGTGGTTCAACCGGCGGCACGGCCGCGTCGGACACTTGTTCCAGGGGCGGTACAAGGCATTCCTGATCGAGAAGGACCGATACCTGCTCGCGCTGATTCGATACATCCATAGCAATCCCGTGGAGGCGGGCCTGGCGAGGAGGCCTCAGGATTATGCGTGGTCGAGCGATCGGTACTTCCGGCGGGGGCAGGGTCCGCAGTGGTTGGACCTGGACCATGTTCTCCCGTTGCTCGGTCCGACCCGACGGATCGCGGTCGCCCGGTACCGAAAGCTGATGGGCGAAAGGGTCGAGGAGACGTACGAGAGCGTGAAGGCCTACGCACAGGCGATCAAGGGAGACGAACGGTTTGCCGAGCGTCTCCTGCGAGCTGCGGGAACGCCGCCTGCCATCCGAAGGCTTACGGAAGCGAAGATCGTGGCCACCGTGGCTGCGGACCTGGGCGTCCGGTTGGAGGATCTGGCAACGGGAAGCCGGCAGAGGGCCCTGTCTCGCGCCCGGCTGGTGGCCGCATATCTGGGCCGGGCCACCAACGCGTTTCCCGTCTCGCGGATGGCGAACTACTTCGGCAGGGAGGAGTCCACTTTCGCTCGAGGTGTGCTGAGACTCGAGGAGCAGCTGACGACCGACTCAGGCCTGCGCAGGCGAATCGCGCGGCTGGCCGCGGAACTCGAGAGTCATTAATACAGGAAGCACACGGTTGACCCCATTGACGATACGCACAGGCGATCAAGGGAGACGAACGGTTTGCCGAGCGTCTCCTGCGAGCTGCGGGAACGGCGCCTGCCATCCGAAGGCTTACGGAAGCGAGGATCGTGGCCACCGTGGCTGCGGACCTGGGCGTCCGGTTGGAGGATCTGGCAACGGGAAGCCGGCAGAGGGCCCTGTCTCGCGCCCGGCTGGTGGCCGCATATCTGGGCCGGGCCACGAACACGATTCCCGTCTCGCGGATGGCGAACTACTTCGGCAGGGAGGAGTCCACTTTCGCTCGAGGTGTGCTGAGACTCGAAGAGCAGCTGACGACCGACTCAGGCCTACGCAGGCGAATCGCGCGGTTGGCCGCGGAACTCGAGAGTCATTAATACAGGAAGCACACGGTTGACCCCATTGACGACTCAGGAAGCACACGGTTGACCCCATTGACGACTTACGCAGGCGAATCGCGCGGCTGGCCGCGGAACTCGAGAGTCATTAATACAGGAAGCACACGGTTGACCCCATTGACGACCCCATTGACGACCCCATTGACGACCCCGGCGGATCAGCGGCAGGAACGCCTGGATCACGGCGACCTGTCCAAAGACATCCACGTCGAAAGAGCGCCGCAAGGCGTCCATGGCAACCGCTTCGTTCGTCTCGAAACCCAGCTCTTACGCTGGATGCGACGAACGGTAATCCCTCAGCCAAATGCATTCCCGACCCTCTACCGCCTCGACCCGGCGTGCGTGGTGAGCAAGGACATCGGAGAGACCGAGAAGAACCTGGCCCAAGTGTTCGACGCCTCCGGAGCTGCGGGACGAAGACATGGTGTCAGGCTCTAGAGACGCGGGGTGGAAAAGGGGTCGGTCTTGTATGATGGTACTTTCGAACTGCGCCAGGCCGGGGGAGGGAGACGACAATGGGACGGGATCAGTCTTAGTGAATGGTACTTTCGCCTTCAGAGTACGATCCTGCAAGATCGACTCGAGGAGCGGCCGACGACCGACTCAGGCCTGCTCCGGGGGAAGGTGAATGACCACCTTGTCGGAAACGTTTGAGTACAAGGACAGAGACCTTGGTGACATGCAAGGCATTGTCGTAGCGACCAATTCAGACGTTTTCCGTCCTACGAGCACGACGACTTTGCTGCTGGGCGGTGTGCGAGGATTTGCCAACAAGGACGCTACCTCGGCGCTGGATCTCGGCTGCGGGTGCGGGATCGTTGCCGTGGCCTTGGCAAAATTGATCTTACCGAGGGCCGCAGTCTATGCCTCGGATATCAGCGCCGAAGCGGTAACATTGGCCCGCCGGAATGCCGAGCATCTCCAGCTCGCCATCGATTGCCGATGCGGCAGCCTGTTCGAGCCGTGGGCAGGAATGAGATTTGATCTGATTGTGGATGATGTTGCCGGCATGTCCGAGCCGATTGCCCGGCACTCGCGCTGGTATCCGCCTCATATTCCTAGCGATGCCGGGGAAGATGGGACGCGATGGATAGTACGCATCCTATCGGAAGCCCCGGAGTTTCTCACCCCGCGGGGGGAAATGTTCTTTCCTGTTCTAACGCTCTCGAGTGAATCCAGAATCTTAGATGCTGCGCGAGCTCACTTCGCGAGAGTGGAGCTGATTACGGAACAATGGTATCCACTCGGCAGCGACTTATTGCCTCACTTGAATCTGATCGACGACCTCCTGGCCAAAGGTCAGATAGAAATTAAGAAGAAGGGCAGTCGTTGGTTGTGGGCGACAAGAGTCTACCGCGCCGCCAATTAGCAACCTCCCCAGGCCTCGCCTCCGCAACCGCTGTTGGTAATCGGAGGAACACCGCTTGATGGATATTGCCGCCTTGCAGAAATATCTGCATGAACACATTCCGCTTTCGAGAGCGATGGAAGTGGAGGTTGTGGAGGCTACAGACAGCGGCGTCACACTGGCCGCTCCGTTGGCGCCAAACATCAATCACCGCGAAACCGTCTTTGGCGGCAGTGCCTCAGCCGTCGCTATCCTGTCGGCCTGGGCGCTGATGTACCTCCGATTGGAGAAGGAGCAACTGAATGTCCGTATTGTCATTCAGAAGAACACCATGACTTATGAGCGGCCGATCACCGGCAGGTTTACCGCCTCGGCTGCAATCGCCGATGCCGCGGCGTGGCGTCGTTTTGCTGATGCCCTCAAGCGGAAGGGCCGCGGCAGATTCACCGTTCGCTCTATTCTGCACCGTGATGCTGAGAAGGTCGGCGAGTTTGAGGGAGACTTTGTGGGGTGGATATTACAAAGAGATGAGGTAAGTCCTGGTGCTCCGGGAAGACCGGCATGACGTTGGGGTGAGGGCGTCCGACGCGAGGGCCAGCTCTCCGGGAAGACGTGGGGGAGAGGGTCAAGTGGGGTCGGGCCTGTATTATTCACAGCTGAAGAGGGATCCTGCCAAGCAACAAACCGGGTGAACCTCGCCTCCTCAAGCCCGAGCGGGCGAGCCGGCCGGCTCAGGGGGCTGGGTTTGGCGCGGGGTAGAGCTTCTCGAACTCGGGGTCGCCGCGCAGGGGGGCGAGGTCGGGGTCGCGGCGCGTCCAGTCGGCGTCCCGGAAGCCGGCCTCCCAGGCCTTTCGCAGCGCGTCGATCGCGTCCGCGTTCCTGCCGATATTGCAGAAGGTGCAGGCGGCGTTGTAGAGCACGGTGGCCTCGTTCGGGCGCAACACCATCGCGAGATTCGTCTCGCGGATCGCGTCCTCGGTGCGATGCTCCTGGGAGTACATACCTCCGAGGAGGATCCGCGCCCGCGCGTCCTCCGGCACCTCGCGCAGGTGGTTCTCGAGCGCCTGGAGGAGCCGCAGCCGGATGTTGCGCACGGCGTCCGCCTTTCCCAACGCCCCGAGCGCGTTCATGATGGGAATGTAAACGTTGTAGTCGCTTCCCGCGGCCTCGATCGCCTCCTCCTCCAGGGCGGCGACTTCCTTGTATTTGCCGGAGGCGAAGAGCGATCGCAGCAGGAGGTAATACGCTCCTTCGCAGTCGCGCTTGCGCGCGATCGCCGCGCGGGTCAGCCGCTCGCCGTCCTCGTACCGGCCACCGGCGTAGAGGATCCAGGCCTGCGAGACGAGAACCTCGGGAATGTCGGGGGCGAGGGCCACGGCCCGCAGCGACGCCGTCTGGGCGCGCTCCATGTACTGTCCCCGGCCGCCGGACCAGTACTGGGCGTGGGCGCAGCCGTTGGCGATCGCCGCCCAGGCCAGCGCGAAGTTGGGGTCGAGCACGACCGCGTTCTCGAACATCTGAAGGGCGAACTCCATGTCCCTCGTCGTGCGCCGGCGGGCGTAGCTGCGGCCCCGCAGGTAGAGATCGTAGGCCTGGAGGTTCTCGGTCGGCTTGGCGGCGAGCTCCGCCTGCTCCTGGGGCGTGAGCTTGATGCGCAGCGCCTCGGCGATCTTGTGGGCGATCTCGTCCTGCACTTCGAAGATGTCGGACATCTCACGGTCGTAGCGCTCCGACCAGACCGGGAAGCCGGTCGATGCGTCCACGAGCTGTGCGTTGATTCGCAGCCGGTTTCCGGCGCGGCGCAGGCTCCCCTCGAGCGCATAGCCCGCCGAGAGCTGCCGGCAGACGTCCGCCGCGGTCACCTTCTGGTCGCGGAATGCGAGCACGGTCGTGCGCGGGAAGACGCTCAGGCCGTTGATCTTCGACAGGTCGGTCAGGATGTCCTCGGTGATGCCGTCGCGCAGATACTCGTCTTCCTTTTCTTTCGAGAGGTTTTCGAAGTAGAGCACGGCGATCGAACGCACCGCGGGGCGCGCCGACGGCTTGGAATCCGAGAGCGAGGCCGCGCTGGCGCGGCCTTCGAGCTTGCGGCGCAACCGCAGGAGGTCGGTCTTGAGCTCGGTGGCGGTCTGGTAGCGGAGGCTGCGGTCCTTCTCGAGCGCCTTCTCGAGGATCGAGCCGAGCGCCTCGGGCATCGCCGGGTTCGCCTCCGCGAGCGGCCGCGGGTCGCGGTTCAGGATGGCGTCGAAGACCACGGCCTGGGTGTCGCCCTCGAAGGGCCGGTCGCCGACGGCCATCTGGTAGAGGATCGCGCCGAGCGAGAAGAGGTCGGTTCGCGCATCAGTCGGCAGGCCGCGCGCCTGCTCGGGCGACATGTAGTGGATCGTGCCGAAGACGGTCCCGGCTTCGGTCAGTTCTCCGCGCCGCGGGGGCGCCGTCGGGGAAACCGTCTCGGCATTGGGCGAATCGGCGCGGTCGATCTTCGCCAGGCCGAAATCGAGGATCTTGACCTGGCCGCGCGAGGTCACCATCATGTTCATCGGCTTCAGGTCGCGATGGACGATGCCCTTCCCGTGCGCCGACTCGAGCGCGTCGGCGATCTGGATGCCGAAATCGAGCAGCTGCCCGATCTCCATCGGCTGGCCGGCCATTCGCGACGAAAGCGGTTCGCCGTCCACGAGCTCCATCACGATGAACGATTGCCCCTCTTCCTGTTCGATGGCGTGCACCGTGCAGATGCCGGGGTGGTTCAAGGCCGAGGCCGCGCGCGCCTCGCGCTCGAACCGCTCCAACATCGGCGCGTCCTGCGCGAGCTGCGCGGAGAGAAACTTCACCGCGACGTTCCGCCTGAGCCGCGTGTCCTCCGCCTCGTACACCACGCCCATGCCGCCGGCGCCGAGCTGACGCAGGATCC
>WNGB01002443.1_pt1 | contig 36704 bp, 38 predicted proteins | sample 5400681 | NCBI WGS metagenome assembly WNGB01 (sample SAMN13153367, study PRJNA577476) | soil metagenome | isolation source: 115 cm soil or saprolite under grassland replicate 2 | place: USA:California | collected 2016-06-15 | reverse complement strand
CGTCCAACGCCGTCGGGACGGTCACCGACGTGGAGCGGATCGTCCGGCTCGCCCACGAAGCAGGGGCACTCGCCTGGGCGGACGCGGTTCACTACGCCCCGCATGGCCCGATCGACGTCTCCGCCTGGGGAGTCGACCTTCTGATCTGCTCGCCGTACAAGTTCTTCGGCCCCCATCTGGGGATCGCCTTCGGCAGGCGCGGCCTGCTGGAAAGCTGGAGGCCGTACAAGGTTCGACCCGCCCCGTTCGAGCCGCTGGGGCACCGGTTCGAGACCGGGACGCAGCCACACGAGCTGATGGCCGGGTTCGTCGCCGCCGTCCACTACCTCGACTCGCTGGGCTGGGAGGCGATCGCGGCGCACGAGCTGGAGCTCGGCGGCCGTTTTCTGGAGGGGCTGCCGCCGACGGTCCAGCTGTACGGGCCCGCCACGATGGAGGGGCGTGTCCCGACCTTCGCCTTCACGGTGGACGGGATCTCGCCACACGAGGCGGCCGCGCGGCTGGGCGAGCGGGGCTTCGCCGTCTGGGCAGGGAACTACTACGCGCTCGAGGCGATGCAGCGTCTCGGTCTCGAGGACGGCGCAGTACGCGTCGGGTTCGTCCACTACAACACGCACGGCGAGGTCGACCGGCTACTCGAGGCGCTCGCGCAGCTGGAATGAAGCTGCTCGTCCTCGGCGGGACGAAGTTCCTCGGCCGACGCGTCGCCGAAGCCGCCCTCGAGCGCCGTCACGAGGTGACGATCTTCCATCGCGGGGAGACGAACCCGGGTCTGTACCCGGAGGTCGAGGAGCTGTGCGGCGACCGAGACGGAGGCCTCGAACCCCTCGCCGGCCGCCGCTTCGACGCGGTGGTCGACACGAGCGGGTTCAAGCCCGGAGTGGTTCGTGCCTCGGCCGACCTTCTCGCCGACTCGGGGCACTACGCCTTCGTCTCGACCGGGAACGTCTATGGCGACTTCGGGCACGGTCCGCTGCGCGAGGACGATCCGCTCGCCACGATGGGCGAGCTGGACGAGGACGATTCCCAGGCGTACGGACCGCTAAAGGCCGAGTGCGAGCGGGTGGTGTTGGACGTCTTCGGCGAGCGCGCGCTCGTCGCACGCTCGGGCCTCCTCGTCGGAGCGCACGATCCGACCGGCCGGTTCACGTACTGGCCGCAACGGATCGAGCGAGGAGGCGAGGTGCTCGCACCCGGTCCGCCGGAGCGGCTCGTTCAGTTCATCGACGCGCGAGACACCGCCGCCTGGCTCGTGTCGACCGCCGAGAGCCGAATCGGCGGCGTCTACAACGTGGTCGGGCAGCGTATGCCGTTTCGAGGCCTGCTCGACGCGTGTTGCGCTCTCGTCGGGAGCGACGCAGAGCTGGTCTGGGTCGATCACGAGTTCCTGCTCGATCGCGAGGTGGACGAGTGGATGGAGCTGCCGCTCTGGATCGCCGACCCCGACTGGAAGGACTTCATGAACCAGGAGATCTCGCGGGCACTGGCCGCCGGCCTCGTCTTCCGCCCGCTCGAGGACACGCTCCGCGACGCGGTCGAGCGCGCCGAGACCGTCGAGGGGGTCGGGCTCTCGCCCGAGCGCGAGGCCGCGCTGCTCTCCGAATGGTGCGCCCGCACCTGAGCTGCGTCAGCGGCCAGGCGGATCGAGGCCGGCGGCGCTGATCGCTCGCTCGGCGAGCGCCTCGTCCTCCTCGCCCGGCAGACCGCTCACGCCGACGGCGCCGACGCGACCGCCTTCCTCGAAGGCGGCGACGCCGCCCTTGAAGAACGAGAAGAACGGGTCGAAGCTGGCCAGCTCGGCCGGGTCTTCGCGCGCCTTCTCCGCGAGCGCGCTCGTCCGGCTCTGGTCCGAGCGCGCGGCCGTGTACGCCTTGCGCTGCGCGTTCAGCCGCGTGTCCGGCGCCGCCCCGTCCATGGTCGCTGCGGCCACCAGCTCACCGTGATCGTCGGCGACGAACACCGACACCGGCCCGGACCCTTCCGCGACCACGAAGGCGACGATCCGCAGCGCCTGCTCGTGCCTCATCGGTGCGCCTCGGCCGCCCGGACCCAACGTTCGTCGTCGCGGTGGATGCGATCGGGGTCGATGCCACGCGCGGCGGCGAGATCTACGGCGAGCAGTTGGAAGAGCACGATATCCACGACCGGGTGGCGCGTCGGCACGAGCGCGGCCTCGCAGCCCAGCTCTCGGAGAGCTGCGACGGCGTCGCCGGCGCGCTCGGCCGCGCGGCCGTCGCCCTCGAGCACGAAGCAGCGCACGGACTCGTCGACCGCGGCCAGGTGCCCGTGCAGGAGCTGCTCCGTCTGGTGCGCCTCGGCTGCAACGTGAGCGCCTTCACGGAGCTTCAGCACCGCCTCCTGCACGGTCGGCCAGTCCCGGCCGGCGCCGGCAACGAGGAAGCGCTCCGCGTCCGTCACCGGGACCCGCGGACCGGCGAGCGCGTCCGCGACGGCGGCAGGGAGCCATCCGATGTCCTCACCGCGGAGAGCCACGAGGCAAGCGACGGCGCAGGTGTAGCTCGCGGTGTGGCACCAGCTCTCCTCGACAGCAGGGGTGCAGACGACCACCTCCTCGCACAGCTCGCCGAGCGGCGAGTCCGGCTTGCCGGTGACGAGCCACCGAGGCCCGGGCCAGGCGCGAGCGGCCTCGAGCGTGAGCCGCGTCGTGCCTTCGTGGCTGACGCAGACGAGGATCTCGGCGTTCCGCTCCGGCTCCAGCACGAGCTCGAGCGCCTGCACGGCGTCGCCGCCGGTCTGGGCGGCGTGGAAAGAGGTGCCACAGCCCGTGTGCAGGACGCGGACGCCGTCGGGCAGACGCCGGTCCGCCGGCACCCCGGCCAGCCACTCCGGCTGCGCCGCCATCGCTTTCCGGGTCTGTCCGCGGCCCATCTGCGTGGTCTATAGCATCCGAGCGATGGCCACGTTCGAGCGATCCGCACTGCCGAACGGCCTACGCGTGCTGACGGCTCCCATGCCTCAGGCGCAATCGGTTTCCTGCCTGATCATGCTCGCGGCCGGCTCCCGCTACGAGACCGCCGACACCAACGGCATCGCCCACTTCGCCGAGCACATGTTCTTCAAGGGCACCGAGCCCTCGACGTGCTCGTGGACATGCTTCGCCACTCGAAGTTCGACGCCGAGGAGATCGACCGCGAGAAGGGCGTGATCGTCGAGGAGATGAACATGTACTACGACACGCCCCGCGACTTCATCGGCGGCGTGTACGACGAGGTCATCTTCGGCGACCATCCTCTGGGCTGGGACACCCTCGGCCGCAAGGAGACGGTGGAGGGCGCGACCCGGGAGACCTTTCTCGACTACCTGGGGCGCTGGTACCGCCCAGAGCGCATCGTGGTCGGCCTCGGCGGCGCCGTGGGAGAGGGACTGCTCGAGAAGCTCGGCGAGCTCCTGGGAGACCTCGATCCGGCCGAGACCGGATCTCCGGACCCCGCGCCTGCCGTTTCCAACGGGTCGCGCGTGAAGGTGCACTCGAAGCAGGCCGACCAGGCGCACCTCTGCATCGGCGTTCCGGGCTATCCGCTCCTCCATCCGGATCGCTACGTGCTCGAGGTGCTGCGCGTGGTGCTCGGCGGGGGGATGTCGTCGCGCATCTGGACGGAGGTGCGGGAGCGGCGGGGGCTCGCCTACTACTGCTACGCCATGAACCAGGCGTACACGGATACCGGCACTCTGGTCGCCCAGGCGGGCGTCGACATCAAGCGCATCGACGAGGCGGTGACCACGATGGCCGGCGAGCTGCGCAAGATCGCCGCCGACTCTGTGCCCCCCGATGAGCTCGCGAAGGCCCGCGCCTACGCAAAGGGGCGCTTCGTCCTCCAGCTCGAGAATCCGCACGGCATGAACATGTTCGGGCTGCGGCGTGAAGTGCTGGAGGGAGGCGCGGTCGAGCCGACCGACGTGCTGGCGGGCCTCGAGGCCGTCACCGCGGAGGACGTGCAGCGCGTCGCGCAGGACCTCGTCCGCGAGGGCTCGATCCGCCTGGCAGTGATCGGCCCGTTCGACGACGCCGAGCGCTTCGAGAGCCTCCTCGCCTAGTGCTTCGTCCGGGAAGACCCTTGATGCTCCGGCGCGCGAAAGGCGAGCCGGGCAAGGACGCAGGGAGCGCCCACATGCAGGTCATATGGGCGCGACCGAGGACACAGCACAGCGACGCTTTGCAGCCGCCGGAGCGCGAGACGACTTTCGGGGCGGAGCACTAACCGGCTCGCGTGGCGCTCGCCGCCGTCCCGGCCACCCCCACAGTCGTTCGTCCGCCGGCTCTCATCGCCCCGGCTCCGCGGGAGGCCTCCTTCGGGCGCATCGCCGGGAAGGTGCCGCCGGGTACGCGGTGGCTGATCGTGCGCGCCGGCCGGAAGACGCTCGTGGTGCGCGCGGTGCACCGTCACTCCGTCGACTTCTCGGTCGACCTCCCCTTGCGCGAGACGACCGTCCGCGTCACCGCCGTGGACGGTCGCGGGCGGACGGCCGTCACCACGGTGCCCCACGTTCTCGGACTCCCGCGCCCAGCTCGCCCGCACGAGGTCCGCGGGCGGCTCGACCGAGGCCTGCAACGACGGCTGCGCGATGCGCTGCACAGCTTTCCGGGGATCACCGCCGCCTTCGTCCAGGACCTCACGACCGGTGCAGGCGCAGCCTGGAACGCCCGCGCCCGGTTCCCCGCCGCCTCCACCCTCAAGGTCGCGATCGCCGTGGAGGTCCTGCGGGAGCTCCGCGGGAAGCCGGAGCCTGGCTCATCGGTGGACCACCTGCTGCACGACATGCTGGTCGATTCGTCGAACGACGCCGCCAACTCGCTCGAGGTCGTGCTGGGCGGGTCCACCAGCGCCGGCGCGGCCCGCGTCACCGCGCTCATGCGCTCGCTCGGTCTCCTCGACTCTGAGATGTTCGGGGGCTATCTGCGGGGGACGTACGGGCGCACGCCGATTCCCCGCCGCGTCGACGTCCAGCCCTACTTCGGCCGCGGTAAGCACACGAGCGCGAACGACCTCGCCCGCCTGCTATCCCTCGTCCACCTCGCCGCCGAGGGGAAGGGGCTGCTCGCCGAGCGTTACCGCGGCGCCTTCACGCCCTCCGATGCCCGGTTCCTGCTCTACATCCTCGCCCACGTCCCGGACCGGGGCAAGCTCGGCCGCTTCCTGCCCCCGAGCGCCGTGCTCCTGCACAAGGCGGGCTGGATCTCGGACGCGCGCCACGACGCGGGGCTCGTCTACTGGCGCGGCGGCGTCTTCGTGGCGGCCGTGATGACGTACAAGCAGCGGGCGGGTGGCTCCTCCGACCTCCTCGCCGGTCGGGTCGCGCGGATCGCGCTTCACGTGCTCGGCGGCTAGGGCCGCACGAGCCGCAGCTGAGGGAAGACCCGGAGGAACCCGGCATCGGTGAGCGCATCGAGGCGGCGCAAGCGCCAGTGCCTAGCACTGGAGGTGTGACGATTAGAGACAAATGTTCCACGGCCTCGTTGTCTACCCGTGCAACAACTACCATGAACCGCGGCGGGCCGCGTGCCGCGCACCTCGCTTCCGGACGGCTACTTTCACGTCTCCGCGCGCAGCGTCGCGGGGAGTCAGATCTTCGTCGATGACGCCGACCGGAGGGTCTTTCTGCGCCTCCTTAGGCTCTGGGGACAACGACAGGCTTGGAACTGTCACGCCTTCTCCATCCTGTCCACTCACTACCACCTCGTCCTCGAGACGACGCGCGCAAACCTTTCGGCGGGGCTCGATGGCCTGAACGGCCGCTACGCGCGGCACTTCAACAAGCGCCACGGGCTCTTCGGGCACGTGTTCGCGGAACGCTTCTCCGCCCGACTGATCGACGGCGACGAGTACCTGTACGACGCCTGCGAGTACGTCCTTCTCAACCCGGTGAAAGCTGGCCTATGCGATCGATCCGAAGAGTGGCCGTGGTCGTACAGCCGCTTCGGGCTCGACGCAGGCTGACGACCTGTGGCTCCTACTCCTCGGTCGCAGTCGAGGCCGAGCGCTCCCTGATCTCGTCGACCACGGCGGGGTCGGCGAGCGTGGTGGTGTCGCCGAGAGGCCGGTTCTCGGCCACGTCGCGCAAGAGGCGCCGCATGATCTTGCCCGAGCGGGTCTTGGGGAGCTCAGGCGTGAAGAGGATGTTGGCCGGTTTGGCGATCGGCCCGATGACGTGGGCGACGTGGTCGCGCAGCTCGTCCAGCTTCTCCACAGAGCCCTCTGCGCCGCCCTTGAGCGTGACGAAGGCGACGATCGCCTGGCCGGTCTGCGGGTCGCTCCGCCCACACACGGCAGCCTCCGCCACCTCCGGGTGATCGACGAGCGCGGACTCGACCTCGATGGTCGAGATCCGGTGGCCCGAGACGTTCATCACGTCGTCGACGCGTCCGAGCAGCCAGAAGTCGCCGTCTTCGTCGATGCGCGCCCCGTCGCCGGCGAAGTACGCGCCCGGGAAGCGCGACCAGTAGGTCTCGACGTAGCGCTCGTGGTCCCTGTAGATACCGCGGAGCATGGCCGGCCAGGGCCGCCTGAGTACGAGGTACCCGCCCCCGCCCGGGCCCACCTCCTCCCCGGCCTCGTCGACCACAGCCGCATCGACGCCGGGAAAAGGCCTGGTCGCGGAGCCGGGCTTCGTGGTCGTCACTCCCGGGAGGGGGGTGATGAGGATCATCCCGGTCTCGGTCTGCCACCACGTGTCCACGATCGGGCAGCGGCCGCCGCCGATGTGCTCCTGGTACCAGACCCAGGCCTCCGGGTCGGTCTTGTAGCGCTCGACGATCGCCCACCAGCGGTCCTTGTCGGGATAGTCCGGCGTGCCTTCGTAGATGACGCCCGTCGTGCCGTTGCAGAGCGGCCCGTAGACGATGTAGCTGTGTCCGGTGACCCAGCCGATGTCCGCCGCGCACCAGTACACCGAATCGGGCTTGACGTCGAAGATGTAGTGGTGGGTCGTGGCGACGCCGACCAGATAGCCGGCCGTCGTGTGCACGATGCCCTTCGGCGTCGCTGTGGTGCCGCTCGTGTAGAGCAGGTAGAGCAGGTCCTCCGAGTCCATGGGCTCGCACGGACAGGAGGCCGGGTCGCCGTTCTGTCCGTCGACCAGCTCGTGCCACCAGACGTCTCGCCCCTCCTGCATGTCGACGTCCCCGCCGGTGCGGCGGTAGACGACGCACGTCCGCACGGTCGGCGATGGGGCGAGTGCCTCGTCGGCGTTGCGCTTGAGGGGAACGCACTGTCCACGGCGCCAGCCCTCGTCCTGGGTGATGAGCAGCTCGCACTCCATGTCGTTCAGCCGGCCGGCGAGTGAGTCGGCCGAGAAGCCGCCGAAGACGACCGTGTGCGGAGCACCCAGGCGGGCGCACGCGAGCATCGCAACGGGGAGGCACGGCACCATGCCCAGGTAGATGCCGACCGGTGTCCCCTTCCGGACGCCGAGCGCCTTGAGGGCGTTCGCGAAGCGCACGACCTCCGCCTGGAGATCGGCGAAGGTCAGCTCGCGCCGCTCCCCTTCGGGCTCCCCTTCCCAGAGGATCGCAGCCTTGTTGCCGAGACCCGCCTCGACGTGACGGTCGACGCAGTTGTAGGCCACGTTGAGCTTGCCGCCCACGAACCACGACGCGTACGGCTCCTCCCACTCCAGGACGGTCTCGAAGGGCTCGAACCACGTCACCCGCTCGCGCGCCTCCCGGGCCCAGAACTCCTCGAAGGGGAGGTCGTAGATCTCGGGCCCGGCGTTTCCCTGCCTCGCGAAGTCGGGAAGAGGCGGATACCGACGCTCCTCGAGGAGCAAGGTATCGATGCCCTTCGCCACGACTACGGGTTCAGATCGTACGGATAGTCCGTGAGGTTCTCGGCGCCGTTCTCGGTGACGACGAGCAGATCCTCGAGGCGGCAGCCGCCGAAGCCCGGCCGGTAGAGCCCCGGCTCGACCGTGACCACGTCGCCGGCGACGAGGGTCGCCTGGCTGGCGATGCCCATGTTCGGCTCCTCGTGCACCTCGAGCCCGACACCGTGGCCGAGACCGTGGAAGAAGCCCTCCTCGAGCACCTGGTCCGGCTCCTTCGTCAGCCCCGTCGGGTAGCCGTGGCCCTGGAAGAACTCGCAGGTCTGGACGTAGAGGTCGCGGCCGCCGACCCCCGCCTTCAGCGCAGCGTTCGCCCGTTGCAGCGCCTCAAGGACGAGGCGGTGGTACTCCACGAGCTCCGCGGGCGGCTCGCCGACGACGAAGGTGCGCGTCATGTCCGCGTAGCACGCCGTCTCGCGGTCCCGCGGCCACAGGTCGACGACGAGCGGCTCGCCAGGCTCGATGGGCCCGGAGCCCATCTCGTGGCCGACCGCGCTCTGCGGCCCGTGGGAGACGATGAACTCGTCGGCGGTCATGTCGCGCTCGCTGAACACCTCGCCGATCGCCCGCTTGAGGCGCTCGCACGTCAGAGGCTGCCCGTCCAGGACGAGCGCGGAATTGCTCGAGTCGGCGCCGCGAAGCATCTCTCGCACGACGTCCATCGCCGCCTCGGCGGCGTGCTGCGCCCGGCGGATGCCGTCGAGCTCGACGGAGTTCTTGACACGCCGGCGGTCTGCGAAGAAGCGGCGGTCGGCCTCGACCTCGATCCCGTTCGCGCGCAGCAGGTCGGCCAGCTCGAGCGGGAACGTCGGCGGACAGACGGCCTGCTCGACGCCGAGGCGTTGACACCCCCGCAGCGAGACCTGGGTCGGGATCTCCTCGCGCGGCACGCCCTGCTCAATCAGCTCGTGCTCTCCCAGCTCCTCGTGCGGGACGGCATCGATCGCCTCGAGCTCGCGTACCCGGGCGAGCTCGAGCGAGCTGATCACGACCGTGCGTGTTCCATCGTGCTCCACGTACAGGAACGGGTCGGGGATCGCGACCGGCACCTCGTGCCGCTGCTCGGGCGAGCGAAGCGTGTCTCCGAAGATGAGGACGTCCGGCACGGCGGACGAATCCTAACGACGCACGCGCACGAGCTGGAGGCCAGCGGCGCGTGCCCGGCTCCAGCCGGGGCCCGGCGGCTAGAGTTGCCCCCTATGGAAGAGGCTCTCGAGCGGGCTCAGGAGCTCGTCGCATTCTGGGACGAGGAGCTACGTCGAGAGCTTCCCGGCGGCGACCTCGTCGACGTCCACGTCCACCTCGGGCACGACATCGACGGCATGCGCGGCGACTACGAGGAGCTACTGCGACTGATGGACCGCTACGGCATCTCGCGCGCGTTCATGTTCTGCATGGACGAGCCCGACCGGCACCCGGCCTTTCGGGAGCCGAACGACCGCACGCTGGCGGCGGCCGGGCGATCCGGAGGTCGCCTGCTTCCTTTCGTGCGGCTCGATCTCGGGGAGGATCCCATCCAGGAGGCGCGGCGCTGCCTCGACCTCGGGGCGCGCGGCATCAAGCTCCACCCCAGGGCCCAGCGCTTCCTGCTCGACGACGAGCGCCTCGAGCCGGTGTTCGCGCTCGCGGCGGAGCGCGAGGTTCCCATCCTCATCCACGGCGGACGGGGCCTGCCGCCGATTGCAGACCACCTGCGCCGGCTGGTCGATGCGCATCCCCAGGCGACGCTGATCATCGCCCACGCCGGCATCGCAGACCTCGCCGGCCTGGCCCGCTGCTTCGCGGGGCGCGCGGGCGTCTTCTTCGACACCTCGGCCTGGAGCCCGATCGACCTCCTGGACTTCTACCGCCAGATCTCGCCCGAGCAGGTCCTCTACGCCTCCGACTACCCCTACGGGCAGCAGCCCAGCTCCCTCCTGATCGCCCTGCGGACGGCCCGCGTGTCCGGGCTCGACGACGAGCAGGTCCGCAACATGCTCGCCGGCAATGCGAACCGGATCGCGGACGGCCTGCCGCCGCTCGAGCCCAGCCCGCCGAGGGGAAGCGAGACGTTCTCCCAGCCGATGATCCTCGCCCGCATCCACCAGTACCTCTCGATGGCCACTCCGCTTCTCTGGATGCGGCAGGCCGACACCTTCGGCGTGCTCGGCTTGGCGCTGAACGCCTGCGAGGAGCAGAACGGACGGCCCGAAGGAGAGCTGGAGCGAATCCGCGCCCTCCTCGTGGCCGCGCGCGACCTCTGGCGGGCCCTGCCGGAGGTCGAGGACGAGACCGACCGGAACGCCGCCACCCGCCTGACCTTCCGGCTCATCCACCTCGCCGACATCGTCTCGGTGACCCCGGGACGATGAGACTCGAGGCCGGCATCGGTGGAGCGGAGCGGCAACACCTGCAGCTGAGCGTGAACGGCGAGGAACGAGAGCTCGAGGTCGAGCCCCGGACGCTGCTCGTGCACGCACTTCGGGACGGGCTCGGGCTTACCGGGGCGCACGTCGGCTGCGACACCAGCCAGTGCGGGGCCTGCACGGTTCTCCTCGACGGGAGAGCCGTGAAGAGCTGCACGGTGCTCGCGCTCCAGGCTGCCGGCGCGGAGCTGACGACGATCGAGGGCCTCTCGGAGCCGGGCGAGCTGCACCCCCTTCAGCAGGCGTTCGTCGACTATCACGGCGTCCAGTGCGGCTTCTGCACCCCGGGCATGATCCTCACCGCCGTCGACCTGCTCGCGCGCGAGGCCGACCCGGACGAGGAGACGATCCGGCGAGCATTGCGCGGGAACATCTGCCGCTGCACCGGTTACCAGCCCATCGTCGAGGCGATCCGGGCCGCGGCCCGGGAGGCCGGGTCGCGATGATCCCCGCCCCGGTCGGCTACGTCCGTCCCGATTCCCTCGAGGAGGCGCTCGGGGCCCTGGAGGAGCCCGAGGCGAAGGCGCTTGCCGGGGGGCAGTCCCTGCTCCCGGCGATGAAGCTGCGGCTCGCGCGCCCGACCCTCCTCGTCGACCTCGCCGGGCTTGGCCTGCGGGGGGTTCGGGCGGACGACGGCGAGGTCGCGATCGGCGCGCTGACGACCTGGGACGACCTCGTCCGCTCGGACGCGCTGCACCGTCCCGAACTCGCTGCGCTCTCCGAGTGTGCGGCCGGGATCGGCGACCTTCAGGTTCGCAACCTGGGGACGATCGGCGGGGGTCTCGCCCACGCCGATCCGGCGTCCGACATGCCGGCCGTCGCCCTGGCGCTCGGAGCGCGGGTGCGTCTCCGCGGAGGCTCGGACGAACGGACCCTGGACGTCGCCGAGCTCTTCCTCGGCCCGTTCACGACCGGACTCGAGCCCGGCGAGCTGATCACGGAAGTCGTCGTCCCGGTGCCTCAGCCGGGCTCGGGCTCCGCCTATGTCTCGGTCGAGCATCCCGCCTCCGGGTTCGCACTCGCCGGCGCGGCCGCGCTCGCCGGGCCGGGCGGGACTACGAGGGTGGCCGTCACGGGCATCGCCGGCAGACCGTTTTTCCTCGAGCCGGAGGGCGAGCCCGAGGAGGCGCTGGCCCAGACAGGCGTCACCGACGACCGGTTCGCCCCCGCGGAGTACCGGCGCCACCTCGCCGCGGTCGTCGTCCGCCGCGCGCTCGCGCTGGCCCGTGAGCGGGCGGAGGAGGGCGCTCGAGGCGGGAGCCGGAGGGGGCGAGGGGCGTGACCGTGCTCGCGCTCCTGGGACGTCGCTGGCAAGGGAGGCAAGCGAGCGACGCGCAGGACAGTACAAACCAGTACGGCCAAGCGCCGCGAGCGCAGGATCCCGCCGCCAGCGGCGTCAGCCTTCGGCGGAGGCCGGCTTCGCCGGGCGGGAGCCGAAGGAGGCCAGGAGCGTGAGCGAGTTGATCGGAGTGGCGCGGCCGAGGATCGACGCGCCGCAGAAGGTGACCGGCGCGACCCGGTATGCCGCCGACCAGCAGGTCCCAGGGCTGCTTCATGCGCGACTCGTGCTCAGCTGGGAAGCACACGCGCTCGTCCGGAGCGTCGACGCTGAGCAGGCGCTCGCGGTGCCGGGCGTCGTCGCCGTGCTCACGGCGGAGGACCTACCGCTGGCCGCCGAAGGCGGGGGCGACCGCACGACGGAGCCACTGGCCCAGGAGGAGGTCGTCTTCGCGGGCCAGCCGGTGGCGATCGTGGTTGCCGAGAGTGAGGCTTCGGCCGAGGACGCCGCCGAGCTCGTGGTCGTGGAGTACGACCCCCTGCCGCCGGTGCTCGACCTGGAGCAGGCGATCGCGCCCGAGGCCCCGCCGGCCCGGCGCCCAGCTCGGGAGCACGGCGGATCCGAGATGGAATCGATCCACGCCGGGGTCGGCGGAGGTGACGAGGAGTCAAGCGACGAGCAGCTGTCGGCCAACGTGCTGAAGCGCGTCCATCACAGGCGGGGCGACGTGGCCGCGGCGCTCGCGGCGAGCGACGCCGTGGTTTCGGGCACGTTCACGACGCCGTGGGTCTACCAGGCCTACGTCGAGCCGCAGGTGGCGACTGCCTGGGTCGAGCCCGACGGGACCCTCGTCGTGTCGACGAGTACCCAGGGCGCCTTCGTGACCCGCAGCGAGCTCGCCCGCGCCTTCGGACTTTCCCTGGGCAGGGTCGAGGTACGCCCTGCTCCGCTGGGCGGGGCGTTCGGCGGCAAGTTCGCCCTCGTCGAGCCTCTCGCGGCCGCCGCGGCGCTCGCCCTGCGGCGGCCGGTCCGGCTCACGCTGACCCGCAGCGAGGACTTCGCGGCCACGAACCCGGCCCCGGCGGAGATTCTCGAGGTCCGCCTCGGTGGAAAGGCCGACGGCGAGCTCACGGGCCTCGAGGTACGCCTCCTGGCCGACCGGGGAACGAACGCCGACTGGGGCGTGGAGGACCTCTCCTCCATCCTGGTGGCCGGCCTCTACCGCTGGCAGGCCTTCGAGATTCGAGGTTACGGCGTGCAGACGAACCGATTCACCTTCGGGGCCTATCGGGCGCCCGGCGATCCACCCGCGGCCTTCGCGCTCGAGTCGCTCCTGGACGAGCTCGCGGAGCAACTCGGCGTCGATCCGCTCGAGCTGCGCCTCCGCAACGTGCTGAGCGAAGGCGACCCGAGCGTCACGGGCGGGGCCCTGGGGTCGATCGCAGCCCGCGAGTGCCTCGAGCGCATCCAGGACCATCCGATCTGGCTCGAGCGAGACCAGCTTCCGGCGGACGAAGGCGTGGGCGTGGCGCTCGGCTACTGGCCGGGCGGAAACGAGCCGGCCGCCGCCGTCTGCCGCCTCGACTCGGACGGCAACCTGACGGTCGTCACGTCCGCGGTCGACATGACCGGGACCTTCAGCGGCTTCGCAGTCATCGCGGCCCAGGTCTTCGGACTGCCGGTCGAGCGAGTTCGCATTGCGTCCGCCGACACGTCGAGCGGGCCGTACTCCGGCGCAAGCGGCGGGAGCAAGATCACGTACACGGTCGGCCGGGCCGTCCAGCGCGCGGCCGAGGCCGCGCGCGAGAGCCTCCTCCAGGCGGCTTCCCAGGAGCTCGAGATCGCGCCGGCCGACCTCGAGGTCGTTGAGGGCGTCGTGCGGGCCGTCGGGGCTCCCGACCGCTCGATCGAGGTCGAGGAGCTCGCGCGGAGGACGCTCACCTTCGGGGGGAGAAACGAGCCGATCGAGGGGCACGGCGCGTCCGCGCAGACCAGCAGCGTCCCGTCGACGGCCGTCCACCTCGTTCACGTCCGGGTCGACCGTGAGACCGGAGAGGTCGAGCTCGAGCGATACGCGATCGCACAGGACGTCGGGCGCGCGCTGAACCCCGCACTCGTCGAGGGCCAGATGCGAGGAGGCGCCGCACAGGCGATCGGCTGGGCGCTCTACGAGGAGCTCGCCCACGACGAGCAGGGCCAGCTGCTGACCGGCACGTTCCTCGACTACGCGGTTCCGACGGCGGAGACAGTCCCGGAGATCGACACGCTGGTGGTCGAGGTCCCCGCCCCGGACGGGCCGTTTGGGGCCAAGGGCATCGGCGAGGCCCCGGTCGTCGCGGGACCGGCCGCGATCGCGAACGGAGTGGCGGCGGCCGTGGGCGTGCGTCTTCGCGAGCTGCCGATGACCCCTCCAAGGGTCTGGGCAGCACTGCAGTCGACGTGAGCAGCCCCGACGTCGTCTTTCTCGTCGGCGCGCCGAGAAGCGGGACGACCTGGCTCCAGCACCTGCTGGGTGCCCATCCCCGGATCGCCACGCCCAGGAGACCGACCTCCTCGACCGCTACGTCGCTTCCTGGCTCGGCTCCTGGCGGCGTCAGCTCGCGGACTCGACAGGACACGAGCGCCGGCCTCGGGGGTTGCCTGCAGTGCTCACCGAGAAGCAGTTCCTGGCCGCCGTACGGGGCGTGGTCGAGGAGGTCTACGGAAGCGTGCTCGAGCGCAAGCCGGGAGCACAAGTCGTCCTGGACAAGAACCCCTACCACGACTACCACCTCGAGGAGGATCTGGCGGTCCTTCCGAATGCGGCCGTCGTGCACCTGATCCGGGACGGGCGAGACGTCGCCTGCTCGCTCCAGCGTGCGTCCGGACGCGAATGGGGCCGCGGCTGGGCGCCCACGCACGTCGATGGAGCCGCCGCTCTCTGGCGCGAGGTCGTCGAGACGGCCCGTCGCGCACGAGACCGGACCGACCGCTATCTGGAAGTGTGCTACGAGCAGCTTCACTCCGCCGACGCCGCTCGTGTCCTCACCGATCTCTACCGCCTCTGCGGCGAGGAACCCGACGAGGATCTCGCGCGAGAGACGCTCGAGCGCTTCGACCTCGAACGGGTGCGCTCGCTGCCCGCCCCCGAGCGGCCCTCCAGCATCGTCTGGGGCGCCGAGGCGCTCGCCCGCCACGGCGGCACTCCGCCGGAACCGGAGGGATTCGTCGGCGAGGGGCGCGCCGGGACGTGGCGAGAGCGCTTCTCTCCCTACTACCGCTGGCTCTTCGACCGCGTCGCCGGCGACCTGCTTCTCGAGCTCGGCTACGAGCTCGACCGCACGTGGGTGGGGGTCACGGGGACGAGCCGGGCGCTGGCGCGCGGCCGGCACGCCGCCGCCCGCGCGTCCTACCGGGGCCGTCGTCTCCTGCAGGGGTGATCGCCGCCGTCGTCCTGGCCGCCGGTGGGTCCGAGCGCTTCGGAGCGGTCAAGCAGCGCATCCTCCTCGGCCCGGTGCTGGAGCGGGTGCGGACGAGCTCGGTCGACGACTGCGTCGTCGTGCTCGGAGCGCACGAGGTGGAGACGGACGCGACGGTCGTGCGTTGCTACACCTGGGAGCAGGGACCGGGGGCCTCGCTCCGCTGCGGGCTCGAGGCGCTGCCGCCGGATGCCGAGGCGGCGGTGATCGTCCTCGCGGACGGGCCGTTCCTCTCGCCACGCGCGATCGACCGGGTAATGGAGGCCTGGCGGTCCGGCGCGGGTGAGATTCTCGCGGCGAGCTACGGCGGCGAGCGCAGCCATCCCGTGCTGCTCGGTCGCTCGGCGTGGGGCGACGTCCCCGACGAGGGAGCGCGCGCACTCGACCCCGTGCTCGTCCCCTGCGACGACCTGGGGTCTCCCGGCGACGTCGACTACCCGGAGGACCTGCCGCCCGGGCTCAGAGCGGAGTCCGGAGAGCCGCCAGCTTCGCCTTGAGCTCCGCCGGCATCGGCTCTTCGCAGCACTTGCGCACGAATTTCCGCAGGCTGTCCTCGAAGCGGTAGCGCCTCGCACAGAACCCGCAGCCGGCCAGGTGTTGCTCCGCCTCACGCCGCTCCTCGTCCGAGAGCTCCCGGTCGAGGTACGGCTGCATGATCTCCTCACACTTTTCGCAGAGATCCTCCATCACGCTTCTCCGACTCGGTCGGCCAGCTCACCCTTCAGGATGCGCCGGCCACGGTGCAGCCGCGACATGACGGTGCCGATGGGAATGTCGAGGATCTGGGCCGCGTCGGCGTAGGTGAAATCACCGATGTCCACGAGCACGATCACGTCGCGGAAGTCGTGCGGCACGGCCGACAGCGCGCCGACGACGTCGTCCTGGGAGAGGCGCTCGAGCACGCGCTCCTCGTCGACGTTCCCGTCGCGCGAGGCCTGCTCCAGCTTGTTGTAGAGGAAGTAGTCGCCCTCCTCCAGGGGCTGCTCGAGGGGGGCACGCTGGCGCCGACGCGCCCGATCGATGTTGAGGTTCGTGAGGATGCGAAGAAGCCAGGCGCGCAGATTCGTGCCGGGCGTGTAGGAGCGCCAGCTGCGAAACGCCCTCGCGTAGGCCTCCTGCATCAGGTCCTCAGCCTCCTCGCGCGTGGAGACCAGCCGACGGGCGACCCGGTAGACCTGGTCGGCAAGATCGAGTGCCTCCTCTTCGAAACGGACACGGTCACGGGCTTCGGCGGCCAACCGGCGCGGCTCGGAATCGCGCGTGATCTCGCTCATCCGGGCCACCCTAGCAGCCGTGCCGAAAGGAACGACCCGGCCCCGAGGCGTATTCCTCAGGCGGTCTGAAGCTCGTGGAAGCCGGCCTTTCCAAGCGCCTCGACGAGCTGCTGCCGACTCACCCGCTCGTCGTCGAACGACACGGTGACCTGCCCCATCAGGCTCGCGTTTGCCGCCTCCAGACCCTCGACTCCGCGCAGGGCAGCACCGAGGCGGTGCACGCAGCGCTCGCAGCGGATTCCGCTCACGTGAAGGGTCTCGGTCGCCGTCGCCACGCGACTCACTCTACCGACCGTCCGACCGCGTCCCGCACGACGGCGCGCGTGCCCTCGGCGCGCCCGATCGCGAGCTGGCGGTCGGCCTCTTGCCCGCCTTCGAGGACGAGCCGGGCGAGCTCCCAACCACCCAGCTCTCGCGCAGCCGGCTCGACGAGGACGGCAAGCACCTCGACCTCCGCCGGGTCGGGCCCGGCGGCCGCGCCGCGCGCACGCCGGAAGACGTAGCGAGCCCGGTCGTAGGGACGGAGCTTGGAGTCGGCCACCGCCGCCGCCAGACTCTGCACGAGGGACGCGAAGCCCGCCGCCCGCCTCACGTCGGTCTGCTGGTCGGCGATGCGCACCTCGAGCGTCCCGTAGCGTGGGTGTGGGCGAGCGTCCCACCAGAGACGGGTGTAGTCGACGCCCTCGGTCGCGCGTTCCCAGTCCGTCCAGGACTCGAGCAGCGGGGGCGGCCCACCCGACGGCAACTCGGCGAGCCGGCGCGCCCGCGCCGACCGCACCCCCGAGTCGGCGCCGTCGATGTACGGCGAGTTGGCCGAGAGGGCAAGAATGGTCGGCAGCCAGGGAAGCACGCCCTCCAGGGCGACGAGGCACGCCTCTGCGCTGGGCATGCCCACGTGGACGTGAAGCCCACAGACCAGCTGCCGGTAGACCTCCGATCCCAGCTCCGCGAGCATCTTCTGGTAACGCCGCTCGGGGACGATCGGCTGGCCTTCGCTCTCGGTGAACGGATGCGAGGCGAGGGCGCAGACGCGCGCGCCCAGGGGGGTCGCACGCCGCTGGACCTCCGCCCGCAGGGCGCCAAGCTCGGCCAGCGCATCCTCCGCCGAACGGCAGATGGACGTCGTCGTCTCGACGAGGCACGCAAAGAGCTCCGGCTTCAGCCGCTCTGACGGCTCCGGGACGACCTCCGAGAAGACGGGCACAGCATCGAGCGTTCCGTCGTCCACGAGCAGGAGCTCCTCCTCGACTCCGAGGGTGAACGGCGCAGTCGAGCCGAAGTTCAAGTCGTGGCGCGGACGCCGTGGACAGGCCGGCCGGCGGCCTCCCAGGCGTAGTAGGACGCGCTCGGCCCGAAGGACAGCTCATACTCGACGACGCGCGGGTTGCGCCCGACCTGCTTGGCGCGCCCTGCGTGTCGGAGCAGGTTCGGATCGTCTCGCTCCTCCCAGACGAGGATCAGGTGCGCTGCGGTCATGAACTCGGCGACGAAGTCGCAACCCTCGGCGGGACAGGGGAAGGGATCGGTGGCGACACAGAACCAGCCGGCATGGTCCGGCTCCCCCGGCTCACTCCAGAGCTCCTCCTCGCTCCAAAGGAGCTCATCGCTGTCGAGAACCAGCTCTCCGCGCCCCTGGCCGGATTCGCTCATGCTTCAGGCTAGCCGCGACCTCGGCGACGCACTTCGGTGACTGTCGCTGGGACTGTCACGAGCGAAAACCGGAGGTCCCCCGGGCAGGCAGGTCGCGGGGACCTCCGGTTTCGCTACTCCGCCACGCCGTGCTGGCGATCCGGCTGGCGGCTTCGACCCCCGAACAAGGAGGGTCGATCCGGACGGCTACCCGAAGGGAGACGGAGGTTGCCGTCCAAGCTTGACCTCGACGGTGCGGGTCGAATTGCCTCGGTAGAGCTCGAGCTCGATGGTGTCGCCGGGCTTCTTGGCCGCGATCAGGTCACGCAAGCGGGCGAGCGAGGAAAGGCGGACACCGTCGGCCTTGACAATCACGTCACCCCCGAGCCGGTAGCTCTCGCCGGCGAGCACGACCTGGGTCGTTCCGGCCTCGAGACCTGCCTTGGCTGCACCGCTGCCCCGGCGGACGCCCTCCACGAGCAGGCCCTGCTTCACGGGCAGCCGGAAGACACGAGCGAGGTCGGGAGTGATGGGCACGGCCTCGATGCCCAGGTACGCATGCTCGACCTTGCCGTTGTTGATCAGCTGCGCGACGACGGTCTTGACCGTGTTGGAGGGGATCGCGAAGCCGATGCCGACATTGCTCTCGGTCCCCGAGCCGTCCGTCTCGATCTGGGAGTTGACGCCGACCACCATGCCCTCCGCATTGAGCAGCGGGCCGCCCGAGCTGCCGTGGTTGATCGGAGCATCGGTCTGGATCGCGTGGTCGATCGCGTACTCGTTGGGCGAGGTGATCTGACGCTGCAGGGCGCTGACGATGCCGGCGGTCACGGTCCTGTCGAGCCCGAAGGGATTCCCGATGGCCACCACCGAATCCCCCACCCGCACGCCGTCTGAATCGCCGAGGGGCAGCGGCGTGAGCGCGCGGGAGTTGACTTTCACCTGCAGCACCGCGAGGTCGCTCGACGGGTCGGTGCCGACGACGCGCGCCTTCACGCTCTCGTTGTTCGAGAAGCTGACCTCGACCCGGCCGGCGCCCTGGACAACGTGGTAGTTGGTGACGATGTGGCCGGCTTTGTCGATCACGAACCCGGAGCCGAGGGCCTGCTGGCGCTCGGTCTGCGGCTGGCCGAAGGGATTTCCGAAGAAGGGATCGGCGGGCACCTGGACGACCTGCGTCGAGGTCACCTGCACGACTCCCGGCGCCGAGCGCTTGAAGACCTCGTAGATGGAGAGCGCCTTGCCGTGGGCGAACGACACCGAGCTGGAAGCGGGAACGACGCTCCGGATCTCGCGCACCGTGGTGGTCGAGCCCCCGAGGTCGCCGAGGAGGGCGGCGGCGCCGAGTGCGAGTCCCGCCCCGGCGGCGGCCACGGCCACGAACCCGGCGGCTCGGGGGAGCGTGCGGTCGTACGTGCGCAAGTCCACGCCAGCCTTATATCCGGGGCGATTTAAGCGGCGGTTGGACCGGGATTAAGCAGTGTTAAGCGCGCGTTTCAGGACGCCGATTGCGACGGCGGGATGAGGGTGCGCTCCGCGAAGACGACGGCGACGAGGACCATCGCGAGACCGGCGGCTAGCCCCACAGGCGAGAACGCTCGCTGGGCCAGCAGCAGGCCGAGGATGACCGCGGCGGCGCCGATCTTCAGCGACACGCCCACCCGCCGCGGTCCGGTGACCGTTACCGATCGCGTGACGACAAGCGAGAGGAGGTAGAGGAGGACGCCGCCGAGGAGCGCGGCGGAGGCGCCCGCTCCCAGATGATCCTCCCCCGCCCGCTCGATCAGCAGGCGCACGCCCGCGCTCGTGGCCCCCAGTCCGATCAGCAGCGGCAGGTGCGCGGACGAGTACACCAGGGGCGCCGGCGACGTCCCCTGCAGAGCCACGGCCGCTTGCCGGTCGAAGTACAGCCACCAGACGGCGGCGACGGAGGTGAAGCCGAGCACTGCCGCCGTGGCCGAGTCCAGACGCCAGCTCGCGTCCGAGGTCTCGAGGGCCACGGCGACTACTGACTCGCCGAGCACGATCAGCGTGAAGAGCGCCCACCGCTCGGGAAGATGGCTGCCGTGCGTCGGCACGAGACGGTGGAGACGAGTCGACAGCGGAGGAAGGCTCAGCTCGAGGGCGAGTGCGATGCCCCACACCACGTAGCGGAACGGAGGCTCGAACGCGAGTAAGACGAGCCAGATACCGACGGCCATGCCGTAGCCGACGCCGTAGCGGCGGATCAGCGGTCGGGCGTCGGGAACAGCGCGCCAGGCTCGCCAGTAGAGCGCGAGCATCAACGATCGCAGGCAGACGTAGGCGACGGCGAGGGCCCCACTGTTCGCACCGTGAGCGACGTCGTCGATCAGAATCGCCATCGCCGCGATCGCCAGCATCGCTGCGAAGTACACGGCTCGAAAGGCGAGGTCGTCGCTGTCGAAGCGGTCGGCATAGGCCATGTAGCCCTGCCAGGCCACGTACACGGGGACGAAGAGCGCAGCGAACCTCAGGAAGCCCGCGGCGGAGTGATCGGCGACCAGCTCGTGGGAGAGCTCGGTGATCGCGACCGCGAAGATCAGGTCGAAGAACAGCTCGAGCCACGTCGCGCGTCTGTCGGCGGGCCCCTCGGTCGTGCGCAGCCGCGGAGGGACGAACCAGGCTCGTGAGGATCCCCCTTCGCCTGCTCGCCGAGGCGAATTCCCATCTACGGCTGCCGGCGTCGCCGCCAGCGCTCGCCCAGGAAGACGGTCAGTCCGACCGTGAGCACGAGCATCAGCGCCTTCTTGCCGCGCAGCTTGGATTCGCCCCCGGCCCGCTCGCGCATGTGGACCGGGACCTCCTCGACCGTTAGTCCCGCGTCCCTCAACCGGATGAGGCCCTCCACCTCCGGCGCGCCGGTGCCGTACGAGCGGGCGAGAACGGGCAAGGCGCGCTCGTTGACCGCATAGAGGCCACTGGTCGCGTCCATCAACGGCCCCTCGAGCCGCCAGCGCATGAGCCGCCGGAGCACGAAATGGCCGAACTGCCGCGCCGGAGTGGCCTCGTATCGCCGCTCGGCGTAGCCGTCGCCTGAGACGAAACGAGAGCCGATCGCGACATCGCAGTCACCGGCACGGACCCGGTCGAGCAGGCGTGCAAGCTCCTGCACGGGGTGCTGCCCGTCGGCATCGACCCGGCCGCAGAAGCGATAGCCGTGGTCGGTTGCGTACCGGTAGCCGGCCTCGATCGCCGCGGGCAATCCCCGGTTCTCCGGGAACGACAGCACCTCGGCACCGCCGGACCGGGCGAGTTGGGCCGTGCGGTCGGTCGAGCCGTCATCGACGACGAGCAGGTCCGCCTCGGCCAGCTCCGCATTCAACTCGGCCAGGACGGCCGGCAGACTCTCCTCCTCGTTCCAGGCGGGGACGAAGACGAGCGTCTCCACGGGCCTAGCCGCCTGCCGCCTCGAGCTCGGCGAGAGCCGCACGGCGCTGGGGCCACATGACCCCGAGCGCTCCGAGCTCCCAAGCGAGCGCCAGGGGTGTGGGACGGCAGACGGCGGACCTGACGTCGGCCTGCACGCCGAAGCGCCGGTAGAGGCCGCCGAAGAAATAGCGCACGCGGACGACGTGGAGCGGAGCGCACACGACGGTGACCTCCCTCACGCCCCGCTGGAGGAGGAGCGGCAGGGACCTTGCCGCGTTCTCGGCCGTCGTTCGCGCGGTCCGCTCGACGACCAGCTCGACGTCACGCCGACCGGGCCAGGCGTCGAGCATCTGTTCGCCCTCGCTCGGCCCACCGTTCGGCGACCAGCCCGTGAGAACGACGGCGCGCGGCGCCCTGACCTGCCCCAGCTCGGCCGCGAGCTCGAGCAGGCGAATACACCGCTCGCTGAGAACTCCGCGCCGGCTGTGCCCGGGCACGACAATCCCCCATGCCGATGGCTCGCTCACACCCGAACCCTAGTCTGGACCGTCACCACGTACGATCCCCTCGTGGGGCACACGTTCGGATCGCTGGAGGAGCTCGGTGAGGGCTACGGGTTCCGCAAAGTGCGCCGGGCCCTCGGCGTGACCGCCTTCGGGGTGAATGCGCTCATCATGCCGCCCGGCTACGAGGGCTTCCTGCACTATCACGACGAGCAGGACGAGCTCTACTTCGTCCACTCGGGGCGGGCGCTCGTCGAGGTCGAGGACGAGGTGCGGGAGCTGGGGCCGGGCGGACTCTGCCACGTGGACTCGACGACCCCGCGCAGGATCTCGAACGCCTCGGAGACGGAGGACCTGGTCGTGCTCGTCGTCGGCGGCAAGGGCGGCTACGTCGAGCGGGACGGCCAGCTCGTCGACCCCGAACGGGACCTCGAGCGGCGGGCCGCGTTCGGTCGCGGCGAGATACTTCGTTAGACGGTCGCGGCGCAGGCGTCCAGGGCGGCTGCGAGTCCGCCGGTCAGCTCGTCCAGCTCCGAGCGCTCGATCACGAGCGCGGGCGAGATCTGCAGCGCTCCGCCGAGCAGCGTGCGTGTGAGCACGCCGTGCTCGCGGGCGGCTGCGACGACCTGGTCGGCCAGCGCCGGATCGGCGAGCTGGACGGCGCCCATGACCCCCGCCCCTGCGCGGATCTCGGAGACCAGCGGGTGATCTGCGAGCGGCGAGAGGGCCTCGGCCAGCTCACGCTCGAGCCCGAGCGCCCGCGCGGGCAGCTCCTCGCGTTCCAGGATGTCGAGGTTCGCGAGCGATGCGGCGGCGACCGACGCATGACCCGAGTACGTGTACCCCTGCCGGAAGACGACGCCGCCCGCCCAGAAGGGCTCGGCCACACGGTGCGAGGCGATCACTCCTCCCAGGGGCAGATAGCCCGACGTCGAGCCCTTGGCGAAGGTGATCAGATCCGGATCCAGCGCGAAACGGGTGCTCGCGAACCAGTCGCCCAGCCGTCCGAAGCCCGTGATGACCTCGTCGGCGATGAAGAGACAGCCGGCGTCGCGGCAAATCGCCCGCACCTCCTCCAGGTAGCCAGACGGCGGGGCGAGCACTCCCCCGGCCCCGACCACCGGCTCGCAGAAGAAGGCCGCCACGCGCTCGGCGCCGAGCCGCTCGATCGCGTCCCGCAGGGCCGGCGCCGAGTCCCATGGCACGTGCAGGACGTCCTTCACCGGCGCTTCGATCCCCTCGCGGAAGATCTCGTGCCCGGCAAGGCTGGTGCCGAAGGCTCCCATGCCGTGGTAGGCGCGCTCGCGCGAGACGAGCACCGTCCGCTGCGGCTCGCCGGTCAGGCTGAAGTAGCGGCGGGCGAGCTTGGCCGCCGTCTCGATCGCCTCGGCGCCCCCGCTCGTCAGGAAGACCACCGCGTCCTCGAGCGGAGAGAGGCCCGCGATCCGCTCGGCAACGTCCAGTGTCGGGCGCGAGGCCAGATCGGCGTACGTCGACACCGCCGCGAGCCGACGCATCTGCTCGCCCGCAGCCTGGGCGATCTCGTCCCGCCCGTAACCCGCCAGGCAGTACCAGAGCCCGGCAGCCGTGTCGAGGTAGCGGCGGCCCTGCTCGTCCCAGACCCACACTCCCTCGCCGTGCTCGAGCACGAGCTCCCCGTACTCGGTGACGAGCCCCATGTCGGCGAAGGGGTGCCAGAAGCGGGTCACGGCCGATTGGTACCAGGCTTGGTGACTGTCATTGTGACTGTCACTGAACCAGGTACGGCACGACGCTAGACGGCGCGGCGGGGCGCTGTCAAACTCGGGCGCGATGGCGACCACGGCTGCGAACCGCGAAGCGTTGCTCGCCCGAGCCCGTGCGGTGCTCCCGAACGGCGTCTCCTCCGGCGTGGAAGCCGCAGCCCGCGCGCCCGCCGCCGTCGCGTGACGTCGCTCCCCGGGCAGGCCCTCGACGAGGCTCGACGCGTCGCCCTGGAGGCGGAGGGCGATCTCGAGCTCCTGCTCGACGATCTCAGGAGCTGGGTCGACCTGGACACTCCGGGGGCGAGTCCCGAGCTCCTCGACGCCTTCGCCCGCACGTTCGCCGCGCGACTCGAGCGATTCGGGATGACCGTCGAGCTCGTTCCCTCCGCAGCAGGCCTCTATGTCCACGCCGTGCTCGAAGGAAGCGGCCACGCTCACATCTGCCTGCTCGGCCACCACGACACGGTCTTCCCCGAGGGGACGGCTTCGGTCCGCCCCTTCCGGCTCGACGGGGACCGATGCCACGGCCCGGGGGTCGCGGACATGAAAGGCGGACTCGCGGTCGCCGCGCACGCCGCGCGCCTGCTGGCCGAAGGAACGAGGCCGTTCTCGCGGCTCGAGCTCGTCTCCGTGCCCGACGAGGAGGCGCGGAAGGGCGGGCCCGCCACCGGCGAGCGGCTCCTGGGCTGCGACGCCGTGCTCTGCCTGGAGTGCGGACGCACCGGCGGCGAGATCGTCTCCGCCCGCAAGGGCGCGCGCTGGTTCCGCATTCACGCGCGCGGGCGGCCTGCCCACGCGGGCGAGGCGCCCCACGCAGGCCGGAACGCTGCCCATGCGCTCGCGCGCGAGGCGCTCCGGCTCGCTGAGCTGCACGGCGCGCGCCCGGGCGTCACGCTGCAGGTCACGGGGCTCGAGGCCGGGGAGGGGCTGAACACCGTGCCGAGCACCGGGACGTTGACCGCCGACGTGCGCGCGTGGACCCAGGACGACCTGAAGTGGGCGCTCCGACTCGCGCTCTCGCTCGGCGAGTACGAGGGAATCGAGCTTCGCCACGAAGACCTGGGCGGCCCGCCGCCGCTCGAGCGCACCGCTGCGGTCGCGACGCTCGCCGAGACGGCGATCGCGCTGGGAGGCGAGCTCGGCCACGCGTTCGGCGAGACCGGGGCCGGCGGTGTCTCCGACGGATCCTGGACTGCCTCGCAGGGCGTCCCCACGCTCGACGGCCTCGGCCCCGTCGGGGGGAACGACCACACGCCGTTCGAGTATGCGGAGGTGAGCTCCTTCGCCCCCCGCTGCGGCGTCGTGGCAGGCCTCGTCGCGGCCGTCGGCGCCGGTTTGCTGACGTGATCGGCTCTAGAGGCTTGATGTGAAGGGGATCGCCCGCTCCGGCGCGCTTCCCGGGCGGCGCGGGCGCCCGGGACTGGCGAAGGCAAGGCCGGCATGCCTTGGCAAGCCAGGACCGGGCGCAGCGAGCGCCCGCTGCGGGCCGCCGCGGCCACGCGGCTGCGCAGGGCGGGAGCGGCCGTGGCGTCCGGAAGCGATGCCGGGCGTCGCGAGGATTTCACATTGTGAGACTCGCGGCCGGTCCGTCTTGGGCCAGCGACAGGCTCGGCGTCGGCGGTGGTGGAGATGACTCGATTTCACATTGACCCCTCGCTTTGAGGGTTTCCTTGCTTGGATCTGTCTCTCCGTTGCTGCCGGCGCCGGCCTGGCCGCCGCGAGCTGGCCTGATCAGAAGCCTGTCCGCCCTCGCGGGCGTGACTGATCCCAGTCTTGCCGCGCGGTTTCCGTGAGCCCGGGCCGGCACCGACACGGTCACCCTCACCGAGGAGGTCTCGATGGGCATGCGGACAGATCGAGTTGATCACCTGATCGGCGTCGACACCCACCGCGATGCGCATGCGGTGGCGGTCGTCGCGCCGAGCGGGGCGGTTGGGGCACAGGCGACGGTCGTTGCCGATGCCCGCGGCGACCGGCGCCTGCTCCGCTTTGCCAGAGCGGAGGCGCCGGGCAGAGGGGTGTGGGCGATCGAGCGCAGGGGCAGCTTTGGTGCTGGGCTCACGACCTTCCTGCTCGAGCGGGGCGAGTGGGTTGTCGAGGTCGACCGGCCGACGCGGCCGGCGCGGCGACGCGGCGCCGAGTCAGATCAGCTCGATGCCGCCCGCGCCGCCTGTGAGCCGCTCGCTCGCGAACACCTCGCCCAGCCACGGCGGCGCGGCGAGCGCGAGGCGATCCGCGTCCTGCTCGCGACTGGGGAGGGCGCGATCCTGGCCCGCACGAAAGCAATCGGACAGCTGAAGGCGCTGATCGTCAACGCCCCGGAAGGCATCCGCCGACAGCTTCGCCGGCTCTCGACAGAGGAGCAACTTGCGCGCTGTGCGCGCCTACGCACCAGCGCTTCGCAATCGGCCGAACACCGGGCGACGACCATCGCCTTGCGCTTCGCTGCTCGACGAGCACTCGCGCTTGAGGCAGAGGCAGCGGATCTCGAGTCACAGCTCGAGCCGCTCGGAGGCGAGCTCGCACCGACACTGCTCGCCCAGCCGGGTGTCGGCGTGATCAGCGCCGCGCAGATCCTCACCGCCTGGTCGCACCCGGGTCGCTTCCGCTCCGAGGCCGCCTTCGCCTCCCTGGCCGGCGGCGCACCGATCCCAGCCTCCTCCGGACAGACCATCCGTCACCGCCTCACCCGCAGCGGCGATCGCCAGCTCAACCGCGCCCTCCACACGATCACCCTCTCCCGCGAAAGAGACACGCACCTACGCCGCACGCAGGACCGCCGAAGGAAGGAGACCGCGAGAGATCAAGCGCTGCCTGAAACGACACCTCGCGAGACGGCTCGACCGACTACTCGAGGCGAGCGCCGTGAGCACTTGACAAGCCATAGAAGCATCCAAGCCTCTAGCCGCCCGCGGCCTCGGCGCTGCGCAGCCCGCGGACCGCCCAGAGCGAGAAGAGCGCCACGAGCCCGAACGCGGCCGCGAAGGCGAGGCCCACCTCGGTCGGATGGCCGTCCAGCAGCCCGCGGCCGGCCTCGAGCAGGCGCGTGATCGGGTTGACGACCGCGACCGCATGCAGCCAGCCCCGGAGGAGCGAGAGCGGAACGTAGACAGGAGCGAAGAAGAGGATCAGGAAGACCGGCAGCTGCATGAGCGGCCCGGCCTGCATGGTGCGGAAGCGCATCGCGATCCCCGCGGCCCAGAACAGCGCCGCCATGTTCAGCACCAGCCCGAGCGAATACAGCGCCGCGAGGTCGACGCCGCCCCCGCCGACCCGCATGTGCGAGAGCAGCGCGACCACAGTCAGCACGGAGATCGTGAAGGCCCAGCGGCCGAGCGAGGCAAGCGCGTAGCCGGCAACGAGACCTCCTCGGTGCGGCGCCGCGATGAAGAGCCGTCGCGCAAAGCCGTACTCGAAGTCGCGCGCGATCGAGAAGCCGATGAACACGCCCTGGAAGGCCGCGGACTGGAGCAGGACGAAGACGAACTGAAAGGCCGTGTATCCGGACGGGAAGTCGAAGCCGGGCAGCCGACTCACCTGGGCGAGACCTCCCGCGAAAGCGGTGAAGAAGAAGAGCGGGAACAAGATCGACGGGATGAGCAGGGACGGGGTGGTGAAAACGTTGTGGAGCGTGCGCCAGGCGACCCCGAGTGCTACTGAGACGAACGAGCGCACGTACGCCCTCATGTCCTGGTCAGCCTCACGCGAAGCGCTGCCGATGCGGCGACGAGGGAGGCGACCATGATCACGAGCGAGACACCGAACGCGAGGAGGAGGGCCTCTCCGTTCCACCCCTCGATGATCAGGCTGCGGACGCCCTCGAGCAGGTACGAAACGGGATTGCCCGTGGCCACGTCACGGAACCAGGTCACGGCCATCAGGTTGCGGGGCGCGTTCATCGAGGAGATGAAGAGGCCGACGAAGAGCAGCGGGAAGAACCCCTGCACGGACTCGGCCGAGCCCGTGCGGAGGGCGAGAAACGCTCCGACGGCGCCGAAGCCGGCCGCGATCAGGGTCGCAAGCGCGAGCAGGACGACGGCGCCCCCGGGGCCGGCATCCAGGCCCGAGCCGGCGGAGAGCCCGACGGCCAGGTAGAAGCACGCCTGCAGGAAGCCCATCGTCGTCACGCCGGCGAGGTGGCCTGCGATCAGCGCGGGGGCGCGTATCGGAGTGAGCGCGAGGCGGTTGAGGAAGCCCGTCTGGATGTCGCGGGCGAGGTCGGTGCCGGCGTTCATCGTCGCGAACAGCGCTCCCTGCATGAAGCAGACCGGGAGCGCGAACGGAAGGAACGTCCCGGAAGGAAAGCCCGGCAGTCGGGTCGAAGCCTGGAGGCCCGCCGAATTCACGGCCAGCAGGGCGATCGGGAAGATGAGCGGCGGGAAGACGTAGGCCGGCTGGCGCAGCGTGCGCATCACAGAGCGGCCGGCGAGGTACCGAACCTGGCCTGCCGTTCCGCTCACGTTCCTGGGGCGAGGAGCGTCTCGGGTTGCTCGGCCTCCTCGCCCTCGAGCTTGCGGCCGGTCTTGGCGAGAAAGACGTCGTCGAGGCTGGGAGCGTGGAGATGGAGGTTGGCGACGTGCAGGCTTTCGGCGTCGAGCGCCCGGATGATGTCCGCGAGCTCGTACTCGTCCTGCTCGAGCCGGACCGCGACGCTCTTCGGCGAGACCTGCGTCAGCTCGCCGAAGCCCGAGAGGATGCGCGCGAACGAGGCGCGATCCTCAGGGTCGGACGGCACCACCTCGACGGTCGGGCGTCCGATCTCGGCCTTCAGCTCGCTCGGGCTCCCCTCGGCCACGATCCGCCCGTGGTCGATGATCCCGACCCGATCGGCCAGGACGTCGGCCTCCTCGAGGTACTGGGTGGTCAGGAAGACGGTCACGCCGTCGTCGTGCGCGAGCCGGCCGACCTCCTGCCAGAGCGCCGTGCGGGACTGGGGGTCGAGGCCGGTGGTCGGCTCATCCAGGAAGAGGACACGCGGCCGGTGGACCAGCGCCAGCGCGAGGTCGAGCCGCCGCTTCATCCCGCCGGAGTACGTGCGCACCGTGCGGTCCGCCGCGAGCTCGAGACCCACGCGGTCGAGGAGCTCGTCGCCCCGGGCACGACGCTCGGGACGCGGCACGCCGTGCAGGGCCATCTGCAGCCTGAGGTGCTCTCGCCCGGTGAGGAACGGGTCGAGTGCCGCCTCCTGCAGCGCCGCGCCGATGACCGTCCGCACCTTCGGGCCCTCCCGGACGATGTCGTAGCCGGCGACGGTCGCGCTCCCCTCCGTCGGAGGGAGCAGCGTGGTGAGCATGTGCACGGTCGTCGACTTGCCGGCGCCGTTGGGACCGAGAAAGCCGTAGATCTCGCCCGGCCGGACGGCGAGCTCGATTCCGGCCACGGCCCGGATGCCGCCCTTGAAATCGCGCGCCAAACTCTCGGCCTCGATGCCGTTCTCGGGCATGGCTTCGACTCTACCTGCGGCTACTCGGGCGTCACGTAGGCGGCGGTGAGGCCGCCGTCGACCAGGAACGTGGCGCCGTTGACGAAGGAGGACTCGTCGCTGGCCAGGAAGAGCGCGGCGTTGACGACCTCGCGAGCCGTTGCCAGTCGGCCCATGGGCCAGTGGACGCGTCGCCGCTCGTGCGCGTCGGGCGATTCCTCGAGCAAGCGCATGAAGAGCGGCGTCTCGACCGAGCCCGGGCAGAGCGTGTTCACACGGACTCCCCGGCGGGCGAACTCGACCGCGAGCTCGCGGCTCATCGACAGGACCGCACCCTTCGAGGCCGTGTACGAGATCTGCGAGGTCGCCGCGCCGACGAGCGCGACGAACGACGCGACGTTGATCACGGATCCCCCGCCCCGCTCGAGCAGGTGCGGGATGCCGTGCTTGCAGCAGAGAAAGACGCCCTTCGCGTTCACGTCCTGAACGCGCTGCCAGGCCCCGACGCTCGTCTCGAGGATCGAGGCGTCGTCGGCGGGCATGATGCCCGCGTTGTTGTAGAGCACGTCGATGCCGCCGAAGCGCTCGGCCGCCGCCGAGTACATCGCCTGCACCTGCTCCTCGTCCGCGACGTCGCAAGCGACCGCGAAGGCCTCACCTGAGCAGAGCGCGACGGTCTCCTCGGCCGCCCCGCCGAGCACGTCGGCGACGCAGACCTTGGCACCCTCTTCCGTGAAGAGCACGGCCGCCTCGCGGCCCATGCCGCCGCCGGCGCCGGTGATTACACACGCCTTCCCGTCGAGTCGTCCCATGACTACCCGACCCGGCGCGTTGCGCAGTAGCTCCCCGCCTCCTCGACGAGCGCCTCGAAGAGGCGGCGATCCTCGCCCGCTTCGGGGTGCCAGAGGACGCCGAGGGCGAAGCGGCGGGAAGGGTCCTCCACCGCCTCGAGCGTGCCGTCGTGGGCCCGGGCGGCCTCGCGGAGCCCGGCGCCGAGCCTCTTGAAGCCCTGGTGATGATGGGACTTGATCTCGGTCCGGTCGCCGAGGACGTCGCGGAGGCGCGTTCCGGACAGAACCTCGACGGGGTGCTCGGAGAAGGTGCCGGGCGTCTGCTTGTGCTCGTCGTGGCCGACGACGTCAGGGACGTGTTGCTCGAGGTCGCCGCCGAGCGCCACGTTCAGCACCTGGGAGCCGCGGCAGATGGCAAGCACGGGCAGGTCGCGCTCGAGCGCGCCCCTGAGCAGCGCGAGCTCGGCGCGGTCTCGCTGAGGATTGACCCCGAACGTCTCCGGGTGCGGCGCGTCGCCGTAGAGGTCCGGGTCGAGGTCGGCGCCGCCCGAGAGCACGAGCCCGTCGAGAGCGTCGAGCGTCTCCTCGACCGCCTCCTCGCTGGGCGGCACGAGGAGCGGCCGCCCACCGGCCCGCTCGACCGCGCGCACGTACGAGAGCGGCACGAACGCCGTCGGCACGTCCCACGCTCCGAACTGCGCCCGCTCGGCGTAGGCGGTGATGCCGACGACAGGAATCCTCATACACGGAGCGTACGCTCTCGACATGAGGCGCGTCCTGCCCCTGCTCGGCCTGCTCGCCGTGCTCGCCGCGGGTTGCGGCGATGGTCAGACGACGACGACCTCGCCGACCGGGACCGCGCCGACGACCACGACTGCGACCACGACCACGGCTACTGGGACGACCGCGCTGCTCGTCTACTTCCTCGAGGACGGCAGGGTGCGGCCGGTAGCCCGCGACTTGCCGAAAACGAGAGGTGTCGCCGCCGCGGCCCTGAACGAGCTCGCGGCGGGCCCGACGAAGGTCGAGGAGCGTGACCTCCAGCTCACGTCAGAGGTCGACGCGGGCTTTGGGGGAGTGAGCGTTGCCGGGGGGGTCGCGCACGTCGAGGGCACGGCCGGCTTGTCCACGCCGGGGCTCGCGCAAGCCGTTTACACCCTGACGCAGTTTCCGACGGTGAAGGCGGTCGAGATCGACGGCAAGCGTTACAGCCGCGCCGACTTCGAGGACGAGACCCCCATCATCCTGGTCGAGTCGCCGCTTCCCTTCCAGCACGTGAAGAGCCCGCTGCGCGCGACGGGTACGGCCAACACCTTCGAGGCCACGTTCAACTACGACCTCACCGACCCGGACGGGAAGATCATCGCCACCCATTTCGTGACGGCCACCTCGGGAAGCGGAACACGCGGGACGTTCGACTTCACGGTGCCGTTCACCGTCGACCGGTCCGGCCTGGGCGAGCTGATCGTCTACGAGCTCTCGGCCGCGAACGGCCAGCGGATACACATCAACGAGATTCCGGTCTACCTCGAGAAGTAATCACCCGACGAGTCCGGGCCTCCATTTCTTGTAGTTAACACAGTGCTGCTGCGGGAATGGCGTGGCATTGGATCGCCGTCGAGGGGTCCGCTCCAAGCGCCGCGAAACGGATACGGAGAAGATTGGGGTCGTGGACGAGGGCGTCATCCTGCTCATCGTCGGCGGCGTACTCGCGGCGAGCATCGTCGTCGCGCTCGGGGCTTCCCGAGCAGGTGTGCCGTCGCTGGTGGCGTTCCTGGCGCTCGGCATGCTACTCGGCTCCGACGGGCCAGGCGGGATCGAGTTCGATGACGCGGACCTAGCCAGAAAGGTCGGTGTTGTTGGCCTGGCGGCGATCCTGTTCGAGGGTGGGCTTGCAACTTCGTGGCGGCGGTTGCGCGAGGTTGTCATTCCGTCGGCGCTGCTCAGCACGGTCGGCGTTGTCGTCACCGCGCTCCTGACCGGCCTCGCGGCGTACTCCCTCTTTGATCTCTCCTGGCTCGAGTCAGTCCTGCTCGGAGCGGTCGTCTCCTCGACCGATGCAGCCGCGGTCTTCGCGACGCTTCGGTTCACGAACATCCGGCGACGCCTGGCCCGCACGTTGGAAGCGGAGACGGGCGGCAACGACCCGATGGCGATCGCGCTGACAATCGGGCTGATCGAGTGGATTCAGCACTCGAGCTACGGGATAGGCGACCTGACGTTGTTGATCGTCCGCCAGCTAGGTCTCGGCTTGGTGGTCGGCGTCGTCCTCGGCACTGCGGCAACGTGGGCGTTTGCGCGCCTCCCACAGGCGATCGGGCCGTTCGCACCTGCTGCTTCGGTCGCCGCTGGGGCGCTCTCGTTCGGTGTCGCCGACGTGATCGGCGGCAGCGGCTTCCTCGCTGTGTACCTCGTCGGACTCGCCGTCGGTAGCACGCCTTCGCGGTACCGGCGCCAATTCGTCGCCTTCCACGAAGGCCTCGCGTTTCTGGCTCAGGTGGCATTGTTCGTCGTCCTCGGCCTGCTCGTCTTCCCGCGCCAGCTTCCCGGAGTCGCCCTGTCCGGGCTCGCGCTCGCGGCGCTGCTCGTGCTCTTCATCCGTCCGCTAGCGGTGTGGCTATCGACGGCCTTCAGCCAGTTCACGACGCGTGAGCGAGCGTTGCTCGGTTGGGCCGGGCTTCGCGGTGCGGTGCCGATCGTGCTCGGGACGTTCGTGCTCTCATCGAAGGTCAGCAGCGATGAGACGATCTTCAATGCCGTCTTCTTCGTCGTTCTCATCTCGGCGCTCGCCCAGGGGACAACCTTGGAGTGGGTCGCCGAGCGGCTTGGAGCTGTTGATCCCGCGCCTTCGATCGCCCCGCCGCCGATCGAGGTCAGCGCGCTTGGCTCCCTTGAGCTGATCGAGTTCGACGTCTCCCCAAGCCACGCCATTGCCGGCGCCGCAGTCCGCGAGCTCGGACTGCCGCGAACGGCCCTGGTTGCGGTGGTTGCGCGAGGGGACGAGACCATCCCGCCGCGCGGGAGCACGGTGATTCAGCCCGGCGATCGCCTCTTCGTCCTGGCGCCGCGTTCGATGCGACCGGAGATCGAAGACGTCTTCGTGCGCTGGCGGCGACGTGTCTAGTTCGCATCAGGGAAGATGACGTGAACGCCGATGAGTGCGTTCGCAATCGCCATCGCAGCCGCTGCGCGAGCAGCGCGACAGCACCTGCCTGTCGGTCGCCTCCACAAGCCAAAGCACCGGCGATTGGCGAAAGAGGCCGCCCGTCGGCGAGAAGAGGCTGCGCGCTCGCGCGCCTTCGGCAAGCATCGCTGATGGTCTAGCTGCCTCGCGGGGGTTCGGGCGGGCTAGAAAGCTGTCCGGTTAGGTCCGCCTCCCTAGAATGGCGGTGGTTGTCAACCGCGTGCGGGCGAAAGCACGCTTCATCGCCGAGGCCCGCTTCGAGCGGGTCTCGTCTCTTCGTCTCAGCGCTCGTACTCGACCTCGCCTGACTCGACTGCACGGCCAGCCACGAGCAGGCGACCCTGGCGGTCGATGCCCTCGGCAAGGCCCTCCGCCCCGTCGACGGTAACTCGGCGTCCCCGCAGGAAGTCCCGTGCCCCGAGCTCGCCGTAGAGCGCGTCCAGCCCGTCGCTTCGCCAGCGGCTGTAGCAGTCGTCGAGCCGCTGCAGCAAGACCGCCAGGAGCTCTTCGCGGCCGTACTCGCGGCCCGTGAGCGAGCGCAGCGACCCGGGCGGCTGACGAGCGTCGGCCGGAAGCTGCTCGCGCGCCTGGTTGACGTTGATGCCGATGCCCAGCACGACCACCTTCTCACGAGCTTCGGCGAGAACCCCTGCCACCTTGCGCCGGTTCAACATCACGTCGTTCGGCCACTTGATCTGCACCGAGAGCCGAGTCGCCAGCTCGACCGCCTCGGCTGCTGCCAGGCCGCCGACGAGTGAGAGCTGGGGGGCCGAGCGCTCAGCGGGCGGGCGGAGCAGCACCGAGCAATGAATCGCGGTTCCCGGCGGCGCCACCCACGTTCGCCCGAGCCTGCCGCGGCCGCCCGACTGGTAGTCGGACGTCGCCACCGCGCCCTCCGGATCCTCGGGCCCGAGGAGGAGCTGTGTCGACTCGCATTCCTCGACGTGGGTGCGCGGCTCTCCGATCACGCTCGCTCTATGCGAACGGCGGACACCTTGTACTCGGGCGTGCCGATGAGCGGATCGCCGACGTCGTGGGTCAGCCAGTTCACCTTGGCCTGGGCGAAGTGAAGGGCCATCCAGACGAGGCCGGGGTAGACACGGTCGGAGACGTGCGCCTTGGCCTCGAGCTCCCCGCGCCGCGACACCAGCCGCGCGGGTGCGCCGTGGGCGAGGCCCAGGTTGGACGCGTCCTCGGCCGAGATCTCGAAGAACGATTCCTCCTGCTTCTCCAGGATGCCGCTTTCCCGCATGGTCATCGTCGCCGAGTTGTAGTGGTAGAGCGTGCGGCCGGTGGTGAGCACGAAGGGGTACTCGGAGTCGGGCTGCTCGATCGGCGCCTGGTACTCGACCGGGAAGAACTTCCCCTTGCCGCTCGGCCGGGCCGGGTGCGGAGCGTGCAGGAACGGGGAGCCGGGATGGTCGGGCTCAGGGCAGGGCCACTGTAGCCCCTGCTCCTCGAGACGGTCGTAGCGGATCCCGTACCAGGCCGGCGACAGGTCCGCCAGCTCGTTCCAGACCGCCTCCGCGTCCGGGTACTCCGGCCACTCGGCTCCGAGCGCCCGTGCGAGGTCGATCACGATCTCGCGGTCGACGCGCGCGTTCCCCGGACACGGAACGGCGGCGCGCACCCTGTTCACCCGCCGCTCTGTGTTCGTGAACGTGCCGTCCTTCTCCGCGAAGCTCGAGGCCGGCAAGAGGACGTTCGCGAAGCGCCGGCTCGTGTCGTTCAGGAAGAGGTCCTGCGCGACCATGAACTCGAGGTTGCCCAGCCCCTCCTCCACGTGGTGCGCGTTCGGCTCGGTCTGCGCAGGGTTCTCGCCGACCAGGTACAGGGCCTTGATGCGCCCGTCGTGCAGTCCGGACATCATCTGGTCGAGGCGATACCCGGCCGTCTCCGGCACCTCCACGCCCCAGGCATCGGCGAACTTGCGCCGCACCTCAGGATCCTCGACCGACTGGTAGCCGGGCAGGTAGGCGGGATTTGCGCCCGAGTCGTTCAGGCCCTGCACGTTGTTCTGGCCGCGCAGCGCGTTCAGGCCGGTCGACTCGTAGCCGAGGTGGCCGGTCATCAGCACGAGGTTGGCGAGCGACCAGATGTTGTCGACGGCGCACGCGTGCTCGGTGATGCCCAGCGTGTAGAAGATCGCCGCGTGCCGCTCGGCCGCGTACTCACGGGCAGTGGCCCTGATGTCATCCGCCGGGACGCCCGTGACCTTCTCGGCCTCTTCGGGCGTGTAGCGGGCAACCACCTCGCGCACCGAGTCGAAGTCCTCGGTGTGCTCGCGGATGTACTCGTCGTCCTGAAGACCTTCCTCCAGGATCACGTGCATGATCGCGTTCAGGAGCCAGACGTCCGTTCCCGGGCGAAGCTGGAGGTGACGCTTCGCGATCTTCGTCAGCCAGATCTTGCGCGGGTCGCAGACGACGAGGGTCGCGCCCCTGCGGACCGCCTTCTTGATCCGCAGGGCCAGGACCGGATGGGCTTCGGTCGTGTTGGAGCCGATCACGAGCAGGAAGCGGTCGTTCTCGATCTCCGGGATCGAGTTGGTGCTTGCACCTCTGCCTAACGACCTGACCAGGCCGTAGAGGGTCGGAGCGTGTCAGGTGGCTTCGCAGGAGTGGACGGAGTTCGTGCGCAGGGCCGTCCGCGCCAGCTTCTGGATCAGGAAGTTCTCCTCGTTGGTCAGCCGCGCCGAGGAGAGGACGCCGACCGACTGCGTGCCGTGCTCATGCATCACGCGGCGTAGACCCTCCGCGGCGAGGCGCAGCGCGGTGTCCCAGTCGGTCGGGTGGAGCTCGCCGTCCTCGCCGCGCACGAGCGGCTCGGTCAGGCGGTCCGGATGATGGACGAAGTTGAACGCGAAGCGGCCCTTCACGCACAGGTCGCCCTCGTTCGAGACGTAGCTCGGGTCGGAGGTGACCTTGGCGATCCGCTTCGTCTCCGGCTCGACGTTGAGGTCGATCTGGCAGCCGACGCCGCAGAACGTGCAGGTGGACTTGACCTTCTCGAGGCCCTGCTCCTGCCCCGCGGGCGCGCCCTCGAGGAACTTCTCGTAGATCGCCCCGGTCGGGCACACGGAGAGGCAGCCGCCGCAGAGCTCGCACTCTGTGTCGAGCCACGAGCGGTCCCAGGTGGGGACGATCCGAGCCTCCGCGCCGCGACCCTCGAGCGAGAGCGCGGAGCACATCATCACCTCCTGCGTGTAGCGCACGCAGCGCGCGCAGAGGATGCACGCGTCCGGGTCGTAGCCCATCAGCTTGTTGCGGTCGTCGTAGGGCTCTCGCTTTGCGTCCGGGAGGACGAAGGGCGCTTCGGCGCCGAGCTCCTGCGCGAGCGAGACGAGCTCGTTTGGACGCCCACCCGGGTTCGCGTTGAGGTGCTCGACGAGCAGCATCTCGGTGAGCGTGCGGCGCAACTCGCCCGCGCGGCCGTTGGTCGAGATCGACATCCCGGCCGTGACGCGCGTGGCGCAGGCGGGCACGGGTCGCGGCGCTCCCTCCAGCTCGACCACGCAGACGCGGCAGCCGCCGTAGGGGTCGAGCTTGGCGTCGTGGCACAGCGTGGGAACGAACGTGCCGTGCCTGGCGAGGGCGTGGACGAGCAGCTCGCCCTCGGGAGCGCTGACGGCCTGACCGTCTAGCGTGAACTCGACCATCGCGGCCATCCTAGGTCGTCCCCTCCTCGACCGCGAACAGGCTCCATTCGCCCGACAGACCCTTCAGCTCGACCGTTCCGCGCTCGGCGAACCTGATCCCGGAACCCGCGACCAGGTCCTTGACGGT
>WNGB01003728.1_pt1 | contig 36708 bp, 32 predicted proteins | sample 5400681 | NCBI WGS metagenome assembly WNGB01 (sample SAMN13153367, study PRJNA577476) | soil metagenome | isolation source: 115 cm soil or saprolite under grassland replicate 2 | place: USA:California | collected 2016-06-15 | reverse complement strand
AGCTCGCAAACGGTTTCCACACGATGTCCGACGCGACGCGGATCACGCACCAACGCCCATGCGACGGACTCGACCCACGACTCCACGGGCACCCCCACACAGGGCTCGTTGGCGAGTAGGACGGCGAAGCTCTCGTGCGAAGCGATGAACGTGCTTCGCGCTGGGACCGTCCCCCGAATTCATCCCCGCCCGACCTCGGCCATCGACTTCGGCCAGCATCTAGGCGCGTTGCGGATCATCGCAGTGGAATGACAGCCGGGCACCGAGGCGCCCTGCGCCCGGTGTAAACGCGGCCAGCGATCGGCACTGAGCGGTGCGCGGGACGCGTCGAGGTCTCTAGGAAACGGGGGAACCAACATGAGGAGTGTCCACAAGGCAGAGCCCGGCCGCCGCGTAGACGGTTGGCCACGCCCGGCGTCGCGCTGGTGATTCGACAACACCGCACAAGCAACACAGGCCATCAAGCGCTCTCGTGAGCGCGGAGGGAGAAGTCATGAGATCCACACTGATCTGCACGAGTGTTCGCGCTCGAGTTCTGCGGGTGCTCGCGATCGCCGCTACGGCGCTGGCCGTCGCGGCCTCAGCAGGTATGCCCCGTAACGCGGCGGCTGCGCTACCGCTGGGCAATACGGTTGCACAGTGGAACAAGATCGCCGAAGACACGGTCGTGGCCTCAGGCGCGTTCCAGGCGGAAGGCTTTATCTACATGGCGTATGTCTCGGCGGCGGTGTATGACGCCGTGGTCGCGATCGAGGGCGGCCTCGAGCCCTACGGTCCTGCCATGGCCGCCCCTGAGGGGGCCTCGGTGGATGCTGCAGTTGTCGAGGCCGCCTACCGGACACTATGGGCCTATTTCCCGCCCTCTTCGTGCAACCCGGCCTCGACGCTTTATATGTCGTGCTTGCAACTGCGTTCGAGCCTGGACGCGTCCTACGCGGCGGCTCTTTCAGCGATCCCGCCGGGCAAGCCCCAGACGGACGGACGGGCAGTAGGGCTGCAGGCGGCGAACGACATCATCGCCCTCCGCAGCGGCGATGGACGGATGACCCCGATTGGCGTGTCGACGCCGTTCCGGACGCTGCCGCCTGGCCCGGGCGTGTGGCGATTGACACCGCCGTTCGCAGTGCCGCAGTTGCCGTGGGCCGGGAACGTGCGCCCATTTGTCGTGCAGAGTACGGAACAGTTCCTCCCCGACCCGCCGCCGTCGCTTCAGAGCAACGAATGGGTCGAGGCCTTCAATCAGATCAAGGCTTACGGCGCAGCGACCAGCAGCGCGCGCAATCAGGACCAGACCAAGGTCGCGAGGTTCTGGTCGGCGAACGTGGTGCGTCAATACAACCGCGCCGGGCGCGATCTCGCCGACGCCCGTGGCCTCAGCTTGCTCGAGAGGGCACAGCTGACGGCGATGATCAACGTGGTTGGCGCCGATGCGCTGATGTCCGCGTTGCGCGCCAAATACCACTACTTGTTCTGGCGGCCGGTCACCGCGATCGACCCTTCCGCCGTAACTGAGGATGGCTTCGGCCCCGTCCCTGGCTATGACGACGGCAACCCGGCGACGGTCGAGCAAACGGGCTGGCGGCCACTGTTGACCACGCCCAACCACCCGGAGTACCCCGCCGCACACGGCGTGATCACCTCGGCCATGACCGAGGTGTTCAGCACCTTCCTCGGCACCAACCAGATCGACCTCGACATCCGCGGGTTCGACCCCGACCTGCCGGTCGTCGACCCCGACCTGCCGGCTGGAAACCTGAATGCTACCCGGCACTACGACATGGCCAACGACCTCCGCCACGAGATCATCGATGCCCGACTGTGGGCAGGCCTCCACTACCACTTCTCGGGCGTCGCGGGCGTCGTCCTCGGCCGCAAGGTCGCGGAATTCGACCTCAGGCACGCCTTCAAATCCGTCGACTAGCACTTGCCACAACCTCGATCCATAGCAGGAGGAATCCTCATGCGTAAGGAACGACGCGCTTTTCTCGGGGCGCTGGCCGCCGGCACGGCCACCGCACTAATAACAGGGCGTGCCGGCGCGCAGGAGCTCGGCTCGGGGGGCGCGCTGGCTGGGGCCTGGCTGGCAGCCGCGAGCCGGCCTACTGGCCAGGGGGTAGTACTGCTTACGTTCACCTCTGACGGCACGTTCTTCCGAAGCGCCGACACGCACCCCCTGCAGAGTGTGGGTCACGGTGTGTGGAACTTGGTCAGTGAGCGCGAGATCGACGCGATGTACATCGCCCTTCGGTTCGACGAGAACCGCGCCCACATCGGCACTCAGAAGACGCGTCTCCGCATCACCGTCGGGCCGGATGGCGACTCGTTCACCGGTCTGGCAAAGGTTGCGACGGTCGCCCTGGACGGTGCCGTAACGGCCACCAGCCAGACGCAGCTCACAGGGCAGCGGATTGTCGCGGAGCCATTTGACGCCTGAGCGACCACGCTATCTGAGGAGAGCCTGTCGCTGTTTCGCGATTTGGGGTCCAGTTGGGGAATCGGGCGCGCGCTCACGAGTCTGGCACGCATAGCCAGCCTACAGGGCGATCACCGCCGGGCGGCCCCACTGTTAGCGGAAAGCCTTGCTCTATGCAGCGAACTCGGAGACAGACGGGCTACAGCGACAAATATGGAGACGTTGGCAGCCGTGGCGTTCGGCCTGCAGCAGCCGATGTGGGCTGCGCGGCTGTTGGGTTCTGCAGAGGCACTGCGTGAGGCGATCGGCCCGTGTTCAATGCCGTATGGCTCAAGCGTCCCAGCAGCCGCAGCGACGGCGCCAAGAGTAAAGAAATGTACAAAGATTGAGGGCTGAATCGGGTGCCCAATCTTTGGCCACGCCGCCGCATCTGGACTGGGCGGCCGTGCAAAGATTCGAGTGCCATACCAGTCGCTGAGCAGCCGGCGGCAGGCGGGTCAGCCCGACCGCGCGACGCGCGCGAGCCACTCAGCGAGGAGGCGCGCAGGAGCTCCGGTTGTTCGTGGGGTAGGGCGTGTCCCGCGTCGTCGACCACGGCGAGCGAGGCGTGCGGGTACTGGTCGAAGAGGTCGATTGCGGCGGCATACCCGACGGTCGAGTCCAGCCGCCCCGCCACGATGATGGTCGGACCTGCGTAGACGGGCGAGTGATCGGGGGTGAGCGCCCAGCGTTCGCCGACTCGCTCGAGCGCTGCCTGATCGACGAGCGGGGCGGCTGGGGCGACGTACCGTTCGTAGCGTTCGAGCATCTCCGGAGTCTGGATCACGAAGTAGCTCCGGAACACGTCGTCACCGATCTCACCCGATCCGGCGACCACGCGGTGCGCTGGGACGTTGCGCAGTCCCGGCAATAGTGGACAGACGAGTGCCAGACCAGCGACCTGCGCCGAGCGCCGCGCGGCCATCGCCTGCGCGTAGTACGCGCCCGCCGAGTGGCCGATGAGGAGGTGCGGAGTCCCGCCAGTGACCTCGTTGGCGAACTCGAGCAACGTGTCGAGGACGTCGTCGGCGCTGCGCAGCGCTTCCGGAGCAATTGTCCGGCCCATTCCAGGCAGGTCCGCGTAGATCCGCCGCAGCCCCGCAACGCCGTCGAGAACCTGCTCGAAGCAAGCCTCTGCCTCGCGGTGGTCGACCCCCGCGCCGTGGAGTACCAGCACGGGTCGACCGGTCCCATGTTCCACGTAGTGAACCATCACTGGCCCACTCGGAGCTGCATCCCCGCAGGCTAGCCGCGCGAGGGTGTGACAACAACGCGGCACCGACCCAAGCCGCTGATGTCAGCTGATGTCGGGCGGCCGATCCTTGTCCCAGAGCGTCGGACCGTCTTCAAACAGTTGCGCGCGACAGTCTTCGGTTCCCGTTCAAGCTGTTGAGCAGCGTGTCACAGGGCATCGACGATGCGGCACAATCGGCCGGCGAGGCTTCTTTTTCTGTAGCAATCTCTGTAGCAACCCTGGGGCAGACCCTGGCATTCCCTGGCACTGCTCGAGGCTCTGGATCGGCCCGCGCGAGTTCAGCAGGCACTCTCTGGCGGTGTCTGGCAGGCCTGGTGACCGATTCCCCCCCTTCCGCAGACCTTCTGCACCCCAGTAGAACTTGACCGAATTATGAGTTCAGACCTGGCCGCTGTCGGCGGCCGCGAAGTTTTCTGTAGCAATCTCTGTAGCAACCCAGTGACACGGCCTCACACACTTACGCGACCGGTAGGCCTTCCGGTGGAACCCTTGGACTGCAGCCGCCAGTTCGAGCGCCGCGCCAAGTCCATGCCGTCGGCAGGAGGCAGGCAGTCTCGTAGACGGCAACGAACACGAGGTGCGGAGCAGTCCTTCCGGCACACACGGGGTGTGGTTCAGCACCACGACCGAGTGCCCCAAACGTGCTGGCCCAGCGCGCGCTCGTGGACGCTTACTCAGCCGGCTTACGTCAAGCGCCTCTCAGCTGCGCGCGACCGTCTGATTCGTTGACAATCGGCGCCCAAGCTTCCGCTGCCTCCGGCGCAGCGTCGCGAAAATGGCCTCGGTGCTACCTCGACGTTGTCGGTTGGCGCCCGCGCCGCTGCCTGGTGCCCTTGCGGGGTGGCGTCAGTCGACGGTGGTGGGGCGGGGGAAGAGTGCGTGGCGCAACGGTGGCAACACATCTGAAGTACGGAGCACGAGTCGAAAGGCGAGCCGACCGAGCACGTTGGTAGAGCCAATTGCGTTGGACACCTGCAACGAGCTTTGCACGGCTGCATATGCGTAGGCGCGCATCGAGACCTCGTACGCCCTAACCGCCCCGACTACGTCGCCAGTGTTGTCGGCCTCGACCAGGTGGTTACGGAGCAGCACAGCATCGCGCAACGCCGTGTTGCCGCCGAGCCCCTGGAGCGGCGTCATGGTGTGAATTGCGTCGCCAAGCAGCGTCACGCGGCTGGGCTGCCAGGCGGCAATGCGGTGTGCGGTGTGGAGTGGCCGGGTGAGCAGACTGGCGGGGTCCGCGTCAGTAATGAACTCTTGCAGCAGCGGATGCCAGCCACTCGTCATGCGCTGCGCTAGGTGTTGCAGTTGGCTGGCATTGTGCTCGCGTGCGCCCGGCACCAGGCCGAGCGTGGCGGCGCGGCCCATGACCGCCCAGAACAGGTGCTCGGGCATATCCAACGCCGAGCTCGTGCGGCCACTCAGAAAGGGCGCCACAAACATCGCGCCGCTGCGCCGCGGCAGGACCATCGTCATCTGGCCCAGTAGGCGCGGTCCGACGCGCTCTCGGACGCGCTCGTTCAGGTAGACCTTGCCGATGATGCCGGCAATCCCGGACTCGACCACTCGGGCGTGCGGCAGAAGCTGCTTGCGGACTGCCGATGCGGAGCCATCAGCGCCCACCAGCACGTCGCCGCGGGCCGAGCTGCCGTCGGCAAAGTGGACTTCGACCGGAGCGCTGGACGCCTGCTCGAATCCAACCACGCGTTTGTCGAACACGACCACGTCGTCCAGCCCAGTCAGCAGCAGCTGTCGTAGCCCGGCGCGGCTGATTGGATGCGACTGATGGGCCGGGACATCCGCAGGCTGGGCGACGAACGCGAGCTGACGCAGGTGCTCCGTCGCAAAGGCCAAGCCGAGCGGTGGCGCAGCGGAGTGCGCTTCGAACTGCTGCCAGAGCGATGCGGGTAGGCACGCGTACAGCGCGCTACTACCGGTCGCGTCGAGGTGGATGCGATAGCTGCTCGAGAGGTCAGGCTCGGCGGGTCCGCGTTCGAACACGCGTGGCTCGAGGCCGGCCTGACGCAGGCCGTGGGCGAGGGTGAGGCCGCCCAGGCCACCGCCAGCAATTAAGACGCGCAGAGTCATCCTGCGTTAAACCCGCTGGTTCAAGCACACAGCTCGAATGCCTCGGCTGTGGCAAAGGCGCGCGGTCTCAACGTGGTCGGCATTTTGTATCAAGCTGCTGGATCGCGTCACCTGCGCCGCGGCTCGCGCCAGCCGATTATCGTGAAGTGCTCGTTGTCGCCCACCCGGTCACAACGCCGGGCCTGCGGGCCGACATCACCGGCGAAGACGTGCCACGAGTGGTGGTTGGCGCAGAGATCGCGCGGCGTGGAGCTGGGAAAGTGGACCGTCGACTGGACCGGGCCCCTGTGCGGTGGCGGCCACCTGCTCCCACGGGCATCGTGACGGCGTCAATCACAATTGGCTAGTCGTCGGTGACTGCGGAGCGCCCCATGCTGTTGAGCAAGTCAGAATCCGGTTTGCCTCGGGTCAGGTCAGGCGCCCTGAGCACTTCCTCGGGGTCGCCGAAATTGCCGAACTTGGACCGCGCGATCGCCTGGGCAGTCAGCAGCCTGCACTGACATCATCCGCACGCGTCTCCCGCAATGTGGATTGCACATTCGTCATACGGATGGTATACTCGGGCTCTGATGGTCAACGAGGCCGCCGCGTCCGGGCTAACGCAATCTGTCGAACGCGCCCTATCGATCCTGACCTGCTTCACCGACACTCAGCCGCGGCTACGCGTCTCGGACATCTCGCGTCTGCAGGGCCTGTCGCAGAGCACGGTTTCGCGCCTACTCGGCACGATGGAGTCGCTCGGGTTCGTCGAACGCGACCCACATACAGGGCTCTATCGGCTTGGTCTGGAGCTGGTCACACTCGCCGGCGTGGCGCTGAACCAGATCGAGGTGCGCCGCCAGGCTATGGCGGAGCTGTCGAGCATTGCCGCCGAGACCGGGCTCGCGGCCAACCTGGCCATCTTGCGCGACGACGCCATCTTTTATCTGGCGACCGTCGAGGGTCCGCGCGCCCCGAAGCTATTCACGATGATCGGCAAACGTAACCCGCTGCACTGCACGGGTATGGGAAAAGCCCTGCTCGCCCACCTGCCCGACGACGAGCGCGAGGCCGTCCTGGGCCGCCTCGACTATCCGCAATATACGCCATCCACGGCCAGCTCAGCGCACGAGCTGCGGCCGATGCTGCAGCAGGTGCTCGAGCGGGGTTATGCCACTGAGCGCGAGGAGCTCGCGTTCGGGCGCGCGTGTGTCGCCGCGGCCATCCGCGACGCCTCGGGCCAGGTTGTCGCCGCCACCAGCATCTCTGGGCCACTGAGCGCGCTCGACCTCGAGCGGGGTGAGCGCGATCTGGCCAACCGCGTTGTCGAGATGGCCGACCACATCTCGCACAAGTTGGGTTTCATCACCATTCCGCCGGCCAGTGCCACTGGCCGTCCATTGGCTGCCAGTCGTGGCTAAGTGAGGGAGGTCTCATGACCGATCCATCCGTCGCGCATCCGACGCAATTGCTCCATCGGCGGGCCTTTCTGAGACTGGCAGGACTGGGCGTTGCCGCCGTTGGTCTCGCCGCCGCGTGCGCACCTACGACGACTACTCCCACGCCTGCGCAACCCAGCGTTCCGACGGCAGTAGCGGCTGGCCAGGCCGCGCCGGCACAATCCGCCGCGGGTGCGGCGGTCAAGTTCTGGCACGTCTGGGGTGGTGACCGCCAGCCGCTCATCGAGAAAGTCATCGCCGACTTTCAGGCGAGGACGCCCAACGTCAAGGTCGAGCACACTGTGCTGTCGCAGCAAGGGCTGCAGGAGAAGTACCTGACCGCGATCGCGGGTGGCGAGCCACCGGACGTGCTCATGTTGTCGACGCGTGACTTGCCCAACTTTGCGTCGCGTAGTGCGCTGCGCGGTGTCGACGACCTGATTCAGCGTGACAAGCTCGACTTGAAGTCGACCTTCTACCCGGGCGAGGTTCAGACCAGCACGTACCAGGGCAAGCTGTATGGTCTGCCGCTAACGGCCGGCGGCGCGGGTAGCCTGGTGTTCTGGAATAAGGCGCACTTTCGCGAGGTCGGCCTTGATCCGGATAAGGCGCCCAGGACATGGGCCGAATTCGCCGATGCGTCCGGGAAACTGACGAAGGTTGCCGGTGGCAATGTGGAACGCGTCGGCTCGCTGTACTGGATCAGTGACAACAACTGGCACAAGCAATGGGCGTACAGCAATGCGGCGTCTCTGTACTCCGAAGACGGCATGAAAGTGATGTTCGACTCCAGGGAGAGCGTCGAAGCACTGAAGTACATGCTCGACAACCTCGAGCGCGACGCGGGCGGGTATGAAAGGGTGCGGTCGTTCGCGACGCAGCCCGGGCCGGGCGGTGCCGAGGGGAACCAGTCGTTCTTCCAGGGCAAGCTGTCGATGCACTTGAATGGCGTGTTCCACTTCCTGCAGCTCGAGAAAGAAGCGCCGACGTTGGAGTACGGCGTGGGTGTGTTCCCGTTCAACGACCAGAACCCGGCCGCCAAGCCGGTGCAAAACGTGGACGGGGTGTGGAACTACATCATTCCCAAGGGCGCCAGGAGCGTGGACGGCGCATGGGAGCTGATCAAGTACACCACCGCCGGCCAGGGCCAGGCTGACTTCTTCAAGGCGCAGGGCCGCCCGAGCGTGGTGCCCAAGTACAACGAGGATCCAGAGTACACGAAGGCCAACAAGTTCTGGCCAGTGGTGCAGGACGCGTTGAAGCAGACGCGCGCGCTGCCAGTGACGCCGGTCTATGCGGAGGACATGAAGATCCTGGCGCAATACACGGAGGAAGCGCTGCTGAAGAAACGCAGCCCCGAAGAGGCCCTCCGCATGGCCACCACCGAAGCCCAGAAAGTCCACGACGAAAAGCTCAAAGCCTGATCCAGCATAACGCCGAAGCGCCTGGGTGACTCTTCACCATGCACACTGCATCCTCCGGCCGGCCGACATCCCTCCGGCAGAAAATGTTCCAGGTCCGCTTGGGAGACGGCGCTGCCCCGACCAGGACCGACCTGGTGTGTGAGCTGACGTGTCGGTGATCCAGGCGCAGCGCGTCGATGCGTCGCGGCAGCGCGCGCGCGGGTTGTCCATCGGCCAGCGCGAGGCATGGTGGGGCTACCTCTTCGTATCGCCATTCATCATCGGCTTCGCCCTGTTTTCAGCGTTTCCGATTCTGGCGGTGCTGTACCTCGGCTTTACCGACTACAGCGTCTTCGAAGCCCCCAAGTGGGTCGGCCCCAAGAACTACATCAAGATTTTCACCGACGATCGACTCTTCTGGACCACGCTCTGGAACACCACCTACTACGTGCTGCTCGCGGTGCCGGTCCAGATGCTGCTCGGCTTTGGCGCCGCGCTGCTGCTCAACCAGAAGGTGCGCTGGCTGGCCTTCTGGCGCTCAGCGTTCTATCTGCCGGTCGTCGTGCCGTACATCGTCTCGTCGATCCTGTTCGTGTGGATTCTCGAGCCGCAAGTCGGCGTCCTGAAGTTCGCCCTGGACCAGGTCGGCATCCCCAGCCCGCAATGGCTACAAAGTGAGGTGTGGGCCAAGCCCGCCATCGTGCTGCTCAGCCTGTGGCACATGGGCAGCTACATGCTCATCTTCTTGGCCGGCTTGCAGGGCATCCCGGTGCACCTGTACGAAGCCGCCGATCTGGACGGCGCCGGCCCACTCACCAAGCTGCGCCATGTCACCATTCCAATGCTGACGCCCACGATCCTGTTCAATCTCGTGGTCGGCATCATCAATAGCTTTCAAGTGTTCACCTTCGCGTACGTGATGACCAAGGGTGGACCGCTGAATTCGACCCTGTTCTACGTGTATTACATCTATCAGCGTGCGTTCCAATTCTTCGAAATGGGCTATGCCTCGGCGCTGGCGACCATTCTGTTTGTGGTCGTGCTGCTGGTCACACTTGGCATCTTCAAATGGTCCAACCGCTGGGTGTACTACGAAGGCGGTGTTCGCTAATGCGCCTCAGTCGCGTCGCCGTGTACGCACTGCTGATCGCGGGTGCGTTTCTGGCGTTGTTCCCGCTGTACTGGATGCTAAGCACGTCGCTCAAGCTGCTGCCGGAGACCCGCGCTTATCCACCCATTTTCTTTCCGCTGCCACACTGGGAGAACTACCCACAGGCGCTTACGTTTCAGCCATTCGCACGCTATTTTGCCAACTCGTTTCTCGTCGCGGGCTCCGTCGTCGTAGCGGATCTCGTCTCGTGCTCGTTCGTGGCCTATGGCTTCGCCCGCCTGCGCTTCCCCGGTCGCGACCTCCTGTTTATGGTGCTCATCAGCACGATGATGATCCCGTTTATCGTGCGCCTGGTACCGCTGTTTCTCCTGTTCCAACAGCTCAAGTGGATCAATACGTATCTGCCGTTGATCGTGCCTGCGCTGTTCGGGACGCCGTTCTTCATCTTTCTGCTGCGCCAGTTCTTCCTGTCGATTCCAGGCGAGCTGGCCGAGGCAGCGCGCATCGACGGCGCCAACGAATTCCGCATCTGGTGGCAGATCTACCTGCCGCTGTCGGGCCCGGCCCTGGCGGTCGTGGCCATCTTCGCCTTCCAGCAGAGCTGGAACGACTTCCTCGCACCGCTGATCTTCATCAACGACACCGACAAATTCACCGCCGCACTGGGACTGGCGCACATGCTGTCTCAAAGCGGCGCATCAACGGAGTACTGGAACCTGCTTATGGCCGCGGCCACAATGACCGTTCTGCCTGTCGTGGTGCTATTCGTGACGATGCAGCGCTACTTCGTGCGCGGTGTCGCGCTTTCAGGCATCAAAGGATGACAGGGCCCACAACGCGGATCGCCGACGTCGCGGCGTATGTCATCGTCGGCAACAAGGACTATGTCGCCGGCGCCGGGCTGACTTCCATCACGAAGCCTTCCGGCGCACGTGCGCTCGCAGAGGTCGGAGATCTCCACATCTGCTCGTATCCGCCGCAAAGGCAGTCATGCTTGGTCAAAGTAACAACCGCGGACGGCACCGTCGGCTGGGGCGAAGGGCATGCCCCGCTCGGACCACGCGCCACCCAGGCCGTAGTCGAAGACGTGCTCGCGCCACTACTGCTTGGCGAGGACCCGCTGTGCATCCAGTACTTGTGGGAGCGCATGTATGGCTCGATGCGGCTGCGCGGCCACGTGGCCGGCTATCAGCTCGAGGCGATCAGTGGCGTCGACATTGCCCTGTGGGACCTCGCGGGCAAGCTGCTCGACGTACCGGTGTATCGGCTCCTGGGCGGACCGTTCCGGACAGATCTGCCGACGTATGCGTCCGGCATTCCAGGCCGCACGTCAGACGAACGTGTGCAGGCAGCGCTCGCGTTCGTCGACGCCGGCTACTCCGCAATGAAGGCATCCATCGGTCGCGGCGACATCGACACCGACCTGGCCGGTGTCGCCGCCGTTGCCGACGCGGTGCGCGGCAAGGCGGACATCATGGTCGACGCGCACGGCGCCTACACCGCCGATAACGCCCTGTACGTTGGGCGCAAACTGCAGGAGCTGGGTGTCAAGTGGCTGGAAGATCCGTTGCCACCTGAGGATGTGGACGGCTACGTGCATCTGACGGAAGCGTTGGAGATGGCCGTTGCTTCGGGCGAGACCGAGTGCACACGCTGGCAGTTCGAGGAGCGGTTGCGGCGTCGGGCAGTGGACGTGATCCTGCCGGATATTTGTCGCGCGGGCGGTATCAGTGAAGGACGCCAGATCGCGACGGTGGCGAGTGTTCACAACACACGCTGGGCAGCCCACGTCAGCATGGGCACGTCGGTGCACGTCGCGGCGGCGGCCCATCTGGCCGCGGCCAGCGCCAACTTCCTGATCTTCGAGTTCTCGAGTGCTCCGAATCCAATCGGCGACTGCTTGTTGACACAGCCCCTGCGGCCCGAGTCGGGAGTCTTGCGTGTGCCCGATGGTCCCGGCCTTGGCATCGAGTTCGATCCACACCGACTGCAAGAGCACATTCAGGATGCGCGGCCGTTCGCGACCGCCGGGAGGACCTGAGGTTGTTTCGAGGCGTGTTCGCCATTCCACCCACGCCGTTTGACGACGTTGGCAATGTCGACGAGGCATCGTTGCGCAGTTGCGTCGAGTTCTGTGTCCGCGCTGGCAGCCACGGCATCGTGGCTCCGGTTAACGCCAGCGAATCGATCGCACTCACCGACGCAGAACGACTGCGTGTTGCCGAAGTGGTGGTCGAACAAGCAGCTCGCCGACTGCCGGTCGTAGTCGGCGTCTCGGGCATCAGCACCGCCGCATCGGTCCTGTATGCACGACACGCCGCGCGACTTGGCGCGGACGCGGTGATCGCCATGCCGCCGTACGTGAGGCACGCCCCCGCGGACGAGATCTTCGATTTCTATGTCGAGGTCGCACGCGCCGCCGACGGCCTGCCGGTCTGGATCCAGGACTATGTCGGACCGGTTGGCACGCCCATGGCCAGCTCGCTCCTGGCACGCCTGCTTGGCGAGATCCCCGGCGTCGACTTTCTTAAAGAGGAGACAGCTTTTGCGCCGCAGGTCATGACCCGCGTACGCGGGCTGGCCGGCAGCGCGCTGAAAGGAGTGATGGGCGGCATGGCCGGCCGCTTCCTGCTCGAGGAGTACCGCCGCGGCGCGTGCGGCACGATGCCCGCCTGCGAGGTGGCCGACGCGCATGTCAAGGTCTGGGATGCGCTCGAGCGCGGTGAGGCGGAGGAAGCGCGGTGTCTGCACACGCAGCTACTGCCGCTGCTGAACTACGAGGCGATGTACTCGTTCACCATCTATAAGGAAGTCCTGCTCCGGCGCGGTGTGATCCGCTCGGCGAAAACGCGTGTCCCCGGCGCGGGCCAGCTGGACGCGGAGAACCAGCGCGAGCTGGACGCGTTGTTGCGCGATCTGGAGCCCCTGCTCACGGCTGGTACGGCCGCGGCGCGCGACGCAGCGGCATGAACCTCGACAGCGTCGCGTGCGCCACGCGGGGCTACCCGTTCAAGGTCTGGGGCTTCGGCGAAAGCATCGCGATGGAAGCGCTGCTCGCGGCCGGCGGCGACCACGCTAGCTTCGCCGCTGACCTGCTTGGCAACTGGGCAGCAGCCGTGAGCCCGCTGCGCTGCGACCCGCTAGCGCACGTCGCACCCGGTGTCCCACTCTTGCAACTGCACGCTCAGCGTCCTGCGCCCATCTTGTTAGAGCGTGCGCTTGAACTGGCAGCGGTCCTCGCCAACACAACCGTCGGACGCCATGCCGCCCGGATCCATCGTCCTGACCTCCACGGGTGGGAGCACGCCGTATGGGTCGATTGCATGCACCTCGACGGCCCCTTCCTGACGCTCCTCAGTGCCTGCACCGGCGATCGCGGTTGGGCAGAGCTTGGCGGGGTACTCCTGCTGAGCCACGCTCGGATCCTGCAAGACGAGCGCAGCGGTCTCTTTGCCCACGGTTTCGACGATCAGGCAGGTCGCGCCAACGGTGTGCACTGGGGCCGCGGCCAGGGCTGGGCGCTGCTCGGTCTGACCGACACACTCGACCATTGCCCGAACGCCGAGATCGCGCAGCGCCTGGCAGCCCTCGTCGCCGGTCTGGCGGACACCGAAGCCAACAGCGGCGCGTGGCACACTGTCGTCGACGACTCCAAGACGTACATCGAGGCCTCGGTCGCCGCTTTCGTCGCGCTCGGCGTCGGCCGCGCAATCAAGCGTGCTCAGGTACCGCAGGCCTACACACCGCTCGCTGCGCGAGCGCTCGATGCCATGCGCCGCGGTATCGACACCGACGGCCGCTTGCAGGGTGTGTCGGATGCAACACCGGTAGGACACACCACGGCGGACTATGGGAGGCGGCCATGCGGAGTGTTCCCGTGGGGCCAGGGGCCAGCACTCATGGCCTTGCTCGAACATGCTTGACACAATCGCGCGCTTCGAAACCTTCGCCCTGAAGGCACGCCTGCCCGCGGGCAAGACATACTGGGGCAAAGCCAGCTGGGGCTCCGAAGACCGTGCTCGGCACAAGGTACTGTCAGCCGAGTACCCGCCGCCGCAGCGACGTCGCTACATCTACTCCGACACCCTGGACTGTGTCCTCGTGCGCCTGGAAACCGCATCGGGCGCGGTCGGCTGGGGCGAAGCCAAGGCGCCCGTCGGCGCCGACGCCACGGCCAGGATCGTCCAGCAACTGCTTGCGCCGATGCTGCTCGGCGAAAATCCGTTGGCGATTCGCGTCCATTGGGAGCGCATGTACTCCGCAATGCGTGTCCGCGGCCACTCGACTGGGTTCTGGCTCGAGGCCATTTCGGGCGTCGACATCGCGCTCTGGGATCTCGCCGGTCACCTGCTCGGCCAACCGATCCACGTGCTGCTCGGCGGCGCGTTCCGCGATCGACTGCGCGTGTACGCCTCGGGCTTGCCCGCCCTGTACGACGGCTCGGACGAGACCGCGCTGGAGCGCCTCGCGGACGCCGCCCGCGACTACGTGACTGGTGGCTACCGCGCGCTCAAGATGGCCGCCGGTCATGGCCTCGAGTACGACGTGCGCGCAGTCGAGGCAGTCCGCGCGGCCGTCGGACCGGACATCGACGTCTTCGTCGATGCCGCCGGCGTGTATGAGCCGCAGCAGGCCATCCGTCTTGGCCGGCACCTGGAGCGGCTGAATGTCGGCTTCTTCGAAATGCCGATCCCGACCGACAACCTGCCCGGATACATTCAGGTGGCCGGCACGCTCGATATTCCGATCGCGCTGGATGCGCTCGCCAACCGCTTTCAAGCTCGGGACTACATCGCGGGCGGCGGGCTCGACATCGTGCAGCCGGACGTATGCCGCGCGGGCGGCATCACCGAGAGCCTCAAAATGGCCGAGGTCGCCGACCTGTTCGGGGCGGCATGCGCGCCGCACGTCAGCATCGGCTCGGCCGTCCACTTCGCTGCGACGCTGCAGCTCGGGCTCGCACTGCCGAACCTGTTGACCGCCGAGCAAAACATGGTCGACGGCAACCCACTGGGTGATCCGCTGCTCGCGACGCCGATGCCGCGGCCCATCGATGGCTACGTCAACGCGCCGCGGGGCCCCGGCCTGGGCATCCAGCTCGACGAGGACGCTGTTCGCGAGCTGGCGCGCCAGTCCGCCGCATGAGCGGACTGCTTGCTGGCCAGGTGGCGCTGGTCACCGGCGCTGCGACCGGCATCGGCCGCGCGACTGCGCTGCGCCTCGCGCGCGAGGGTGCGCGACTGGTGCTGGTGACGCGCGACAACATGGCTGGCTTGGAAGCCACCGCCGAGGCGGCCCGCGGAAGCGGCCCCGACGCCCTGGCAGTCCGGGCGGATGTGTCCGTCGAATCCGACGTGAAGGCGGCCGTCGAGCGTGCCGTCGCGGTGTTCGGCCGACTGGACGTGCTGGTCAACAACGCCGCCTACCAGCAGACACGCGCCGCGGCCGATCGTCTAGACGAAGCGGAGTGGGACCACACCCTGGATGTCACCCTGAAAGGCGCGTTCTTCGGCGCCAAGTGGGGCATCCCGGCCATGCTGCGCAGCGTCGGACACGGAGCCGTGGTCAACGTTTCGTCGGTGAACAGCTTCATCCATGCGCCTGGGCTGCCGGCGTACAGTGCCGCCAAGGGCGGACTGGATGCCCTGACACGGCAGCTGGCGCTCGAGTACGGCCCGCGCGGAGTACGCGTGAACGCGGTCAACCCCGGTTTGATCGCGGTCGAGAGCGTCGCCGACGCGCTGGCCAGCAACCCAGAGGCGGCGCGGCTCGCGCGCGAATGCTATCCGCTCGACCGCGTCGGCCTGCCCGAGGAAGTGGCCGCCGCTGTCCTGTTTCTCGCGTCGAACGAGGCGAGCTTCATCACCGGCGTCACGCTGCCCGTCGACGGCGGCCTCGGCGTGCAGTCGGCCGCCGCCGTGCTACGACCCGAGCTGCGTCGCGACTGGCGTCCCGGCCGCCTCGTCCTCGACGACACACGGGACTAATTCACGCGGGGGTAATTGCACAGCCGCCCGGGCCGGCCCACGCGTACGATGGCCAACGATGAGAATCGTCGACACCAAGGTCTTCCCCACCTGGGTCGGCACCCGGAACCAGCTGATCGTCAAGGTCGAGACCGACGAGGGCTGTATGGTTGGGGCGAGCGCGCCATTTTGCTAGCGCTGCGCGCGCTGTCTCGAAAACGTACGCGGTCGATCAGGACTCCCCAGAAGGAGGACGCGCTGCACCGCGCGATCCCGCAGACACGGACCCAACTCACGATCACAGGGCACAGTCGAGAGTATGGAACGTCGTGTTCAGCCCCCCGCAGCCATGTCCGTTCCGTGAACGCGGTCGCCTTCAGCCCAGACGAACGCCTGATAGTTGACTGCGAGTGACGATCACAGCGCGAGAGTCTGGAACGCCACCACTGGCGCCTTAGTGGTCGCTCTGGCCGGGCACGCCGACCGCGTTCACGGAGGAGCAGCTCGCGATGGTAGTGACAGCGACCCTGGCCGGCCGGCATCTGAGCCGGTGGACGAACATCCCGACCCTGGGGTGCCCGAGCGAGGTGGCCGACGGATGTTCAGCGCACAGTACAAGTTGAGGATCCTGGCCGAGAACGAGCGGCGGGACCGCAACGAGAGAGGCGCGCTTCTCCGCGAGGGCTGGTACTCATCGCTGATCGTCGAGTGGCGCTAGCAACGTGACCACGGTGCTCTCCATGCGTTGACGGCTTCGCCTGGTCCGCCGCCGAGCGATGCGCGCGGTGCAGCGGCTGCGATCAGCAGGGGCGATCGTCGGACGGCTCACCCGTGGTGCCCAACAGCTGGACCATGCGCTACGCGGCCGCCGAATCGCCTGGCATGTCTTCGATCATGCCTAGGAGATGACGGACCGGGCGGAGAGCTAGGACCCGTCCGCGGCCTGCGCCGTCAGGCGCGGTGATGCCGCCACATACGAACCGCGGTCCCAGCGTCGCGGGCGACCCCCTTCCTTCTCGGCGGACGCAAGCCGGCCGCCAAATGGGCGCCTCGAAAGAGTGGCCAGCGAAGGCTTCCGGATCCGCCTGGGACGATGATGCAAGCAGGCGAACCTCGTCGCCACGACACACGCGCGCAGGACGTGGTCGAGTGGCTGGCCCAGTCGCAAATCAGCAGCCAGGGCAATCGAGCCCACCACCTCCGCGCACTGCACCCCCGAACTGGTATTGCGTGTATCTTTCTGCTCACTCGCCAATCTACCTACTAGCCCGTAAAAGCAGCATTGCCGAGATGGAGATGAGATCCGGTAAGGTGCTGGGCCATGTACAAGACCTATCGGGTGAGATTGACGCCCGAGGAGCGGCGCATCTGGAGGATGTGCTGTCGAAAGGGAAGGCAGCGGCTCGCACGTTGACGCACGCCCGCATTCTGCTCAAGGCGGATGAAGGTGTGGCTGGTCCGCGCTTGAGCGATGAGGTCATCGCCGAAATGCTGGACGTCAACCGCTCGACGGTCGAGCGGGTGCGTACGCGCTGCGTGGAGGAGGGCTTCGAGGCGGCGCTCCGTCCACGTCCCTCGCGCCAGCTACACCCGCGCAAGCTGGATGGCGCACAGGAGGCGCACCTGGTGACGCTGGCCTGCAGTCCTGCGCCGAATGGCCGCAGTCGTTGGTCGCTCCGCCTGCTGGCAGACAAAGTGGTGGAACTCGAGATCGTAGACGCCATTTCGCATGAGACGGTGCGCCAGACGCTAAAAAAAACGAGCTCAAACCTTGGCTGAAGGAGCAGTATTGTCTGCCGGCCGAGCCCAGCGGCGAGTTCGTCTATCACATGGAAGATGTGCTGGACGTCTACACCCGACCGTACGATCCACGTCGTCCGCAGGTGTGTCTGGACGAGACCAGCTTTCAGTTGGTCGGCGAGACGCGAACACCGCTGCCAATGGCGCCGGGGCGACCGGCTCGGTTCGACTACGAATATGAGCGCAACGGCGTGTGTGCCTTGTTCATGCTCAACGAGCCGCTGCGTGGTTGGCGGGAGGTGGTCGTTGGCGATCACCGCACGGCCATCCATTTTGCGCACGTGGTCAAGCACCTGGTGGACGTGCATTACCCAGACGCCGAGCAGATCGTGTTGGTGATGGACAACCTGAACACCCATACGCCGGGTTCCTTGTACGAGGCGTTCGAACCGAGCGAAGCCAGGCGCCTGGCGGACAAGTTGGAGATCCACTACACGCCCAAACACGCCAGTTGGCTCAACATGGCCGAAACCGAACTGAGCGTGCTCAGCAGCCAGTGTTTGGATCGTCGAATCGCGGACCGCGACATACTCGTCCATGAAGTAACCGCCTGGACGCACGACCGAAACGTTGAACAGACCGCCATCGACTGGCGGTTCACCACAGCCGATTCTCGCATCAAACTCAAGCGACTCTGCCCGGCGATCCTGCCATGACGGTCCACTAAAAACTGTCTGACAACCGGCCCACGACCCGGTTTGGCCACCTCCGGCGCGGCGGTATTGAACTGCGCCGACGGGCGTCGATTACCTCGGCCTGGTGCTTGCGGCGCATGACGCCGAGACGCTCGGCCAACTCGCCTTCCGCGATCTGCCCAGCCAGCAACCGGAGCACGCCCAGCTGGCGGACAATCCCTTCGACGACCATCGGATGGAGCAGCGACCACCAGGAGGCCAAGGAGCTCCAGCCGGAGGAGGACCATCAGGCATGATGCGCGCACCCTGGGCCACACACTTCGGCTTCACCAAACTCCCGTTCTCCAAGAACGTCTCGGCCAAAGACCTCCTTGATCGAGCCTCTCATCAAGAAGCCGTCGCTCGCATCCGCTTCTGCATCGCCGAGTCGTTGTTGGGGGTGATCACTGGCGAGGTCGGCGTCGGCAAGACCGTCGCCGTGCGGGCGGCCATTAGCCAGTTGGATCAAGCCGCACATCACCTCGTGTACCTGGCCAACCCAACCGTCGGCACCCGCGGCTTGTACGTGACGATCGTCCAGGCATTGGGCGCGGTGCCGCGCGGCTTCAAAGGCCGAGCTGGTCGCTCAGACTCAGAGCCTGCTCGCCGCGGAAAAACACGAACGCCGCCGACGGGTAGTCCTGGTCATCGATGAAGCCCACTTGCTCACTCCGGAACAGCTCGAAGCCATCCGCTTGTTGACTAACGCCGACATGGACTCCGCGACGTCATGCTCGTTGTTGCTGATTGGCCAGCCCACCCTGGCGCGCCAGTTGCGCATGGACGTCTTCGCCGCCCTCGACCAGCGCATTGCGACGCGCTATCAGATCACACCCATCGATCTTGGTGAATCGGCGGAGAACTTGCGTCATCATCTGGCCCTGGTCGGACGCGCCGATCCGCTCTTTGCAGACGACGCGGTCGCTCGACTCCACAAGGCCAGCCTGGGTCTGCGGCGGGCATTGAATAACGCCGGCACCGCCGCGCTGACTGCTGCCACCACGGCCGGCAAAGCGCTGGTCGATGACGACTGCGCAAAAAAAGCGATGGCTGAGCTTACACGCGACTGAACTCGGGCCAGGTTCTGCCATTACCACTGACCATGCCGAAGATGATCAGCGTGATCGGCGGCGGCGTTTCGCCAACGTTCCGGCGAGCGCACCTCAAACAGGCATCCGTCAGCGCATCGGCGGCGGCTGTGACGGCCACCCTATAGCTCGGCGCAGGGATAAGCCATCAGCCGCGGATACGAGCAGGAGCACCGGGAACAGCGCATACAGCCAGGCCTGCGGGCTGAGCCAGTTCACTGTAGCTGGATAGCGGGCGATTGCGCCCAGCTGCAGCGCGCCGTAGATCGCAAAACTGACGAGTGCGATCGACACGCGGTCCAGGTCGTTCTCCCAGACGGCTTGGCTCATGCCCGCGCCAAACCGCGATGAGCCAGGCGCCGATCGCTCGCGCCGTTAACGGGGTGAGGACCCACGGCCACAATTGCGGCGACAGCTGTGGGGCGAGGAATAGCCCCGCACCGGCCGGGATGAGGACGAGCGCTTGAACTCCCAGCAGTATTCGTAGCCAGGTAGCCAGTGGCCTGGTTCGATCCGGGTCGACGCCCAGCGTCCGCCATTGGCGTACCAGAAGCACGACCATCACCGGCGGCGCGATCGCATAGATCACCAGCCATAACTGACCTATGAACGAGTTCACGTGAAAGCGATCGAGATGGATCAGCGTCGCCAGCAGCGTCAGGCGGTAAAGAGCAACGCACCTATCGGAGCAATCCAAGCGTGTATCCACATTTGCTGCCGCGCTGCGAGCAACTGGAATACGCAACTCGCGGCGTAGCCTGCGCCAAGAAAAGCGGCGGTCAGCGGCGGGCTCACCGTCCAGGCGAAGTAGCGGTCGGTCTGGTCCGTGAACGCCAGCAGTGATAGGCTGACGCCCAGAAGAAGCGCGTTCACCACCACCAGCCAGACACGCAAAGCCCCGGTGACTGGGCGCACTACGTTGGTGGATACCACGAGCCGGGAGACTACCCCTGCACGCGGTCATGATTCCAACCCGCGCGACCGCGCATCGTACCGGTCGTGGGTACAGACTGACGCGGCCATCGCTGCATTGATCGCTGCACTACCGCTGGCAGGGCACTGGTCGACGACGACTGCGCCAAAGCGGCGCCCGAACTTGACCCATGGGCTGAACTTCACGTCCCACGGCTCTACCGGCACCACCACAGCGAGGACGATCAGCCTGATCGCCCTCGTCATGGTTTCGGCACCGTCACTCCAGGCTTCCCCCAAACACCCGGCGGGCGCGATCGTGAAAAGCCCCCACCCTTCGAAATCCCTGGTCACACTGCCGAATCGTCATCGCTCAGCACTGCCGAACGATGGTCGAAGAATCCCGCCGCTAACAACATGTAGCGCACTCCTGACCATTGGTGCTGAAGTCTTCGGAAAAGAACGGATTAACGTCCAGTGTGCATACGTTGGCGCCATTCGCGCCGTTGTCCGGCGCGGTGCACGCCGGGCCTTTGATGGTCAGAACCGTTCCAGTCTGGAGCTTGAACGGCTGAAACGGGTCCTGCTCTTCTTGACCACTGCAGCGGTCCACGGCGGGAACAACATCGTCGCGAGCGTGGCTGTCAACACGAGCATGGCCCCTGCGCCGGTTCCAGCCGTCAATCGCCGCATCTTTGTCATGCCGTCCCTCCCTGGAACCACGAGCGCCCACGCTAGAACGGAAACACGCCGCTTGTTAACTGTTGGGGAAGAATCGTAACTTCTGTAGCTTGATTCTCAACCGAATCTCAACCAAACCGCTCAGGTCGCGACGGTGGTGCAGTCCCACTCGAGCTGAAGCCTCAGATCCGCAACACGGTTATGCTTGGGGTGCTGTGGGCCTCGTCAGGCAGGAAGCCGGCGATCAGCAGAATAGACTGGCCATCGCCGGCCAACCCAAGAGCGACAGCTACTCGCCGGGCGAGCGCATGCGTATCCTGCAGGGCCGCTGGGTCTACCTGCACCGGCACTGTCCCCCAAAGTAAGGTCGAGCGACGACACGTGGCCGCGTCAGGGCTAGCCGCGATGATTGGCGCCGCGGGGCGTGCGGCGGCAACGGCCATGGCGGTGGTGCCGGTGCGCGATATGACCACGACGGAGCGCACTCGTAAGTCGCGCGACAACTGGGCGATTGAGCGAGCGATGGCGGCGGGCAGCGAGGCGGGCGATGCGACCGCGTCATGAGCCGCGATCGACTTGAAGGACCCTTCGGTCCATTGCAGTCCTTCTACGTGCCGCGCAATCGCGTCGAGCATCTCGACAGCTTGGACAGGGTGTGCGCCCGAGGCGGACTCGGCGGACAACATGACTGCGTCGGCCCCTCCGAAGACAGCCGTTGAGACGTCCGACACCTCGGCCCGCGTGGGGCGCGGATTGTGAACCATCGACTCCAGCATTTGTGTTGCCACGATTGCCGGTTTGCGCCTGGCGCGCGCGAGCGCGATCAGGCGGCGTTGAACGATAGGCACCACCTGCGGGGGTAACTCGACCCCGAGGTCGCCGCGGGCAATCATGATTCCGTCCGATGCGTCGAGAATATCTTCGATCGTAACCAGAGCTTCCGGTCGCTCAATCTTGGCTATAAGGTGCGCGCGGTGCCCACCGGTAGCAATCAGTGCTTTGAGCTCGTCGAAGTCAGAGGCGGTGCGCACGAATGACAACGCGATGAAATCAACACCGAGACCCAGCGCGAAATTGGCATCCTCGCGATCCTTAGCCGTAAATGCTGGTATCGAGACGCCTACCCCGGGCAAATTCATGCCCTTGCGGTCTTTGAGAATGCCGCCGTTAACGACCTGACATGTGACTTCGCTGCCTTCGATTGCAAGCACACGTAGTTCGATCAAGCCGTCGTCCAACAAAACGCGATCGGCCGGTCTCACATCGCGAGCTAAGGCCTCATATTGCGAAGGAATGAGCCTTGGTGTGCCGGCTACTTCGCGTGTGGTGACTATGACAGTCTCACCAGTAGTGAGCTCTGTTTGTCCACCAATAAACTGCCCGACGCGCATTTTCGGGCCGCACAGATCGGCCAGGACAGCAACAGGGTCGCGCATCGTGCTCGAGGCCACTCGCACCCGCTCGTACGCCAGCCTGTGGCTCGCGTGGTCGCCGTGCGAAAAATTCAACCGAAAGACGTTTACGCCAGCTCGAATCAGCTGCTCGATCACGGCGGCAGAATTCGAGGCTGGACCAATCGTCGCCACGATCTTGGTACGACGTTGCCGCAGAGGATCGCTCAGCCATGGCGCGATGCGCATTAGAGTCTCCGCTGCGGGTGTCGTTACGCTAGGTTCTTCCATAGAGCAGAGTCTCCGCCGCTGAGCCTATGTCTTCTGAGACAGCACCACAACCGAGAGCCACGGCGGGCCACCATCCACACGAGAGGTTCCACACGCCGAGGCCCACCGCCGCGCAGCATACCCGGGGGCCTGACCGAGGTTTGTAGCAAGTCAAGCAACAAAGTTGAGTGAGCGTCCGCTGAGCAGATGACAGCGCAGGTCGAGAATGGCGCGCGCGCCGAGGTCGCTCCAGCGCGAGCCAGCGCGCTTCATGCGCTGCTGGACCAGGTGTTTGGCCGAGGCTTTCGACGGCACCTGAGCCGATTGGCAACTGCCGCTGGCGGAACGACGGGTACTGCATGCGCGGTGCGTTGCTGCTGAAGTAGCCACGTTCGCGCTTCAACTCGCCGGCCGCCATGGCGCTGCGCGGCTCGGTTGCATCGAACCAGGCAAGCACGGCTTCGGCCCGCGCTGCCACAGATGATCGAGCCCTGTCATAGCCCACGCCTTGGTCTGGGGCGTGTCTTCGCCGTGGAGTGCTTTCGCGAGTGTCCAGATGTGCTCGCTGGCGTGGTACCAGTCGACAATCTCCGTGCGCTCCGTGCCGAACAGCGTCGCCACGTGGTCCCAGATCCATTTCGCACCATCACCCAGCACCAGCACCGACCGCAGCTCGGCCGGGGTGCCGTCCCACGGATGCCACTTGACCACATCCAGCGCTCCACGGCGAGCTGCCTCAGCACCCAGCCGATGTGCGAATGCAACCGCTGGCTCACGTGCGGCAACGTAGCTTTGCTGCTGTAAGCGGCCGTGCTGCCAACCGCCGACGACGCCCAGTCTGACCTCATGCCAGTCGCCTTCGACAAGTGCGCCATCCAGATGTCGATCGCGGTAGCGCACTATCACCCCGTCGGTCTCCACCACCAGCGTCCCCGGCGCCGGTTCATGCTCTGCTGCTGGTGCTTCATGTGCATGTTCGACGTACGCCATCGCTGCCCGGTGCTGGCCTTCTAATTCAGTCCCGATGCGTTCAGCCTGCGTACGCAGGGTTTCACTGCCGACCTGAACGCCAGCCAGGTCCGCCAGCAGCCTGGCTGCCTTGCTCGCCTGTGGCTCCTGTCGTCCGCGCATCCACACCACCTCAGTCCGAGATGGCTCAACAGTATCCGGACAACCGCCTCGACCGGAAGAGCCGGAGCAACCCAACATGGGACTTTTTCAAACCCCTGCTAGACCTGACGTCTCCGGCGCGACTGCACGCCACGCCGCCGCTGACAGCCTGGGCAGCGCGCCGCCAGCGGCCGTGCGTTCGCCTCGAGGCCCGTCGTGGCCAGTTGCAGCACCGCTTCTAACAAACCGGGCGCTGCGGTGCGCAACGCGCCGAGCACGCCATCCTCGTGGTCGGCAAGGCTGCGATAGCGATGCGCTCGAGCGTGTTGCAGCAACGCGCGGCCGAGCTCCGCCAACGGTTGTACGATCTCGTCCGGGAGGTCGCTCGGGTTCACCTTGGCCTTCCCCCGACCCGCCGCTGCTGATGACAACGGCGGGTCTTTTCATGTGATCGGGCTCACGCTATCCGGCCCAGCACGCTCACCGGTAGTCCCTCGCCTGTACAACTTCCGGTCACACCCCATACCCGGCGTGGTATTGAAATCATCCCGCGCGCCGCTATACTCGCCCTGGGTTAGTCGGTCGAAAATTCTAGACAGGGGGAAGCTCGGACGATGCACGGCTCATTGAGCGAAGCTGGGGCGCCGGGGAGGCCGCTAGAGATAGCCTTGGTCGCCGTCACGGCACTAGCGCTAGCGGCATTGGTCAGTGCCGTGCTCTTGTTGCCCAGTGGGGTGGCGTTCAGCGCGGGCGACGAGCAAGAGTTCGCGGGCGTGCGGTTCCAGGACGCGGCGGGCGCCGTTATGACGGTAAAAGGCCCGAACTGCGTGCTCGACGGCGTTGACGTCTGCACAACCGACAACCCGTTTTTCGACGAGGGTTTCGGCACGAACGGACAGGACTGTGCCTCCTGCCATCAAGCGAACCTTGGCTGGAGTATCACCCCGGACTTCCTGCGCGAGCAGTTTCGAACCAGCAAGGGGCTCGCGCCACAGTTCCGTCTGAACGATTCGGCAAGCCGGCCTGACGCGGACATTTCAACGTTGCCAGCTCGAAAAGACGCGTTCGAGCTCTTCATGCGTCAGGGTATCGTTCGCATCGCAATCAAGCTGAGCAACGCGAACGACTTTGCTGTGGTGCCGCAGAACACCGACCAGTTTGGACCGCTTCCCAATCCGCATGACATCCAGAACCCCTGCACCGCGGCCGATCCTCAGCCCTGCTTGGGTACCCTGTCACTCTTCCGTCGGCCGTTGGTCCAGTCGAATTCGTTCTTCGACAGCGCTGTGCTATGGGACGGTCGTCAGAACGTGTGCGTGGAACCAACACCGCCTCCTGGTGACTGTACCAATGCACCACTGCGAGCCCCACTGCTCGTAGCGCAAGTCAAAGGCGCTGCCAGGACGCTGCTGCTGAACCCGAACCCGACCGACGAGCAGGCCAGACAGGTCGCCCACTTTATGACCGGCACGTTTGTAGCCCAAGTCGCCGACAAGAGGGCGGGTGAACTCACGGCGCTCGGCGCGGTGGGCGGGCCACAGTTCTTGGCCGACCTGGCGAAAGGCCCCGTCGGCAGTCGAAAGCCGCCCTGCACGCCGCTCGTGGAGGCTTCTAAGGCCGCCGGCGGTGCTGGCAATGCAACGAATTGCACGGCACAGGCTGGCTTCAACATCTTCAGTAGCTGGAGCAGCCTTCGCGGGACGAACACTGACCCCTGTCTTGAGCGAGGTGATCAAGACGGGCGCATCGAGGCAGCACGACTGCTGATCGCGTGCGGTGAGAACATCTTCAATAACCACCCGGTGAACGAACCCGACCTCGAGCTCCCGGGCGGCGTCATTGAGTTGGGACGGGACGCTCAAAACCTCCCGAAGGCGCGTTGCACGACCTGCCACGCCAGTAGCAATGTCGGTAGTAATCCCGACCCGAATTTCATCATTCCCCTAACGCCGGGTGGTGGTCTCAGTCAGGAGCCGAGCCTGTTTGTAGGCGGGGAGACCGACGCATCCGGAGACCCGTTCTGCGTTAGCCATCCAAGTGATCGCTTCTGTGCCGTTCAGCAGTTCAACCTGCCGCATTTCAGGAATCGAACCTCCAAGCTGCCCCTGTATACGCTCATCGAGCTAACCGCTCCGGGCGGCACGCCTACAGGTAACAGCATTAAAGTCACGGACCCCGGCCAGGCGCTGATTTCGCACAGTTTTGAGAATACCGGGGCGATGAAGCCGCCGATTCTCCGCGATCTCGCGGCACGTGCGCCGTACTTCCACAACGGAGCTGCCGAGACGCTGGACGATCTGGTCGACTTCTACAATCAGAACTTCTCGATGGGGCTGACTGCGCACGAACACAAGGCCCTGGTCGCCTTCTTGAATGCGTTGTAGCGTCGCGGACCGGCGCGGGAGCTGACGCAACACAGGTGGAATAGTGAGAGCTTGGCATCTCCACGCGACGTCGCGTGTCGCGCTGGCGCTTGCCTTGCTCTTGCCCGGTGTACTCGGCCTGCACCGTCAGTCGCGGCTGGCGCCGCCCCTGGTTCCCAGTCCGAGACGGGAGCCAGCGTCAGCGGCCAGGCAATGTGCGGCGATCGCGTTCTACCCGGAGCGCGTGTGGAGTTCTTGAGCGGGGCGGTGGTCGTCGCGTCCCTGACCGCCGATCGGAACGGGGCATACCACCTCACGGGCCTGGCTCCACGCGCGACCTACTCAGTGCGCTATTCGGATGTCAAGGCGTCGGTCACGTGTGGTGGCCCGTTCAACACAGCCGACGCTCTCGATGCATCGGTCCCCAGGCTGGGCGCCTGCCCTGAACGCGATCGTAAGAACTTGAGTTGGGAGCAGGCCGCTCCCTTGAGCTCAGGCCAGGCGGTCACGGATTCGCTGTGTCAGCCCAACCAGTCGCGCTGGTTCAAGATGGCCGTGGCACCCGCCCAGATCGTGACGGTCGAGCTGGGAAAGGCACCTGGCGAGTACCGGGTCGCGCTGTTCAAGGACTTACGCAGCGTTGCGGCTGACCTTCACCAGAAGGCGGGGGACATTGCGAGCGGGAAGGTCGAGCCGACGTTGCTCGATGCGGGTATGGGGCGCCGCCGCTGCACCCTGGGAGTCTTCGCCCTGGGAGTCCTCGCCCTGGGAATCCTCGCCGTCAGATTCGCTTGTGTATTCGGCGGCTCAAGTACACGGTTTGCTCGCCGTTTCGGCGCACGGACTGATCGTGCGCAACACCTGGGAGAACTCAGGCGAGTACTACATACGGGTCTACAGCAGCGGTACCAATGTCGACCCGGGCCGACCGTTCGCAATTTCGGCACGCAACGAAGGTACGTGTGGTGGCACCAGTGACGCCAACGGTGGACAACCGCTCAAGTTAGAAAAGACGGCGCCAAGGCGTCAGCCCACGGACGTTACCACGACGCCCCAAGACCTTGATCGTGACGCACACAGGACGCCTCTCGCACAGGAACGGCGACGCCCTGACTCTCGAGGAGCGTAACTGGCTTCTACATATGCTCCAGGAGTTCGCGGCGCGCGACGAGGTGCGCGGCGTGGTCCTCGACCTTGATGGCGACAGCGGGCTGGATCAGGATTATCAGCAGTGGGACAGGCACAAGAGCTGCGCCCCGGCCGCCAATATTGTCGCGGAAGCGATACACGACCTGGTGGGCGCCTATAGGCATGCGGATCCCAAGGCGCTCGAGTACCTCACCATCGTCGGAAGCGATGCGGCTGTGCCGTTCAGACGTGTGCCCGACCATGCCGCGGGTATGCCCGAAAACAATCACAACCCGCCGGTAATGGATCTGAGCGAGAGTCGAGCGAGCTTCGCTAGAGGGTACGTTCTGACCCAGGACTACTATGGCAGCTCGAGCGCCGTTGCACGCCAGGAGCATGATATGTACGTGCCGGGTGTGGCTGTCGGCCGAGCCGGCGAATCAGTCGAGGACATCGTTGCGCTCTTCGACGCATACAAGGACAGCGACGGCGTCAGCAGACCACAGGCCGCGCTCGCGAGCGGCTACACGTTCATGCAGGACCTTGCGGAGCTGGAGGCCGGGCAGTTCGAGGCAAGCGGACTGCTGACTGATCGACTGATCAACAATTCCTGGACCGCGGAAGATCTGCGCGGCCTTCTGTCCGCTCATGATGGATTGACTGGATCTCCGTACGGAATTCTGGCCCTGAACTTTCACGCGGCTGCCAATGGTGCTGTGGGTGGCGACTATGAATCCGATCGCCCGACCATCATCACCCCAGTTGGTGACATCCAGGGACTGGCGGCTCACGGGGGTTTTGCGAATGCTCTGATTCTCTCGATTGGATGTCACTTCGGCTATAACATTGTCGACGCCGACGCTATCCCGAAGCTTACCGACAAGATCGACTTCACTCAAGTCTTCGCTGCCCAGGGCGCAACATTGATCGGGAACACCGGCTACGGTTACGGCGATACGCTGTCCGTCGAGTATAGCGAGCGATTGCTGGTCAACCTCACACAGCAGCTTCGGTACCTGGAGCTCAACAGCAGCACACCGGAATCCGTCCCAATCGGCAAAGCGCTTGTGCGAGCCAAGCGGGCCTATCTGGACCGTGCCGTCACACTCACGGGACTCGATGAGAAGGCGATGGAGGAATTGACACTTTACGGGTTGCCTATGTGGAAAGTCGCTTTGCCGGATGGGCGCATCCGCCCCGCGCAGGCGTCGCTGCAAGCGGCGCCGCCACCCGTCAATCCGCGGGCACTTGCTTCAGTTGACGTCAGTCCTACATATGCCCTGGCACTGAGGCAACAAGCCACGGCGCGCGCCGAGAGCAGCCAAGTGGAGTCGTATTTCGCAAACACGAGCGTTGCTCTGGATCATGATGTAAACCCGGAGCCGAACGATACGCAGGCGGTGGCGTTCCGCCCAATTGTGCCTCGAGTGGCTGTGAATGTGGGGGCGGAGGGCTTGCTCGCGCGCGGTGTTGCCTTGCTGGCCGCCGACTACGACGATCGCGCGCTGTTCAGCCCGCTGGTGTCGGTCCCAGTGACTGAGTCCGAAGGGGTGCGACCGTCAGTTACGGCTAATGAGTTCGCGCCGGATCGCCCATACGCGCTCAACGCGCTGAGTCACTCGCTCGTCGTCACGCCGTTTCAATTCCGCCGCCGCGCGAAGGAGCCTAGCGGCATCGCGCGGGTGTACGAGCGGGACGCAGAGACAGGAGCGGGCTCGATGCTCTTCCGCGTGTATTACTCACCCATGCGAGACCGCGCAGCGCTGGTCGGACCTGCCGCAATTGTGGGCGTGAGGCTGATGGGGAACGACACGCGCGTACGGGTTGACGTTACTGTTGCTGGGGCGGCGGTGGCTGACCTCGCGGACGTACTGTTGACATACACAGCAGAACCAGGCCCGCCGCAGAACTCACTTTACGGACACTGGCGGTCCTGCAGCCTGATGCCAGGTTCTCGAGCGCTGCCAGGCGGCAACGCGCGGTGCAGCCTGGAAGGGCAGCCCACGGACATTGCTAAAACGGACACCACCTTCACCCGCGTCTACAGCGCTGAAATCGAAACGGCGGGAACTGGCGCGCGCATAACGGACCTCCGACTGTTCGTGCAGACTGTGACCGGCACCGGCATCGTGTCGACTCGGACCAATGAGGGCGCCTATTTCCGGGTTGTCCAACAGACCGCGACTTTGGCGTCGCCAAAGATTGCGATCTCGCTCGCCCTCGCCCAAACGTTGCCCGCGACAGCGCGTTTCAGTTCAGGGGTCCAGGTGACAGCGAAGCTTGAAGATGCGCTGGGCATTCCGCTCGGGGATAAGCCCGTTGTTCTGACGCTGGGAGGTGCTCATGCACTGACCTGGACGGATCCAGTCAGTGGTGAGGCGACGGCTGTGTTGCCCGCGAATGCCCCACCTGGGCATGAGTATTCTGTCACCGCCTCGTTCGCGGAGGACGTCGGCCACCTGGAATCAACCGACACCCGCACGATGTATATCGACCAGGCTGGGAGCGCATTCAGCCCGTGCCAAGTCCCGTGTGACCTGGACAAGAGCACTGTGGTGGCCACCCTGTTCGCCCATCCCGGAACCCCCGAGGAACGACCCATCAACGAGCAGTTAGTCAGAATAGAGTTCGGCCAGTGCGGGACTGTGGCGACGCACACTGATGGTCGCGGTCGGGTCGTCTTGTTCGAGCGGCTGGCTTGCACTGCACCCGTCACGGTGCGGCTCATCTATGACGGCGACGACCGCTATGCTGGCACCGAGCTCTGTTTCAGTGACGCCTTCGACGCCACTGGCTGTCCCTCCGGCGAGCAGCACAACGCGCCACCTTCGGCCCGGATCATTCGACGCTGATCGTCTGCGGGAGTGGCTGCAGACGGGCGAGCTCGGTCTCGTCGCCAAGCGCGCCCGGGCTCCCGGGGCTAGCCTCGAGTAGCTCGTAGGCTACGCCCGTATGGCCGCGCGCTAGTTCGATTTCGGCAAGTACGCGCTGCGTCGCTCGAACCTGGTGCTGGGCATCCGCGCGCTGTGCAAAATCCAGCGAGCGGTGAGCCGCGGTGAGTGCAGCGTCCAGGTCGCCCAAGGCAAGCTCCGCGGATGCGAGATAGCGATACGTATCGGGCCGATAGAGCGTGCTTCCGAGAACCGAAAAGCGTCCCACAGCATCCAGCAAGTTGGTCAGTGCCTTTGGCGGCGTCACCCAGCCTGATCTGCGTGGCGCCCAAGCCCACGAGTGCATTCGCAACGCCGGATGCGTATCCGATATCCTGCCATATGGCAATCGCATTCTGAAATGATTGTCTCGCTAGCTGGTACTCGCCACGCTCACGCTGCAGCTCGCCCAGATTGTTATGGATGGTGCCAATGCCCAGGGAATCACCCATACGCTCGCGTAGGCCCAAGCTGGCGCGCAGTTCCCGGAGGCAATCGTCCCAACGCCCCATCCGGCCGTAGGCTATGCCGAGATTGCTCCTGACGTCGGCGATACGACTTAAATCCTGCAGGCGCTCGTACATCGATAGACTCCGGGCCAGGTAATCGGCGGCATCCTTCGGATCGCCGGCATGCTGGCAGACGTTCCCAAGATGCTTGAGCCCCTCGGCGACCACATCGTCGCCGTCCAAGGTCAGACCGATCTGGACCGCGGTCTCGAGCGCCTGCCGAGCCGCGGAGTACTCTCCTCTGCGCCATAGGAGTTGCCCGATCTGAACCTGGATACGCGCAGCCTCTAGATCGTCGCGGCTCCCCAAGCCGCTCAGGCCGCGGCCGAACGCGGCGGCCGACGCGTCGTATGCCCCCTGAATTCGCAGTACTGTGCCCAGCTTGCGTTGTAGCCGCGAAGACGTCGTCTGCTTAACGGCGAGCGTTGGCTGTACCTGAGAACATGCAGCAACAAGGGGAGGTCTGTTTCTATGGCCGGATCGGCTAATCCGCTCGCCAGCACTCTGCGTGCGGTCGGTTCATCCTCACCAACTTGGAGATGAAATAACCCGCGCACCAGACTGGCGACCAGGGCATACGGGGTTTTGTCTCGAACGATTGGCACCGCCCGAGCAGGTGGTTAACCCCTGGCGTACAACTCGCGCGGAATTCACGTACAAGGCGGGACTTGCCAACTCCGGCCTCACCGACGATTCCCACTACTCTACCTGTGGTCCGCGATAGCTCACCGAGAGCGCTGCGCAGGTGGGCGAGCTCGTCCGAGCGCCCGACCAGCGCATGGGCATCTGGCGTTGCGCCCTCGCGACGCCAGCCGAGCACCCGATACGCGGGTACTGGTCGCGCTTTGCCCTTCAGCATGAGAGGGGGTAATTCCTCGAATACAAACGAGTGCCAGGCGAATCTTCGAGCTGTCTCCCCGACGACGATTTCGCCTGGCGCGGCGGCCGCCTGGAGACGCTGAGCAGTATTGACTGTGTCGCCGATGACGGTGTACGCCGCGGCCGATTCCCCCGCCGAGGCGCCCCGCCACGACTTCGCCGCTGCTCACACCGATCCTGAGCGCGAGCCGCGCACCGTAGGTGCGCTCGAGGTCGAGGTCGACATTGAGTGCGGCGACTGCTCGCTGCATGCCGAGTGCCGCGTTGAGCGCGCGAATTGCGTCATCCTCGTGCGACACGGGTGCACCAAACACCGCCATAACCGCGTCACCGACGTATTTGTCGATCGTTCCCTCGTAGCGCAGTACCTGGCGCGACATCGAGTCGAAAAAGACCTTCAGCACGTTGCGCAGGTCCTCGGCGTCGACGCGCTCGCCCAGGGGCGTGGAACCCGTCAGGTCCGCGAACAGAACGGACACCACGCGGCGTTGCTCCCCGAGATCGACTTCGGCGGTGCCGGTAACCTGGCGTGAGGCGCCTCGGAGCGTTGGCAGCGGCGCGCCGCAATACGGGCAGAATGCGTGTTTGGCACCTACCCGCCGCCCGCACGTACCACAGCTCCGAGCTCGCTTGTCCATCTCGCGCACGCTGACAGTCGCTTACCCGCCGTCGCTTCGCGTGCAGTTCAGGCCGGAGCCAGTACCTCCTCTTTGTCTTTTTCACGCAGGCGTTGCGCGAGCGTTCGGATAACACCCTCGGCAACAGCCGGATCGCCTTCGAGGACTCCACGAAACGCGCTGCCAGCCAGGCTTAAAGCACGCGCCCCCGGCGGATCTGCTATGACGGAGACCGAGCGTGGCGCGGTGTCGAGCACCGCCATCTCGCCGATAACGCTGCCAACCCCTTCGGTACGGATGAGTTCTCCATCCGACTGCGATCCGCGCAAGACTGCAACCCGGCCGGTGAGTAGTACAAACACTTCGTTGCCGGTCTCACCCGCGATGCACAATGCAGAACCCGGCGCGAACTCGCGTTCCTCAGCGGCGCGTGCGAGTCGCTCCAGCGCGTCCGGTCCGAGTGGCGCAAACAGTGGCACGGAGCGCAACGCAAGCAGCTTCTCGATCGTGAACATTGGCGGACGACGCATGCGGACGTCAGCCGCCTCAGCCTGCCAGCCGGCTAGCGCCAACGCGGTTTCCCTGACGAGTGGGTACGCATCTTCACTCGAGCGCTCGAGTACTTCGGCGTCTATGCGGCCGTGCTCGGCCAGGCCGTACAGGGCAACGGCGCGAACAAACGGATCAGCGTCGTTGAGACACGCGTTGTATATGTCTGCCTCGCCGACGAGCAACTGTGCTTCCTGTGTTGCATCGTCCAGCGCCTTCGCCAGGTGATCGCGAACGTTAGGTCGCACCTGACTACCCAGTTCTTCCAGTGCTGCTCGAAACAGAACCAGATCGTCCGAGCACAGCCCGGTACGCACGCTCCGAGTTATCGGATCATCCGGCGCGAAGTGAAATGCGCGTAACAGACGCTCGACGGCGCGTGCACGCTCCCGACGCAAGAAAGCTATCAGTGCGTCGTTGGTCGTCGAAGCTTGGCTGGCGAGCACACCGATCATGTGCATACTGAGTTGGATCAGTCTCACCGCGCCGGCTATCTGGGTGCCCGTGTGCTTGTCACTCCCGAGCAGCTGGTCGAGCACGAGGGCATGCTCCTCAGGTGTGACTGCGAACTCAGCTCGCAACTGTTGAACGATACCGTCATCGGCACCACGCTCGGCCGCCAGCACCCGCTCGATATCCCGCTCGAGTGCTCGCGCATAGGTGTCCAGCTGCAGCCGCTTTTCGGCGGATGTTTGCTTCGACGGATCTGTGAGAAGTAGCCGCTCCTCCTCAGCGAGCGTGGCCATGATTCGTTCGTGGTCCGCTTTGGTAATTTGAAGCTGGTCGCGCAGGGCCTCCAGTCGCTGCACTTCGGCACGCGTTACAAACCCGTCCGCCAACACCTCGCGGATCGCATCCTGATACACCTCCAGCACCTCGGCGTACATACGTTGGCGCTCCGTCGTGCGGGCGGTGTGGACCACGTACGCGTCATGCAAACTGGCCGGCGGGGGCGTGTCCGGCCACGTCCAGCGCTTGATGATGTTGCGTGCCAGCGACTGTTCGGCAAAGTCCTGCTGAGTGCGTGTCAGTCGGCGCACCAGGAACAACGCGGCGGTGAGCACCACGGCCACACTCGTATACGCGGGTAGCCAGGGTACTTTGCGCAGAGTCGGTTGCCCGGCAAAGCTGTAAAAGGTCACGAATGCGGTGAACGCCGCAAGGCCGAACATGACATTGCGGACCTGGGCTGCGTCGACCTTGGGATTTCGCCGTCGCAGCCACGGCCCAACCGCACGTTCCACGAGCGCGAACACCCCGAAGCTCAGGACGGCGAACGATGCGAGCGTCAGCAGTGCTGCCGCGGCGCGCGGGACGCCAGGTGCGAAGAAGAACCCCGCCGACTCTGCATCGGTACCCGGCAGAAAGGCGCGCAGGATGACGCCCGGTTGGTCTGTCCAGCTACCGCCGAAGTAATAGTCCCAAGTGCCCGACTGCAAGAAGTAATAGAAATAGAACGCAAGCACTAGTCCCGGATAAGCGAAGTACACGAAGCGCTTCGAGGGCGATTCGATCTCCTTCCAATACCCGTTCTCCTGATTGATGTCCGGGCAGGCTTTCTTGCAGGCTGTGCACTTTGAACATTGCGAATTCTGCGTCTCACGCAATCCGTGCGGTTCAGTGTAGATCTTTTCGATAAATGACACGGGGCAGATATAGTTGCACCAGGTCTTCCCCGTAAAGATGACGCCGGCGACCAGCGCTAGCAGCGAAATGCCGACGAAAAAGATGGCAATGGCGGTCCCGTCTCCATTGGTCCAAATCAAACGCAACCAAAGTCCAAGTAAGAACATCGTGAACGGAACAAAGTAATAATGCTCTTCGAAACGTGCTGAAGCTCGGCGCGTCCCCGGACGGCGAAGCTTTACGGGGATCTGGTTGAAGAACGCGAGCGGGCAAATCCGTCGCCAGCGGTGGTACCCGACAACCACAATAAACAGCGGCAGACCAGCCACCGCCATCGTCCACACGACGCGCCCCGCCAACGGCTGTTCGAAAACGCCCAGAAATGGAATGGCGAGCCATACGGCCAACGCCACCCACCCTAGAGGACCGACCCATCGTTCGGCGCGCGCCGCGGCGCCTGGTGTGGGTGAACGTACTGGTCGCGCCTGTCCACTCGCGGCGCTGCCGATCATCGCCGGCGCGGATGCTGACTTGATGGCCATACCCCCTCGATCGTCAAGAACTGTTCGCGCCCCGCCTCGCGCGTCCCAAAAGGCTCAAGTTGCGTACCCGCGCCGACTGCCTCAGGCTGTTCTTATTGGCTGTACCTGGCCCGCGGCAGCCTCTGATCGCCAGCCTCCTCTGCGATCACGAACGGCGTCCCTTTCGCACACGCGGAAAATACGATGACGACCGCAATGGCGCACGGCCGTTGGTTGCCGTCTCAGCGAAACCCATCAGCCCCGTACCTCGCGCGTGGATCACGAGCGCCCACAGTAGCACAGAATTTACCCTTTTGTTAATCCTGAGGGAACAACCTTAACCTTGACATGCACAGCCCAAACTCAGGCATACCAGAGGTTAGCCCCCCACCTGAGGCGGGGGTGCGAATGACCGTACCTTTAAACCTGCGGGGTCCTATGGTGTCTCCGCATGAACGGCTCGGATCGAGATAGCGCCCCAAACCTCGAACAACTGCGCGTCGCGAGCATGCGTGGGTACGGGAGCTCGGGCCGCGAGCAAGGCGCGGAGTCGCTCGAGCCGAGTGTCCCCTGGTACCGCTGGGGCCGTATCTGGCGGAGCGGCAATGGGGGACCGTACGAGAGGACTACTCGCCCTCGGGGATCGCGTGGGATTTCTGCCCGCACGATCATGCCCGCTCCCGCGCGCACCGCGGGGCGAGGACGACCTACTCGGCTTCTGCGATGACCAGATGCGCCTGTGCTTCGCGCTCGCCCTGTGGAACGGCGCACCCGATCCTCAAGGAGCGCCTGTTTGGTCTCTTCGGCACGGAAGGCAATCACGGCGAGGATGTGCAGGAGTGTTACTTCTGCCTAGATGGGACCCCGCCCCACTCGTACATGCGTCCCCTCTACAAGTACCCACAGGCCCGCTTCCCCTACGAGGAGCTCGTCACGGAGAACCAACGCCGGGGTCGTGGCTATCCCGAATGGGAGTTGCTGGACACTGGTGTCTTCAATTGCGATCGGTATTTCGACGTGACTGTCGAGTACACCAAGGCCTCGCCAACCGACATCTAACATCCGCATCACAGCAGTCAGTCGTGGCGATATACCTGCTGCGTTGCATCTGCTTCCAACGCTCTGGTTTCGAAACACCTGGGCTTGGGGTCGAGACGATTGACGGCCTGTCCTGCGGGCTGTTGGAGATGCCTTCGTGCACGCGGTTCACCCCACATTGGGCGAGTACTCGCTCACTTGCGGCGGTCGGCCCGAGCCGCTCTTTACTGACAACGAGAGCGGTGCACAACGGCCGTGGGGCGTGCCCAACCGGACGCCGTTTGGGACGGGATCAACGACGCAATCGTCAACGGGCGTCATGAGACCGTCAATCCAGCGCAGGTTGGCACCGAGATGGCCGCACACGACGAGCTGTTTATCGAACCGCAAGCAAGCGGGACTGTCCTCCTGCGATTGTGTGCCGGCCGTCATCCAGAGCCGCTTCTCGAGAACACGGCCGTGTTCGCTGACGCCACCGCGAAGCCGGTCGCTTCTACGCTGAGCTCCAGGGTGTAAACAAGCTTTCTGAGGATGAGCGCCGCGTCCAGCGCCAGGCGTTCGCCGGACGCCTGCGGAGTCAGCACGTGTACATCTGGGACGTCGAGCAATGGTTGGCAGGCGATCCCGCTGGCCCGCCGCCCCCGTGCAGCGCAGACGCGGACGCAACGCCGGCTGGTGGCACTTCAACACCGCGCACGTTCTATCTGTGCCCGACACCTGGGAGTACCCGTGCGTCGCGGCTTGGGACCTGGCATTCCACTGTTTGCCGCTGGCGTTTGGCGAACTCAAGCCTCCCGTGCATGCGTGGGCAGTGTGGCGCGTCTACCAGATCGATCGACAACTGCATGGCGTCGCCGATCGTGCCTTTCTCGAAGGGGTCTTTCACAAACTATTGTTGACCTTTACCGGTGGGTCGATCGTAAGGACCC
>WNGB01001638.1_pt1 | contig 36719 bp, 48 predicted proteins | sample 5400681 | NCBI WGS metagenome assembly WNGB01 (sample SAMN13153367, study PRJNA577476) | soil metagenome | isolation source: 115 cm soil or saprolite under grassland replicate 2 | place: USA:California | collected 2016-06-15 | reverse complement strand
AAGCCGTTTTCGCTACCATTCCTCGCTCGGTTGGCAGGCGGCCGCCTGCCGACCTTTGTTGTGTCAGAACCTAACTCCGGGAGCACATGCCGACCGTCAACCAACTGGTTCGAAAAGGGCGCCGCTCGCCTAAGAGCAAGGTCAAGCGTCCGGCCCTCACAGGCGCTCCGCAGAAGCGGGGGGTCTGCACTCGTGTGTTCACGCACACGCCGAAGAAGCCCAACTCGGCGTTGCGAAAGGTTGCGCGCGTTCGGCTGACGAACGGCTTCGAGGTCACGACCTACATCCCGGGCGAGGGCCACAACCTGCAGGAACACTCCGTCGTCCTCGTGCGCGGAGGACGTGTCCGCGACCTGCCGGGCGTCCGCTACAAGGTCATCAGGGCGGCCCTCGACGCGGCCGGCGTCAGCGACCGTAAGCAGGGCCGCTCGAAGTACGGAGCCAAGAAGTCGTAATGCCTCGCCGTGCAGAAATCCAGGTTCGCGAGGCTGTCGCGGATCCCGTCTACAACTCGCAGCTCGTCACCCAGGTGATCAACAAGGTGATGGCGCGCGGGAAGCGCTCGACCGCGGAGCGGATCGTCTACGAGGCCCTCGACCGCGTGGGCTCGAAGACGGGCAAGCCGCCCGTCGAGATCCTCGAGCAGGCCGTGAAGAGCGTGACTCCGGTGCTCGAGGTTCGGCCGCGCCGTGTCGGCGGTGCGCAGTACCAGGTGCCCGTCGAGGTGCCGCAGCGCCGTGCCCGCACGCTCGCCGTGCGCTGGATCGTCACGTTCGCTCGCCAGCGGCGCGAGAAGCGCATGGACGAGAAGCTCGCCGGCGAGATCCTCGACGCGCTCGAGCAGCAGGGCGGCGCGTTCAAGCGCAAGGACGACCTCTACCGAATGGCGCAGGCCAACAAGGCTTTCGCGCACTACCGCTGGTGAATTCGATGGAAGCGACCAAGGCACCCCCAGCTCTCGAGAACGTCCGCAACATCGGGATCATGGCGCACATCGACGCGGGCAAGACGACGACGACGGAGCGGATCCTCTACTACACCGGCCGCACCCACAAGATGGGCGAGGTGCACGAGGGCGCGGCGACGATGGACTGGATGGAGCAGGAGCAGGAGCGCGGCATCACGATCACGTCGGCTGCGACGACGGCGTTCTGGCGTGAGTTTCGCATCAACATTATCGATACGCCCGGGCACGTGGACTTTACGATGGAGGTCGAGCGGAGCCTGCGCGTCCTCGACGGCGCGATCGCGGTTTTCGACGCCGTCGCAGGCGTCGAGCCCCAGTCGGAGACCGTCTGGCGCCAGGCCGACCACTACAAGGTTCCACGCATCGCTTTCATCAACAAGATGGACCGCACCGGCGCCGATTTCTTCGCGTCTGTCCAATCCATGGTCGACCGCCTCGGCGCCCGCGCCGTGCCGGTGCAGCTGCCCGTCGGCAGCGAGGAGCACTTCCGGGGCGTCGTCGACCTCGTCGACATGCGCGCCCTTGTGTGGGAGGACGAGCTCGGCGAGAAGATCGAGGTCAGTGAGATCCCAGCCGAGCTCCTCGAGCAGGCGCAGGAATACCACCATCAGCTGATCGACGCCGTGGCCGACCACGACGACGAGCTGATGGAGACCTACCTCGAGGACGAGAGCGCCGTCACGCCGGACATGCTGCGGCGCGCGCTCCGGGCGGCGACTCTCGACACGACCGTCACGCCCGTGCTCGCGGGGTCGGCCTTCAAGAACAAGGGCGTGCAGCCGCTGCTGGACGCGGTCGTCGACTATCTGCCGAGCCCGCTGGACGTCCCGCCGATCCACGGCATCGACCCGCGCACCGAGCACGAGCTCTCGCGCCGACCCGCGCTCGACGAGCCCTTCAGCGCGCTCGCGTTCAAGGTCATGTCCGATCCCTACGTCGGGAAGCTGACCTACTTCCGGGTCTACTCAGGCCAGGTCAAGGCGGGCGACCGTGTTCTGAACACGACCACGGGCAAGACCGAGCGCATCGGCCGCATCCTCCAGATGCACGCGAATCACCGCGAGGAGCGTCCCGAGATCGGCGCGGGCGAGATTGCGGCCGCGGTCGGCCTCAAGGCGACGGGCACCGGTGACACGCTGGCGATCGACACCGCTCCGATTCAGCTCGAGTCGATGGACTTCCCGGAGCCGGTGATCTCGGTCGCGATCGAGCCGAAGACGAAAGGCGACCAGGACAAGCTCGGGGCCGGGCTCCAGCGCCTGAGCGACGAGGACCCGACCTTCCGCGTCCGCACCGACGACGAGACGGGCCAGACCCTGATCTCGGGCATGGGCGAGCTCCACCTCGAGATCATCGTCGACCGTCTGATGCGCGAGTTCTCGGTCGACGCCAACGTCGGCCGTCCGCAGGTCGCCTACCGCGAGACGATCTCGAAGCCGGTCGAGAAGATCGAGGGCAAGTTCGTCCGCCAGACCGGCGGCCGCGGCCAGTACGGCCACGTCGTCATCAACATGGAGCCCTCCGAGCCGGGCGAGGGCTACGAGTTCCTCGACAAGGTGGTCGGCGGCAAGATCCCCCGGGAGTACATCCCTTCTGTCGACCTCGGGATCCAGGAGGCGATGGAGTCGGGCATCCTCGCCGGTTATCCGGTCGTCGACCTGCGCGTGCTGCTCGTCGACGGCTCCTACCACGAGGTCGACTCGAGCGAGATGGCGTTCAAGGTCGCGGGGTCGATGGCGTTCAAGAGCGCGATGCAGCGGGCGAAGCCGAAGCTGCTGGAGCCGGTCATGGCCGTCGAGGTCGTGACCCCGGAGGACTACCTCGGCGACGTGATGGGCGACCTGAACTCCCGCCGGGGGCACATCGAGCACCTCGAGCCGCGCGGGAACGCACAGGTGATCAAAGCCCGCGTCCCGCTCGCAACCATGTTTGGCTACGCAACCGACCTGCGCTCGACGACGCAGGGCCGGGCCACGTTCACCATGCAATTCGATCGCTACGAGGAAGTCCCTCAGTCGATCGCCGGCGAGATCGTCGACGCCGGCTAACGCTCTGAGGGTGACGAGAGGAGAAGAATGGCTAAGGAGAAGTTCGAGCGCACCAAGCCGCATCTCAACGTCGGCACGATCGGTCACATCGACCACGGCAAGACGACGCTGACGGCGGCGATCACCTCGGTCCTGGCGGAGCAGGGCACGAACACGGCTGTCCGCGACTTCGCGTCGATCGACAACGCGCCAGAGGAGAAGGCGCGCGGCATCACGATCAACACGTCGCATGTCGAGTACGAAACCGAGAACCGGCACTACGCCCACGTCGACTGCCCGGGCCACGCCGACTACATCAAGAACATGATCACGGGGGCCGCCCAGATGGACGGCGCGATCCTCGTCGTCTCTGCCGCCGACGGCCCGATGCCTCAGACCCGCGAGCACATCCTGCTCGCGCGCCAGGTCGAGGTGCCTTACATCGTCGTCTTCCTGAACAAGGCCGACATGGTCGACGACCCGGAGCTGCTCGAGCTCGTCGAGATGGAGGTGCGCGAGCTGCTCACGAAGTACGAGTTCCCGGGCGACGACATTCCGATCGTCACGGGCTCGGCGCTGAAGGCGCTCGAGGGCGACGAGGAGCAGAAGGCCAAGATCCTCGAGCTCATGGCCGCCGTGGACAGCTACATCCCGGAGCCCGAGCGCGACGTCGACAAGCCGTTCCTGATGCCGATCGAGGACGTCTTCACGATCACGGGCCGCGGGACGGTCGTCACCGGCCGCATCGAGCAGGGCAAGATCGAGTCGGGCAACGAGGTCGAGATCGTCGGGATCCACCCGAAGATCGAGAAGACCGTCGTCACCGGGCTCGAGATGTTCAACAAGACGCTCGACTACGCCCAGGCCGGCGACAATGCGGGTGCCCTCCTGCGCGGTACGAAGCGCGAGGAGATCGAGCGCGGGCAGGTGCTTGCGAAGCCCGGGTCGATCACGCCGCACACGCACTTCAAGGCCGAGGTCTACGTGCTCTCGAAGGACGAGGGCGGCCGCCACACGCCGTTCTTCAACGGCTACCGGCCGCAGTTCTACTTCCGGACGACGGACGTGACCGGCGCGATCAAGCTCCCGGAGGGCCAGGAGATGGTCATGCCGGGCGACAACACGAACATGGAGATCGAGCTCGGACAGCCGATCGCCATGGACCAGGGCCTCCGCTTCGCGGTCCGCGAGGGCGGCCGCACGGTGGGTGCCGGAGTCGTGACCGAGATCGTGACCTGAGGGCAGCGATGGCGCAGCAGAAGATCCGCATCCGTCTCAAGGGGTACGACCACCAGCAGCTCGACCGGTCGGCCCACCAGATCGTCGACACCGCTCAGCGCAGCGGCGCGACGATCACCGGTCCGGTGCCCCTGCCGACGGAGAAGAACGTCTACTGCGTCATCCGGAGCCCGTTCAAGGACAAGGACTCGCGCGAGCACTTCGAGGTCCGCACGCACAAGCGCCTGATCGACATCCACAGCCCCACGCCGAAGACGATCGACCAGCTGATGCGGCTCGATCTGCCGGCAGGAGTTGATATCGAGATCAAGCTATGAGGGGCATCGTCGGGAAAAAGCTGGGCATGACGCAGCTCTTCGACGAGGAGAGCGGCGAGGTGACGCCGGTGACGGTGATCGAGGCCGGCCCGTGCCCGGTCGTGCAGCTGAAGACCGAGGAGACGGACGGCTACGAGGCCGTGCAGCTCGCCTTCGACGCAGTTCCCGAGCGCAAGGTGACGAAGGCGCGGCTCGGCCACCTCAAGAAGACCGAGGCGGCTCCGCACCGCCACCTCGTCGAGTTCCGCGGGGTGAGCGAAGCCGTGCTCGGCGAGGCGGTCACGGTCGAGATCTTCGAGCCCGGCGACAAGGTCAAGGTCTCCGGGATCTCGATCGGCAAGGGCTTCGCCGGCACGATCAAGCGCCACAACTTCAGCCGTGGCCCGACGTCGCACGGATCGCACAACATCCGCAAGCCGGGCTCCATCGGCTCCTCCGCGACGCCTTCGCGTGTCTTCAAGGGCATGCGCATGGCGGGACGGATGGGCGGGAAGCGGGCGACCCAGGTCGGCCTCACCGTTCATGCGGTCGATCCGGAGCTCAACCTGCTCCTCGTCAAGGGAGCGGTGCCCGGCCCGAAGAACGGCCTCGTCGAGGTCCGGGAGGAGAAGCGTGGCGGCTAAAGCCCCCTTGCTAGATGGGAAAGGCAAGTCGGCGAAGCAGGCGACGCTCGACGACGGCGTCTTCGGCGTCGAGGTGAAGCCGCACCTCGTGCACGAGGCGGTTCGCGCCGAGCTCAACGCCCGGCGGGCGGGCACTCAGGCCGCGAAGAGCCGAGGCCTGGTCGCGGGTGGTCGCGGCAAGCCCTGGCGCCAGAAGGGGACAGGCCGCGCTCGCGCCGGCACGATCCGCGCGCCCCAGTTCACGGGCGGCGGCGTTGCCTTCCCGCCCACGCCGCGCAGCTACGAGATCAAGGTCAATCGCAAGGCCTACCGCTCCGCTCTCCGTGGCGCGCTGAGCGCGCATGCCGCCGAGGGCACGCTCGGGGTCGTCGACGGCTCCGCCTTCGACGAGCCCTCGACCAAGGCCGCGGCTGCGTTCCTCGACTCCTGGGGCCAGGAGCGCCCGGTGCTGCTCGTCGCGAACGAGGATGAGGCGGGGCTCGTGAAGTCGTTCCGCAACCTCGAGCGCGTGGTCGTCGTCCAGCCGTCCGAGGTCGAGGTCGGCGCAATCGTCTGGGCGCAGGCGCTGCTCGTCAGCGAGGCCGCGCTCGACGCGGTCCAGGGCAAGGCGAAGGCGAGGGCCAAGTGAGCCTGCATCCGAACGAAGTCCTGCTCGCGCCCGTGGTCTCGGAGAAGAGCTACAGCCTGATCGAGGACCGCAAGTACTCGTTCCGCGTGCACCAGGACGCGCACAAGACGCAGGTCCGTCAGGCCGTCGAGGAGCTCTTCGGGGTCAAGGTGACCGCGGTGAACATCGTCCAGGTGCCCTCGAAGCCGAAGAGCCGCAACTACATCAAGGGCCGGCGTCCGGGCTGGAAGAAGGCGATCGTCCAGCTGCGCGAGGGTGACACGATCGAGATCTTCGAAGGAGCCCAGGTTTAGTGGCCCTCCCGACGACATTCGGCGGCGCCTGGCCCGCTATCACGCGGCGCCATGCGGCGTCCTCAGTCGCGCCCGGGCTGACTAGCCCGAGCGCTCCCTGCGTCCTTGCCTGGCTTGGTGCTAGCGACCCAGGCATCCACCAATGCCGCCGGGAGGCCCACTGATGGCCCTTCGCAAGTTCAAGCCGACCTCACCCGGCCGCCGCTTCATGACCGTGTCCAAGTTCGAGGAGGTCACGCGCTCGAAGCCGGAGAAGAGCCTCACGGGCGCCGTCAAGAAGAAGGGCGGACGCAACAACATGGGCCGCATCACGACGCGCCACAAGGGCGGCGGGCACAAGCGCCGCTACCGCGAGATCGACTTCAAGCGCACGAAGGACGGAGTCCCGGCGAAGGTGGCTGCGATCGAATACGACCCGAACCGCTCCGCGAACATCGCCCTGCTCCACTACGCCGACGGGGCGAAGGCGTACATCCTGGCGCCCGCACGGCTTCGCCTCGGCGCCGCCGTGGAGTCGGGGCCGGGGGCCGACATCCGGCCCGGAAACGCGCTCCCGCTCCAGAACATCCCGACGGGCACAGTCGTCCACAACGTCGAGCTGAAGCCCGGCAGGGGCGGCCAGCTCGCGCGCAGCGCCGGCGCCGGCGTCCAGCTCGTGGCGAAGGACGAGGGCTTCGGCGTCCTCCGCCTGCCCTCCGGCGAGCTGCGGCGGGTCCTGCTTCTGTGCCGGGCGACCGTCGGCCAGGTCGGCAACGTCGATCACGAGAACATCTCCGGCGGGAAGGCCGGCCGCAGCCGCTGGCGCGGTAAGCGACCGACCGTGCGCGGCTCGGCGATGAACCCCGTCGACCACCCGCACGGCGGCGGCGAGGGCAAGTCGAAGGGCGGGCGCCATCCGGTCACGCCCTGGGGCGTCCCGACGCTCGGCAAGCGCACGCGTGGCAAGCACAAGGAATCCGACCGCCTGATCGTCCGCGGCCGCCGTCGCGGGAAGGAGAAAAGGTGACGAAAATGCTGCGCATTTTCGTCACGCCTGTGTTGACCCATCGCTTCGCTCGGGTGGATGGAGGTGTGGTTTGAGCAGATCCTCGAAGAAGGGGCCTTTCGTCGAAGAGCGCCTGTTCCAGCGCATCGAGTCGATGAACACGTCCGGCTCGAAGCAGATGATCCGAACCTGGTCCCGGACGTCGACCATCTTCCCGGAGATGGTCGGGCATACGATCGCGGTCCACGACGGCCGCAAGCACGTCCCGGTCTTCGTCACGGAGCAGATGGTCGGCCACAAGCTCGGGGAGTTCGCGCCGACGCGGACCTTCCGCGCGCACTCCGGCGACCGCAAGGTGGAGGTGAAGCGCACCACATGAGTGCCCCGGAGGTTCAAGAGGTGCGTGCGGCCGCCAAGTGGGTGCGGATCTCGCCGCGCAAGGCCCGGCTCGTCGTCGAGCACATCCGCGGACGGACCGTGCCGGAGGCGCGGACCGTGCTCGCATTCACGCAGCGGGCTGCCGCCCGCGAGGTGGAGAAGCTCCTGCGCTCGGCGGTCTCGAACGCGGAGGCGAATCACGGCCTGATCGGCGACGACCTCGTCGTCAAGGCGGCGTACGTCGACGAGGGCCCGATGCTGAAGCGCTGGCGCGCGCGCGCGCGAGGCCGGGCCGTCCGCATCCGCAAGCGGACCTGCCACATCACGCTCAAGCTGGTGCCTGCGCCGACGGCTACAGTGACTCGACCGACGCCGGAGGCGCCCGCGGCCGAAAAGCCGAGGCGCTCCCCGCGCCGCAAGGCCGCTCCGAAGGCCAAGGCCGAGACCAAGCAACAGTCTGTTGCAAAGAAGGACACGGCCGCTGAGGACAAGCCGAAGGCCAAGCCCAAGGCGACGGCCGCGAAGAAGAAGACTCCGGCAACGAAGAAAGCGAGCGACAGCTAATGGGTCAGAAGGTCCATCCCGGCGGGATGCGCGTGGGCGTCATCCACGACTGGAAGTCGAACTGGTTCTCGGGCACGAAGGAGTTCCCCGAGGCGCTGCTCGAGGACATCAAGATCCGCGAGCACATCTACAACAAGCTCTCGCACGCGGGCCTGTCCGACGTCCTCATCCGCAAGGACAAGCAGCGGATCACGATCGACATCTACACCGCGCGCCCCGGGATCGTGATCGGGAAGTCCGGCGCCGAGGTGGACGCGCTGCGCAAAGAGATCCATGGGATGACGCACAAGAACGTCCACATCAACATCAACGAGATCAAGCGCCCCGAGCTCGACGCCAAGCTCGTCGCCCAGTCGATCGCGGAGCAGCTCCAGAACCGCGTCAGCTTCCGGCGCGCGATGAAGCGCTCGCTCGCCTCCGCGATGCGCTCCGGCGCGCACGGGGTGAAGGTCCAGTGCGGCGGCCGGCTCGGCGGTACCGAGATGAGCCGCTCGGAGAGCTACTCCGAGGGCCGCGTGCCCCTGCACACGATTCGCGCCGACATCGACTACGGGTTCGTCGAGGCCAAGACGACCTTCGGCCGGATCGGCGTCAAGGTCTGGATCAACAAGGGCGAGATCATGCCCGAGGGCTTCGAGAGCGTTGCCCAGCAGAAGGAGACGCGGCTCGGCGAGCAGGACGCCGCGCGGCGCCTCGGCGGTCGCACCGAGGGCCTCTCCGCCTCGCGCGAGAGCAGCCGGAGCAGGGCGCAGGACCGCGAGGGCCTGGGCCCGGTGCAGAAGCGGCGGCCACGCCGTGGCGCGAAGCGGGGCGCCGGCCGGAGCAGCGCCGAGCGCCCGCGCACGGACGAGGAGGGAGTCTCGGCGGAGGGCCGGGAGCAGCCCGAGATCGAGCTGCAGGTCGAGGAGACACCGGCACCGGTCGCCGATGCGCCCGACACGACGACGCCGAAGAAACAGGTTGAGGATCCGACGAAGCTCGAGGAAAGCGGAGGCGAGGGGTAGTGCTCCTCCCGAAGAAGACGAAGTACCGCAAGCAGCAGCGCGGCCGGCGCGCGGGTGTCTCGAAGGGCCAGACACGGGTCCAGTTCGGCGATTACGGCATCAAGTCGATGGAGGCCGGCTGGGTCACGAACCGCCAGATCGAGGCGGCCCGAATCGCGATGACGAGGAAGATCAAGCGCGGCGGCAAGGTCTGGATCAACGTCTTCCCGGACAAGCCCGTGAGCCAGAAGCCGGCCGAGACGCGCATGGGCTCCGGCAAGGGCGCGCCCGAGCACTGGGTCGCGGTCATCAAGCCCGGCCGCGTCATGTTCGAGCTGGCCGGAGTGCCCGAGGGCCTGGCCAAGGAAGCGTTGCGCCTGGCCGGCACGAAGCTGCCCGTGAAGACGAAGTTCGTGAAGCGGGAGGCGGATCTCTTTGCGAGCTAGAGACCTCCGGGACATGACCGACGACCAGCTCGAGGACGCGCTCGCCGAGAGGCGCCAGGAGCTGTTCAACCTGCGCTTCCAGTCGGCGACCGGCGCGCTCGAGAACCCCGCACGCCTGAAGCTGGCCAAGCGCGAGATCGCCCGCATCTTGACCGTACGCAACGAGCGAGAGCTCGCGAAGGAAGGCATCTAGTGGCTGAGAAGGACGAGCAGCAGATCGAGGAAGAGGCCGAGGAGACGCCCGTCGTCGAGGAGGAGCCTCAGGCGGACGTCGAAGCCGAGGCCGCGGCTGCGGAAGCTCCCGTTGAGGAGGCCCCGGCCGCCGAAGCCGACGAGACTCCGGCCGAGGAGGCTCCGCCGGACGAGGCTCCCGCCGCCGAGGCCGAGGAAGCCCCCGCCGCCGAGCCGGAGGAAGCCCCGGCCGCCGAAGCCGAGGAGGAGGCTCCTGCCGCCGAAGGCGAGGAAGCTCCTGCCGCCGAAGCCGCGGAGGCTCCTGCGGCCGAGCCGCAGGCGCCACCCACGAAGCCGAGGCGAAAGCCGCGGAGCGAGCGACGGCAGCGCACCAAGCCCAGGCGCGAGCGTGCCGAGGTGCGGAAGCCGATCACCCGTGTCTCGAAGCCCGAGCGCGAACGCGGTCGTCGTCAGGAGCGCCGCGGAGTCGTCGTCTCGAGCGCGATGGACAAGACGATCGTCGTCCGTGTGGACACGGTGAAGGCCCATCCCCGCTACAAGAAGGTCGTCCGCCGCTCGGCCAAGTTCCACGCGCACGACGCTCAGAACGAGGCGAAGGTCGGCGACGTCGTCCTCATCGTCGAGACGCGCCCGCTCTCGAAGACGAAGAACTGGCGCCTCGCGCGCGTCCTCGAGGTGGCTAAGTGACCCTCCCGGCAACAATTAGTGCGCCTCTGGAACGCGATCCGCGGCGCACTCCAGCGTCCTCACCCGCGCCCGGGCGTACTCGCCCGACCGCGGCCTGCGTCCTTGGATTGCTTGCGCCTCGCGCCCCAGAGACGCGAAATCGTCACCGGGAGGGCCACACGTGATCCAGCAGGAGTCGCGGCTCAAGGTGGCAGACAACACCGGAGCGCGTGAGCTGCTCTGCATCCGCGTCCTCGGTGGCTCCCACCGGCGCTACGCGCGGGTCGGTGACGTCATCGTCGGAACGGTCAAGACCGCGACGCCGCAGGGCGCGATCAAGAAAGGCGAGGTCGTCCAGGCCGTCGTCGTCCGGACGAAGAAGGCCTACGGGCGCAACGACGGCACGCTGATCGCCTTCGACGAGAACGCAGCCGTGATCATCGACACCGCACGCAATCCTCGCGGCACGCGCATCTTCGGCCCCGTCGCGCGCGAGCTGCGCGAGAAGAACTTCATGAAGATCGTCAGCCTCGCACCGGAGGTCCTCTAGTGAAAGCGATGAAGATCAGGAAGGGCGACACCGTGCACGTCCTTGCCGGCAAGGACCGCGGCAAGCAGGGACGCGTGCTCGAGGCGCGGCCGCGCGAGAAGCGCGTCGTGGTCGAGAACCTGAACATGATGAAGCGCCACGAGCGGCCGAGGCCGATCAAGAACCCGAGCCGGATGGGCGGCTCGCAGTTCACGCCCGGCGGTGTCATCGACAAGGCGGCCCCGATTCCGATCTCGAACGTGATGCTTGTCTGCCCGACGTGCAACCGGCCGACGCGTGTGGGGATCGCCACTCGCGAGGTCAAGGGCGAGCGCAAGCGGGTTCGCGTGTGCCGACGCGAGGACTGCCGTCAGGAGATCGACAAGTAATGGCGACGACCCGAAACGGACACATGCCGCGCCTCAAGGAGCGCTACGAGCAGGAGCTGCGGGCCCAGCTCAAGGACGAGCTCGGCTACCGCTCGGTCATGCGCGTCCCGCGCGTGTCGAAGATCACCCTCAACATGGGCGTCGGCGACGCGAAGACCGAGGCCAAGGCGCTCGAGAGCGCAATCGAAGAGCTGACGACGATCGCCGGCCAGCGCGCGCAGGTGCGGACGGCCCGCAAGTCGATCGCCGGTTTCAAGCTCCGCGAAGGGATGGCGATCGGCGCTCGGGTCACGCTGCGGGGCGATCGGATGTGGGAGTTCCTCGACCGCCTGGTCTCGATCGCACTCCCTCGCATCCGCGACTTCCGGGGCCTCGGGCCGGAATCCTTCGACGGTCGCGGCAACTACTCGATCGGCATCCGCGAGCAGATCATCTTTCCTGAGATCAACTACGACGACATCCAGACCGTGCGCGGCCTCGATGTCGCGATCACGACGACGGCGGAGAACGACGAGTCGGGGCTCGCGCTACTGCGCGGCCTCGGGCTCCCGTTCAGAGAAAGAGAGGAAGCACCCGTTGGCTAAGAAATCCCTGGTTGCGAAGGCGAAGCGCGAGCCGCGCTTCCGCGTCCGCCGCTACAGCCGCTGCAACCGCTGCGGGCGGCCGCGGGCGGTCTATCGCAAGTTCGGCCTCTGCCGGATCTGCCTGCGCGAGCTCGCGCACGAGGGCCAGATCCCAGGCATGACCAAATCGAGCTGGTAACCATGCACACAGATCCGATCGCAGACATGCTCACGCGCCTCCGCAACGCCAACAAGGCGATGCACGAGACCGCCGAGATGCCGAACTCCCAGCTCAAGGAGCAGATCGCCCGCATCCTCAAGGAGGAGGGTTACATCAGCGACTACCGCATTCTCAGCTCCGCCGACTACAACAGCGGGCAGGAGGACAAGAGAAAGCACCGCGCCTTCGACAGCCTGGTCATCGAGCTGAAGTTCGGTCGCAATCGGGAACGGATCATCACCGACCTCAAGCGCATCTCGAAGCCCGGGCGCCGCGTGTACGCTCGGAAGGACCGGCTGCCGCGGGTGCTCGGGGGCATGGGCACGGCGATCCTCTCCACGTCCGGCGGGGTCGTAACGAGCCGGACCGCCCAGGAGCAGGGAGTCGGCGGAGAGGTCATCTGTTTCGTCTGGTGAGGCAATGAGTCGAATCGGCAAGCAACCCATCGAGATCCCGGACGGCGTCAACGTCGCGGTCGACCCTGGCCGCGTCACGGTGAACGGGCCGCTGGGCGAGCTGACCCAGAAGGTGCCGGCTCGGATCACGATCGACAAGGAGGAAGGCCGCCTCGTCGTCACGCGCCCCACGGAGCGCGGCGACGACCGCGCTCTCCACGGGCTGACACGGTCGCTGGTCGCGAACATGGTCGACGGCGTGACGAAGGGCTTCGAGAAGCGTCTCGAGATCCAGGGCGTCGGGTACCGCGCGGCGCTGCGCGGGACGGCTCTCGAGCTCAACGTCGGCTTCTCGCACTCGGTCGTCGTCGACGCGCCGGCGGGGATCACCTTCGAGGTGCCCACGCAGACTGAGATCGTCGTCAAGGGCATCGACAAGCAGCAGGTTGGCGAGATCGCCGCCGAGATACGCGACGTGCGGCCGCCGGAGCCCTACAAGGGCAAGGGGATCCGCTACGCGGGCGAATACGTGCGGCGGAAGGTAGGCAAGCGGGCGTAATGGCCACGATGACCGTCAGGCAGGCGCGCGAGCGTCGGCACAAGCGGGTGCGGAAGTCGATCACCGGCACGGTTGGGCGGCCGCGCCTGGTCGTATTCCGCTCGAACCGCGGCATCGAGGCGCAGCTCGTCGACGACCTCAGCGGCAACACGCTCGCCGCCGCCTCTTCCTTGAACCTGAAGAAGTCGTTCAAGGGCAACAAGACGGCGCAGGCGGCCGAGGTCGGGAAGCTGCTGGCCCAGAACGCGGCGAAGGCCGGGATCGAGCGCGTCGTCTTCGACCGCGGCGGCTACCTCTATCACGGGCGCGTCAAGGCGCTCGCCGACGCAGCGCGCGAAGGAGGGCTGAAGTTTTAGTGCCCCTTCCAGCGACACTTGTCGGCTTCTGGCCCGCGATCACGCGGCGCCAGAGCCCACCCTCGCCCTTGCCAAGGCTTCTAGCCTTGGCCGCGGTCGAGTGCAGCCTCTGGCTTGGTGCTCGCGACCCAGAAGCTCAACAGCATCACTGGAAGGAGCACTAATGGCCGTAGACATGCGAGGACGGCGAGACCAACGCGGAGATCGTGACCAGCGAGAGCTCAAGGAGCGAGTCGTGGAGATCAACCGTGTCGCCAAGGTGGTCAAGGGCGGCCGGCGTTTCTCCTTCACGGCGCTCGTCGTGATCGGGGACGAGGTCGACCGGGTCGGGCTCGGCTACGGCAAGGCGCGCGAGGTGCCGCTCGCGATCTCGAAGGCGGTCGACGACGCGAAGAAGAATCTCTTCACCGTCCCGAAGCACGGGACGACGATCACGCACGAGATCGTCGGACGCTTCGGCGCCGCGCGGGTGATGCTGCGGCCCGCGAGCGAGGGCACCGGCGTCATCGCCGGCGGCGGCGTTCGGGCCATCCTCGAGCTCGGAGGGGTCCGCGACATCCTGGCCAAGAGCATCGGGACGACGAATCCGATCAACATGCTGAAGGCGACCATCAACGGCTTGCAGCGCCTGCGGCGCCCCGAGGACGTCGCCGCGGCCCGCGGGCTGACCATCAGTCAGGTGCTGCCCGTGGGAGCGAAGCGCGAGGAGGAGCCGCAGGCACCGGCCGAGCCGGTAATCGAGGAACCACAGGAGACAGAGCGTGGCGAAGGTGAAGATCAAGCAAGTTCGTAGCTCGATCGGCCAGAGCGCCCGTCACCGCGGCACGCTCCGCGCACTCGGGCTGGGCAGGATCGGGCGCACCGCCGAGCACGCGGAGAGCCCGCAGCTCGCCGGTATGCTCAGGAAGGTCCGCCACCTCGTCGAGGTCGTTGAGGACTAGCACATGGCGCAGAAGAAGCTCAGCCTCTCGTCGTTGAAGCCCGCCACTCCGCGCCGCGCCCGCAAGCGTGTCGGCCGCGGCCCGGGCTCGGGGAAGGGCCGCTACTCCGGCCGGGGCATCAAGGGCCAGAAGGCGCGCTCGGGCTCGAAGAAGATGCGCCCCGGCTTCGAGGGCGGCCAGATGCCTGCCTACATGCGCCTCCCGAAGCTGCGCGGTCAGTACTCGAAGGACGCGATGCCGGTCGGACCGCACCGGACGAAGGTCTCAGCGGTCAACGTCCGCGACCTCGAGCGCTTCGACGGCGAAGTCACACCGGAGATGCTGAAAGAGGCCGGCCTGATCAGGAACACGCGTCTCGACGTCAAGATCCTGGGCGCCGGCGACCTGACCAAGAAGCTGACGGTCTCGGCTCACCTCTTCTCGGCGACCGCCCGCGAGAAGATCGAGAGCGCCGGCGGCACGGTCACATGGCTCCGCGGGGAGCCGAAGCCGAGACCGCCCAAGCGCAGACAGGACCGCAAGCCGGTTGCAGAGGCGCCCGAGGAAGAAACACCCCCCGAAGAGACTTTGCAACAGTCTGTTGCAAAGTCTGAGGAGGCGCCTGCAGGAGAGGTCGAGGAGCCGCCGACCGACGAGCCGCCGCCCGAAGGAGACGACGAGACCTAATGTTTTCCTGGCTCACGAACGCCTGGCGCGTGCCCGAGCTTCGCCGGCGGGTCCTCTTCACGGCGGTCATCCTCGCCATCTACCGTCTCGGCTCCTGGGTGCCCGCCCCCGGCGTCGACCCGCAGGCGATCAAGGACTACTTCGGGCAGAACGGCGGCACCATCCTCAGCTTCCTGAACGTGTTCTCGGGCGGCGCGCTTTCGCAGTTCGCGATCTTCGCGCTCGGGATCATGCCGTACGTCACGGCCTCGATCATCCTCCAGCTCCTGACCGTCGTCGTCCCGAAGCTCGAGCAGCTGCAGAAGGAAGGCGAGGCCGGGATGGCCAAGATCAACCAGTACACGCGCTACTTCACGGTCGCGCTCGCGGCCGCTCAGTCGCTCGGATACGCCTACCTGTTCAAGCGGCAGGGGATCCTCGAGGCCAGCACGGGCCGGATCTTCCTCATCGTCCTCACGCTGACCGCGGGAACGACGCTCCTCATGTGGATGGGAGAGCTGATCACGAAGCGCGGCATCGGCAACGGCATCTCGCTCCTGATCTTCGCCTCGATCCTGACCAGCCTCCCGACCGGCATCAACGCCTGGTACTACGGCGGCGTCATGGAGAAGCTGTTCTTCCCGCTGATCGCGATCGTGATCGTCGTCGCCGTCGTCTTCATCCAGGAAGGCCAGCGGAAGATTCCGATCCAGTACGCGAAGCGGATGATCGGGCGGCGCATGACCGCGGGCGGCTCGACCTACATGCCGCTGCGCGTGAACATGGCCGGCGTGATCCCGATCATCTTCGCGGCGGCGGTAATGGCGTTCCCGCCCACGATCGGCCAGTACTTCCCGCAGACCCAGACCTTCATCAACAATCACTTCTCTCCGAGCAACCTGACGTACATGCTGCTCGAAGGGTTCCTGATCATCATCTTCACGTACTTCTACACGGCGGTCCAGTTCAACCCGGTCGATCAGGCCGACCAGCTCCGCAAGCACGGCGGCTACATCCCGGGGATCCGGCCGGGCCCGCCGACCGCGCAGTACCTCGACCGCGTGCTGACCCGCCTGACGCTCCCAGGGTCGCTGTACCTGGCGCTGGTCGCTGTGCTCCCGAGCGTCTTCATCCGCTACGGCGGTTTTTCGCAGGCGACCGCGGGCGCGCTCGGCGGCACCTCGGTGCTGATTGCGGTCGGTGTCGCCCTGGACACCATGCGCCAGATGGAGTCGCAGATGATGATGCGCTCGTACGAGGGCTTCCTGAAGTAGCGTGAACATCCTCCTGCTGGGCGTCCAGGGGTCGGGAAAAGGGACGCAGGCCAAGCGCATCGCGGACGAGTACGGGCTGGCGCACGTCTCGACCGGGGACATGCTTCGTGGCGCCGTCGCGGAAGGGACGGAGCTCGGCCGGCGGGTCCAGCCGATCCTCGAGCGCGGTGAGCTCGTTCCGGACGAGCTGATGATCGAGCTGATCAGGGAGCGACTCGGAGCCGAAGACACCGCCCCCGGCTTCGTCCTGGACGGGTTCCCGCGGACGACCCCGCAGGCCCAGGCTCTCGACACGATGCTCGCGGAGATCGACCGTCCGCTGTCCGTCGTCTTCGAGCTCCAGGTGCCCGACGATGTCGCCACCGAGCGGTTGCAGCGGCGTGCCGAGCTGGAGGGCCGCACCGACGACACCCCAGAGGCGATTCGAAAGCGGATCGATCTCTACCACCAGCAGACCGAGCCGCTCGTAGCTCATTACCGTCTCGCCGGCAACCTCGTCGGGATTCACGGCGGCCGCTCGGAGAACGAGGTCTTCGCCGAGATCCAGCAGGCACTCGACCAGGTGCCGTCCCGGTGATCATTCGGAAGTCCCGGGCAGAGCTCGACACGATGGCGCGCGCCGGCCGAGTCGTTGCGGACACGATCGCGCTCGTCGGCGAGCACGTACGCCCCGGTGTGACCACCGCCGAGCTCGACGAGCTCGCGGACGAGTACATCGGCTCCCAGGGCGGGACGTCGTCCTTCAAGGGCTACCAGGGCTACCCGGCATCGATCTGCACCTCGCCGAACGACATGGTCGTGCACGGCATCCCGAACGGAGCCAAGCTCTCCGAGGGGGACATCCTCTCGGTCGACGTCGGCGTCGTGCTGGACGGCTTCGTCGCCGACTCGGCCCACACCTTTGCCGTGGGCGAGATCGGCGCCGGGACGAAAACGCTCCTCGAGAGCTGCCGGGCTGCGCTCGCCGCGGGGATCGAGCAGTGCCGGCAGGGTCGTCACCTCTCGGACGTCTCCCACGCGATCCAGACGGCGACGGAGGAGAGGGGCTTCTCGGTCGTGCGCAGCCTCGTCGGGCACGGCATCGGGCGGGCGATGCACGAGGACCCGCAGATCCCCAACTACGGTGCGCCGGGCCGCGGTCCGGAGCTCGCCGCCGGGATGACCTTCGCGCTCGAGCCGATGATCACAGCCGGCAGCCCCGACGTCTTTCTGCACGACGACGGCTGGTCGATCTCGACCGTCGACCGCTCGCTGGCGGCTCATTTCGAGCACACGGTCGCAGTCACCGAGGGCGAGCCGCGGATCCTGACGACGGCCGAGAGCCCTGCCGGCGCTCCGGAGAAGCCGGCCGGAGCCCTTTTGCTACCATAGATTTCGCTGCGCGCAGCACTGCTGCGCGTATCCGTATGTCCAGATAAACCGCGCTCGCAAGGCGCGCTTTGTGTGTTCCGTGCCAGATTTCAATCTGGCACGGGTGCTCAGAAAGGCCCAGATGAAGGTTCGAGCATCAGTCAAGCCAATGTGTGAGCGGTGTCGCGTGATCCGGCGGAACGGCCGGACGATGGTCATCTGCACCAACCCGCGCCACAAGCAGAGGCAGGGTTAGTGGCCCGCATTGCCGGTGTGAACCTGCCGCGCGAAAAGCGCCTCGAGGTCGCCTTGACCTACATCTTCGGCATCGGCCGCTCGACCTCGCGTCAGATCGCCGAGTCGCTCGGGCTCTCGCTCGACACGAAGGTCAGCGACCTCACCGACGGTGAGATCACGAAGCTCCGCGACTACATCGACACGAACCTCCAGGTCGAGGGCGACCTGCGCCGCGAGCGCCAGCAGGCGATCAAGCGGCTCGGGGAGATCGGCGCCTACCGTGGCGTCAGGCATCGTCGCGGCCTGCCGGTGAACGGCCAGCGGACGAAGACGAACGCGCGGACCCGCAAGGGCCCGAAGAAGACCGTCGGTCGCGGCAAGAGGGCACCCACCAAAACGTAATGGCACCCCCTCGCCGCCAAGCAGGGCGCGGTCGCACGAGGCGCCGCGTCCGCAAGAACATCGCCATCGGCCAGGCGCACATCAAGACGTCGTTCAACAACACGATCGTCACGCTGACCGACTCCGAGGGGAACGTGATCGTCTGGGAGTCGGCCGGGTCGGCCGGGTTCAAGGGCTCCCGCAAGTCGACGCCCTTCGCGGCCCAGGTGACGGCCGACTCGTGCGCGCGCAAGGGCATGGAGCACGGCCTGCAGAAGGTCGAGGTCTTCGTCAAGGGGCCGGGCTCGGGCCGTGAGACGGCGATCCGCTCGCTCCAGGCGGCCGGCCTCGAGATCCTCGGCGTCAAGGACGTGACGCCGCAGGCGCACAACGGCGTCCGTCCCAGGAAGAGGCGCAGAGTCTGATGGCTCGCGACCGTTCCCCCAAGTGCAAGCAGTGCCGCCGCGAGGGCATGAAGCTCTTCCTGAAGGGCGAGCGCTGCCTGACCGAGAAGTGCGCGGTCGAGCGCCGCAGCTATCCGCCGGGCGAGCACGGCCGCGGCCGGATCAAGCAGTCCGAGTACCTGCTCCAGCTGCGCGAGAAGCAGAAGGCGCGCCGGTACTACGGCCTGCTCGAGAAGCAGTTCCGCACGTACTACACGAAGGCCGCGAAGGGCTCGGGCATCACGGGCGAGGAGCTCCTGCGGATGCTGGAGACGCGCCTCGACAACGTCGTCTACCGGCTCGGCTTCGCCGCGTCGCGCGCGCAGGCGCGCCAGCTCGTCCGCCACGGCCACTTCCACGTCAACGGGCGCCGCGTGAACATCCCGAGCTACCTCGTTCGGCCGGACGACATCATCACGATGGCGCCAGGGAGCTCGGCCGAGCAGGTGATCCGCGACGCGACCGACCTCACGGCCTCCGTCGCGCCCTGGCTCCAGGCCGACCACGAAGCATTGACGGGCAAGATCCTCAAGCTCCCCGAGCGCGCCGAGATCGACACGCCCGTCCAGGAATCACTGATCGTAGAGCTCTACTCGAAATAGTGACTCTCCGGGCAACATTCGACGGCGCCTGGCCCGCGATCACGCGGCGCCAGAGCCCACACTCGCCCTTGCCAAGGCAACCAGCCTTGGCCGCGGTCGAGTGCGGCCTCTGGCTTGGTGCTCGCGACCCAGTCATCCACCAATGTCACCCGAAGAGCCACTAGAAAGGAACGCATGGCGACAAGAACGTCTCTGATGGACTTCCAGGTCCCGCGCATCGTCCACGAGGAGGTCGACGAGCAGCGCGGCCGGTTCACGATCGAGCCGCTCGACCGCGGCTTCGGCTACACCTTCGGCAACTCGCTGCGCCGCGTGCTGCTCTCCTCACTCGAGGGCGCCGCCGTCACCTCGGTCAAGCTCGAGGGCGTCGCGCACGAGTTCACGACCCTTCCGGGCGTGAAGGAGGACGTGACCGACATCATCCTCAGCCTCAAGAACATCATCTGCCGCCTGCACGGCGAGTCGCCCGAGATCGAGGTGCGGCTGAACAAGAAGGGCCCCGGGAAGGTCACCGCCGGCGACATCGAGGCGCCGGCCGACCTCGAGATCCTCAATCCCGATCTCCAGCTCGCAACGCTCTCCGACAAGGGCAAGCTCGAGCTGACGATGACGATCGGCCGCGGCCGCGGTTACGTGCCGGGCGAGATGAATCGCGGCCCCGAGCACACGATCGGGGTCATCCCGATCGACTCGATGTTCTCGCCGGTGCGTCGTGTCTCGTACGACGTCGAGGCGGCCCGCGTCGGGCAGCGCACCGACTACGACAAGCTCAACCTCGACGTCACGACCGACGGCTCGATCGACCCGCGCGAGGCGATCGGGCAGGGCGCCGAGATCCTCATCCGGCAGCTCGCGATCTTCACCGACATCGAGAAGATGGAGGGCTTCGGCGAGGCCGCTGCCGCCGCCGAGGTCGCGGCCGAGGCTCCGCTCGCGCACGGGATGGAGAACTTCCCGATCGAGGAGCTCGAGCTCGGCGTCCGCTCGTACAACTGCCTGAAGCGCGTGGGCATCGAGACGATCGGCGACCTCGTCGTGAAGAGCGAGAACGAGCTGGCCGCGATCCCGAACTTCGGGAAGAAGTCGATCGAAGAGGTCAAGGAGACGCTGGCCACGCACGGCCTCAATCTCCGCGGCGACGAATAGGGGTAGCCGTGAGGCACCACCGCAAAGGGAAGAAGCTCGGCCGGGACTCGGCCCACCGCAAGGCGCTCTACTCGAACCTCGCCGGAGCGCTGATCGAGCACGGCCGGGTCAAGACGACTCTCGCCAAGGCGAAGGCCGTGAAGCCGATCGCGGAAGAGATGATCACGCTCGGACGACGAGGAGATCTCGCGGCCCGGCGGCAGGCACTTGCCTATCTGCGCTCGAACGACGTCGTCACGATGCTCTTCTCGGAGGTCGCCCCGCGCTTCACCGACCGTCCGGGCGGCTACTCGCGGATCGTCAAGCTCGGCCCGCGCTTCGGCGATGCGGCCGAGATGGTGTACCTCGAGCTCGTCGACTACGTCCCGCCGGCGCCGCGCCCGAAGCGCATCCGCGAGCCGGAGCCCGAAGAGGCCGAGCTCGAGCAGCAGGCCGCGGCGCCTTAGGTCGGTTGCGGCTGGCTCGATCGGGTCCGACCGGTCATTTCAGACGGATACCGGGGAAACCCCGGCATCCTGATGGTCGGCGCCGTAAGCGGCGCCTTAGAGCCTCGACTCGAGCAGCACGAAGGCGGGGCTGGGGATGTCGTCCGGGTTCGCCTCGACCCAGACTTCCGCGTCCGGCAGCTCGTCGCGAAGACGGCTTCCGAGCTCGTTCGCGCGCTCCTCGGTGACGACGTCGACCGTCACGTAGCGCCAGCGCCGGTGAACGGAGTAGCCCTCGCCGCGCAGCCGCTCGGCGAGCTCGTTCGCGTCGGCCCGTGAGGGAAGCGCGACCTTCACGAGCCAGTCGAAGGAGCCCTCCTCCTCGGCCTCCTGCCACTCGGCCTCCTCCTTGCGCTCGAGCTCCTCGTGCTCTTCCCCCTCGGTGCGCGGCAGTGGAATCGACGCGTCCTTCCAGGCCTCCTCGACCGGGTGCCAGCGCGTGACGCTGACGCGCGCGGTCAGTTCGTCGGCGTCGACGAGCTCGCGTGCGACCCGCTCGGCTTCGCGCGCCCCCGGCTCGCTGCCCGTGTAGAGGAAGACGCGAGAGCCGTCGCGCGTGACGATCGCCCTCCCGCCGAGTCGCTCGCGTGCTTCGTCGTCGAGATCGTGCGAGCGGAAGCGCTCCCCGAGCCCGTAGCCGTGCTCCTCGTCGTCGAGCTCGATCTCGACGCGCCACTCGTCCGCGTACACGGGGCGGATGATATGAAGTCCGAGCGGTCGGCTGGCGGCGCAGACCGACGCGCGAGCGGAGCTCTCACGTCCTGAAGCGGCGCCGCAAGCGGCGCCTGGGGCGGGGATGATACGCACGGTGCGGCTCCGACTGACGCTCGAATACGACGGATCGAGGTTCCGCGGGTGGGCCGCCCAGCCGAATCTGCGGACGGTCGAAGCGGTGCTCCGCGAGGCGCTGAACTGGGTCTATGGCGGGCACGAAAACCTTGCAGTTGCAGGGAGAACCGATACAGGCGTTCACGCCCTCGGCCAGGTGGTGAGCGTCGACGTCGACGTCGGGCCTCCGCTGGAGCGAGCCGCCGAGGCCCTGAACACGGCGCTCCCCGACGACGTCTCGGTGATCCGAGCCGAGGAGGCGCCGCGGGACTTCCACGCGCGGCATTCCGCCCGCGGGCGCACGTACCGCTACCGCATCTGGCGCCGGAAGACGCCCTCCCCTTTCGAGCGCCGCCGGAGCTACTGGTATCCGAAGCAGCTCGACTACGACGCGCTGGCCGACTGCGCCGATCTGCTGATCGGAGAGCACGACTTCCGTGCCTTCACTCCGACCGAGACCACGCACGAGAACTTCACGCGGACGATCCGCGAGGCCGCCTGGTTCGAGCGCGGCGCCGCGCTCGAGCTCGAGATCGCCGCCAACAGCTTCCTCCGCCACATGGTGCGCGTGCTCGTGGGCACGATGCTCGAGCAGAGCCCGCAGGAACTGGCGCGCCTGCTGCAAGGCGCCCGGCGCGAGGAGGCGGGCTCGACGGCGCCGCCGTGGGGCCTCTACCTGGAGCGGGTCGAGTACTAACGAAGGGGCTTCCGGAAAATGATCGCCCGCCGCGTGTAGCCCATCCGCTGCTCCCAGAAGGGAACCGAGAGCGTGCTCTCGACATAGGTGTCGCAGACAGAGGCGACTGCGCCTCTCGAGCGGCCCCTCTCCTCGGCAGCCTCGACCAGCCTCGTCGCGACCCCCATCCGCTTGTGCGCATCGGCCGTGCCGACGTAGTTGATGAACAGACGGGTCTCGCCGAGATCGCGCTGGGACTGAAACCTGGCAGTTTCCAGCGGCTCTTGCAGGCTCGCTTCGAGGTATCCGGCCACTTGCCCGTCGACCTCGGCGACGAGTGAGAGGTTCTCTCGGATTCCCGCCAGTCCGAGTCGCTCTCGAGGAGCCTAGACGCAAACAGTTCTGGTGTTGACAAGATCGCCCAAGGTGTGGGGTACTAACGCATGCGGATGCTTAGATGTGTCACGAACTACGTCACTCCGGCCTTCGTCGCAGCCGCGCTCGTGGTTGGCTCGTTGTTCGCAAGCGGAGCCGCCCCGTCGAGGGCCTCCGCGGATCCCGATTGCTTCATTGGGGCAATCACGAACTACGGTCCCCCGAGTCTTTCCGGGCCGAGTCCTACCTATCCGACGCAGACGATCACCTCATCCGGCGGTAGTTGGAGCTCCTGCCAACTGCCGTTCACGGGCTTCTACAAGCAGTGGATACGAAACGGGGTAGTCATCGAGGAGACGTGGGTCGTTGGGTCAGTGAGCAGCTTCGCGTACACAGTTCCTACGTCGGACATCGGAGTCCAGCTCCGATCAGCTGTGAAGCCCTGCAACGCCGAAGGTTGTTATGACTCGTTCGTCGGCAGCTCCAACTCGATCACGCCTGCTGATACACCCCCTTCGGTTCCCGCAAATCTGTTGCCAGGTGACGGCTTAGACGCCGAGACGACGACGCCGACACTCTCAGCGACGTTTAGTGACCCTGACGGACACAGCGGCTGGGTAGCTTTCACCATTACTCGCGTCTCGGACGGCGTTGTTGTCGCTACCGGCAATGGAACGGCCGTTTCCTCTGGTGCTACGTCATCGTGGACAGTCCCAGACAACGTCCTTGATGCCGACACCGAGTATGACTGGTCCGCCGTTGGCATCGATGCGCTCGGCGTGTCCTCGACCTCGAGCGGAGCGTCGAGATATAGGCCGACGAGCGCGACGATCAGCTACTACGCCGACTCGACCGACATGAATTTCTGGCTGAACGCTGGGCGCGCGCTCGGAAACGATGTCTTCTTCAGGACGCTCAAGCTTCGAAGGCTGTTCGTCATCCTCGACTGGGGAGCGCAGACAAGGGCAACCGGTGTCTGGGGGACGCGAACGCCCGACGAATACGGATTGCCGACGAATGGAGACATTCGTCGAGCCGCGCAGCAATTCGGTCGAGGTTTCTTCGAGGGTACACATGGCGCGCATTGGTCGCATCTACGCGTCGTGATGACCACAAACAACGCGGGGTTGATCCAGGACTCTGGCTACGCCGGCGGCGTACAGTGGGGCCTAATGGTGAATCAGATGAACACCTGGTTCGAGAACAATGGACCCGAGCACTGGCCATTTTCGCAGCAGGTCATAGCGCAAGGAGCCGACGACATCGAGTCCGGAGTCGAGTTCTGCGACCCAGCAGGGAAGGCATGGCGAACCTGCCCGGAGACAGCCCGCGCATGGGCCGAGGGCTACTCCGACACAGCGCACCAGCCGTTCTTCAACATCGGTGATTGCGCAGGGTGCCCGGACAACAGTCTCCCCCAACCCGGTGACCGGATCGGTCCATACCCGCCTGGGTATCCGGTGGATGCGGGCTGGAAGGTATCCGACGTCTGGTACGTCAGTTGGGGCGTGGCGGCCGCATGGCCAGCGCCTCAGATCTATCGGACAGATGCCCAGCAGGCTGCGCAGTGGGAGCGCATGGCTGAGTACTCACACGGAAGGGCGTGGGGCGACATGCGCTTCACTGCGGTGTTGTCGCAGCATGGATCTTGTCTAGAAGGCAGGTGCCAGGTCGGGGGGTCAATTGACAACCTGGCGCGTGCGGCGTACGGACAGCTCTGGCGTGCGTTAAATGTCCGGGACGATCTGCACGGCTGGATGCCGCCGAGCTACGTGCGTCAAACGACACGTCCAAAGTTCTCCACCGATATCAGGCATAACTACCCGTGAGGTGAGGTGGCAATGACCCGTAAGCCGCGCGCAGCATCGATAGTTGCTCTGGTCGCACTCATCGCGGTCGCGGCTCTCGTAACCGCGTCGACTGGCCGCGGCACGGATCCACCACCTGAGGGCTGGACGGCCGCCGAGTGGAATTCGCTCGACCCTGCAAAGCAGCAGCTCGAGCTGAAGGCATATCCCTCGTTGGTCGGCATGGATCCTCAAGTCAAAGCCGGCTGGGTCGCACAACATGAAACAGAGGGCCCCGATGCTGAGTCGCTTGCTGAGGCTGCGGCGGATACAGCAGGCCGCGCCTACAGCACGGGCGTCATTGAATCAGGACAGTCGCCCCTCGACCGCAGCATTTACCGCGTGACCAACTCGTGGAGCGACCTCGATCCAACTCCCTCTCTTCAGAAGAAGCTCCTCATCGTCCACGCCGGCATGAGACTTGATCAGAACAACTCCTCGGGTCAGCCGATGGCCTTCTTGATCGTGACGGAAGTTCCGTGGCCGCGGCCAAGTCCCGAGACGGATGCCGGAGTCACGAGCGCGGAATACCGCTATACGTGCCGCCCCGGACCCCTGAAGATCACAAACGGTACATTGAATGAGATCCAGTTTGTCGACGCTGCGGGTGCCTCGGCCTCGTTCAGTCTCGCTTCCCGGACGTTCAGCCCCAGCTGCCCCCCTGCAGGCTAGAGGGCCCGTTTCGGGCACGGGGAATCGCTTCGCCGTCCCGGCGGCTTGTCTCGCTCTGATTACACTGATTAGCATCCCGGGGTGCCGAGACTCGAAGAGTCCTGCCACCGAGCCAGGTCAGAACTCACAGCTCCGCGTCGTAACCCAGCATGTGATTCGCGGAATTGTGGCGGAAGGAGCTGCTGCGGATCGACTTTGGCTCATACGGAGTCGTGACACTCAGCGCCCGAAATTGGGTTTTCTCACGTCGAGCGGCGAGTTCCGCGCCATGACGAGCAAGGGAGTCGGCCAGGCGCCGCAGGGACTCGCATACGGGTTCTCGTCTGTGTGGGTAGCAAACGGCTTCGGTGATGACCGGGCGCATCCCGCTCGATTCGCCGATAGCGTTACGCGCATTCGACCTACCGACGGGTCACGCGCCCTTCTGATTCCCGTCACTGATCCTTCGGCGATCACTGCGACGCGCTTGGGTGTGTGGGTCGCAGCCGGTGATGCCCTGAAGCGGCTCGATCCGGCGGGTCGCACGACGGCGACCGTGCGTCTCCCATCTCGCGTGATCGTGCGTCTGGCGCGGACGCCGAACGGCCTTGCCGCAGCGGTAACTCCGCCTAGTGGCGTCTCCCAGATATGGGTCGTCGACGACGCATCGCTACGCATTGGGCGCGCGAGGATTCCAGATCGGGCCTACGCGATAGGGTACGGGGGCGGTCGACTGTGGATTTCGTTGTCTGACCGCGTAATCCAACTGCGAGTAGATGACCTTGGCATGGTTGGCCGTTCGCGAACCATGGGTGCACCTGGAATGATTGTTCCCGTATCAAGAGCGGCAGCATATGTCGCGGCCGGAGCGAAGGGGCTAACGCTCCTTGAGGCCAGAGGGGCGAGGCTGACGGCGCGCGACGTGTGGACCGGGGGCCGCGCCGACGCGGTCTTCCGCGTCGGCGACGTGCTCTATGTCTATGACAACGGCGCGGCCAGGATGACTCTCCTTCGACTCCCTCCTGCCGCGTGACGCCTGCGGCCTATGGCCTGCCTCCCTCACTCACAACATCCAGCTCCGCCACCGCCAAGCTGCCGCGGCGAGCGCAGGAGTACGAAATCATCGCCAAGTGGGAGTCAGCGCCGACTATGACGTGGCACGACTGGTGGGAAGGGGAGACCTTCCGAGCACCGCCAAAGCAGGACAGCCGAAATTTGTGCCCGTAGCTCTGATGAAGGCCGCGAGACCGTCGTCCGTTTGCTTGAAGTGCTCCAGGGCACTCGGGCGTAGTAGAGGCGTTGTCGGTCCTGCCGGGAGATCCTCACGCCGTTGCCCGGCCTGAACCCGCGAACCGTGATCTAGGCCATCTGAGCTGCCGGCCTGCTAGAAGCGATAGGAGTGCTGGCGGCTGAGGAAGAAGCCGTGCCCGCGGAGGTTGCGGCAGCGCAGCCCCGACGTCTTCGACCTGCACGTGAAGGCGCCGCGGCGCCACGTAGAGCCGTAGCGCAGTACGCGTGCCCGCGGGTCGATCGCGGTGTCGCCGTGGCAGGTGACGCCGGCCCGTCCGGTCGCACCGAGCTCGTAGCTGTCGCCCCAGTCGAGGTCGCAGCCGCGCGGCCGAGAGGGACGCGGACGGAGGCCGCTCCGGATGTCGCAGCGCAGGTTAGGCCCCGGCGCGAGCCCGCTCGTGTAGACGCAGCCGATGTTGCCCGTGGGCGTGCGGAACGAGATGACGACGCTGCTGGCGGAGGCCGGCGCCGCAGCGAGGGCGGAGAGGACGAGAATCCCGAGCGCGACGCGTCTCACAGCCCGATCGTACGCCCTCGCTAGCATCACCACAATGGCGACGAAGCAGGTCGAAACGCGGGTGGAGAAGCTCCGCAAGCAGCTCGAGTACCACCTCTTCCGCTACCACGTCCTCGACGAGCCGGAGATCTCGGACGCCGAGTACGACCGGCTCTACGACGAGCTGCGCGCCCTCGAGGACGAGCATCCCGAGCTCGCCACCGACGACTCGCCCACCCGAAGGGTCGGCGCCGAGCCGGCGAAGGGGTTCACCAAGGTCGAGCACCTGTCCCCGATGGGCTCGCTCGAGAAGGCCACCACCGACGAGGGGCTCGAGAAATGGGCAGCGGACGTCCGCAAGCGGCTCGGCACCGACGAGCCGGTTGCGTACGTGACCGAGCCGAAGATCGACGGCTCGGCGGTCTCGCTCGTCTACGAGAGCGGCGTCTTCGTCCGGGGCGCGACCCGCGGCGACGGCCTGCGCGGCGAGGACGTGACCCGGAACCTGCGCACGATCCCGGCGATCCTCGCGCGCATGCAGCTTCCTGACGGCGAGGCGCCTCCCGCGGTGCTCGAGGTGCGTGGGGAGATCTACATGCCTCTCTCCGGCTTCCTGAAGTTCACCGAGCAGCAGGCCGCGGAAGGCAAGCGGGCGGCGCCGAACCCGCGCAACGCGGCAGCCGGATCCCTGCGGCAGCTCAACTCCGCGATCACCGCCGCGCGCCCGCTCTCGATCTGGGTGCACGGCATGGGCCACCACGAGGGCCTCCCTGCGGAAGGACACTGGGAGGCGCTGCAGTGGCTCCGCGAGCGCGGCTTCCGGACGAGCCCGCTCGCCGAGCGGCACGAGTCGATCGAGTCGGTCGCCGAGGTCTGCCGCGTGTGGGAGACGAAGCGGCTCGAGCTCGACTACGAGATCGACGGGATCGTGGTCAAGGTCGACTCCTTCGACCAGCAGCGGCGACTGAGCGACCTCCACGGCCGCCCTCGCTGGGCGCGGGCCTACAAGTGGGCGCCGATGACGGCGCAGACGCGGCTGCACAAGATCCACATCCGAGTCGGCCGCACCGGCGCGCTCAATCCGTGGGCGGCGCTCGAGCCGGTCGAGGTCGGCGGCGTGACCGTCTCGACGGCGACGCTCCACAACGAGGAGGACATCAACCGCAAGGACATCCGCGAAGGTGACAACGTGATCGTCCAGCGCGCGGGCGACGTGATCCCGCAGGTCGTCGGCCCGGTGCTCCCTCACCGGCGGGGGACGAAGCCCTTCCGGATGCCCGAGAAGTGCCCGCTTTGCGGGGCAAAGATAGTCAAGCCCGAAGGCGAGGCGATGCATCGCTGCCCGAATCCGAAGTGCGAGTCGCGCGGGCTAGAGACGCTCATCAACTGGGTCTGGGACATCGACGGCGTCGGCGAGCAAGCCATCCGGAGGCTGTGGCGCGAGGGGATCGTCACCTCGATGCCTGACCTCTACCGCCTCACGAAGGAGCGGCTGATGGAGCTCGACGGCTACGGGGAGATCTCTGCCGGCAACGCTGTCGCCGCGATCGAACAGTCGAAGAAGGATTTCACGTTCCATCAAATCCTGGCGGGGCTGAACATCCCGCAGACCGGCTGGGTCACCGCGCGCAACCTCGCGGCGCACTTCGGCTCTATCGACAAGCTCGCCGAGGCGACCCAGGAGGAGATCCAGGAGGTCGAGGGCCTCGGGCCCGACCGCGCCGAGGCGATCGCCGAGTGGTTCTCGGATGAGGAGAACCTGAAGCTCGTCCTGGAGTTGCGAGACCTCGGCCTTCGCTTTGAGACCGGCGACGAGCTGAAGCCCGTCGAGGGCCCGCTCTCCGGCCAGACCTACGTCATCACCGGCACGCTCGAGTCGTTCACCCGTGAGGAAGCGGCGAAGGCGCTCGAGGCCAAGGGCGCGAAGGTCTCGAACTCCGTCTCGAAGAAGACCGCGGGCCTCGTCGTCGGCGAGGAGCCCGGCTCCAAGCTCCAGAAGGCACAGCGCGCCGGCGTCCCGATCCTCGACGAGGCGGCGCTGAAGGCTCTACTGCGAGGCTAGGACGGCCGCGAAGCGGTCCTGAGCCAGGCGCGCCCAGTAGAGCGAGACCGGCGAGCCGTTCTGGATGACCGAGAACGCGTAGCGGCGCCTGACGTAGCCCGAGAGCGCCGAGGCCTCGTTCAGCGTGCCGGTCTTCGCGCGGACGCGACCGGCCGCCGCGGAGCCTCGCATGCGGCGCTGGAGCGTACCGCTGCGGCCCGCGACGGGCAGTGCGGCGATCAGGATCTCGCGCAGATCCTCGTCCAGCCAGCTCGACCGGAGCATCTCGACGAGCGCGGAGGTCGTCAGGCGATCGAGGCGTGAGAGGCCGGAGCCGTCGACGATGCGCACTCCCGAGAGCGGAATGTGCTGCTCCTGGAGGAGCTGCCGGATGACTGCTGCACCGCTCGCAGTCGTCCCCTGACCGGAGAGAGCGGCTCCGAGCTGCTTGAGCAGGATCTCGGCGGTGAAGTTGTCGCTCTCGTGGTCCATGAAGCGCAGGATCGCCTCGAGGGGGACAGACTCGATCGAGGCCAGGGCGAGCGCCTCGTCGTCCGCCTGCCCGGTCAGGGGCCTGCCGGCGACCGAGATCCCCGTTCGCAGGAGCGCCGCTCGAAAGCTCATCGCCGCGGCGCGCGCCGGATAGCGGGTCGTCCGGCCCTGGTAGCGGGCGCGGTCGACCGTCAGCGCCGAGAGCGGCGGCGACTCGTTGATGAAGAAGTACGGCCTCCAGCCGGGAGCCATCCGCCGCTGGTCGAAGAAGGACTCGTCTCCGACGATGTTCCCGGACACGCGCCGGATCCCCTGCGCGTAAAGCTGCGAGGAGAGCTGGAGCAGGCCGAGCGTGGAGAGCGTGGGGTCGCCGTACCCTTTGAGGAAGATGTCGCCCCGCCAGACCGTTCCGTCGAGCTCGCCCTCGCCCAGGACGTCCGTCGAGAAGCGGTAGCTCGACCCGAGCGCGAGCAGGCACGCGTACGTCACGGCGAGCTTCTCGTTCGAGGCGGGGATCAAGGGGAGGCTGAGGTTGTGGGAGTAGAGCCTGCGGCCGGACGTCAGGTCGACGGCGAACGCCGCCGAGCGCGAGGAGGCGACGTGCGGGACGGCCAGCGCGCGGTCGAGCCGTCGCTCGAGCGGCGTGCGGGCCCGGGCGCCGGCCGAGGCGGCCTGCGGGGCGAGGAATGCAAGACAGACGAGGAGGGCGGCCAGGCGGCGCAACCTGGCCATTTTCGAGGGCCGGGCAGGACAACGCAAGAGAGATAGGTCCCCTGGTCGCAAAGATGGGCCGAGCGACCCATGGCTTTCCGTCTGATGGGCTGCCAATAATCGGCTCAGCATGGCGGACGACCTCAGCCTCCTGCACGAGCGCATTCGCGCTCTGCTCGCTTCCGATGCCGACGGCATGGGGCTCCCGCGTGCCGAGATCGAGCCGACGCTGACCGAAGGCTACGCCCGTGCGCTCGAGCTCGACGCGGAGTCGTTGCGGCTCGAGCAGCGCATCGAGCGCCTGACGCGTGAGGTCGCCGGCGGGCAGGAGGTGCGTTCCGGGCAGTTCTCAGCCCTGCTTCGGGCCATGCACGAGGCGGAGGCGCGGAGCGCCGAGCTTCGAGCGGTCCTCGAGAGCCTTCGCCGGCTCGCCGCCAAGGCCGCCTGAGCCTCAGACGATTCCGCTGCGCACCGCGTATACCGCGGCCTGGATCCTGTTCTCGATCTGCAGCTTCATGAGGATGTTCGAGATGTGGTTCTTGACCGTCTTCGGGCTGATGTGGAGCGCCTCCGCGATCTGCGAGTTGTCCTTGCCGTTCGCGATCAGGCGCAAGACCTCCAGCTCGCGCTCCGAGAGCTCGGCGCGGATCGTCTGTGCTGCGCGGCCCAGTGTGACCGCTCGCATCCGCTGGAGCACCTTCGCCGCGATCGACGGTGAGATCAGCGACTCTCCGACGGCGGCCGCCTGGATGCCGCGCACCAGCTCCTGGATGGACGAGTCCTTGACGAGATACCCGCACGCGCCGGCGACGATCGCGTCCATGACGTCGTCGTCCAGATCGGAGATCGTCAGGACGAGGACGCGCGTCAGGGGCGCGAGAGACGTGATCTCGCGCGTTGCTTCCACGCCGGACATCCCGGGCATGTTCAGATCCATGATCACGACGTCGGGCGCAAGCTCGCGCACATGACGGATCGCGTCGAGACCGTTTGTCGCCTCGCCCACGACCTGGAGCCCCTGCTCCTCCAGCAGGTTGTGGAGCCCGGTTCGGAAGAGGTCGTGATCGTCGACGAGCAGGACGCGGAGCCCGCCCCCGTCAGCCTTCGCCTTCTTTGCCATTGCCATTCCCCCGCCCCGCGAACCGTCAGTGCAGCGTAATTGTGACGGTTCGCGTCCCCCAGCCGAGCGCTTCCGCATGCGTGGGGAACCAGAGATCGATCCTCGTGCCCACGATCGAACCGCCGGTGTCGGCAGCGACTCCTTCTCCGTACCCGGGAATCGTCAGGTGGGTGCCGAGTGGAATCACGCCGGGATCGACCGCGACGATTCCGTAGCCGACGGCGACGCCGGAGGCGGTCCGCCCCTGGAGCGAGTAGCCGGTCGCGGTCACCGTCAGTGCCTGCCCGGGGCCGGCCGCCATGGGACGCCGCTCGCTGAGCGAGGCGGCCCGGGACTCGAGCGTGGTGATCGTGGCCGAGTTCGAGCCTCGACGGGCCTCGAGCGCCGCGGCCAGCGCAGCCCGTTCGCGCTGCGCCGCCTCGAGAGCAGCGACGCTGGCAGCGGTTGCATCCTCGGCCTCGCGCGCCGCCGCCTCGCTGGCCGCGAGCGTCTCCGTCGCGTGGACGAGCCTCCTTCGCGCCGAGCTCGCCTCGTCGATGACGCGCTGATCCTGGCCCGCGCTCCGGTGGAGGCTCTCGAGATTCCTGATCGCCTCGTCGATCGAGTGCGCCCCGACGAGAACGTCCATCGTGTCCGCGTTTCCCTCTTCGTAGAGGAGCCGGAGGCGATCAGCCAGCCGCTCTTGCGAGGCGGCGAGCGTCCGGCGCGCAACTCTCAGGCTCTGTTCTGCTCGGGCACGGCGCGCCGAGATCGCCTGCGTCCGCGCCCGGAGCCGGACGAGGGCGGCCTGCGTCTGTTCGAGCCTCGTGCCCAGCGAGACCGAGCTCAGCCACGCAGCCCGTTCCCGGGCGCTCAGAGAGCTGTTCTGCGCGCGCAGTGCCTGCGCGTGCTCGCGCAATCTCGACGGTGAGTCCGCGCCGCTCGCAGCCGGAAGCTCGAGGATGGCGAGAAGCACAACGCAGACAGCGGCGAGCCCAGCCCGAAGGGCGGTACCTGGCGCTCCCACGGCGCGAAACCGTACCACAGTCGCCGATTCGGTCCCCCACCCCTCCAGTCGATGCTCCTCGGGCTCGAGTGGCTGCCACATCGACGTTTGCGGTCGTCCGCCGGGGTTGTTAGGGTCCCGTGCTCGTGACGTGCCGGCCCCCCTCCGGTGCGCCTGTGGTGGCCGGGAACAACGTTTTCAGCGTGGTCAAGCGACAGGCGTGGACCCTAGCCCTTTCCATCGCGGTGGCTCTCGTAGCCGCCCCTTCGGTCCTTGCTGCGCCCGGTTCCGTCGGGTTCAAGCAAGCGCAGGCCCGGGCTGTGCTGGGGCAGATCCAGGGACTCGACGCAAGTCTCGAGCGGGCCGTCGACGCCTACAACCTGGCCAACGTCAAGCTTGACCGCATCGAGCAGGAGCAGCGCCAGAACAAGCTCGAGCTGAGACTCGCGCGGACGAATCTTCGAGAAGCGCGGGCCACGCTCTCCTCGCGGCTCGTCGCGCTCTACACCTCGAGCGGCCGGGACAGCGGCCTCGAGGTCCTCCTCGGCGCAAGGTCGGTCGACGATCTGATCGCGCGCATGGACACCGTCGATCGTGTCTCCGACCAGAGCGCAGAGGTGGTGAAGGAGGTGCGGGTCTACCAGAACGTCGTCCGGACCCGGAAGGCGCGCCTCCAGAACGCCCACGTCCAGCAGGCGAAGCTCGTCGCCGAGCGTACCGCCGAGAAGGCGTCGATCGAAGGCCAGCTCGCTCAGCGGCAGCAGCTTCTCTCCTCGATCAAGAGCGAGATCACCCAGATCCAGGCCGCCGAGCAGCGGCGCCAGGCACAGCTTGCCGCCGAAGCTCGCGCGCGGCTCGCCCAGAACGGCGCCACGGTCCTGAGCGCCGGCGCAGGCGTGATCTCGACGCCCTCCGAGCCGACCTACGCGCCTCCGCCGGGACGGTACGGGGGCGTCGTCGGCATCGCCATGCAGTACCTCGGAACGCCGTACGTGTGGGGCGGCTCGACCCCCGCCGGCTTCGACTGCTCCGGGTTCGTGATGTACGTCTTCGCCCAGGTCGGGGTCTCGCTTCCGCACAACGCGGCGGCCCAGTACGGCTACGGCATGCCCGTCTCGCGCAGCCAGCTCCAGCCGGGCGATCTCGTCTTCTTCAACGGCCTCGGGCACAACGGGATCTACATCGGCGGCAACTCGTTCATCCACTCGCCGCACACCGGCGACGTCGTCAAGATCTCGAGTATGACCGGCTGGTATGACTCGACGTATGTCGGCGCCCGCCGCCTCTAACGTCTCGCTTCCCTGACCGGCGTCGGGCTCCCGCCGGGCGAAGCCCGGCTCCACCCGCCGCCTCGCGCCGCTGCGCACCCTCCAGCCGGCGGGCCGTGCGGCCTAGCACTGTCCCACCGGCATACGGGCACGCAGCGACGCGTCAGGAAACCGAGAGAGGGAGATTGCCTGCTGTCCCAGGCCGCCTTTGATCAGCTCGCGTACAGAGCCTCGATCTCGGTCGCGAAATGCTCTTCGCAGAGCCGGCGCTTCAGCTTCAGCGTGGGCGTGATCTCGTTCTCGTCCGCGGAGAAGTCGCGCGGCAGGATCGCGAAAGCGCGCACCTGCTCATGGTGGGCCAGGTCGGCATTGATTCCCTCGACGGCCTCGTCGATCAGCGCGCGCACCTCGCTGCGCTGGCTGAGCTCCGCGAGCGAGCCGTTCAGGGAACGCTCCTTCGCCCACTTCCGCAACTCGTCCTCGTCGAGCGTGATCAGGGCCGTCAGATGCGGCCTCCGGTCGCCGACGATCAGCGCCTGCGAGATCCAGCGGGCGTTCTTGAGGCTGTTCTCGATGTTCTGCGGCGCAACGTTCTTGCCACCCGCGGTGACGATGATGTCCTTCATGCGGTCGGTCACGGTGAGAAAGCCCTCGGCATCGATCTTGCCGACGTCGCCCGAGTGCAACCAACCGTCTCCCGGCAGCGCGACGCGCGTGGCCTCCTCGTCGTTGTAGTAGCCGGCGAAGACGGTCTCGCTGCGGATGAGGATCTCGCCGTCCCTGCCGATCGTGACCTCGACTCCCGGCAGCGCAGGCCCGACGGTGCCGAACTTGAAGCGGGCCGGCAGGTTGACGTTCGACGCTGTCGTGCATTCGGTCATTCCGTAGCCCTCGAGGATGAGCACGTCGAGGGCGTGGAAGTACTCCGCGATCTCCTTCGCAAGGGGCGCCCCGCCGGAGATCGCGGCCCGTAGGCGCCCGCCGAGCCGTTCCTTGACCTTGGAGTAGACAAGCCGGTCGGCGAGCTTGTGTTGCGCCGCCAGGCCGGCCGGAAGCGGTCGTCCCTCTTGCCGGAGCGCGCTCGCTCGGCGCCCGACGCGCAGCGCCCAGTCGATCAGGCGCCTCCTCGCACCGGTCGCCTCGGCGAATTTCGCGGTCACCCCGGTGTGGACCTTCTCCAGCACCCGAGGGACGGTCGGCAGCACGGTCGGGCGCACCTTCGGCATGACCTCGCCGATCCGGCGGGGGTCGGGGCAGAAGGCGATCGTGAAGCCCATGTGGGCACCGAGCAGGTGCATCAGGCGGCCGAAGTTGTGGGCCAGCGGGAGGTAGAGCAACATGATGTCGGTCGGGAGGAAGAAGTCATCGACCTGGTCGACCGCGTGCACCATCTCCCAGTAGTTGCGGTTCAGGATCATGCACGCCTTCGGCGGGCCCGTCGTCCCCGACGTGTAGATGAACGTGAAGAGATCCTCGTCGCCGATCTGCGACCGGGCCTGCTCGAGCGCCTGCGGCTCGCGCGCCGCGTGCTCCCGGCCGAGAGCGCGGAGCTCGGCGAGCGTCTCAGGCGTGTAGACGTGCTGGAGTCGCGCGCGGTCGATCCGGGCGAAGTCTTCCTCGTTCTCCAGGAGGCAGCCGACGGCGCCCGAGTGCTCCAGGATGTAGGTCACCTCCGCCGCAGTGTTCGAGGGATAGATCGGAGCGGCGACCGCGCCGATCTGCGCCAGCGCGAAGTCGAGCTGCACCCACTCCGGACGCGTCCGGGCGAGGAAGCCGAAGGCGTCGCCCTTGCCGATGCCGAGCGCGAGGAGGCCGTGCGCCAGCTCGTCGACCGCCTCCGCTGTCTCGGCCCACGAGATTTCCCGCCAGGCGCCGTCCTCCTCGACGAGGTAGGCGGGACTCGTGCGCTCCTGGGCGAGCGCCTCCTGCCAGAGCGACCAGATCGTGCGCATGGGGTGATTATGGAAGGAAGAGGGGTCCAAGTACAATTGGCGAAGTACGGTCTCCTCATGCGGACGATCTGGAACGGCTCAATCAGCTTCGGCTTGGTCAACATTCCGGTCGGGTTAGCCCTGGCCACGAAGCCCGCGGCCCGGCAGTCGGATGTCTCGTTCCGCACCCTGCACCGCGAGTGCATGACGCCGATCAAGCAGAAGCGGTGGTGCCCGACGCACGAGCGCGAGGTCGAGCGGGACGAGCTCGTCAAGGGCTGGGAGGTCGCGAAGGGCGAGTTCGTCGTCGTCGAGGAGGCCGACCTCGAGGCGATCATGCAGCTCGACGACTCGAAGGCGATCCAGATCACGCGCTTCGTCGACGCGGCTGAGGTCGATCCCGTCTACTTCGACCGCACGTACTACCTCGCGCCTGCCCGCGAGCCCGCCGCGCAGCGGCCGTACGTGCTCCTCCTGCGCGCGATGCAGGAGACTGGGAAGGCTGCGATCGGCCGCTTCGTGCGCCAGGGCGCCGAGCATCTGTGCCTGATCCGCCCGAAGGGCGATTCGCTCGCGCTGGAGACGATGTTCCTCGCCGAGGACGTGAACTCGCAGGCCGAGATCGAGGAAGCCGTCGGCGAGAGCGAGGTGAAGGCGCCGGAGCTCGACCTCGCGCGCCAGGTGATCGACAGCCTCGTCGGCGAGTTCGATCCCACGGAGCTGACGAGCGAGTACCGGCAGAACCTGCGCGCGATGCTCGAGGCGAAGCTCGCCGGCCAGGAGGTCGCGCGGCCGGAGCCGGTGCCCGAGACCCCCGTCGTCGACCTCATGGAGGCGCTCAAGCGGAGCGTCGAGGAGGTCAAGGAGAAGCCGGCCCGGAAGTCGAGAGCCGCCTCGAAGGACGGCTCTCGGAAACGCGTAGCGGCTCGAAAAAGCGCCTAGCTCAGGAGGCGAGTGCCTCCGGCGGGCGGCTGCCCAGGGCCTGAAGCTGCGCCTGGAAGAGGGTCTTGTCGATCTTGCCCTGGTAGATCGGCACGCCTTCCTGCATACAGAGGCGGATCACGTCCTGCCGATCGATCTTGAGCTCCTTCGACAGCTCTTCAGGCGTCAGGTGGTTCGGCATGCCGCTTCCTCCTTGGTTTCGGGCACGAAAAAGCCCGGCGGCGCGGCGGCGCGGTCGGGCTC
>WNGB01002521.1_pt1 | contig 36770 bp, 38 predicted proteins | sample 5400681 | NCBI WGS metagenome assembly WNGB01 (sample SAMN13153367, study PRJNA577476) | soil metagenome | isolation source: 115 cm soil or saprolite under grassland replicate 2 | place: USA:California | collected 2016-06-15 | reverse complement strand
AAATGGTGCCGGCCGAAGCCGCGGGCGTGATGATGACCATCGACCCGGTCCTGGGTGACCGTTCGACCATAGTCATCGAGGCCGCCTATGGCCTGGGCGCTGTCGTCGTCAACGGCGAGGTCATGCCCGACCGCTTCTGCATCGACAAGGACAGCCTGACACTGCGCTCGCGGACGCTGGGCAGCAAGGATGTGGCCTACCGCTTCGATGCGTCGGTGGCCGGCTGTCGGCTGGTACCCGTTCCGCCCACGCAACAGCGCGCCTACTGCGTCAGCGACCAGGAGGTGCTGGAGCTGACCCGGCTTGGCAAACGCATGGAAGAAGTTCTGGGCGGCCCCCAAGACCTGGAATGGGCCATTGGCCCGAACCGCGACATCTTCCTGCTGCAAGTCCGGCCCGAAACTGTCTGGAGCTCGGTCTAGGCCGTCCGAGGCCCGTCGCGATGGATAGCCACGCCGACCACGATCAGGGCGACGCCCGACCACTCGGAGGGCGTGGGCACCTGGCCGAGCACCAGCAGGCCGATGCCGGCGGCCGTCGCGGGCAGCAGCGCCAGGAGCAGCGCGAATGTCGCGCGCGACAAGCGGGCCATCGCGAGCTGGTCGCATACGTACGGAATCACCGACGAGCACACGCCGACGCCGATGCCGGCACCGACCAGGAGCGGCTCTCCAATCGCGGGCAGCGCACCGGTTAGACCGAACGGAGTGATGGCGACGAGTGCGATGAGCATCGCCGCGCCCAGTCGCTCGATGCCTTCGGCGCCGCCGTCGCGGGCGATGCGATGCCCAAGCACCACGTACAGCACGAACAGCACGCAGTTGAAGAAAGCGAAGGCGAAGCCGAGCGGCTCGCCGCCCAGCCGTACGTCGGCCAACTGATAAACGCCCGCGGTCGCGAGCGCCAGCGCAACGATGTTGCGTCGACTACGCGCGCCGAACGCCGCCAGTGCGATCGGGCCAAGGAACTCGATGGCGCCGACGGTGCTCAGCGGCAGACGGGCAATGGCCAGGTAGAACGTCGCGTTCATTGCCGCGAGCACGACGCCCAGGGCGACGAGCGTCGTTGCTTGATCCGGGCTCCCGCTGCGCAAGAGTGCGAATGGTCGACGCCAGGCAGCGAAGACCACGGCGGCGCTGGCGATGCGCAGCCAGGCCACACCGAGTACATCGACCTGGCCGAACAGCAGCACGGCGAACGCTGGGCCGAGATAGTGGAAAACGGCGCTCACCAGGAAATACACATGGGGCGGCAACATCTGACATCAACACTAGAAGGCGCTATCGCTCCGCGGCCATGGCTCATCGCTGGTAGACTGCTCGAAATGCCTGTGAAACACAGCCCGATCGAGTTGAATGGTTTTGAACCGACGCCGCTCGATAGCATCAATCTGCAGATCATCCAGGCACTGCTCGACCAGCCGCGCTCGAGCACCGCCGAGCTCGCCCGCAAAATCGGCATGTCGGCGCCCGCCGTCGCCGAGCGCATCCAACGCCTGCATGAGGTGGGCGTGATTGCCGGCTATCGCCTCGAGATCAACCCGCGCGCGGTTGGACTGCCGCTGGCGGCCTACGTGCGGGTCCGGCCGGGCGCAGGCATGCATGCGCGCGTGGCGGACCTGGCGCGGCGCAACCGGCACGTCGTCGAGTGCCACCGCATCACGGGCGAGGATTGCTTCCTGATGAAGGTCCACGTCGCGGACGTGGCGCACCTCGAGACGGTGCTCGACGAGTTCCTGACCTGCAGCCAGACCACGACGTCGATCGTTCAGTCCTCCCCCGTCACGCTGCGCTCAGTCCCGCTGGCCACAATAGGTCCCTGACCCTGACGCGACCAGTCATTGCGCCGCGCCAGCGCGCTTCAGTAGCGCCTCGCGAGCGCTCGCCAGCCCAAGGCGGGCGCCACGTCGCGCGCGATGCGCTCGAGGACGCGCAGGGTCTGCTGGTGGCTGAGCCGGCCCGGGTCGACTTGAACCAGCAGATCGCCAGCCTGGGCCACGACCTGGTCGCGACTGAGCTGCGCGGCGACCTCTTCGGGGTGGCCGAAGAACAGGTTCATGCGCGCGAACTGCTCGTCCTCGGCGAGTCCGCTCTGGAGTCGCCCTGTGCGCATCAGCGCTTGTGCCTGGCGCAGAACGCCCGCGCGCAGATGCTCGCGTGCCGTGGCGCGATCGTCGGCCGGGTAGACCGTTCTCGATACGCCGACCCGAGGCTCGGCGCCGCCCAGCGCGGACTGATAGGCCGTCAGCATCGGCAGCTGTGCCTGATCGGTTGGCTCGGTGGTGCCAAAGGCCAGCCGCGGAACTAGTAGGCCGAGACCATGCTCACCGGCGAAGCGGGCGCCCTCAACGCTCGATGCGCCGCGCCACAACCGGTCGACCAAGCCGCTGGCTGGCGGCTGAAGGATCGTGCCGCGATCTGACAGCTGCTCGCCAAGCAGGGCGCGTTGGATGAGCGCCATCTTGGCCGAGGCGTCACCGCGCGCACTCACCTGATCCATGCCGAATGCGACGAAGGCATCGGGCTCCGAGGCGCTGCCCAGGCCGAGCTCGAGTCGACCGCCGCTCAGGTGGTCGACGACCGCGGCGTCCTCGGCAACGCGCAGTGGATGCTCAAAGGACAGCGCGACGACCGCTGTGCCGAGGCGGATGCGGCGCGTCCGTTCAGCGGCCACCGCCAGGAACGGGAACGGCGACGGCAGCCGCCCCGTCTCCGGCACCAGGTGATGCTGAGCGACCCAGAACACGTCGTAGCCGAGCTCTTCGGCGGCCACGACCAGGTCGAGCGTGTCCTGATAGAGCTGACGCGGCTCGGCGCCGCCCGTCAAATGGCTCAGAAATCCCAGCCGCATAGCCTGTGGCAAGATCATGCCAGGAATGGCCCAGGCGGAGTCCGCGCGCACGGGGTAGTCGGTCCGTGCCGAGACCGGCATGCCTGGGTTGCTGGTGCCCTGCGATGATTGCGTCTGTGACCGATCCAACCACGACCTTCGACGTGATCTCTGACCTGGCGGATGTGCCGCCCAACTCGCCATTGGCTGACCTGCGCGCGCAGCGCCCCGAGGCAACGCAGCATGCGCAAGGCAGTTACGCCGCGCTGTTCGAGACACCGCAGCCGAGTGACCTCAGCGGCGCCGAGCGCCTGGCCGTGGCGGCACATGTCGCCGGGCTGCATCACGCGACCGCTGCCCAGCGCCACTATGCTGGGCGGCTCGGCCCGAGCAAGCCAACTGGCCCACGCTGGACAGCACTGCAGCGCCATGCCGACCTGCTGTCGCTACGGCCGGCTACGGCCACGCCTGACGATCTGCAGGCGCTGGCCGACGCCAGCTTGTCCACGACGGCGATGCTCACGTTGTCACAGGTGATCGCATTCGTCAGCTTCCAGGTGCGGGTGATCGAAGCGCTGCGGCTGCTGAGTGGTGGTGATGGTGATGGCACATCAGTGCCGAGCACGGCAGGTGTGCCCGAGGTGGCTGGCACAGATGAGCCGCCCGGCCGAGTGGTCCGGCCGCCGGCCGATCTGCGGCGACCGACGGCGTTCACCGTCGCCGAGCTGGCCTGGACGCCGTGGCTCGAGCCGATCGAGTTGGCCCATGCGACACCCGAGCAGGCCGCGGCGCTCGACGAGCGGCGCGCCAACTCACCGTATTTCCGTCTGCTGGCGCGCGACGCGCGGGTGCTGGTCGAGCGCACGGCGACCGATCTCGGCATCTTCTATACGCACGGCGGGGCACCGCGCGCGGAGCGCGAGCTGGCCGCGGCGGCGACCTCGCGCCTCAATGGCTGCATCTACTGCACCTCGGTCCATGCCCGCCTGGCAGCTCAGCTAAGCAAGCGCGACGCCGACATTGACCGCCTCCTGCGACTGGGCGTGACCCCGGGCACTGAGCTCGGTTTCGATGACCGTTGGCAGGCCGTCGTCGATCTGGCTGTTGCACTCGCACCGACCCCGCCCATGGCCACCCAGGCGCACGTGCAGCGGCTGCGCGACCTCGGCGCCAGCGAGCTGGAGATACTGGACGTGTTGCAGGCCGGGGCGTTTTTCGCCTGGGCGAATCGGTTGATGCTGACACTCGGCGAGCCATACGTGCCCCACTTGTCATCCTGAGCTTGCGAAGGATCCGCTTGCCGAGACGTTCGTGCTCGCGGATCCTTCGGCTGCGGCCTCAGGATGACAAATAGCAAGGCCGGCGCCTATAGTCGATAGTGGACTTAATCGATCGGGATTGTATACATGCGTCGCGGTATCGCCCTGCTGCTGGTGGCGTTCGTCGGCGGCTGCGCAGCCCCCGCCGACCCGAATCGCCCGCTCGGAGTAGGCGCAGCCTCTAGCCCGAGAGCTCGCGCTCGAGCGGCGTCCGAAAACGTGGTGTGATGCGGATTGGAGCGATCCACTCGCCCAGCTTGTGCGCGGCCGTGTCAACGGCCACTCTGGCTTCGGCGCCGACATCTTCGAGCAGACGCACGATGACCTCGCCCGACGGACGCTGCGACCAGCCGCCGACGATCTTGCCATCAAGCCAGATCGAGGGTCCGATGTTGCCGGAGCGATCGAAGATGCGCGGGCCATGCGCGCCCAAAAACCACGCGCGGTCCTTCCAGCCCATGGGCGTCGGGTCGAGGCCGGGCAGCAGCGCGACCCACGGCTGGCCGGCTCTGGGCGATGCCAGGTCATCAGGCAGCACCACACCCACACCTTCGTCGAGGTCAACCTCAACGGCTCCGATTGACTTCAGCGCCGCGTGGATCTCCCGTGCGGTGAGCCCGGTCCACCAGCGCAGGTCATTCACCGTCCCGGGTCCGAAACTGCCGAGCCAGCGCCGCACCAGCTCCGCCTGGGCGTCGGCGGTCGACCATGCGCGCACCTCGTGGTGCAGCCAGGTATCGATCGGCGCCCAGCGATGCTGACTGCTGATCCACGAGCCGCGCGGTCGCCCGCGCACCACACGGCCGTCAGCGGACATCAGGAACAGCACGCGTGTCGACATCCCGAGGTAGCCCGCGTAGTTCTTGCCCACCGCGAACCGGATGCGCTCGTCCAGCTTGGGTACGGCCTTGGTCAGCTCCGAGGCGAGCGCTTCGCCGCGCGCTTTCAGCTCGGCCAGCGTGTCGCGCTCGACCTCCTCGAGCCAGCGGGCACCGTCCAGCGTGATGCCGGCGCCTTCGAGCAGTTGGATCGTTCTCTTGCGTTCGACGGCGGCGATGGCGGTGGTGCACGCGGCGTGGACGACTGGCATCAGCTCGACGGGCACCACGAACATCGTGCGGCGCATGCCGAGCATGCGAATCAGCGAGCGGTCGTCGTACAGCGCCTGTTCGATCGCCGTGACCTCTGGTGTGCGCATGCGCGCCGCCGCCGACAGAAACACCGTAGCGGCATCGGTCGCATGCAACGCCACCAGATTTTCAGCCACCGCGCGCGGGTTGTCGGCGAGGCAGCCGCATGCCAGTCGCTGGCGCTGGCCGAGCCGGGCGCGTCGCTCCTCGGTCGTGATCTTCGGTCGCGCCGTCACGTCGGCCAGATTAACTGGCGACGGGGATGGGCGGGATGCGGAACAGCTCCACGAAGCGCTCGAAGTGCTGGACCTTGCCTTCGATGCGCACGCTGCCGCTTGCGAGCGCCTCGTCCGGGCTCATCTCGGCAGCGATCAGGCGCTTGAACAAGGGCCCGGCATGGATCACCAGGTCGGCACCCGCCAGTGGGCCAGGGCCGACGTCGAGGGCCCCGTTGGCAATGCGCGCGTGGATCGTCAGGGGGCCGACGTGCAGCTCATAGCTCACGTTCACCGAGTGCGCCGCGGCGGGCTCGAACGTGGCCATGAGCGCCAGGCGCAGCGAGTCGACGGTGAGCATGTCATCCGGCTGGGGATCGCCCAGCGACTTGGCGCCCCAGCGACCAAACAGCAGCACGACGTCTTCGAGCTCGGCGCCATAGGGGGTCAGCTCGTAAACCACACCGGTCGCCGGCCGCGGCAGCACGCGGCGGCGCACGACGCCAACCTGCTCGAGCTCCTTCAGCCGGGTGGCCAGAATATTGGACGGAATGCGTGGCAAACCCTGGCGCAACTCGGTGAAGCGCTTGGGCCCGAGGACCAGGTCGCGGACGACCAGCAGCGCCCAGCGCTCCCCGACGAGCTCGAGGGCGCGGGCGAAGCCGCAGAACTGGTGATAGCTCCGACCGGCCACGCTACCAATACTATTCCACGGTTGACTTCGCGAACCGAGCTTTTCTAAAACAACCGCCGTACTGTTGGCTGACCTTGGAGTACCGTTCCCAGCGTGAGCCGTGAACCGTTTGGTACCGCCCGCGGCCAGCCCGTCGAGCGCTTCTTGCTCGCTAACGAGCGCGGCCTGCGGGTCGCGATTCTCACCTACGGCGGCATCGTCCAGTCGCTCGAGGCGCCTGACCGCAACGGTACGCTGGTGAACATCGTCCTGGGCTTCAACAAGCTCGACGACTACGTCCAGCGCAGCCCGTACTTCGGCGCGCTGATCGGTCGCTTTGCCAACCGCATTGCCCACGCGCGATTCAGCCTCGACGGCAACGAGTACGAACTGCCAGCCAACCAAGGTCCGAACTCACTCCACGGTGGCACCGAAGGCTTCGACAAACGCGTGTGGCAGGTACGCCACGCCGATCATGACCGCTTGCACTTACAGCTCGAGAGCCAAGACGGCGACCAGGGCTACCCCGGCAATCTCGAGATCCAGGTCACCTACATCGTAAGCAAGGAAAATGCGCTCAGCATCGAGTACCGCGCCACCTCGGACCAGCCGACCGTCGTCAACCTGACCAACCACACCTACTTCAACCTGGCTGGCGAGGGCAGCGGCAGCATCGAGGACCACGTGCTGACCCTGCACGCCGAGCGCTTTACGCCCATCGACGCCAAGCTCATTCCAACGGGCGCCATCGAGCCGGTCGCCGGCACGGCGCTGGATTTCCGAATGCCCAAACGCATTGGCGAGCACCTGCGCGCCAGCCATGAGCAGATCGTGCTCGCCCAGGGCTTCGACCACAACTACATCGTCAACGGCAAGGAGGGCACGCTCAGACCGGCAGCGCGCGTCGAAGAGCCGTCGAGCGGGCGCGTCCTCGAGGTGCTGACAACCGAACCCGGCCTGCAGTTCTATAGCGGCAACTTCCTCGACGGAACGCTGGTCGGAACGGCCGGCGCCGCGTATCGCCAGGGCGACGGGTTCACGCTCGAGACGCAGCACTTCCCCGATTCGCCGAACAACCCAGCCTTTCCGTCAACGCTGCTCCGGCCAGGCCATGCGTTCGAGTCGACAACTGTGTTCCAATTCGGCGTGACAAGCCAATGACCCAGCGGTTCGTCTTCCTGCCGCCCCAGACCGAGACCACGCGCGCGTGGGCGGCGCAGCTTCGCGCGGCCCTGCCCGAGCTCGACGTGGTGCTGGCCGACGACATCAGTGCACTGTCCGACGCAGACGCGGCGTTCGGCACGATTCGCGAGCCGGATCTGCACCTGGCAGGTCGCCTGCGCTGGCTGCAGGCGCCGGCCATTGCGCCACCCGCGGGCTACTACTACCAGGCGCTGGTCGAGCACCCGGTGGTCGTGACCAACTTTCGAGGCATCTTCAACGAGCACATCGCGGCGCACATCATGGCCTACGTGCTGGCGTTCGCGCGCGGGTTCCTGCGTTACATTCCATTGCAGCAGCGCGCTGAATGGGCGCCGGCGGAGTTGGACGAAGGCGTGGTCCACCTGCCCGAGTCGACGGCCCTGATCGTCGGCGTCGGCGGTATCGGTGCGGAAACAGCACGGCTATGCGCGGCCTTCGGAATGACCGTGCTGGGCATCGACGCCCGGTTGCGCGAAGCACCGCCGCACGTCGCCGAGCTGCGCGGCCCCGAAGCGCTCGACGAACTGCTGCCACGCGCCGACTTCGTCATTCTGACCATCCCGCACACACCTGAGACCGAGGGCCTGATGAACGCCGCGCGCTTCGGCCGCATGCGCCGGTCGGCGTACTTCATCAACATCGGACGCGGTAAGACGACGCGGCTGGACGACCTGGTTCGGGCGCTGCATGACGGCACGATTGCCGGTGCCGGCCTGGACGTGTACGAGATCGAGCCATTGCCGCCCGAGCACCCGCTGTGGAAAGCGCCCAACGTGCTGCTCACGCCGCACACAGCTGGCTACGGCCCTTATCTCGACGACCGTCGCCTCGAGATCATCATCGACAACGCGCGCCGTTTCGTGGCTGGCCGGCCCTTGCGCAACGTCGTCGACAAGTCCAACTGGTACTGAGGTGCGGCGGCTGCTCGCCGAGCTGGCCGAATTCGGCCGCCAGAACGACGCGCGCGAAACCGAGCGCGACAAACGCATGCTCAACATCACGCCCGAGACCGGCCAGCTCCTGGCAATCCTGGTTCAGGCGATCGGCGCGCGACGTGTGCTCGAGATCGGCACGTCCAATGGCTATTCCACACTGTGGCTGGCGTCAGCGGTAAACGGCCAGATCGACACCATCGATCAGGCTGCTGACAAGTTGGACATGGCGCGCATCAACTTGGAGCGCGCCGAGCTGGTCGATCGGGTGACCTTGCATCATGGCCTAGCGCTGGACGTCCTGCGCCGCCTCGAGCCTGGGTATGACCTGGTCTTTCTGGACGCGGACCGTCCGTCCTACCAGGACTACTTCGAGCCGATCGTAAGTTTGCTGCGCCCAGGCGGCCTGCTGGTGACTGACAACGTGGTGTCGCATGCGCACGAGCTGACCGAGTTTGTGGCGCGGCTGAAGGCCGATGCGCGGCTGGACAGCGTGACGGTGCCGATCGGCAACGGTGAAGAGCTGACCTACAAACGCGCATGACGCGCGTCCTGTTCTTGCCGGGCGCCTCAGGCTCGGGGAGCTTCTGGCAGCCGGTTGCTTCACGGCTGCCGGCCGCGTGGCAGAAGGTGTGTCTGGATTGGCCTGGGCTCGGCGAAGTGCCGCCCGATCCGAATGTGACCGAGCTGCAGGACCTCCTGGAGCTGGTCCTTCGCCACACTACAACGGGCCAGTGGACCTGGTGGCGCAGTCGATGGGCGGGCTCGTCGCAATCCAGACCGCGCTGCAGCGGCCACACGCGGTGCGGCGGCTGGTGCTCACGGGCACCTCCGGCGGAATCGACTTGCGACCATTCGACGTGTATGACTGGCGGCCTGAGTACCGTGCCGAATTCCCCGACGCGGCACGCTGGATCACCGACACTGGCCATGAGGACCTGGCCGAGCGGCTGCCAGAAATCGGGCAGCCAACGCTGCTGTTGTGGGGCGGCGCCGACCCGATCAGTCGGCCGGCCGTGGGCGCCTTTCTGGAGTCAAACCTGCCAGGTGCACGGTTGGTGATCGTGCCCGGTGTGGATCACATGTTTGTCCGTGATGTGCCCGACCAGGTGGCGCCGCTCATCCTCAATCATCTAAGTCTTTGAGCGCCGCTTCGGCGCGTTCCACCGCCCGTTCAGCCGCCGCATGCTCCGTCACCGCCTCGTCCCTATCTTGGACCCGCGCGCGGGCATCGCGTTCGGCTGCGGATTCCTTCTTTTCAAGCTCGCGCAACTGCTCGCGCATGTCCTCGATCTGGGTGCGAATGTCCTGGTGCTGCTGGCGCGCGGCCTCCACGGCGCTTTCGGCATGCTTGAGCGCGGCCGCGGCCATTTCGAGCGCGGAGCGCGCTTCGTCGACGCGCCGCTGGGCGGCGTCGCGCTTCTCGCGCGCACGCTGGGCCGCCCGCGCGGCGGCCAGGTCTTCGATCTTGGCCGGCTCACGCTGCACGTCCTGCTCGCGCGGCGCCGCTGACTTCGGCGCTGCCGAACCGGGCAGCGCGCCAAAGCCGGCGTACTCGGCCGGCTTGACCAACCGACCCGTGCGCACCTGGTCGGCCACCTCGGGCCGCGCGAGTGCCGCCGCGAGTGTTTCCTGGGCCTCGCGCTCCATGCTCGCGCTCACGTCAACGCCGTGCTGCTTGGCGAGTGCCTGGCCACGCCGGATCAGCGCGTTCTCGAGCTGGCGCCGCTGCTGCGTCAACTGCTGCAGCGCGGGCCCAGATGCCGAAGCCTGGGCACTGGTTAGCTCGTGCGCCAGCTGAATCAGCTGTTCCAGCACCTCGCGCTGATCGCGCCACAGCAGATTGATCATCCACGCACTCTGCGTTGGCTTGCGCAGCTCACCCAGCTCGTTAGCCAGGACCTTGTGTCCGTCAGCCTTGGCCTTGCGCACCTGCTCGTCACGCGCCGCGGCGAAGGCGTCGGGCCGCAGCCCGTACAGCTCGTCGGCGATGCGGTTGAAGGTTTGCACTTCGTCGGACGCCGCTTCGCTCATGGGCCTTCATCTTAGGTGCACTCTAGGAATTTGGATCGGGGGAGCCTGCGGCCCCCCGCCCCCGTTCGCTGCTCCGCTCGCAAGCTCGCTGCGCGCTCTCTTCCGGGGCGACCCCTCGCAGCAGGGCCTATTCGGCACGGGAAGTCGCCCCAGCGGCCCTTCACGCACGTAGGAAACGCCTCAGCACGCGCGTGCCGTGCGGCGCTGACGGTACCCCTCGGCGAAGCCCCTGTTGCGGGGGGTCGCCGCGGGAAGGAGCGCGTACGCGCGGAGCGCGGGAGCAGCGACTGGCGGCGGGGGGCGCGCAGCGCTCCCCCGACCCAAAGAGCGAGTAGGCCGCTGACGTTTAGGCGGTTGCGACCAACTGTTTGACGCCGAGCTCCTGGCGCACGATCTGGGCGGCTTGCGCTAGCGCCTGGAGCTTCATGCGCGCAATGGGCCGCGCCAGCGGCTTCATGCCGCAATCCGTGGTCAGATGAACGCGCTCGGGCGGGACGACGGCGATGACCTTGCGGATGCGGTCGGCGATCTCCTGCGGCGTCTCGACCATCGACGTGCGGACGTCGACCACGCCGATGCCGACCTCCTTGTCCGATGGCAAATCGCGCAGGCTGTCGAGATCGACCATGTCGCGATTGGCGAAGTCGAGCACGAACTGGTCGACCGGTGCTTCGTACAGGAACGGCAAGACCGCTTCGTAACCGCGCGAGAACAGGCCCGCGAGGCGGTTGCCCCAGGCATTGCCGTAGCAGAAGTGCAACGCGATCTTGGCGTCGACACCGTCCACACACTGCCGAATGACGTCGACGATCCATTTGAAGTCGTCGTTGTTCCCGGTGAACAGCGGCAGCCAGACACCGAGGTCTTCGAGCTGCAGGAAATTGGCGCCGGCGGCGACTAGCTCCTTCATCTCCGCGTTGAAGATGGGCGCTAATGCTTCGGACAGCTCGCGCGGACCGGAGTAGTGGTTGTAGTACGCGTGCCAGGCGAGGTTGATCGGCCCCGCGCCGACCGAGACCTTCATCGGTCGCGTCGCATGCGCGGAGGCGGCCTTGTAGAAGTCGGTCAAACGGAGTGGGCCGCGGCTCACCGGGCCACTGTTGATCACGCCACCCCAATCGGACAGCAACGCGACCTCTTTGGTCCGTTCGGCGCCGGGCACGACGGATGGATGCTCTTCTTTCGCCGGCTCGAATCCGGGAATGCGCTCGTACAGATACCAGCAGAACGAGCCGATCACGCCGACGTAATCGTCGAAATACATCTGACCATCGGTGACGATGTCCAGACCGGCTTCCTCCTGGTCACGGATAGCCAGGCGCGTTGCGTCATCAAAGGCTTCGGCGTGGTCGACCGCCTTGAAGGCGACGCGGATGTCGCGTCCGAGCAACTGATCTTTGAACCATTTCGGTCGTGGATACGAGCCGACCATGGTGGTCGGCAGGATCGTGTCGACGACGCTCCTCATGTGCCCACCTCCGTCAGAACTGGCGCCTGCTGCCACAACTCCTGCGAGGCGATCCGGGCGCCCTCGGCCATTGCCTCGAACTTGGCCCACGCGATCTCGTCGTTCCAGACGCGTGAGCCAACGCCACAGTCCGTGCCGGCGATGACGTTCTCCTTGCCGACCAGGCTTGCGTAGCGCATCAGGCGGTCGGCGACCAGGCGCGGATGCTCGATGATGTCCGTCGCGTGGCCGATCACGCCAGGCATGAGCGACTTGCCTTCGGGCAGACGCGTGTCCTGCCAGACGCGCCATTCATGCGCATGGCGCGGGTTGGCCGCCTCGATCGAGTACACCTGGGTGTTGACTTTGAGCACGATATCGACGATGTGCTCGAGCGCGATGTCGTTCTTGTGCGGGCCATGGCCGCTGCCCCAGCAGATGTGCAGGCGCACCTGGTCTTCGGGAATACCGCGCAGGGCGTGATTGAGCGCCTCGACGCGCAGCTCCGCGTAGGCTCGGTACTCGTCGACGCTCATCGCCGGGAACATCTGCCAGCCGTCGGGCAAGTCGGGATCGTCGATCTGCAGGCACAGCCCCGAATCGGTGATCAGCTTGTACTCCTCGTGCATCGCGTCCGCGATCGCGAACAACAGCTCTTCGTCCGTGCGGTAGTGGTGATTGAAAAGCCAGTGCTCGATCGTGCCAGGCGCGACGGCCGGCAGGAATGCCTCGACGTCGAGGCCGTCGCTCGCGGCCTGCAAATTGGCGATGTCCGCGCGCGTGGCCTCGTGGCCGATATAGGTCAGCGGACCGATGCAGCGAATCGCCGGATTGGCGTTGCCACCAACGCCGCGGCCGAGTGTCAATGCCCGACGCGAACGCCCGCCACCAGTGCTGTGAAAATCCGGGAACTCGAGCGCGTCACGGCCGACGATGCTCCGCGCTGACGGCTTGAAGTCTTCGGACGGCGGCTCGAGGCCGCCGAGGCGCTCACGTGCATAGTGCGAGAAGTTGAGCTTGCTCAGCTCGCCGTCGTTGACGATGTCGATCCCGATGTCCGCCTGGCGGCGGACGACTTCACGAACCGCGGTCGGCAGTCGCGCCAGGAAGTCGGCGCGGCGACTTGGGCCGGCCACGTACAGCTCCTGCAGGTCGGCCGGGCGTGGAACGGTGCCGGCATGCGAAACGAGGATGCGGCGCGAGCTCCGCCTCAACGTACAGCCCCTCCCGTCATGCACTGTACGGCGCTGCGATCTCGGGATGTCAAGTCGCAGCCGCCGGGCATGTGCCACATTCCTTTCCGCATTTCGGGTGCGTATCCTGCATATTGGAATGAGCGAGGCGGTCCAGAGCGTGGAGCGCGCCGCCGCGGTCCTGCGGGCACTTGCCGACCAGCACGAACGCGGCGCGCGACTGGTCGACGTGGCCACCGCCACCCGGCTCAGTCGCTCCACGGCGCATCGCTTGCTGACGGCACTGGTCCAGCTCGGCCTCGCCGAACAGGATCCAAGCTCTGGCAGCTACTACCCAGGGCTGGCCTTACTCGGACTCGGCGCCGCGGCCGCCAACCGACACAATCTGACCGAGCTCGCGGCGCCGTTTGCGCAACGCTTGGCCGAGCGCACCGGTGACACGATCTATCTCGCGGTACGCTCCGGCAACGACGCGGTGTGCGTCGACCGCATCGAAGGTGTGTTTCCGATCAAGGTCCTGACGTGGAACGTCGGCGACCGACGGCCCCTTGGCGTGAGCGCTAGCGGCCTCGCGATCATGAGCGCGCTCGCCGACGAAGAGGTGGCACGCATTGTCGACGCCAACGCGGCGCGCGTCGACGCGCTCACGGGCCACGATCGCGCGGCCGTGCTGGGGCTGGTCGAACAGACGCGCAGGAATGGCTATGCGTTGAACGCTGGCTACTCGGCGCCGGGTATGGCGGCCGTCGCGGTCGCGGTGCGTGGCGCGCGGGGCGAGCCGTTCGGGTCGCTGTGCGTGGCGGCATTGGCCGACCGGCTCGGGGCCCAGCGCTGCGAGACCGTCGTGCGCTGGCTCACCGACGAGACCGAACAGCTAAGGCAGCACCTGAATGCCGTGACCCACGGCCTGACCTTTCCGCTGCTGCGCCGCTCGCGCCCGCGCTAGCCACGGCGCAACCCGCCCAGCCTCGCCCCGTAGTCCCAGGCCGTTTCACGCCGCGCGGAGCCGGCTACAATCGGTGTAGGGTTCGGTCCGCCGCGGACGGACAGGAGGAGGACCTCTTGCGAGCAGGTCAACGAGGCAGGCTTGGCGGACACGGCTAGCGTTCCCGCTGCTCGGCAACGCGTCATCACCTGGCCGCCCGCATTCCTCGAACGACCGGGCGTGCTCGGGCCGATCATGGTCGCGCCGGCCATCCTGTATATCGCGCTGCTCGTCGGCTACCCGTTCCTGCTCGCGATCTACCTGAGCGTCAGCAACGCCGACGTCTCGACGACCGGCCTGGGTCAATTCGTCGGCATCGACAACTTCCTCGCTCTGTTCGAATCGTCGGTGTTCCTGACCGCCCTCAGGAACACGTTGCTGTTCACAGCCGTCTCGGCGGTGCTCAAAGGCTTGCTCGGGACCGCACTGGCGTTTCTGCTGGCCGAGAACGTGCGCGGCACGCGGCTGTTCCGGTTCATCATCTTGCTGCCCTGGACGGTGCCGATCGCGCTCAGCTCGATCACCTGGAAGTGGATGTTCGACACCCAGTACAGCATCATCAACTGGGCCCTGCACGCGGTCGGTCTGCTCAAGCCATTCGAGATGCCCAACTGGCTGGGTGACCCGACACTGGCGATCCTGTCGATCATCGGCGTCAACGTGTGGCGCGGCTTTCCGTTTGGCGCGGTGATCCTGCTGGCCGGCCTCACGTCAATCCCGCACGAGATCCTGGATGCCGCCAAAATGGACGGCGCTGGACCGGTCACGCGCTTCCGCAAAGTGATCATCCCGATGATCGCGCCGGTCCTGTTCGTCGGCAGTCTGTACGACCTGGTCTTCACGCTGACCGATATGACCGTGGTGTATTTGCTCACGCGTGGCGGGCCCGCCAACGTGACGCACGTGCTGTCGTCGTATGCGTTCCTGGTCGGGGTCCAATCCGGAGCGCTCGGACGTGGCGCAGCCATTGCAATCCTGCTGTTCCCAATTCTGTTGGTGGTGGTGTTCTTCGTGCTGCGCGGTCTGCGTCGACGGGAGGGTATGTGAGGCAGGCCCGCAGGTACGCGGTGGTCTATGGCGGCCTGACCTTCTACGCCGTCCTGGCCGGACTGCCGATCTACTGGATGATCATCACCACGTTCAAGCCAGATCGCGACCTGTACAACCTGCAGAACTTCCCCCTGTGGTTCAACCAGAACGGCATCACCCTCGATCACCTGGCGCTGCTGTTCAACAGGACCGGGTTCAATACCTGGCTCAAGAACACGCTGTGGGTATCGCTCGCAGTCGTCGCGATTACGCTGGTCTTCTCCGTACCTGCCGGCTATGCACTGGCTCGCCTGCGGTTCCGCGGCGCGGAATCGCTCACCATCGGCATCTTCATGACCTATCTGGTGCCGACGACACTGCTGTTCTTGCCACTGGTGAAGGTCATCTCGTTTCTGGGGCTGTTCGACCGGCTCCAGTCACTCATGCTGGCGTATCCAACGTTCACCATTCCATTCTGTACCTGGCTGATGGCCGGCTTCTTCAAGACGATTCCGTTCGAGATCGAAGAGGCCGCGATGGTCGATGGCTGCTCGCGGCTGGGGGCCATCCCGCGCGTCATCCTGCCCCTGAGTCTGGCGGGCATGCTGACCGTGGCCATCTTCGCGTTCACGTTGAGCATGCAGGACTTCGTGTATGCGCTCACGTTCGTGTCATCGTCGGATGAGAAAGTGGTCACCGTCGGCGTGGCCACGGAGCTGATCCGCGGCGACGTGTTCTTCTGGGGCTCACTGATGGCCGGTGCGCTGATTGCCGGTATTCCCGTCGCGATTCTGTACAGCTTCTTTCTCGACTATTTCGTACGCGGTGTTGTCGGTGGAGCCATGAAATGACACGGGAGGGTTTTCTTCGATGACTGGAGTCTCACGACGGCGTTTTGTGCGGCTTGCGGGCAGCCTGTTGACGGGCGGCGTCGCGGCCACGCTGCTTGCAGCCTGCGGCCCGACCGCGGCTCAGCCCACGGCCGTACCGGCCAAGCCAACGGACGCACCCAAGCCGGCCGCCACAAGTGCGCCAGCGGCTGCCCCAACCACGGCTCCGGCCGCGGCCGCCAAGCCGACGGAGGCTGCCAAGCCAGCCGAAGCAGCCAAGCCCACTGCCGCCGCGCAGGCCGGTCCTGTGGCCAAGCCGAAGTCGGGCGCGTCGCTCAAGATTCTGCTCTGGAGCCACTTCGTTCCCGCGTACGACGAATGGATCGACAACTACGCCAAGAGCTGGGGCGAAAAGAACAAGGTCGATGTCAAAGTCGATCACATCCGCAACGCCGACATCCCGGCGCGCCTGGCAGCGGAGGCGTCGGCCGGCGCCGGGCACGACCTGTTCGAGTTCCAGGCGGTGCTGCAGGCGGCAACGTACCGCGACAAGCTGGTTGACCTGACCGACGTGGCCAACGTCGTCGGCCCCAAATACGGCGGTTGGACCGATATCGCCAAGACGTTCGGCGTGGTCGACGGCAAGGTGATGGCGATGATGACGTACGCCATCCTGCAGCCGCACCTGTACCGCACCGACTATTTCCAGGAAGTCGGCTACGACAAGCTGCCGGACGACTATCCGACCCTGCTCGAAGCCAGCGCCAAACTCAAAGAAAAGGGACATCCGTGCGGCCTGCCGCTGGCCAACTGCAACGACGGCAATCACAACTGGCGTTCGGTGCTGTACTCGTTCGGCGGCACCGAGCAGTCACAAGACGGCCAGAAGGTGACGATCGCCTCGGATGAAACGCTGGCTGCGATCAAATACGGCGTCGACTTGTTCAACAAGGGCATGACCGACGAGGTCTTCTCGTGGGACGACTCCGGCAATAACCTGTTCCTGCTCTCCGGTCGCGGCGCGTGGGTCGACAATGCCACGAGCGCCTACATCACCGCGCGCAACCAGGCTCCGGACGTATTCGAGAAGACGAAGATCGGTCTGCAGCCCAAAGGTCCAGGGTCGAAGGGCGGCCGCCGCAACGGCGTCGACGCCAACGCCTGGGCAATCTGGAAGTGGGCGAATGACGTCGATACCGCCAAAGCTTTCATCGCCGACTGGTACGACCAGTGGCAGGAGTGGGGCAAGGTGACCAGCGGCTACAACAGCCCGCCGCTGCTGGACATGTGGAAGAAGCCCATGCCCGGCCTGGAGGATCCGAACTTCCAGATCATGGCCGACTGGCGCGAGGTGTCCTTCGTCGCCGGCTGGCAGGGCACGTTCAACTCCGCCATCGAAGAGATCAACGGCACGTTCGTCATGCCCAACATGTTTGCCCGCGCCGTCCGTGGCGAGTCTCCGGACGCCTCGATGAAGTGGGCCGAGGGCGAATACAAGCGCATCTTCCAGAAGCACGGAGTGTCCAATCCATAACGCTCGTTAACGGCTCCACACGCCTGATCGGAGTGGTCGGCGATCCGATTGCCCAGGTCCGGGCGCCGGGCGTGTGGAGCGCGCTGTTTGCGCACAACGGCGTGAACGCGCTGTGCGTGCCAATGCACGTGTCACCCGTGTCGTTGGACGTATTCTTCCGCGGCGTCCGCGGACTGCAGAACCTTCAGGGCCTCATTGTCACCATTCCGCATAAGCCGGTCGTGGCTGGCCTGGTGGATGCGCTCACACCACGCGCCCGCCAAACCGGAGTATGCAATGCCGTCGCGATCCGTGCGGATGGCACGACGCTAGGCGACACGTTCGACGGCCACGGCTTCGTGGCTGGCCTCCAGGCGGCGGGCCAGGACCTATCAGGTCGACGTGCGCTGATCGTCGGCTCCGGAGGCGTGGGCGCGTCAATCGCATTCGCCGTCGCCGCGGCAGGCGCTCATTCGGTGGTCGTCTCCGATGTGGCGGCTGACAAAGCCGGTGCGCTGGCAACGCGTCTCGGGCAGGCTGGCTTCGTAGCTGATGCTGGCACGGCCGATGCGCGTGGCTTCGACCTGGTCGTCAACGCAGCGCCGATGGGCATGCGCGCTGGCGATCCACTACCCTTCGATCCGGCACGCCTGGAACCCACGGCCGCCGTGGTCGACGTAGTCATCAGCCCCACGCTGACGCCCCTACTCGAAGCAGCGCGTCAGCGAGGCTGCTTCATCCAGGCCGGGTCCGTGATGACCGACCACATGATCGCGGCGATGGCCGAATTCTTTGGCTTCGCCGGTGGCGACTGGAGCGCCGAGACTATCGCTCGACTTACGAGCGACTGAACCCGGCGATCGCTTCGATTTCGACTTTCATGCCTGGGATCGCCAGGCCGCTGACCTCAATCAGTGTGCTCGCCGGGCGGGCGTCGCCGAAGAACGCCTGGCGCACTGGATTGATGCGCGCGCGGTCGGCAATATCGGTCAAGAACACCGTCACCTTGAGTACGTCGCGTGGCTCGAGCGCCGCCGCGTGCAGCACCACGCCCAGATTGGCCAGCACGTGCTCCGCTTGCGCGACGACATCGTCGCCGCCCACCAGACGCAGCTCGGCATCCACGGGCGCGATCCCCGAAATGAACAGCAAGTCGCCGAAACGAACCGCGTGCGTATAGTGGCTGATCGGCTCGCCCAGGTCGGGCAGCAGCATCTCCTGTCGCATACGCCCGACGGTACCGTGTTACAGCCGCAGACGTGGGTCCAGTGCGTCGCGCAGCGAATCGCCGAGCAGGTTGAAGGAGAACACAGCGATGCTGAGCGCCAGCCCCGGCGCAATCGCCAGCCACGGCGCGCGCTCGATGAATTGCACGCTCGCGCCGCGCAGCATCAGGCCCCAGGCCGGCGTGGGCTCGGCGACGCCGAGTCCGAGGAAGGTCAGCGCGGCCTCGGACAGCATCGCCTGGCCGAGAAACGCCGTGAGCAAGATCAGATACGGCGCCATGACGTTCGGCAGCATGTGCCGCAGCACGATGCGCGCGTGGCCGGCCCCGATACAGCGCGCGGCTTCGACGTACATCATCTGGCGGATGGTCAGACTGCTGGCGCGAATCACGCGCGCGACGCGCGGAATGATCGGCACGGTGATCGCCAGGATCACGTTGGTGTCGTTGTTGCCGAGGGCAGTGACCACGGCGAGCGCCAGGATGAGCAGCGGGAACGAGATCAGGATGTCCATCAGCCGCTCGAGCAGCAGGTCGACCTTGCCACCGAAATAGGCGCTGACCACGCCCAGCAGGGCGCCCAGTGAGGCGCCGGTGATGGCCGCGCCGAAGCCGATCTTGAGCGCGGTGCGCGACCCGTAAATCAGACGCGACAGCACATCGCGGCCGAACGCGTCAGTGCCCAACAGGTTGTCGCCGCTGGGCGGCTTGAGCTGATCGAGGAAGCTCGTCTCGTACGGATCGTGCGGCGCAATGATGCCAGCCAGGGCCGCGGTCATCAGCATCAGCAGGATCACCACGGCGCCGATGGCGCCGAGCGTTCGCCGCTGTGCGAACTCGAGCACGACACCCAGCCGTGAAGACCGGCCTGGCCGCACTTCCCAGGAGCGCGCCTTGAGCGGCAGCGCGACATCGGACACTACGAGTACGAAATCCTCGGATCCAGAAATACGTACAGGATGTCGATGAAAAAGTTGGTGACCACGAAGGCCGTGGCGATGAGCATGATCAACGCCTGCGTCATGGTGTAGTCGCGCCGCACGACGGCTTCGACCATCAGCTTGCCGATGCCATTCAGATTGAACACCTGCTCGGTGACCAGCAGACCGCCGAGTAGGAATGCAAACTCCAATCCAATTACGGTTACGACGGGCAAAAGCGCGTTGCGCATCGCATGGCGCAGCACGACGAACTGTTCGGGCACGCCTTTTGCGCGCGCCGTCCGGACATAGTCGTCGCGCATCACTTCGAGCAGCGTCGAGCGCGTCATGCGCGTCGCCACGGCGGAGTAGCGGTAGCCCACCGTCAGCGCTGGCCAGATCAGCTGTGACAGGTTCTCGAGCGGATTCTTCAAGAACGGAGTGAACGTCAACGGCGGCAGATAGTGGAACACGAACAAGAGCATCAGGATGGTCAGAATGCCCACCCAGAAGCCGGGCATGGCCAGTCCAGCGATGCTGAACAGTCTGATCGCGTAGTCGACCCACGTGTCTTGTTTCAACGCGGCGAGTGCGCCGAGCGGCACCGCGAACAGCGTCGCGATGATGCTGGCCATGATGGTCAGCTGCAGGCTCAGCTCGAGGCGAATCGCCACCTCCTGCAGGATCGGCCGGCCGGTCCACATCGACAGGCCGAAGTCGAAGCGGACGACACCCAGGATCCAGTCCACGAATTGGGCGGCCATTGGCTTATCAAGCCCGAGCCGGGCGCGCTCGACCTGCAGTACGGCCTCATCCACGCGGCCGCCGTCGCCGGCCAGCTTGAGCACGACGATGTCGCCCGGCACCATACGCAGCAAGACGAAGGTGATGATGGCGACGCCCAGCAGCGTGGGAACCATCAGCACGATGCGCCTGAGGATGTAGCGGTACACGTCTACGCCTGCGCCTCCTCAGCCTCCGACCCGCCACGCGCCCGGGGCCCACCGGCCCCCGCCACCGCCCCAGCGTAAGGGCGGATGCGTCACGCCGACCGTCACGGGGACGCAGGAAAGCGTCACCTGGCCCATCACAATTTCGGCCAAACCGTCACACCGGGCATCACAGTTTCGGCCAAACCGTCACGGCTGCGCCCGTAAGCGTCACGCCTGTCTCTGGCGCCGCGCATGCCGCGCGGCGCCCGGAGGGATTCCCGTTGGAGGGCCACACCGGCGGGCGGTAGCACGGGCGTGAGCTTCGCCGCGTCGAGCGCTCAGGCGCTGAGCCAGACGCCCGCCAGGTCCTGGTTCAGGTAGTGGCTCGGCAGAATCTTCCAGCCCTTCAGCTTGGCGGAGTGCGGGATGATCCGCTGCCACCACGGCGTCATCACCACATACGCCTGCTCGTCGAGCACTCGCCGCTCGAACTGCCACACGAGCTGCTTACGTTTGTCAGCATCGACTTCGCGCGTCTGTTTGTCGTACAGCTCGTCCAGGGTTCGGTCCATGTACTTCTCGTAGTTGCTGCTGTTGCGGTCGAATGACAGGAATTTGGCCAGGTGCAGATCCGGCTCGTCCATATAGTCGCCCTGGAAGTCGATGATGACGTCGAAATTGCCACTCCGGATATCGTTGAAATAGGACGTCGTTTCGAGCACCTGTTGGGTGACATTGAGTCCGATCTTGCGCCACTGATCGATCAAGAACACGCCGACCGGCTCGTACGGCGACGGGATATCGCGATTCTTGTACGTGAACGCAAAGCCATCGGGCACGCCCGCTTCTTTGAGCAACGCCCGGGCTTGCGCCTTGTCCGCGTTGGCATCCTTGCTGAATCCGGCGATCTTGGCGAGCTCGGCGTCAGGCTGCGCGAATGGCCCACCCGGTCGCACCAGCCCGCCGACGAGCTTCGGGAAACTGATCGCCCCGAGCGCCTGCGCGCCCTGCCAGCGATCGACCGCCAATGACAGCGCGCGGCGCACGCGCACGTCGTCAAAGGGTGGCTTGGTCACGTTGAAGATGGCGAACAAGTTGCCAATCCACGGTGTTTCCTGGACCACGATCTTGTCGCCGAGGGCTCGCACAATGTCGTCGCGCGCTTGAGGCGTGAAGCCACGGAACTCGACGTGGGCACGTTCGCCGCGGATAGCTGCCTCTTGTGTCGCGGTCTCGCGGATGAACAGGGCGCGGAAGCTGTCCAGGTACGGCTTGCCCTTGTCGAAGTAGTCGTCGAAGCGCTTGCCAACCCAGTGTGAGCCCGACACGTACTCGACGAAGGTGAACGGACCACTGCCCAGAATGTTCTTCTCGGGGAACTTGGGGTCTTTCTCGAGCGCCGGCGCGCTGTAGATGTAGTTCCACGGCGAGGCAAAGAGCGACAGCATCGCTGGCGATGCGTACTTGAGTTTGAAGACGACGGTGCGCGGGTCCGGCGTCTCGATCGAGCCGATCGCTCCGTAAGACTGCTTGCGGGCGCTGGTGATGCCTTCCGGCGGACTGACGATGCGGTCGTAGCTGACCTTGACGTCGCGCGAAGTGAGCGGCGAGCCATCGTGGAACTTGACGCCGTCGCGCAACTTGAACGAGTACGTCAGGTTGTCGGCCGAGATGGTCCAGCTCTCGGCCAGATCGCCGATTACCTTGGGATAGTTGTCCTGGTCGAACTTGACCAGCAGGCTGTAGTGCGGCGAGACCGGATGGATCACCGCGAACGTCGTTTCTTTGTGGCCGTCGAAGGAGGGCGGCTCGGCACTGGAGACGAAGATCAGCTCACCGCCGCGGCGGGGTGTCTCACCCGCTGGCTTGGCGGCGGCGGCTGGCGCTGTCGTGGCTGCCGCGGCTGCCGGAGCGGACGTTGGGGCGGCGGCGGCGGGCGCCGTGGTCGCCGCCGCCGCGGCTGGTGCTGTTGTGGGCTTCGGTGCGGCGGGTGCCTCGGTAGGCTTGGCCGGTGCTGGCGCGGCGGTGGGCGGGGCTGGGGTGCCCGGCCCGCAGGCCCACAAGCCCAGTGCGGCAGAGCTGAGCACGGCGGCGCGCAGGAATGCGCGGCGGCTTAGTTGGCTGTCGGTCGGTGTCCTCGGTGGCTGGTTCGACCCCATGTCCCCTCCCGCGGCGCTAACCGGCCGGCATCTTATCGACTCTGATGCGCATGTCAAGCAATTCGCGGGCCAAAGGTCCAACGTTCCGGCCATTGGCCGAGGTCATCGGGCCGCGTCGTCAGCCTTCACGGGCTTGACATCCTCGCGCTTCGCGCGCGTCCAGCTCCCCAACGAGCGTGACCTAGGACGAAGGGAGCCCAGCAGGTCAGCGGGCCGCCCAGGATGTCTACGGCTCCGTATCATCGGCAGTGGCATGGCTGTCGAGTCGGGGCGCTTCACTACCGAGCACGTGCCCGTCGGCCAGACGAAGCTGCACCTGCTCACGGGTGGCAGCGGGCGGCCGTGCGTGGTGCTGCACGGCATCGAAGGCCCCGAAGGGTGGCTTGCGTTTCATGACGCGCTGGCCGAGCACGCCACGGTCTACGCGCCGTCCCACCCGGGCTACGGCCACACCGACTGCCCGACGTGGATCACGTCGATCGAGCACCAGGCGGTCTTCTACAACTGGTTCCTCCAGGACGCGAACCTCGGCCAGGTCGACCTGGTGGGCGTCGGTGTCGGCGGCTGGATCGCCGCACATATGGCGGTCATGTGCTCGACGCGATTGCGCAGCCTCACCCTCGTCGCCGCGGCCGGCGTCAAGCCCCTCCAGAGCGAGATTTTCGACGTGTTCGTCAATCGCTGGCCCGAGGTGCTGGCGCGGGGTTTCTTCGACCCTCAGCATTCTGGCGAGTACCGTCGGCTGTATGGCGACACGCCCATCGCCGAGTTCGGTGGTCTGCGCGAAGTCGGCCGCGTGATGTCCATGAAGATGTGCTTTCGTCCGTATATGTATGACCGGGCGTTGCCAGCCATGCTGGGCAAGATCCGTGTGCCGACGCTCGTCGTGTGGGGCAGCGACGACCGCATCATCCCCTCTGAATGCGGGCAGTTGTACGCGGATGCCATCCCCGGTGCGACGCTGCGCGTGATTGATGGATGTGGTCATTTCGCGCATCTGGATCGGCCGTACGAGCTGGCCGCACTCATCCGCGAGATCGCCGCGTGACCCAGTACTACTACTTCTCCGAACAGCCGTACACGGCGTACGACGCCAGCATTCAGAACCAGTACCCGTCGCTCCGCCTGACGCTGCCCAACGCTCTATTCGATCCAGCCATCGCGAGCGATCTGTACAACCGCTACCACGACGAGTACCAGGTCGCCGACGACGTTGGTTTCGACGGCATCATGATCAACGAGCACCACACCGCGCCGTTCTGTATGCAGGCGTCGATCACCATCACCGGCGCCATCCTGGCCAAGATCACCAAGCGCGTGCGCATCCTGATGCTGGGTGCGCCGCTGCCCATCGTCGACAATCCACTCCGCCTCGCCGAAGAGTTGGCGATGATCGATTGCATCTCGCGCGGGCGGCTGATCTCGGGCTTCGTCCGCGGCGGTGGCGTCGAGAACCTGGCCAACAATGTCAACCCCGCGTACAACCGCGAGCGGTTCGAGGAAGCACACGACTTTGTCATCGCCGCCTGGACAAAGCCCGGGCCATTCCGCTGGGAAGGCACGCACTTCCAGTATCGAGTGGTCAATCCATGGGTCCTGCCACTCCAGAAACCACACCCGCCCATCATGGTGCCCGGCACCGCCAGTCCGGAGACAGTGATCTGGGCGGCCCAGCATCGCTATCCATATGTCGTATTGGGCTCGTCACTGGCGCAGACACAGGAGCTTGTCGCCCTGTATCGCGACACTGCGCTGGAGTCAGGCTACGAGATGGGACCGGAGCATATCGGCTACCTCATTCGTGTGTTCGTCGCCGACACCGAGGCGAAGGCGCAGGCCGAAGGCCACAACTTCTTCTGGCAGAATGGCGCGCTTGGCAAGCAGCCACGCGAGTGGATTGCCCCACCCGGGTACGCCTCGGTAGACGTCGCTGGCATCCGTCGCCTGCGAGCGGTCTCCAAGCCGTTCGACAGTCAGGCCTACCAGGAAGCCCAGGACAATTATCAGGTGGTCGTCGGCACGCGCGACCAGGTCACAGCCAAACTGCGCTACGTCCGTGACGTCCTCGGCGTAGGCCACATGTGCCTGTGGGCCCAGGACGGCTACATGAGCCACGCCGACACCGTGCGCTGCATCGAACTCCTGGGCCGCGAAGTCTTACCTGCATTGCGTTCCGACGAACCCGCTGTGGCTGACGCGGCTAGGCCGCTCTCGATCGCACCTGGGCAGACGCCGTAATCCACAATTTTGGAGCGACCCGGCGCACGCCGGCAGCCACACCTTCAGCCATCATGTGTCCGCGCGGCTTGTAGGCGTCGCCGACCATGACCAGGCCGGGCATCGGCTCCTGGTTCTCCAGATCGAAGCCCTGGCGCGCATTTCACCGAACGAATCTGGTTCGCCGTCACACACACGGCGAACTGAACGAAACTTTCAAAGAACTGATGAATCGCCACGTCGCCCGTCTGCGCCGCAAGCCACTCGCCGAATGGCTGTGACTCTGAGGATGCACACGGCGCCGACAGCCAGGTGGTGATCTTCAGCATGTCCAGACGGCCACGCGCACCGAATTGTCGCATGACATCCCACGGTCTGTTCCACATGACGTGCTGGCCGCGCACGTAGAACGACGCGAGTAGGTCGCGTGGGACGATGTCGAACGACAACCCGAGGTCGCGGACTGCGCGCGCGAATGGACCGCCGCCGCCGTGCGGAGCCATGTGCAAAGCACCGGTGGTAATGGCACTGCCATCCTGGTCCACGGTCGTGAAGCGCCCACCCAGGTAGTGCAGTCGCTCCAGCACAGTTGAGCGGTGAACTTATTCGCACTTTGCGACAGTCTTGCGACACGGAATTCGGTCGTCGCCACGCTCAGTCGATTACCGTTCACTGCGTGCCCACGGCGCGCGTGATCGACAACCCGATCAGTGGCGAACGCATCGTCTTCCAAGCGACGGCTTCGGAAACGGCTGGTGAGCTGCTGGCATTCGAGGTCTTTCTGCCGCCGGGCGGCCATGTGCCCGCGGGCCACAGTCACCCTGTCCAGGAAGAGCGGTTCACCATCCTCGACGGCCAGCTGCGCTTTCGCCTCGGGTGGCGCACGCGCCTGGCTAGCCGCGGTGACACCGTGGTCGTCCCGCCAGGGACCGTTCATTGGTTCGGCAACCCCAGCCGCGCCGTTGCCCACGCGCGCATCGAGGTACGGCCAGCATTACGGATGGAGGAATTGCTGGCCTCGAGTGAGCGCCTGGCCGGCCCCGGTCGTCTACGCCGGCTCGTCGACCTGGCGCGGCTGCTGCTCGAGTTTCAGCGCGAGCTGGCCATCCCGGTGATTCCGCCCTTCGTCGCGCGCCTGGTGCTGGCGCCGCTCGCGCGCCTGGGGCGGCCATGATCCGCGCCGACGGTCTGCGCCGCGTATTCGGGTCAACGATCGCGGTCGAAGACGTGTCTCTATGTGTGCCCGACGGTGCCATCCTCGCGCTCCTCGGCCCGAATGGCGCGGGCAAGACGACCACGGTGCGCATGCTGGCTGGCTTGCTGGCGCCGAGCGCCGGCCAAGCCGAGGTCGCCGGGTGCGACGTGCGCGACGATCCAGCCGCGGTGCGCGCCCGAGTGGGCCTGGTGACCGACTCACCCGGGCTGCACGATCAGATGACCCCCGTTGACTACCTCGACTTCTTCGGCCAGGTGTACGGTCTTGACGCAGCGACCCGCCGCGAGCGCATCGATCGACTGCTCAGCCAATTCGAGCTCCAGTCTGCGCGGCGCACGCGTATGGCCACCTTCTCGCGCGGGATGCAGCAGAAAGTCGCACTGGCGCGTGCATTGCTGCACGAGCCGACCGCGGTGTTCCTGGACGAGCCCACGGCCGGGCTGGATCCACTCGCCGCGCGCGTCGTGCGTGACCTCATCGTCGGCCTGAAGAACGCCAGCCGCAGCATTATCTTGTGTACACACGACCTGGACGAGGCAGAACGGCTCGCCGATACCGTCGCGATCCTGCGCCATGGCCGGGTCGTCGCGTGCGACACGCCGGCGGCGCTGCGGTCCGCGGCCTCCCAGACCACGTTCGTACGGATTCACCTTGCGGCGCCGTGTATCGCCGCGTTGGCCGCCGTCGCGGACGTGCCGGATGTGCAAGACGCCACCCTGGACACGTCAGCGTCCACGCTGGAGTTTCGTGTGCTGGAGCCGGAGCGCACCAATCCGCGGGTGGTAGCGTGCCTGGTGGCCATGGGCGCCCAGATTGTCTCTGTAACGCGTGCGAGCGCCACGTTGGAGGATGTATTCAGGCGCGCGGTCACCTCGGAGTCAGCAGCGTGAGCCCACCCTCCGAACTGCACATGCTGTGGCTTATCGCGCGCCGCGCGGCGCTCGAAGCGTTCCGCGATCGGATGACACTGCTGATGAGCCTGTTCTTTGCGCTCGTGTTGCCGTTCGGTGTGCTGATCTTTTCCGTTCGCCCGCAGATTGACAGTGACGAGGCGTTGGGCGTCACGCTGGCGATGTACTTGCTGCTGATCGGCCTCATGCCGGCGGTCTCGGCGGTCGGCATCGCGGCTGGACAATTCGCAGGCGAAAAGGAGCGCGGCATCTTGACTCCGCTGCTCGCGACGCCGGCCAGCAACATGGCTATTTTCGGCGGCAAGGTGCTCGGTGCGATCTTGCCGCCGCTGACGTATGCCGCGCTCGGCGACACGATTTTTCTGGCCGGCGTGGCGGTGATGCTTGGCCCATCGGGCTTGCACATGATCCCGCCCACGTTAGGTATCGCGATGCTCATCCTCGTACCAGGCATGACCACGTTCGCCGCGACCGTGGCGAGCCTGATTTCCTCGCGTGTGCGCACGTTCAATTCCGCCCAGCAACTGTCCGGGCTGGCATTACTGCCGGCGTGGGGCATCCTCGGCAGCGTCGCGCTGAAGCTTCCCGAGTGGGGCACGGTTGGCCTGATCGTCTTCGTTGGCGGCGTAATCGTGCTGGACGTGGTCCTGCTGAGCGCAGCCGCGGCCACCTGGCGCCGCGAAGAGGTGCTGTCGCACACCTGATGCGCCGCGGCGTCAGCATGGCTGTCGGACTGGCTGGCCTGTTGGCGGCACCAGTGGCGAGCGAACTGCGCATCAAAAGGCCTGCCCAACCGCTGACGGATGCGTGGCAGCACATCGCCGTGGAGCCGCGCGGCAGCACGCGACTGGGCATCAGCTATCGGTCGCCGCAAGTCCACGCCTTCGGGCTCGATCCGCGCTCCACGCTATCGGCGCTCCTGGAGCGACCATTCGACCTGGTGCGCCTTGGAGCCTACTGGAGTCGCATCGAACCGCGGCGCGGTGCCTTTGAGCCGGGTGAGTTGGATTGGCAGATTGAGGCGGCCGAACGGGCTGGCAAGCAGGTCATTTTGTGCGTCGGCGCGCTGAAGACCTTCGGCTATCCGGAGTTCTTCGCGCCACAGCACGTGGTGTCGTCGTTGCCCGAGGGGCAGCGGATTCGCGCTGCAGACTATGCGTCGCTGCTCGCCGCCGCCACGGAGTTCATTGCGCGCATCGTCGAGCGCTATCGGTCGTACGCGCACGTGGTGGCCTGGCAGGTCGAACACGAATCGGTCGATCCGCTGGGCATGGAGCACTCGTGGCGACTGGACACGTCGTTCGTCGAGGCCGAGGTCTTGGCGGTTCGCAGTGCTGATCCAGCGCGGCCGGTACTGATGAACGGCTATCTGCCGGTGTCACTTGCGGTCCGTCTGACGCAGTGGTTTCAAACGCGCGACCAGGGCGACTCGGTGACGGTTGCTCAACAGCTGGCCGACATCGTCGGCATCGACTTCTATCCGTGCCATGCGTTGCTCAGTCTGGGTCGGCGCAGCGTGTACCTCGACGGACAACGCAGCCCGTGGCAGCTGCAGCGCCTCGATCAGGTCCTCGGCTGGGCACGGCGGCATGGCCGACGGGTGATGGTCAGCGAAGGCCAGGCCGAACCCTGGGAGGCTGTGACCGTTCCGCCCAATCCTGACTTCGGGGCGCCGTTCAGCTGCCCACCCGAACGCGTGATCGAGAACTACAACGCCTGCCTGCGTCGGGCCAGGCTGTGGCAGTTCGTGCTCGACGCGTACCTGTTCTGGGGTGCCGAGTACTGGATGGTGCGCCAGCGCGCCCGCGACTCGAGCTACCTCCAGGCGCTTGGACGCATTCTGGAACAGGTACGCTGACGCGTGGGTCAACCCCCTAGGGAGAACTGTCAACGATGTCCGGTGTCCGGTTGGTCATCCAGTTCACCGCTGAAACCCCAGAAATTGCCGACAAAGCGATCGAGTCCGCGGTCGAGCGGTGTAAGCGCGCTCAGCAGGAGCCAGGTTGTCAGCAGTTCGAGGTGTTCCGCAGCGCGTTGCGCCCCGAGCACTATGTGTTACTCGAGCTGTGGGAGAGTCCCGACGCGCTCGCCGTCCACGCCGAAGGCATGCGCGCCAACCCGCCGCGACCGACACCAGGCATCACTCGCGTACGCGAGGATTACGTGCACCAGGTCACCAGCTAGAGATCGACGGCCAGCTGCCAGAAGAGGAAGCTCCAGATGTCGGTGGCTTCGGCGAGTTGTTTGCCGCGCGGTTTGCCGGCACCGTGGCCGGCCTCGGTGTCTACGCGCAGCAGGATAGGTGCTTCGGAGGCGTTGGCGGACTGGAGTCGGGCGGCCATTTTGCGCGCGTGCATCGGATCCACACGGCCATCGCCGTCGGCGGTCAGCAGGAACGTGGCTGGGTAGGGTTCACCGTCACGTACGCGGTGGTAGGGCGAGTACGCGTAGAGCCAGCGGAACTGCGCGGGGTCTTCGGAGTTGCCGTACTCGGCCACCCATAGCCGGGCGATGAGCAGGTTCTGGAAGCGCAGCCCAGAAGTGGCACCTGGCAGACGACGGCCTGGAAGAGATCGGGCCGCTGGGTCATCGCCGCGCCGACGAGCAAGCCGCCGTTGCTACCGCCGCGAATAGCCAGGCGTTCACGCCGCGTCCAGCCGTGCGCGATGAGCCACTCCGCGGCGGCGATGAAGTCATCGAAGACGTTCTGTTTGCTCTCGAGCATGCCGGCGCGATGCCAGGCCTCGCCGTACTCGCCGCCGCCGCGCAGGTTGGTCACCGCATACAGGCCGCCGGCCTCGAGCCACAGCGGCAGCGCGGCCTCAAACGCCGGTGAACGGCTGATGTTGAAGCCACCGTAGCCGGTGAGCAGTGTCGGCGTGTTGCCGTCTGGGCGTACGTCGGCACGATGAACCAGGAACATTGAAATCAACGTGCCGTCGTGCGATGGGTACCACTCCTGGCGAACCGCATAGCGGGCTGGATCCACTCCCGGCGCCGCCGTACCCTGCGCATAGACCCGTGTCGAACCGGACTCCGGCTGCACCACAAAGGCCGTCGGTGGGCGACCGAATGACTCGAAGCCGAAGGTGACCAGCGTGCCACCCCACTCACCGCCGACGTTGGTCACTGTGCCGAGCGCGGGCAACTCCACCGATGCACGGAGCCGGCCATCAGGTTCGTACAGCCGCAGCTCCGATGCAGCATTGTGCAGCTCGTGCGCGACCAGCACGCCGGCCACCGGACTTACATCGCTCAGCACGCGATCCTTGGCCTCGAGGATCACCAGTCGCCAGTTGGTGCGCTCCGGCTGCTCCGGATCGACCTCGTACAAAGCGTAGTTCGGCGCATCGTCGTTGGTCAGGACAAAGAGGCGGTCGCCCGCGAATTCGACCTTGGCGATGGCCTGTCGGCCGATGTAGATCGCGTCAAACCGGCCAGTAGAGCGATCCAGGAGGTGCAGCTCGGTCCGGGTCCATCCCTGCCACACTTCGACGACCAGCCAGCGGCCGCTGTTCGACATCTTGACGCGTGGTGAATCCTCGGCGGCGCGGCCTGCGCCAAAAACCTCCTTGTCGTCCTCCCAGCGCTCGCCGAGCCGATGCAGGAAAACGTGGCGGTGGTACACCTCCTGGCCGGCTGGCACGGTGCCTGGTATGGGAAATCGCGTGAAGTAAAAGCCGCTGTTGTCCGGCAGCCATGCCAGGCTGGCCAGGCGGGTGAACGGGATTGCGTCATCCAGGTTTGCCCGGCTCGCGACGTCGAGAACCCGCAGCGTGCTCATCTCCGTGCCGCCCTCGGAAGTGCCGTATGCGAGCAGGCTGCCGTCGTCAGATGGATACCACCAGTCGAGCGCGACGACACCGCGCGCGCTGAGCGCGTTTGGATCGATGAGGGCGCGCTCGGGTCCATCGGGCGTATCCCGGACGACGAGTACCGGCTGATCGGCGCGCCCGTCGCGGCGCTGATAGAACGCGCGTCGCCCGCGCAGCTCGGGAGTCCCGACCAGTCCGGTGCTTAGCAGCTCGTTGAGCCTGGCCTCGATCGCCGCGCGCTGTGGCACCGTGGCCAGCATCTCGCGCGCGAACTGGTTCTGTGCGTCGACCCAGGCCCGCGTTTCGTCCGAAGCGCCATCCTCCAACCAGCGCCACGGATCGGCCACGCGCACTCCATGGTGGGTCTCCACGACATCTGTCCGGCGCGCAACAGGCGGGCGAGGCGGCGGCGACATCCATTCATTGAACACAATCAGCCGAGCAGCCGGTCGAGCTTGGCCTCGATCTCGACGCGGTGTGTGTCGAAATGGCCGATCAGCGTGCGCTCGATGACATCCCCCACGGTGCCTGTCCGCGTGCGCATCGGAAGGTCCAGCTGCTCGTCAGTGAGGCTGCTGATAAGCCCGACGCTGTCCTCCGTGCGGAGCCGCAGCAACTCGACCACCTCGGCGTGCGCCCGCTCTGCTACCAGTCGGTCGCGGTTGACCGCCGGTCGACGCCCGGCCTTGTGGCCCAGCGACTGACGTATGTGCCACTGGTGCAAGGCATTGCCTTCGGCGACGTGCTCGGCGTCTTTGCTGGGTGACCATACGCCGCCCCTGGGCACCTGCAGCCAGTGGGTCGGTTCGATGGCCTCGATCAAGGTGATCAGTGCCTCGGAGGCGGCGTGTAGTTGTTCGACGAGGACATCAGCGCGTGTCGGCACGCCGCCAGGTTAGGGCTAGGGCGCAGCCATATGCATGTCGTGGTCGCCCATCATCATCGGACTCGCCTCGACGAGGACGTCGCGGAACAACGCCGTATCGTCAGGTCCGACCAGGACTGTGACCAGGTAGGTGCCCTCGGGCAGCCACACGTTCTGGCCATAGTGAAAGTCGGCGGGGCCCATAGTCGAGCCATACATGCCCATCACGTGCGGCAGATCGCGCGATTCGCCAGTCGCTTTGTCGGTCACGCGAATCGTGGGTGTGACGTCCGACACGACCATGCTCGAGTCGCCTTGCGTAATGCGCACCTCGACAAGGTGATTGGCGGCCATGCCCTGATCCATCGTGTCCGACATCATGCCCACGTTCTGGCCGGACACGGCTACTTCGCCGGCCATGCCATGCATCGCATCCATGGGCGACACGATCGACTCGACGGCGCCAATGTCCAGCACGAGGGTGTAATTGGGGGTTCGCTGCACCAGAGTGGTCGGCGCCATCTGCGCGAACGCCGCTGTGGGCAGGCACACCAGGCCCGCCAACGTGAGTCCAAGGGTCATGCGTGCAATGCCGTGCATCGTGCACCTCCTGCACCCGCAGCCTAGGTCTCCGGAAACGGCGAGTCCTTACGAGACTTGCGTCAGCAACGTAAGGTGTTGATAGGCGAACGAGACGTACACTACAGGTCCCGCATGCGCCAGCTGTCCCCCACGCCGAAAAGTAGCGAGATCACGCCTGAGCCGCTCTATCTGCGGCGGCGCGAGTTCCTGCGCTCGACCGCGCTAGCCGCGGGCACGGCCGCGGCGGTTGGCACCGGCATGCTGTACCTGATCGGCCAGGGACCGCCGCCGGATGCACCACCCGATGGCCCCGAACAGCCGACAGCCGCGGGCGGCGCGCCCGCGGCGGCGGTGCCGCAGTCTGTCGCCAACACAACCTACGACACGGCCGAGCCACCCACGCCGTTCCAGGCGGTCACCACGTACAACAACTTCTACGAGTTCGGGCTCGACAAAGACGAACCGGCCCGTAACGCGCACACGCTGCAGACCCGGCCGTGGACCATCAGCATCGAGGGCGAGGTCGCCCGCCCGCGTGTGATCGACATCGACACGCTCATGAGCTGGTTCACCCTGGAGGACCGCATCTACCGCATGCGCTGCGTCGAAGCGTGGTCCATGGTCATCCCATGGCTCGGCTTCCCGCTTGCGGACCTGATCGCGCGGCTCGAGCCCACGGGCAACGCGAAGTTCGTCGAATTCACGACGCTGCTCAATAAGGACCAGATGCCCGGTCAGCGCGACGACGTCCTCGATTGGCCGTACGTCGAGGGCCTGCGACTCGACGAGGCGATGCACCCGCTGGCGCTGCTCGCGGTCGGGCTCTATGGCAAGTTTCTGCCCAATCAGAATGGCGCCCCAGTGCGCCTGGTCGTACCCTGGAAGTACGGATTCAAGGGCGTCAAGTCGATTGTCAAGATTCGCCTGACCGCGGAGCAGCCGCGCAACACCTGGAATATTGCAGCGCCACGCGAGTACGGCTTCTATGCGAACGTAAATCCGGCCGTGGATCATCCGCGCTGGAGTCAGGCGACGGAGCGGCGCATCGGCGACTTCACACGGCGCAGGACGTTGCCATTCAATGGTTACTCCGAAGACGTCGCCAGCTTGTACGTGGGCATGGACCTGCGTAAGAACTTCTGAGGCCCGCTCGATAGGTGCCGCACCCGTGGTTGAAGCCGGGCGTTATCGTTGGCGCGCTGGTGCCGCTCGCGGCGATAGGCGTGCGCGCAGCCACCGGCAAACTGGGCGCCGACCCAGTCGCCAGTGTCGAAAACGAGCTCGGCCTGGCCGCGCTCATCCTGCTCGTCGCCAGCCTGGCGTGCTCACCCGCCGGTCGACTGCTGCACTGGACGTGGGCCGTGCGCATCCGACGCGAGCTTGGACTACTGGCGTTTATGTACGCGTCGCTGCACTTTCTGACCTACCTGATTATCGACCAAGGCGTTGACTTGTCCGCGATCGTGGCCGATATCGTCGAACGCCCGTTCATTACCGTCGGCTTCACCGCGCTGGTGCTGCTCGTGCCGCTCGCGCTAACGTCGACCAAAGGATCGGTGCGACGACTCGGCTTCAGACGCTGGAACCGATTGCACCAGCTCGTTTATGTCGCCGGCGCACTGGCCGTCGTGCACTTCATCTGGCGCGTGAAGATCGACGTGAGCCAGCCGCTGACCTATGCCTGTGTGCTGGGCATCCTGCTTCTGGCGCGCGCCATCATCTGGATTCGGCTGCACCGCAATCGGCGTTTACTGCCAAACTAAAGGGCACTGGCCGGACAACACGTCGCCCGGCGCGTTGCGCATGCCACGCGCAGCAGCCCCTTCCTACCGCCGAAGGCGGAATGCCACTGCATACGGAAGTGTTCCGCCTTGCGGAGATGGCTTGGACTCACCCGCGCCGCCGTTAGCCAGCGATCAGGCCGCGTGCGAAGCGCAGCTTCTCCTGGGTCTGGAACGTCTCACCGCCGTTGTGCTGGTTGTGCGGCCAGATGCTGATCTCCTTCGGGCCGGGCCAGTAGTTGTAGGCGGCAAAGACCGTTGAAGGCGGACAGACCAGATCCATCAAGCCGACTGAGAACAACGCGTGACACCGCGCGCGGGTCGCAAAATTGACACCGTCGAAGTAGCGCAGCGTATCGTAGACCCGGTCAACCTTGTCGCGGTGCACGCGCAGATAGCCCACGATTTCGCTGTACGGAGATGAATCGGTAATCTCGGTGGCGCGCTTGAAGTGACACAGGAATGGCACATCAGGCAAGCTCGCCAGCAGATCAGGCACCAGACCAGCAACAGCAATAGCAATGCCGCCGCCCTGGCTCGCGCCTGACACGATCACTCGCGCCGGGTCGACGGCCGGATGACTCCGCGCCGCTTCGACGGCGCGCACCGCGTCGGCGAACACGCGCCGATAGTAGTACGTGCTGGGGTCGCCAATGCCGCGCGTCATGTACCCCGGAAAGGCAGGATCGCTGCCGCCTTCGACGAGGTCCGGAGTGTCACCCGGGCGCCAGACGCTGCCCTGACCGCGCGTATCCATGACCAGATGCGCGTAGCCCGCACTCGCCCACACCAGCCAATCCAGTGGCGAGCCGCGCCCACCTCCGTAGCCGATGTACTCGACAACGCACGGCAGCCGGCCTGAGCGCTGCGCCGGCATCTGGAACCAGCCGCGAATCGACTGACCCCCATAGCCGGCGAAGCTGACGTCGTAGCTCTCGACCGTCGATAAGCCCACATCGCACGGTTCGAAGCGCGCCGCGAGCGGGTGCTGCTGAGCCTGGGCCAACGTGTCAGCCCAGAATGCATCGAAATCGTTCGGTTCGGTGCGCGGCGGTCGATACGCGCGCAGTTGCTCCAGCGGCAGATCGAAGAGCACGATCGTCTCCTTGCCAGACTTCCCGCGATGGTAGCGTTAGCCGGTGGGCAGCACGGTGTCGACGGCCCGCCAGCAGTACCAGGCCGTAGCCGAGCGATAGGGTCGGTACGCCTCGCCGAGTGCGTCGAGCGCTTTCGGCTTCGGAGGTTCCGCGAGCTCATGGATGCGCGCGAAGCCCTTGCGGACGCCGAAGTCGTCGACCGGCCAGACATCCGGCCGCCGCAGCTGAAACATCAAGAACATCTCCGCCGTCCAGCGGCCAATACCGCGAATCGTGCTCAGCCGGGCCACGACCTCCTCGTCAGGAAGCGCCTCGATGCGCTCCAGTGGCACCGTGCCGTCTGAGACCTTCAGCGCCAGATCGAGCATCGACGCGGCTTTGTTGCCGCTCAGGCCTACTGCGCGCAGGTCGTCAACGGACGTTCGGAGAATCGCTTCGGCGGTTGGGTGGCCGTCGTAGAGGGCGACGAACCGGCCATGAATCGCGCGTGCGGCATTGCCGGCCAACTGCTGGTAGACGATGGCGCGCCCCAGCGAGCTGAGATAGTCGCCGTCCGGTGGCCGTGGATCGTACGGGCCAACCGCCTTGACCAGCGGCGCGAAAGCTGGGTCGACACGCACGATGTGCGCGGACGCACTGGCCATCCGGCGTCCATCGTATACGAGTGGGCTACGCCGCGTAGTGCAGGCCGACGACTCCGGCGGGCAAGTCATGATTAGCTACCAGACGCCACGACGCCGGGGTCTGGAGTTGCGGAAACAATGGTGTGCCGGCGCCGAGAATTACCGGATTGACGTTGATGCGCAGCTCATCTACCAGCCCTCGGGCGATGCACTCGCGCGCCACGCTCGCGCTGCCAATCAACAGCATGTCGCCACCGGGTTGCTGCTTCATCTGACCCAGCTCATCAAGGTCGTGCACCACGCGCGCCGTACCGGTTGCTCCCCATGTAGCAGATGAAAGTGTCTTGGAAATGAGGAGCTTTGTGGCATTGTTGAGCCACTGGCTGTGGTCGACATCGTGGCGCGACGCGTTTGGCTGGTCGCCAGCGGTCGGCCAGTACGACTCCATCATGCCGTACGTCACTCGGCCAAAGACGGCCGTATCGGCCGACAGGGCGATCGGATTGACGTACTCCCACATCGCGTGCTGGTCGACGCCGCGAATCCAGCCCATCTCGCCGTTTGGTCCGGCCAGGAAGCCGTCCAGCGACACGTGTTCGAGGATGATCAGCTTTCTCATCGGCTGCCTTCGACCACCTTTCCCAGAGCGTTGAGAGCTCGCCGGTGCGGTGCTCGCGCTGAGCCGGCCGGATCGGAAAACGCGCTAAAGACACGCCCTGGCGATGCGCCGCTCAGTGATCCAGCACTAAAGCTTCTGCTTCAGTATGTCAATGGCCCGTCGCGCGCAGCGCCACGCGCATCGGTTCCGCCGGCGGCCAGTCGCGGCGCCACGCCACGTGCAGGTCCGGCCGCACCAGTACCAGATCGTGGCCATAGACCCTGCGCGGCGCCGTATCAGGCACCTTGAGCACCTCCAGCGGCGCACCCACCCGGCGCAGGGCTGCCTCGAACTCGGCGGTGTCCACCCGAGTGTCGCCTAGCCGCAGGAGCGTGAACCACGGACCCAGTCGATCATGCAGCGCCGTCCCGTCGTCCAACCACACGTGCGGCAGCCGCGCGCCCGGCCATGTCGTCGGAACGTACGCTCGACTATCA
>WNGB01004116.1_pt1 | contig 36776 bp, 30 predicted proteins | sample 5400681 | NCBI WGS metagenome assembly WNGB01 (sample SAMN13153367, study PRJNA577476) | soil metagenome | isolation source: 115 cm soil or saprolite under grassland replicate 2 | place: USA:California | collected 2016-06-15 | reverse complement strand
TGGGCGTCGTCGTGACGACTCTGCCGATTCCCTGGCCGCTGCCGAAGGCCTCCGCCGGGGTCCTGTCCGGCGCGCTCTGGCGGCACCTCGACTCGCACCCGCTGCTGATCCTCGTTGCGGCTGTGCTTGCCCTCCTACCGCTCGTCGTTCCGGCGCGCCGTGTGGCAGCACTTGCGGCCGCGCTGCTCGTCGCAACCTCGGCCGTCGCGTGGTCGGACGTCGCCCACGAGTCGCGCGCGCTGGGCCAGGGCGTACCGCTGCCGCACAGCCAAATCGACGACGCCGTCGGCCGCGACACGAATGTGACGTGGGCGCTGACCGGCAACGCCGACCCGCGCGCGGTCGCGGAGGCCGAGCTGTGGAACAGATCGCTGCGGCGCGTCGTACGGGTCGATCCCGTGCATGCAGACCCGTCGACCGGCGTGCTCGATCCACGGCGCGCCGAGCTCGCTCTGAGCGGGATCGAGCTGACCGGGACGGAGATCGCGCGGATCCCGCTCGGGACGATCACCCGCGCCGGCGGCCCGATGCGCGCCGCCGAGGTGATCGAGGGCCGCTATCCGGACGGCTGGAGCGGCTTCGAGACGACCTACACGCGCTTCGCCGGCCCGCAGCGAAACTCGACGCTCGAGATCACGGTCAGCCGCGCGACGTGGACCGGTCCCGACAAGCCTGCGCAGGTGATCGCCGACGCCGTGCCGCTCGGCGGCGAGCCGTTTGCCGAACGCACGACGTCCATCCGCGCCGGCCAACAGACGGCGCTGTCGGTGCCGGTGCCGCCGCCGCCGTTCCGCGTCACCGTGCACGTGACGCCGACGTTCTCGCCCGCCGAGCTCAGCGGGACAGGCGATGTGCGTCAACTCGGCGCCGTGCTGACGTTCACGTACAAGCGCTGAGCTAGGGTCGCCCCCGGTGGACGTCTCGTTCGTGATCCCCTGCCTCAATGAGGAGGACTCGGTCGCAGCGGTCGTCGTCGAGGCGCTTTCCATCCTCGAGCGCCAGGGCATCGAGGGTGAGGTGATCGTCGTCGACAACGGCTCCGACGACGCGTCGGCGGAGCGTGCGGCCACGGCCGGCGCGAATGTCGTCCACGAGCCACGGCGCGGGTACGGCAGCGCCTACCTCGCGGGGTTCGCTGCGGCACGCGGGACGTACATCGTGATGACGGACGCGGACGGGAGCTACGACCTCCGCAGCGTGCCCGAGTTCGTCGCTCGGCTCCGCGCCGGGGACGACCTCGTACTCGGCTCGCGCTTCAAGGGGCGAATCCATCGCGGCGCGATGCCCTGGTCGCACCGGTGGATCGGCAACCCCGTGCTCACCGGGATGCTGAATCTGCTCTTCCGTGGCCATGTGTCCGATGCGCACTGCGGGCTGCGCGCGCTGCGCCGCGAGACGCTTCCGCGGCTTCAGCTTTCGACGACCGGGATGGAGTTCGCGTCCGAGGTCGTGATCAAGGCTGCCAAGCGCGGGCTGCGCGTCTCGGAGATTCCGATCGACTACCGGCCGCGCATGGGCGAGTCGAAGCTGAACAGCGTCCGGGACGCCTGGCGCCACGTGCGCTTCATGCTCGTTCACTCGGCGACGTGGTTGTTCCTCGTCCCCGGCTCGGTCGCGCTGCTCGTCGGGATGGGAACGCTGCTGCCGTTCGCGGTGGACCGTCGACTCGGCGATCCGTCATGGGCCGTCCCGGTCTCGATCGTCGCCGCGTTCGTCGCCGTCGTCGGCGGACAGGTGATTCAGCTCGGACTGTTCGCAAGGACGTACGCGGCGCTCTACCTCGGCGAGGACGAGCCGTTGCTCGAACGGGCATGGCGCCGGTTCAGGTTGGAGCACGGACTCGTGGTCGCGACGATCGTCACCCTCCTCGGACTAGCCATCGCCCTCGTCGCGAACTTCGACGGAGTGCCCGACCCATCGCTCGGGCTGCTGGGCGCCACGTTCGTCGCGCTCGGCATCCAGGGGCTGTTCGGCGCGTTCTTCCTCAGCATCCTCGGGCTCTCCGAGCACGCCCGGCTGCTCCTCCGGCGTCACGCCGGCTCGACTCGGTAAACGAGCCCGGGCGCCGCTCGCTCACGGTGCGCCCGGCCTGGGAGCTCCAGCGAGCGCAGCAGCCCGTCGACGTCCGTGGCCGTGCCCGGCAGCACGAACCCGACGCGCTTTCCATGCTCCCGAACCCACTCCGCGCCTTGGGCGTCCGTCGGCAGGAAGCGATAGTTCGGCTCGGGCGCCCATTGCGCGTAGAAGTGCACCAGGTGAAAGAAACGAGCGTCGCTCGCCTCCAGGTTGGTCAGCGCAACGTCGTTCTGCCTCAGCCGCGCAGCCACCCAAGCGTTCACGCGCTCGGTCTTCGTCGCTTCGCGCCCGCGGCCGCGCGCTGCGTCGATGCCGTCGCGATAGGGCTGCCAGAGCACCGCTGCCACGACGAGCGCCGACACTGCGATGCGGGCGGCGGGCACCGCCTGCAGCGCGCGCAGGACGAGCGGAGCGGCCGCGGCGATCGCGGCCGTGTAGTAGTGGATCTCCCCGAAGCGGAGGTAGGCAAGGACCCCCAGCATCGTCGCCCCGCTCGCCCAGGTCAGCGCCTCCCATTCGCGGCGAGTGAGCGCGTACGCGAGCCCGATTGCGGCGACGAGGATGAACAGGTGCCAGGCGTCGAGCACGCCCCACGCGCCGCGGGTGGGATGCGCTCCGGTGTTGACGCCGCCGCCGGTGAGCGTGATAGCCGCCTGGCGCACCATCGGCGCCGGAACGCTCGCGTAGAAGAGGTTCGGCACCACCAGCCCGGCGAGCAGCGCGAAGAGCGAGCCGATCGTCACTCCTGCGACGCCTGCGAGCCGTGTCGGGCGCAAGGCGTGCCAGCCGGCCCACGAGACCCCGGCCAGCGCGACCGTCCCACCGGCCACCTCTGCGAGCGGCTTGAGCGCCGGCGGCGCGGACAGCGCGTTCAGCACGACGACGACGGTGAGCCAGATTCCGGCGGTAATCGCAACTGCCCGTCGATGAGCGCGAAGCCAGGCGCGGGTGTCGCGCGTGAACGGCTTCCACCACCCGGGCCGGGGTGGACGCCACAACCCTGCGAGAACGAACGGCACGACGAGGCCGGCCGCCTGCACCTTGACCGACACGTCGTAGCCGAGGACGAAGGCCGCGGCCAGATAGAGCGGCGCGGAACGTCGGCGGAACGCCTCTGCGAGCAGCGCCAGGCTCGCGACGGTGAGGCCCGCGAGCAGCGGGTCGGGCTTCACGACGGCAGCCCAGGTGATCAGGTCCGGAGCGGAGAGGAAGAGCAATCCGCCGAGCAGTCCCCACCAGGCGCTGCGGGTCACCCAGGCGATCGAGAAGAACGCGATCAGCGTCGAGAGGACGAACACCAGAGACGCGAACACGCGCAGATACGGCCGCGTGCTGTCGAGGTCGCTGATCCACGCCTCCGCGCGGTCGTGACGGTCGCCGCCGCCGGAGACGAGCCACGCGCCCGTGAACGTTGCGCCCAGCCCTTCCCCGAGCGGGGAGCCGGGATGGTCGTAGAAGTTGGTGCGGTCTCCGCGGAACAGCGTCAATCCGACGCCGACGTAGACGGAGTCGAAGTCGTAGCCCGTCCACCACGGGCTGCGGAGCGGCTGAAAAGCGAGCAACGACGCGGCGACCGCGACAGTGGCAGCAGCCGCGAGCAGTCGCCGGCCCACGCGACGAGTATACGAGTGCGCGTCTGCTGCGCGGGTGTTCAGGAACTGGGAGCGCGCACGTAGAGCAGATACCCGTCGGATTCGACCGGACGATAGCCCAGCGCCTCGAGTGACGCTCTCGGCTGTGTCGACATGAAGACGTAGGCGGGATTCTTACTCTGCTTGACGAGCCGGTCCGCCTTCAGATCACGCACGAAGTTGTAGGACGTCGCGACGATGCGCTCCTGGGTCTCGAACGAGATCCGGTACGCGAGCCAGTAGTTCGCGTAGAGGCGGGTCACGTGCTCGCGGTCCAGCAGCCGGATGAGCGGCGAGATGTCGGCGGGCACCGCCCTTCCGCCGCGGTGCGGACGGAACCGGTCCTGGTGCTGCATCGTCGCGAGTCCGGCGATCGACAGCGCGAGCGCCACCGCGATCGACGCGACGGCTGTGAAATCGCGCTTCGCGGCGAGATGCGCCAGGAGGAGCGCGGGGATCGGCGCGAACAGCACGAGGTACCGCGGCTCCCGGACGTAGTAGGCGAACGTCGACGACGCGTAGAGGAACGGAAACGCAAGCGTGATGATCAGCAGCAGCTCGAGCTGCGGCGGACGCCGGACGAGTGCGGCTGCGAGTGCCACCGCGCAGGCGGCGAGGAGGGCGATTCCGAGCGGCTTGCCGACGAGCCAGTCGAGCGAGAACGGGACTCGGAGCCCGAGCCACGTCGGCAGCACGATCCGGAACAGGTCCGCAAGGCGTCCGAGATACGTCGTGTGCTCGCCCCTGATCGCGCCGAGATGCAGGGCAAGCCAGCAGTGCCGGGCGTTCCACAAAAACCATGGAGCGGCTCCGACCAGGAAGGCGGCTGCGCCGAGCCAGGCGCGGCGGAGCACGTCCGGTCGCCGGAAGACGAGCCACGCGACAGCAGGCACGGCGATCACTACGACCTCGGGCGTGGCCCACCAGCCCAGCCCGGCGGCAAGGCCGAGCCCGAGGGCGTCGCGCCGAGAGTCCCGGTCTCTTAGGCGGAGCGCGAGCCACAGGACGAGCAGCTCGCAGAGCAGGCCGAAGGCGTAGTACGCGCGGGCCTTCTGCGTCCACCACACGAAGTACGGCGGCCAGATCCAGAGGAGTGCGGCGGCGAGGGCGGCGGCACGGCTGCCGATCAGGCGCTTCCCGATCAGCCACGTCAGCCAGATTCCGGCGACGAACAGCGCGAGTGGGACGAGCTTCAGCGCGAGCGTGCTCGAGCCGACGACTGCGAAGACGAGCGCGGTGAACAGAGCCTCCTGCGTTCCGCCGTAATTGCTGAGCCAGTAGATGGGCGTCAGGTCGCCGTGCAGTGCGCGGCGCGCGATCAATCCGTTGACCGCCTCGTCGGATTCGAGCGTGCCCAGCGGGCCGGCGAGGATCCAGACCCGAAGGGCGAAGCCCGCGAGGAGCGCGACTGCGAGCGCCAGTCCGAATACGGACGTCGCGCGAATCGGGACGGCGACGACGTCCTGCAGACGCTGCCTCATGCGGCGGTTGATGGTAGTCAATCGGTGGACGCGCTCAGGCCGCTCAACCCGGAGTGATGCGCACGACGGCGAACTCCGGCTTCGACGCCTCCGGCACCGGCGTCGCGTTCCATGTTCCGGAGGCCAGTGTGAGCGTTCCGGGCTGCACGAGCCCGATGGCCGCCGGCCCGAAGTAGAAGCGAACCTGTTTCCCCTGTTGCTCTGCGGTCGGCAGCGCGGGTGCGTAATCCGGCAGGAACCTGTACGGGTACGTCGGTGTGTAGTCGACGAAGTTCTGCACGACCGCCCAGTAGCGGACATCTGCGATCGGCGCGTAGTCCGGTGCGATCGCAACGTCCGAAGGTCCGAGCAACCGGTTCGCCGTGTCTTCGGCGAGCGCGGAGTAGTTCCTGTCCCGGTCCGCCTGGACCGACGGCCCCCGGGCGTTGTGCAGGCTCGGGTACACGATGTACGCCGTCAGGAGCGCCGCGGCGACGGGAGCCGTCGCACTTCGCGCACGCGCAAAGGGCCACAGCGCCGCCGGAATCGAGAGCACGTAGGCAGGTTCGAAATAGCGCAAGGCTCCCAGCCGCGCAGCGCCCATGACGCCCATCACGGCTGCCGCGACAAACCATAGGAGCGGCGTGAGCGACCTACGCCGAAGTCCGACGAGTGCGCCGAAACCGCCTAAGACGAACAGTACGAGGGCCTGCTTGAGTGGAAAGCCCTCGAACGCGATCCACTCCAGCGTGAAGAGGGGGATGCCTTGCTGCGCCCCTCCACCGGAGAGCCCGTTCCAGATCTCCGCCGCGGCACGGAACCCCTCAGGGAGGTACAGCGTCAACGGAACGGCGATGCCGAAGAGCGCTGCCGCTGCCAGGAGCGGGAAGAAGGGATCGACGACGCGCCAATCGCTGCGCCGCGAGAGGCGGCGGGCGACCGCAAACCAGGTTGCGACAACGACGATCGGGATCACGACGGCGCGCCACTGGCTCGCGGTCGGAGAGAACGGGATCCGGTGCCAGTTGAGCACGACCACGAGAACGGCCCATGCCGCGACCGCGACGACGAGCGCGCGCCAACCGCGCGCCGCGAAGGTCGCCACGCGGCCACGCGCGTCGGCGCGCCATCCGGCCTGCGGCGGGCGAACCGCGGTTGCGAGCACGAGCGCAGGGACGAGCCCGATCGCATGCAGCTTGACGGTGACGGCGAAGCCGAGGAGCGCCGCCGCGCCGAGATATGCGAGCGCGTCTCGTCTCTGCGCCCCACGCGCTACGAGGTACAGCGTTGCAAAGCAGAGGAGCGACAGTGCGACGTCCGGCCGGATCTGGATCGAGCCGGACGCAAAGTCGGGAGCCGCCACCCACAGCAGCCCCGCCAGCAGACCCCACCACGTGCTGCCGAGCAACCGTGCCGTCAGACCGAACACGACGAGTGCTCCGCCGATGAACAACGCGATCGCCCAGCCGCGAAACACGGAGCGCGTGCGATCCAGGTCGGTGAGCCGGGAGTCGACGAAGTCGCGCACACTCGGCGGCCCGCTGCCGTCGAGTCGCTGAAGCAGGTGCTGGGACGCGAACGTGAGCGCGAGCACTTCCTGCTCCGGCAGGCCGGGGTGGCCGTAGTAGCGCGTGTGATCGCCGCGGAGCAGGTTGAGGCTCGAGGCCGCGTACGTCGCATCAGGATCTGCGTTGAGCCACCACGGACCTCCGACCGGCTGTCGCGCGACGACGAAGATCGCGACGAGGAGCACGATCGCAGCTGCTAGAGCCGCGCCGCGTCCTCCACGTGTACTCACCGACGTCGGCCTGCGATCCTGATCGAGCCGGCAATCGCGCGCACGGGCGTGCGTTCCAGCAGGCGTTCTACTCGGCGCACCGGCGGGACGAGCCGGGCCGGTGTCCGCGGATGGAGGAACTCGAACGGCTCGCAGACCTCCACGGTGAAGCCGGCGTCCTCGAACAGCCTGCGCAGCTCGCGCACGCGGAACGCGGTCTCATGCTTGGTCTCGTGCAGCCTGCGCGCGACCCAGTCGACGTTCTTCATCGCCCACACCTGCGGGTTCGCCATGTTCGGCTCCGAGAACGCGAAACGTCCGCCGCTGTCCAGCTTCGAGAACGTGTTCACGAGGCACGACGCCATGTCGACGTGGTGCAGGACGCTGACGCCGACGATCGCGTCGAACCGGCGGTCTTCGAGTCCCTCGCCCGTCTCGATGTTGCCGACGAGGATTTCGGCGCGTCCGTCGACGCGTGCGCGGCAGATCTCCGCGGTCGCCTCGCTCAGCTCGACGGCGACGAGCTCGCACTCCGATGCGAGCAAGCGCTGCGTGAACTGGCCGGTTCCAGCGCCGAGCTCGAGCGCGCGAACGCCGGGAGCCAGCCGCGCCGCGGAGATGAGGAATTCCGCGCGGCGCTGCGCTCGCAGCGAGCCGGCCGGCCCTGTCCAGCCCCACACCGCCTCGAGATCGTCGGTCGCGATCTGCTCGCCCTGGCGGCGCTCTTCCTGGTACCGCGTCTCGCGCTCTTCCGCGGAGAGTCTGCGCGACATTCGCACGACAGCTGATCGTATCCGCCTCGGCTGCGTGCACACGACGTAGGCTTGCGCGCCATGGGGGAGACCGCGAGCTCGCTCGTCGACGATCTGCGCGTGCAGGAAGCCGCCTGGAACGCGCGACCGATGGTGCGCAGGCTGTACCACGATTGGTACGAGCTCGTGGTCTCGCGCCTGTCGGAGGCGTCCGGGGGCACGTTTGAGCTCGGCAGCGGAATCAGCCGCTTCAAGGAGCACTACCCGCGGGCGATCGCCACCGACATCGAGCCGACGCCGTGGGTGGACGAAGTCGTGGACGCCGAGGCGCTTCCGTGCGAGGACTCTTCGGTCGCGAATCTCGTGTTGATCGATGTCTTCCACCACTTGCCGCGCCCGATGCGTTTTCTCGACGAGGCGGCGCGAGTACTCGTGCCCGGCGGTCGTGCCGTCGTGCTCGACCCCTACTGCTCGCCCGTCTCCTACCGTGCGTATCGAGGCTTCCACCACGAGCGCACCGACCTCGATGCGCCGGCGTTCGAGCACGACGCCGCCGCGGCGAGATCGCCGATGGCGTCGAACCAGGCGCGCGCGACGCTCGTGTTCTTCCGGAAGCGCGGTGAGTACGAACGCCGCTGGCCGGCGCTGCCGGTGGTCGAGACGAAGCTGCTCTCGGTGCTCGCCTATCCGCTTTCCGGTGGCTTCACGCGGCCGAAGCTCGTGCCGGATGTGCTCTACGGTTCGTTGATGGTCGTCGAGCGCGCGCTGATGCCGTTTGCGAGGCTGCTCGCGTTTCGCTGCCTCGTCGTGCTGGAGCGGCAACCGGACTGACGAATGCTCCTGGCAGTCGCGTTCGGGGTTCTCGTCGCGGCCGCTGCGCTTGCAGCATCGGCTCTTCGCCTGACGTCGCCGCTGACATTCCTTCTGGCCGTCTACGTCTTCTCCTGGACGGGTCTCGTGGCACTGACCGAGCTCCTCTCGCTCGGCCACGGCGTCGGGACGCTCGGGTATGGGATCGGCGAGGTAGTCCTGCTGGTGGCCGCCGCGGCGTGGTGGCAACTCGTGGGGCGTCCGCGGCCACCCTTCTCCGTCCGGGCGAGCGGGCCGATACTGAGCGGGCATCCGCTCGTCCTCGGACTCGCCGTCGTCGTCTGTGCCGTGGTCGCCTACGCGCTGATAGTCGGCGTCTCGACTACCCCCAACAACCCCGACGGAATGATCTACCACCTCTCGCGCGCAGCGGCATGGCTGCAGCAGGGAGGCCTTCAGTACATCCCCGGCGCGCACACCGAGCGCGAGAACGAGCTGCCGCAGAACGGCGAGATCGGAATCCTGTACACGTTCTCGTTTCTGAAGCGCGATACGGCAGCAACGTTGCCGCAGCTCGCTGCGTTCATCGCGCTCATCGTCGGTGTGGCAGCCGCCGCGCGCCGCCTCGGATACGCCCCGGCCGCGGCACTCTTTGCAGGCCTGCTGACCGGCAGCCTCAGTGAGGTCGTGTTGCAGGCGACGACGCCGAAGAACGATCTCGTCCAGGCGTCGTTCATCGTCGCGTCAGCCTGCCTCTTGACCTCGCGGGCGCCTGCCGAGGTTGCGCTCGGCGGCCTCGCTGTGGGACTGGCCGTTGGAACGAAGTCGACTGCGTTCTTCGCGCTTCCATTCATTGCCCTACTGCTGCTCGTCGCAGTCCCGCGGGCACTTGTGGTGCGGGCTGCGCTTGCGGCTCTTGTGGGGATCATGCTCGTGGGCTCATACGCCTACGTGCAAAACGCGGTTGAGACCGGCTCGCCGCTGGGACGCCATCGAGAGCAGAACCAGTACCGGGCCGACGTCACCGCCCGAGGCGTTGTCTCCGAGTTCGAGCGCATCGGCTACAAGTTCGTCGACTGTCCAGGTTGCCGCGTGAAGACGCGCTGGCTCGACAGCGTGGCGCGCGCCGCACGACGCACGTTCGACGCGTTGGGCATCGTTCCGGATGCCCCGGAGTCGACGCGCTATCCCTTCACCTACACGATCAATGTCGTCGCCGATGTCGACCACTGTTTCTTCGGGCCCCTCGGCATCCTGCTCGTCTTGCCGATGGCCGGCGCCTTCGCGCTCGGGTGGCTAGGTCGGCTGACCTCCGCGATGAAGGGCGTCCACGCGCTTGCCTTGCCGCTGTTCGTGCTCGGACTGGCGCTCGTGTTCCGTTTCACGGACGAAGGCAGGTACCTGATCGCCCCGGTCGCATTGACGATGCCGCTCGCGGGATCGATCTACGGCCGTCGTCTGCTCGCGCCCGCGGTCGCTTTCGTCGCGTGCCTGTCCCTCTTCTTTGCTGTTGCCTACGATGTCAACAAGCCAACGGGTCTGAACGGAACCACTCCCGCTTGGCGGCTTGGACGGGCCGAGGCTCTCGGTCTTCGTCTACCGGGGCTCGCTAGTGCGGTTGAAGTCCTCGATGCGCAAATTCTGCCTGATGCGCACATCGGCGCCGTCCTCGCTCCATACGATCCGGACTACCCGCTCTATGGACCGACGCTCGAGCGGCGGGTCGTCGGTTTGCCGCGTCGAGGGTTCGTCGCAGAGGCGCGCCGCCGCGGGCTGAAGTGGATCTGGGTCGGCCACAATGCGGGGAGGCCCACGACGCCGCGTGGCTGGAACGCGATGCACTTCCGCGCTGCGGGGACACTGCTGCGCCGCGCCTAACGTCGGCGCGAGTACGGCGCAAGCTTGAACTTCCACGCCGCGAACAGCGCCATGCGCATCAGCAACAGCCCGTGGCTCCAGCGGCTGATGTTCGTGACACCGTACGTGCGCGGTTGATACCGCACGGGCAGGTCGACGATCTTCAGGTTCAGTCGGGCGGCGCCGAACAACAGGTCGAAGTCGCCGAACGGATCGAACTCGCCGAAGTAGCCGCGCGCAGCCGCGATCCGGTGGTAGTCCTCGCGCAGCAGCACCTTCGTGCCGCAGAGCGTGTCCTTCGCGTCCTGACCGGTGATCGCCCCGAACAGCATCGAGAAGAACTTGTTGCCCAACACGTTGAAGAAGCGCATCGACCCGGGCTCCATGTCGTACACGAGCCGCGAGCCGTTGATCAGCTCGCCGCGGTCCTGGACGAGCGCGCGGTAGAACTTCGGCAGGTCCTCCGGTCGCACGCTCAGGTCGCCGTCGAGGATCATCAGCACGTCGTGCTTGGCGGCCGCGAAGCCGGTGCGGATCGCGTCGCCCTTACCCCTGCCGGGCTGCGAGAGAAGCTGGATGTCCAGTTCCGGGCGCCCTTCGATCTCGCGCTCGATCGCGCCGCGGGTGTCGTCGCTGGAGCCGCCCTCGACGAAGATCAGCTCCGTTTGCGAGCCGAGCCGCGGGAGGCGCTCGACGAGCGAGGGGATGTGGCCCGCCTCGTTGCGGACGGCGCAAACGACCGAGACCGATCGCTCACCCGACTCCTCCGGCAACGGGCGCGCGACCAGCCAGTAGGTCAGGCACAGGTACGAGAGCGGCCAGATGTTCGCCACGACGGCGTTCAGGAACCACGTCAGCAGCGGCACGTACTTCGGCATGAGGATCCGCGATGCGTGCGTCACGGTCTCGAAGCCGGACAGCTCGAGCAGGTTGCGGACGTCGTTGGGCGACACCCAGTTGCGGAGGGGTTTGCGGGGCTTGAGATGCAGCGCCTCGGCGAGGCGGATCGCGGGGCGCCAGACGCGGCTGTACGAGTGGATCACGACGCGTGTGCGCTCGTGCGAGTGCTCACGCAGCCGCTCGAAAAGGGCCAGGAGGTCCTGCACGAACGGCATCAGGTCCGAGAGGACGATGTAGTCGAACGTCTCGCCGAGATCGAGGTCCTCGCCGGCCACGGCCTCGAAACGCAGGTCCGGATGCCGTTCCCGCGCCAGTTCGACCATGCCGGGGCTGACGTCCACCCCGACCCCGTACGACGGCTTCAGCGCGGCCAGCAGGTCGCCGGAGCCGCTGCCGATCTCGAGCACTCGCGCGCCAGGCAGGATCTGGAAGCGATGAAGCTGCTCGAGCAGCCGGTGGTACGTGCGGTTGCGGCGGCGCCAGCGCGGCTCGGCAGCCGCGAAGCGGTCGAAGAACTCGACGAGGTCGGCGTAGCCGGCGGTCTCCGTGGACGGCGCTTCCATCGGGGGAGCAGCTGCCATACGAGCAGCGATGGTAGCCGGGGGGAATGATTGCGAGCCGATGCGCGTCGTCGTTCTGACCACTTCGTACCCACGCAGCCCGGGCGATCCCGCCGGCCATTTCGTCGGCGCGGCCGTAGATCGGCTCCGAGCCCGCGGTGTGGACGTGGACGTCGTGTCGCCTGCGAGCTTCCGCGCCTTTGGAGTCGCGTACGGATCAGGCATCGTCGGCAACGTCCGCGCGCGTCCTTGGCGGATCGCGGCACTGCCTCTGTTCCTCGCCTCCTTTAGGAGGTCGGCCAGGCGTGCCGCAGGGTCGGCCGATCTTCTACACGCGCACTGGCTCGCGGCCGGCGCGGTCGCCCGCACGCTGGGACGCCCGTACGTCGTCCAGGTCTGGGGCACGGACGTCGAGCTCGCGCGCCGCGCGCCGTGGCTCGTGCGGGGCGTGCTGGCGAACGCGCGGCTCGCGATCGCGGCGTCGAACGCCCTCGCGGACGGTGCGCGCGCCCTCGGCGCCCGCGAGGTGCGGGTGATTCCCAGCGGCGTCGACATTCCCGCGACATCGCACGACGACGACGAGCCGCCGCACGTGCTCTATGCCGGCCGTCTCTCGGAAGAGAAGGGCCTGCGCGAGTTGCTGGCGCTCCGCGACCTGCCCATCCGCTTCGTCGGCGACGGGCCGTTGCGGGCCGAGGTTCCCGGAGCGGGCTTCGTGCCCAACGAGCAGCTGCAGGAGCTCTACGCGCGCGCTGCCGTCGTCGCCTGCCCTTCGCATCGGGAGGGATTCGGCTATGCGTGTCTGGAGGCGATGGCGCACGGAAAACCAGTCGTCGCGTCGGCCGTCGGAGGGCTTTTGGACCTCGTCGTCGACGGAGAGACCGGCTTGCTCGTCCCCCCGCGGGACACAGTGGCGCTTCGAGCGGCTCTCGAACGCCTCTTGGGCGACCGGGAGCTGCGCCGGCGCCTCGGCGAGGCAGCCCGAACGCGCGCGCAGACGCACTTCTCGTGGGACGCGGTGACGGAGGCGACGCTGAACGCGTACGAGGAAGCCGTCGGCTAGGCGTAGCGGCGGACGACCTCGGCCACGCGGTCGAGCTCGCTCTCGGTGAGCTGCGTGTGGAAAGGCAGAGCCAGAGCGCGCTGGAAGGCGGCGTCGGCCCCCGGAAACGCGCCTTGATCGGCGTATGCGCGAAGACGGTGCAACGCGTAGGTTCCGATCTGGGCCTCGATTCCCGCCGCGCGCAGCGCCGTGAGCGCTTCGTCCCGCCGATCGAGCTGGACGACGTACGCCTGCCAGCCGTGCACGTCGCCGGTATCGGCGCTCGGCACTCGGACGACGTCGCGTAGACGCTCGGCGTACGCGTCGGCGATCCGCGTCCGCTCGGCAAGCAACGTCTGCAGACGCTGCAGCTGCGGGATGCCGACGGCGCAGAGAATGTCCGAGAGACGGTAGTTCAGGCCGGGCTGTGCGATCTCGAAGTCTCCAGCCGGCTCGATGCCGTGGTGCCGCAGGCGACGGACAGCGTCTGCCAGCTCGACCTCGTCGGTCGTGACTGCGCCGCCCTCGCCGGTGGTCACGATCTTGCGCGGATGGAACGAGAAGCAGGCGAGTGTCCCGAGGCCGCCGCACGGCTTGCCGCGGTACTCGGCTCCCAGGGCGCCCGCCGCGTCTTCGAGGACCTCGACTCCCGGCGCAGCGTCGCTGAGGTTGGCCCAATCGAGCGGTCTTCCGAACAGATGCACCGCAAAAACGGCGCGCGTGTGCGGCGTAAGGGCGCTCGCCACTCGCTCGACGTCGAGGTTCATCGTCGCGGGGTCGACGTCGACGAGCCTCGGCCGCGCGCCCGCCAGCGCGACGACGTTTGCCGTGGCCGGAAAGGTGTAGGCGGGCACGAGCACCTCGTCACCCGGGCCGATGCCGAGCGCAAGCAACGCCAGGTGCAGCGCCGCCGTACCGGACGAGACAGCGACGGCATGCTGGGTGCCGACCGCCCGAGCAAGCTCGTCCTCGAGCTCGCCGACCCGCGGTCCCATCGTGAGCATCCCGTCGTCGAGCACCCCTGCGACGCGGCGTAGCTCCACTTCGCCGACGTCGGGCCGGGCGAGCCGGATGCGTTTCTCAGCCACGACGCACGACGTAGTTGCCGAGCACGAGCACGTCCATCTTCGTCTTCTGGAACGTGTCGACGGCCTCCTGCGGCGTCATCACGATCGGTTCGTTCTCGTTGAAGGACGTGTTGAGCACGATCGGAACGCCGGTTTGCTTCTCGAATTCGCGAATCAATCCGTAGTAGCGCGGCGCGACGCGCTCCTCGACCGTCTGCAGCCGTCCCGTGTCGTCGACGTGGTTGACGGCCGGGATCTCCGCGCGCTTCTCCGCGCGCGTCTTGTAGACGAGGATCATGAACGGCGACGTGTAGTCCTGCTCGTACCACTCGCCGGCCTTCTCGGCGAGGATGGACGGCGCAAAGGGACGGAACGGCTCGCGGTGCTTGATGCGCGCGTTGAGGATGTCCTTCATGTCGTGCCGGCGGGGGTCGGTGACGATCGACCGGTTTCCGAGCGCGCGCGGCCCGAACTCCATGCGTCCCTGGAACCAGCCGACGACCTCGCCGGCCGCGATCCGCTCGGCGACCGTCCCGAAGAGCGTGTCATCCTCGAGACGCTGCCCAGCGAGCCCTGCGTCGCGCAGCGCGACTTCGATCTCCTCGTCGGAGTACTCAGGGCCGGTGTACGCGTGCTCCATTACGAATCCGCGCGGTTCGCCGAGCGTCTGGTTCCAGACGAAGTACGCGGCTCCGACCGCGATCCCCGAGTCGCCGGCCGCCGGCTGGATGTACACCTCGTCGAACTCCGTCTCCGGGCGGATCCGGCCGTTGGCGACGGCGTTCAGCGCCACTCCGCCCGCGAGGCAGAGGTTGCTCGACCCCGTGCGCCGGTGCGCGTCCCGGACGAGGTGCAGGTACGCCTCCTCGAGCACGGCCTGCAGCGCTGCGGCGACGTCCTCGTGGTGCTTCGTCAATTCCGTGCGCGGCTCGCGGGCCGGCCCGAAGGCGGACTCGAGACGCTTCGAGAAGACCCGTCCGACCGTCGGCGACCCTTCCGCCCAGGACATGTCGACGCCCTCCGCATGGTGCGTGAAGTAGTCGAGATTCAGCTCGACGAGTCCGTCGAGCCGGACGAGGTCGCGCATCTGCTCGCGATAGGTGTCCGGGTCGCCGTAGGGCGCGAGGCCCATCACCTTGCCCTCGTCGCCGTACTTCGGGAAGCCGAGCCACTGCGTGATCGCGGTGTAGTAGATGCCGAGCGAGTGCGGGAACGTGACGCGGTCGAGCACGTGGAAGTGGTTGCCGTGGCCGTGCGCGAGCAGTATCGAGGCGAAGTCGCCAAAGCCGTCCATGGTCAGGATCGCCGCCTCGTCGAACGGGGAGACCAAGAACGCGGACGCGGCGTGTGCCTGGTGGTGCTCGACGTTGTGGAACGTCGCCCGCAGCGCGTCCTTCTCGGCGCCAAGCGCGCGCGCGAGGTCGTCGCGCACGTCGCCGACGCGCTGCATGTTCCGCACGCGCTCGAGCACGTAACGCGGATTGCGGAGCCGGCGCGCGGTCTGGCGGAACTTCGCGCCGAGGTTGGCGCGCGGGTCGCGCCCGATGGCGACGTGGTCGAGCTCGCGCGCGTCGACGCCCGCGTCGCGCAGGCACCAGGCTGCGGCGAGGGAAGGGAACCCCGCCACGTGCTTGACGCGGTTGAAGCGCTCTTCCTCGGCAGCGGCGACCAGCTCACCGTCGATCACGAGGGCCGCGGCCGCGTCACCGTGGAAGGCGTTGAGCCCCAGGATCGCGGTCACCGGCGGCTGATCCTAGCGACCGCCTGCTCGTAGTCGTTTTTCATCCGCTCTGCGATGCGGATCGGATCGTGCCAGCGCTCGACGAACGCACGACCGCGCAGCCCCACGTCGGTCAGCGCTTGTCGTCGCGTCGCCGTCAACGCTCGGAGCCGGTCGCCGAGCTCCTCGGGTTCGACGTTCACGATCGGGAGCTGCGCGCGCATCGCGGTGGGAATCCGCTCGAGATCCCGAGGGTCGAGGTGTGCAACGACCGGCTTCGCCATCGCCATCGCCTCGACGGCAACGGTTCCGTACCACCCGTAGAGGAGTTGGTCGACGACGACGTCGCACGACGCGAGCTGCCTGCGGGCCTCGGCGTGCGGCACTCCCTCGATGATCCGCAGCTCGACGGGTTCTCCGGCGGCGCGCAGCCGCTCGATCGCCGAGACGACGAGATCGGTTCCTTTGGCAAGCCTCAGGCTCGGGGCGTGACCGATGACGAGCTTGCCGTCGCGGCCGGTCGGCGGCGACGGGTCCCAACGGCGAGGGTCGACACTTGCGTAGGGCAGGAACTCGGCACGGGACGGAAGCACCTCGAGGAGATCGGGGTTGAGCGCGAAGATCCCGTCGGCAAGACGCCCGAAGCGGGCGACGGCTGCGCGCCGCCGCTTCTCGCCCGATGCCGCATAGTGCTCCGCGAACTCCTGGAGTCGGTCGGGCGGCAACCGCTTCGCCAGTACGGAGAACTGCCGCGCGTCGTCGCCGAGGTACGTGACGAAGATCGCCTTGCCGAGCCGCCGGAGCCAGCCGACATCTCGTCCTTCGAGCACGGACGCGTACGCCTTCCAGATCCGGCCGGCGAGGCCTCCGGGCGCCGTGCCCTGGAGCGCAACGGGCATCAGGGAGAGGCCGAAGTTGAAATGCACGACGTCGAAGGCCGTCGCGGCGCGGAGCAGGAGGCGCCACCGTCGCAACTCCCTGTCGAGGCGTCGCCGATCCCCGAACACCGTCTCGTCGGCGTCGAGCGCGCTTGGGCTGCTCGCGAAGGCGACGGAGGTGCTGGCGAGGCCGACCTCGCGCTCGGCGCGCGCGAGCGCAGGGCCGTGGCCGGCAGTGACCATCGGGCAGTGAAGGACGCGGAGCGGTCGTTTGTTCACGCGTGCGGCGTCGCGATGTAGGCGAATTGCGGCGCCGACGGGTGCGGCTGCACGCGCGGGATCGTACTTAGGATGGCGCCGTGCGTGTCCTCATGACCGGGGCGACCGGTTTGATCGGCCGTCGGCTCGTGCCGATGCTGCAGGATCGCGGCCACGACGTGGTTGCTCTCGTCCGGCCGGGGCGGGAAGCCGATGTCGGGGCGGAGCCGTTCACGCACGATCTGATGAATCCGCTCGACGCTAGTCGGCTGCCGCGTGTCGAGTGTGTCGTTCACCTGGCCGCCCATCCTCACATCCATTTTCCGGCGCACGCGCTCGAGCTCTATCGCTTGAACGCGTCCGCGACGCTCGAGCTGCTCGAGGCTGCGCGGCGGCTGAGCGTCGAGCGGTTCGTTCTCGCGTCGACGGGCGGCGTCTACGGCTTCGCGGACGAAGCGCGGCGTGAGGATGACCCGACGCATGCGCACGACTACTACGCGCTCACGAAGCTGCACGGCGAAGCGCTCGTGGACGTGTATGCGACGCACTTCGCTACGAGCGTGCTACGGCCCTTCTTTCCGTACGGTCCGGGGCAGCAGCGCGATCGGCTGGTTCCGAGGCTCGCCGACGCGATTGCGCGCGACGACGCGGTGACGATCCGAGAAGACGGCGGCCCGCTCCTGAACCCGATCTACGTCGAAGACGCGGCGGCGGCGGTCGCGGCCGCGTCCGAGGGACGTGCTCCTGCGATCCTCAACATCGCGGGCCTCGAGGTCGTGTCGATCGCGGCTCTCGCCGAAGCGGTCGGCGAGATCGTCGGCCGCGCGGCGCGGTTCGAGTTGAACGACAAGGCCCCTGGAGGCGGCCTTGTCGGCGACGTCGCGCGCCTGCGGGAGGTGCTGGGCGATCACGAGTTCACCCCACTCCAGTCCGGTCTCCGCAAAGCCCTCGCCGACCGGGCGAGCGACACGCGTCAGCGGTCGGCGTCCCAGGCCTGAGCGAGCCTGTCGCGCTGCGCGGCGGAGTTGTACCGCTCGAGTGCAGCGCGCCGGGAGTTCGTGCGCAGCTCCGCAAGCAGCTCGCGATCTGCGTCGAGCCGTGCGAGCGCCTTCCCCAGCGATCTGGCCGAACCGGGTTCGGCCAACAGGCCCAGCCGCTCCTCCTCGAGCCACGCGAGGCCCGGCAGCCGCGGCGCGACGACGGCGAGGCCTGCCATCAGATACTCGAACAGCTTGTTCGGCGAGGACAGCTCCGCGTTGCGCGTCAGCGGCCGGTCGAAGAGCAGCCCGACGTGGTGGCCGTACAGCCCGTCGATCACGCGGTCGGGCGGGACCGGGTCCGCGACGTCGATCCGATCGGCGAGGTCCCGCGGGAGCTCGCGGCGGAGCGCTTCACCCGGCGTCCGGCTCACGCGCAACGTGAGCCGCGCACTCGGGGCGTTCCGCAGCGCTTCGAGCAGGTCCTCGAGCGACCTTCCGGTTCCGAAGGCCCCTTGGTAGATCGCCCGCAGAGGCCCGGGGGGCGGCTCCGGCGGCTCGCGGTCGTCCAGCGGCGGAACGTTGAGGACGACGATCGGCGCGACGCCAAGACGCTGTCTCAGCTCGGCGGCGATCGCGTCGCTCACCGTGACGACGGCGTCGGCGCGTCGCGCCAGCCTGCGCTCGAGGCGTACGAGCATCGCGCGCGCGATTCGAGGCGGCTCGCGCTCGAACTCGGCGTACAACTCGTGCGCGTCGTACACGAGCCGTGAGCCTCTCTCCCGTGCCAGCAGGTACGACGCCGGGAGCGTCTCGAGATCGTTTGCGTGCACGACGTCGGAAGGGCCGAACGTGCGCCCGGCGCGCACGAGCGTGATCGTGCGCCGGGCCAGGCGGACGAGGCGGTACAGCCCTCGTAGCTCGCGGAGCAGCGGCCGCTCGTCGCGGTCGCCGCTGCCGACGATCCACTGCGGGTTCGTGCGTCCTTGCCTCCCGGCGCGAATCACCGTCACGCCGGGGAGCGGAACCGGCTCTTCCCCTGAGATGCGGCCGCAGAGGCCCACGACCCCGTAGCCGAGCGACAGGGCATTGATCGCCGCGCGACGCGCGCGTTGGTCGCGGGTCAGCTCCGCCGGCGTGACCAGAAGCAGGCGCGGCACTACGGCTTCGTCGCCGTCACCGCGAGCTGGTGGCCGTACCGGCGCAGCAACGTGTCCTTGAGCCTCTGCGGCAGGCGTTCGGTGATCGGGAGCCGGATCCGCCGTGGCAGCGGCAGAAGCTCGGCATCCTGACCGTACGGGGTGATTCGCACATCCGCGAGCCCGGCGTCCTCGAGCTTGCGCCGCAGCTCGTCGACGGTGAAGTGGCGCGCGATCAGGCCTTCCGTCTCGCCGGCACGTGCGCCCTCGAAGTGCAGCCCCAGCCGCCGCGCGAGCGGGAGGAAGCGCTGGAATCCCTTGTACGCCGCGTAGAAGAACGAACGCCGGTGGTAGACCATCAGCACGAGATCGCCGCCGGGGCGGCAAACCCGAACGAGCTCGCGCAGCGCGCGGTCCATGTCGCTCGAGTGGTGGATCACGCCCCACGAGAAGACGACGTCGAACGATGCGTCCTCGAACGGCAGTGCTTCGCCGTCTGCCTCGAGCACGTTGCCCTCGAGGCCGAACGCCGCGAGCCGTGCGCGCGTGGTCGCAACCGCCCAGGGAGTGAGATCGACGGCGGTCAGGTCTGCGCCCGCCTCCGCGAACATCTGCGCCGCGATGCCGCTACCGCAGCCAACCTCGAGCACGTCCTTTCCCGCGAGTGCCTCGAAGTCGACGAAGAGCGAGAACGGCTTCCCGCTCGGCCCTGCGGTCAGCCGCATGTAGCGCGGATGGAAGATGCGCCGGTCGATCTCGCGGAAGTACTCCTGTGATCCCTCCTCGAACGGGATCGGATCGTCGACGTCGTAGGACATCGGGTTCCGGTTCCACCAGTCGCGGACTTGCTGCTGCGTCACGGCGCGAGCGTAGCGCTAGAGCCCGAGGTAGAGCAGCGGCGTCTGGACTACTGCGTCGGCGCGGGCGAGCTCGGGGATTGACGTTCGCACCCACAACGTCGTGAAGTCGTCGCGCCGAACGAACCCGAGCAGGCGGCAGGCTCGGCGAAGCGTCCCGTCGGCAGCCGGCGACTCCCAGGGTTGGAAGCGCAGCGTCGCGGCGCCCTCGTCGCGCGCCACGCGGCTGAGGGCGCCGAGCAAGAGCAGTGCCGGGCGGAGCCCGCCGCTGAAGGGGCGCCAGCCGATCAGCCGCACCGGGTCTCCCGGCGAGCCTCCGAGCTGGACCAGCGCGCGGCACGATCCCGCCAGTTCGAGCACCTGCACGAGCGGCGACGCGCGGTACCAGTCCCAGGCGTCGTCGGCAGCGATGCTCCAGCGCCCGTCGGGGATCGGCCGTCCCTGGACCAGGTCGACGTCTGCCGCCGCCGGAGGTCTGAGCGCTGCGCGGCCGGATGCGAGACGGAGCGGCGCTCGCGCGAGAGCCTGCGCCCTGGTGAGGGCGGTGGCCGCCGCACGGGCGCGGAGCGAGGAGAGCCTGTCTGCGCGCAGGACGGCAACGAGGCTGCGCTCCCCGACGCCGACGAGCGGCTCGAAGGCGATCACCCGGCCGATCCTCGGTGTCGCGTACGCGTGCAGGAGGCCGATACCCCGCTCCTCCGCGAAGGCGTACAGGTCGTCGAGCAGGCGGCGCGCAACCGTCCGTCCCTCGACGCGCAGACCGCGATACGGCTCGTCGAGGAGGAGCGCCTCGAGCTTGCCGCAGCCGATCTCTTCCGTCCCCCGCCGTGCGCGCATCGGAATGACGGCGCAATGACCCACCGCCCGGCCGTCGTCGATTGCGAACGCGTGCAGCCCCGGTCCGGCAGGACTCCTCGTGAAGAGGTGCTCGAGGATCTCGCGCCTGCGGTACTTCGGATCGGCCCGGCCGTACAGGTCAGCCACCCAACCCATGCGCGCGGGCTCGAGCGGCCCTTCGACGGTGGCGATCTCGACCACGTCAGGCGTCGAGCCGCGCTTCGCGCTCGCGCCACCAGGTCTCCAGCCCGGCCAGCGACGTCACCCAAGCGCCGCGCGCGACGAACTCGTCGAGGGTCGTCTCGTACAGGTCGAGCCAGTCGTCGCGAACGAGCTTGTCGGGGTGGAAGACGACGGTTGTCACCGTGCCCATCCGGGCCGCGTCGTCAGCGAAGCTGCTTACGAGCTCCTTTGCATCGCGGAGCTCGAGGCCTCGTCCCCAGGAGCCGAGCAGCCCCACGTCGCTCAGAACGACCGGCACCTCGATCAGTTCCAGCGTACGGCTGCTGCTGACATCGAACCAGCGAAAGGGAAGCGAGGTGCCGGCCCGGAAGCCGACGTTGCGGTTGAAGCCGAGACTCGAGTCGACGCGAAGGCCGGCCTCCTCCTGCAGCGCGGGCGTCCAGCGCACGTCCCAGCTGAGGAGATGCTGTCGTGTCGACGTGATCGCAAGCCCAGTTGCGTCCGCGAGCCGCGTGCGCTCAGCAGCCAGCGCCCCGTGCTTGCCGGATGCGCCGTAGCTTCCGTGCAGCCCGACGTCGAAGCCCTCGTCGGCCAACGCTCGCATCACGTCGGCGATACGCATGCGTCGTCCGCGGAAAGCGCACATGTCCTCGGGTGCGTACGCGCAGTCGAAGCGGCTGGACCCTGGGACGGTGAACAGATACGACGCGGTCAGGCCGCGCCGCCGGAGGATCTCGGCGCTGCGCTCCAACGTGTCGCTGGTCGACGGCGCCCGCGATACGCCGGCGCGCAGCGACCGCGCGACGCGAACCGCCGGACGGGCGAAGCGGACAACACCCGACCCTTCGCGGTCGAGACCCGCTCGGGCGTAGCGGGCGATCTGCGCCGGCGTCGAGGCTGAGCTCACGAGATCGACGTCGTGCGTGAGGCAGACGGCGAACGGGGCGTTATGCGGCCAGAGCGGAGAGCCTGGGGTCTGGGCGCGCCGTTCGGCGACCCACGCGTCGATCGGCGCCTCCCACAGCGAGCGGGTCTCGTATCGCTCGCTCTGCTCGTGGTCCCAGCGTCCCCACCGATCCCGTTCCTCGTGCTCGTGCTCCGGCAAGCGAAGCAGCAGACGCGCGAGATGCTCCGGGAGCGCAGGCAGGTAGTCCGCGGCGCCGCGCGGGACACCGAGCCAGCTGCGCACGGTCTCTGCGAGATGACGCTGAACCGCGGGGTCGAGCAGCGGCGCGGCAGGGTTTGACGTTCTAGCCATCGACGAATTTGCGAGCCCAGAGCTCGACGTTCAGCGCGCGCCAGAGCTCGAATCCGGCGGTGAGCTCGCCGCGGCGATGCTTCTCCAGCCGTGATCGGGCGGCGTGCACGTCCACCCAACCACGCTCTCGAAAGGATTGCGACGCGAACACGTCCGCCGCCAGCTCGCCGAGCCGTCCGCGCAGCCACTGCTGCTCGGGAGTTCCGAAGCCGAGCTTGTCCGTCCGGTCGCGGACTGTGGGCGGAAGGATGTCGCCGAGTGCGCGCGCCGCAGCACCGCCTTGGTGCGGCCGCGCTCGATCAGCTCGCCTGCCTGCAGCGAGAACATCAGCTCGACGAGCCGGTAGTCGAGGAAGGGGACGCGCGCCTCGAGCGAGTGCGCCATCGAGTTGCGGTCCTCGTAGCGCAGCAGCTCCGGCAGGCCGCGGCTGGTCAGAATCAGGTGCAGCTGCCGGCGCAGGCGGTCGCCGTAGGGCGCTCCGTTCGCCTCCGGGACCGGGGCGTGCGCGCGCAACGACGGGTGCACGAGCGCCGCCGAGCCGCGCGACCGCGCGCGGGCCAGCCGGCGCACGCGCTCCGGCAGGAACGGACGGGCGAGTGCGATCGCCGCCGTCGCGGCGCTGGCGCCATGCAGCGTGCGGTACGCGGCGAGCTCGCGGCGCAGCTCGCCGAGACGCCCGTGGACGAGCAGGTCGGCAAAGAAGGGCCCGAAATAGCCGTGGTAGCCGGCGAGGATCTCGTCCGCGCCCTGGCCGTCGAGCATCACGGTCAGGCCCGCCTCGCGCGCCGCCTGCATCACATGCCATTGCGCGACGATCGACGTCGATCCGAAGGGCTCGTCCTGCGCTTCGACGATCCGAGGCAGCTCGTCGACGAGCTTCGCGTCGCCGAAGGAGATCCAGTGCGGCTCGGCGCGCGTCTGCTCGACGACGACGCGCGCGTACGGACGCTCGTCGAAGCCGGGCAGCTCGAAGTACGCGGTGAAGGTCTTCTGCCGCTCGCCGATCGGCTTGGCGTTCTCCGCCTCCGTGCGGAGGAGCAGATCGACTCCGCAGGCGATCGCGGAGGAGTCGATGCCGCCGGACAGGCACGTTCCGACCGGAACGTCGCTGCGCAGGTGGAGGCGCAGCGCGTCGATGAACGTCTCGCGCACCGCCTCGGCCGGATCTGTCGGTGCGTCGCGCTCCGCGAGCTGCCAGTAGCGCTCGTCGCGCAGGCCGTGCTCGTCGACGACGAGGTTGTGCGCCGGCGGCAACCTGCGCAGGCCGGCGAAGAACGTCTCGTCCGTGTGGTCGGTGTAGCCCTGCTCCACGTACTCGCGCACGGCGCGCGGATTCGCCTCGAGCTCCGTGTGCGGATCGGCGCGGAAGGCCTTCGGCTCGCTGGCGAACACGAAGCGCGTCCCGTCCCACGAGTAGACGAACGGCTTGATCCCAAAGCGGTCGCGCGAGCAGAAGAGGCGCCGCCGCCGCCCGTCCCAGATCGCAACCGCCCACATGCCGTTGAAGCGGCGCACGCATGCGTCGCCCCATTGCTCGTAGGCGTGCAGGATCACCTCGGTATCGGTCGCGCTGCGGAAGCGGTGTCCGTGTCCCTCGAGCTCGCGGCGCAGCTCGCGGTAGTTGTAGATCTCACCGTTGTGAAGCAGCTGCAGCGCGCCGTCGTGGGAGGCGAAGGGCTGCAAGCCGGCGTCGGTGAGGTCGATGATCGCGAGCCGCCGGAAGCCGAGCGCGACGCCGGCGTCGTCGGCGTAGAGGCCGTCGCCGTCGGGACCGCGATGGTCGAGCTCGCGCGCCATCTGCGCGACCGTGTCGCGCTCGGGCGGAGCGCCGAGGCGCACGATCCCGCAAATCCCGCACATCCGCGTCGATTCTAGGTTGGCCCGATCGCCCGCCGTAGCCGCCGCCCGGCGTAACGGGCGGCACCCGCCGGGTCCAGCGCTGCGGCCCGCAGGGCGTAACCTGCGGCACGTAGGCGCCGGCCACGCTCGAGCTCGTAGATCGCGGCGAGAGCGTTGTGGCGCCCCCGTCCTACGCGCCTGTCGCCGCCAAGCCGGTCAACTGCCTCGGGGTGGGCGCGGACGAATTCGTCCAGGAGCTCGATGCTCCACGGATACGGGTTCGTCTGTGCGAGACGAACGCTCTCGTTTCCGGGATGCATACGAATCTGTGCCAGCACTTCGTCGACCGGCACTGCATCCCAGTCCAGCGCCAGCTCGAGCCAGAGGTAGTGATCGTCGCCCCAGGAAAAATGCGAGTCCCGAAGCCGGATGCCTCGCCGCGCCAGGGCGTCGCGACGGATCAATGCGGTCGAGGGGTGAAAGAAGCATCCTTCGAGAAACAGCCTCTGGAGAAGGTCGCCGCCGCCGCGCAGGTGGGATGTCGTGATCCGCTCCCCCGTCGAGCCGTCGAACAGCTCGTGCTGCGAGTATGCGAAGCCCGCGGAGGGGGTTCGTTCGAGTGCTGCGACCTGTTTCGCTGTCTTCTCCGGCAACCAGATGTCGTCGTGGTCGAGCCAGGCGAGATAGGTTCCAGAGGCGGCATCCAGGGCAACGTTGCGCCGACGCGTCGGCCCCGCGCGGTCATCGAACGCGACAACGCGGATGCGCTCGGGGTAACGGCGCGCGTATTGCTCGAGAATCGCGCGCGTGCCGTCAGTGGATCCGTCGTCGACGAGCACGTGCTCGATCGGCTCATAGGTCTGCGCGAGCACCGACTCGATCGTCTCGGCGACGAATGTCTCGCCGTTGAAGGTCGGAGTGAAGACGCTGACGAGCTCCGGCACGTCGACAGGCTACGCCGCGACTCTTCGGTAGCGCTCGACGAGCTCGAGCACATGCTCGTCCATCGTCTTGATGCGAGGGAACCCGGTCAGCGCGTCCAACGCTTCGGGGGCGAGCAGCGTCTTCAGGTTCGCTGCGAGGTCGGCTGTGTCGCCGGCGCGGAAGAGGCGGCCGTTGCGGCCGGGCTCGACGATCTCGGGCAACGCTCCCGCAGCGGCCGCGAGGACGGGTGTGCCCGCGAGGAAGGCTTCGTGGGCGATACGCGAGAAGCTCTCGTGCACCCGGGTGGGGACGACGAGCAGGTCGAGGCTCGCCAGAAACTCGAGCGCCCGCCCGGTCGCGACCGGTCCGTCGAAGCGGATTCGCGGATCGCCGCCCGCGGCCTTCCGGAGGTCCGTCTCGTACTCCGGGTCCAGCGAGTGACCGCGAAGCACGAGGTCCGCGTCGGCCCCGACACGGCGGAACGCGTCCACGAGCAGATCTGCCCCCTTCTCCCGCGTCAGCGCACCGAGGAAGCCGATGCGGGGCCTCGGCCCCCGCGGCGGCCGCTCGGGTGGCTCCCCTTCGAGCCCGAGCGGCAGCGCCTCGATCCTCGCCGGGTCGGCCCCGAACTCGACGAACCGCTCGCGCACGAACTCGCACGGCGCGAGTACGAGGTCCGCCCGGTTCAGAACGCCGCGGAGCATGTTCGCGCGGCGAACATGCCAGCGGATGCGCGCCGGCAGCCGGCCCGACCGCGCGAGCGACGCGAGCCAGCGCGGCGATGCCGCCTCCATGTGCGCGAGGCAGTTCAGTCCCCAGACGCGGCCTCGGAGCGGATGCCGCCGGCCCACCGGGATGTGGACGCGCGGGCACAGGAACCAGAAATCCGTCGGCGAGAGCACCACGGGCACACCCGCTTCGTGGGCGAGCTCGACGAAGCGGTTGGAGAGGAAGATCAAGCTGACGGCGTGCACGACGTCCGGCCGGAACTCCCGCATCGTGTCGGCGAATACGACCTCCGCCTGCTCGTGACGGAGAGGGACGACGCCGTCCCGCTCCGCGGCCTCCGCGCTCCAGATCCGTTCGACGCGGATGCCGTTCACCTCGTCCACCCGGTGCGTCGAGCCGCCCGCGCGCGGATTCGCGGCGAGCACGCGCACGTCGTGCCCCGCGACCGCAAGCGCCTCGGCTCCGCCCGCGGCGTAGAGCTCGGTACCAGCCTCTTCCTCCGGTGGGTACCCATGCGTGACCAGGAGGACTCTCAAGTGATGGGCGTCGCCGCGGTCTTGGCAGCCGCGCCGCGGTCGGGCAGCGGGCGAAGGCCGACGAGGGCGCCGAATGCTTCGCGCGCCCGGCGGATGTCGTAGTCCGCGAGGGCGCGCTCTCGCGCCGAACACGCAACACGCCGGCGAATGTCGTCGTCACCGACGATCCGCTCGAGCCCGTCCGCGAGCGCATGCGCATCGAGGCGGTCGATCAGCACGCCGCATTCGTGCTTTCGGAAGTACTCGGCGACGAAAGAGTCAGGTGGAGCGTGTGCGAGGATCGGTCGCCCGGACGCGAGGTACTCACCCATCTTCCCTGGGTTCGAGCTGCGGATGAGCGCCGGGAACGGCGAATCGAAAGCGAGCGGCAGGAACAGGACGTCTGCGGAGCGCTGTACGGCGGGCACATCGGCGCCGGGTAGGTGATCGTGTACCTCGAGCGCGCCTTCGATCCCTGCAGCCGCAAGCTCTCCTTTCGACTGCGCCGTGTAGACGTGCACCCGTGCGTCGACGTTCGCCAGTTCGATCGCCGCAAGCAGGTTGCGGAACGTATCGTGGTTCGCGGCGTAGACGGCGCCCGTGTACACGAGCGCGGCCTCGCCCTGAACACGCGGTGGGGGGCCGGGATCGGGCCCTATAAAGCAACCGTTGCGCACGATCTCCACACGGGCGGCGTACGATTCCTCGAGCTCACGCGCGAGGTGCTCGTTGGGGACGATCACGGTCTTTGCACTCCGCACGAGCCGTGCCTCGACGCGTTCTGCGAACCGGCGCCTGCCCAGACCGAGTTGCGATTGTTGTGACCAGTGGTCGAAGAAGTAGGGATAGAACGGCACGCGCGCCCGGCGTGCGGCGAGGTAGCCGGCCGGAACGTCCAGCATGTCGCCCGCGGTACAGGCGACGATGGCTGCGCAGCCCTCTCGGCGAACGATCTCAGCGATTCCACGAGCGCGGTACCGAAGCGTTCGAGCGAGACTCCGGCCTGTCGCGACATGCTGGCGCCACCCACCCGGGATCGAGATGAAGGCCTCCGGAAGGTGAAAGGTACGCGCCGGGAGCGGCGGGACGTACGCGTGGTCGTCGATCGGCAGATCCATCGTCCTGATCAAGACGTAGTCGTCCGGGTCGAAACCCTCGAGCAGCCGTGCGAGCACCATCGACTGCCCGGACCAGGTGGGCGGCAGTACATGCGAGACGATCGCGACGCGCATGGCCTAACAACCTAGCGCCGCCGACGGCTCGGTCGGGAAGCGTCCGGGCGAACTCGTTAGCGTGTCGCCCGATGGCAGAAGAGATCTTGCGCGGACGGCAGGCCGTCGTCACGGGTGCCGGCGGGTTCATCGGCAGCCACCTCGTCGAGCAGCTGCTCGGCCTGGGCTGCCGCGTGACCGCGTTCGTCCGCTACAACTCACGCAACGACGACGGCTTGCTCGAGCTGCTTGCAGGCTCGACGGCAGAGCTCAATGTGGTTCGCGGTGATGTTCGCGATCTCGACACGATCACGGGCGTCGTCGATGGAGCGGACGTCGTTTTTCACCTCGCCGCACTCGTCGGGATCCCGTACTCGTACGTCCACGTCGGGGAGGTCGTCGGCGTCAACGTGATGGGCACGCTCAACGTGCTCACTGCAGCGAAGGAGCGGGGCGTCCGCCGCGTCGTCGTTGCGTCGACGAGCGAGGTGTATGGCAGCGCGCAAACGGTGCCGATGTCGGAGGAGCATCCGAAGAACCCGCAATCGCCGTACGCGGCGAGCAAGGTCGCATCCGACGCACTAGCTCTGAGTTTCTACGCGGCATTCGACCTCCCGGTGTCGGTCGTGCGTCCGTTCAACACCTACGGGCCGCGGCAGTCGGACCGCGCCATCATCCCGACGATCATCAGCCAGGCTCTCGTCGGCGACGAGGTCGTTCTCGGCAGCGTCGCCCCGCGTCGCGACTTCACCTTCGTCACGGACACGGCGGCGGGCTTCGTCAAGGTCGCCGCGTCGGAGGAGACGGTCGGCGAAGAGCTGAACCTCGGCACGGGCACGGACATCTCGGTCGGCGAGCTCGCGGAACGCGTCGGGCGGCTCCTCGGCAAGGAACTGAACGTCCGTGAATCCACGGAGCGCGTCAGGCCTGCGTCGAGCGAGGTCAACCGCCTGCTTTCGGACAACCGGCGGGTGCGCGAGCTCGCAGGTTGGGAGCCCTCGGTGACGCTCGACGAAGGCCTCGAGCGGTCGATCGAGTGGGTGCGCGCCCATCCGGAACTCTACGACCCGACGTCGTACCGAATCTGACGTGAAAGCTGTGATCCTCGTGGGCGGTTACGGGACGCGATTGCGGCCGCTGACGTTCTCGATCCCGAAACCGCTGCTCCCGGTCGGCGAGCGCCCGCTGCTGCAGTTGATCCTGGAGCGGCTCCGCGAGTGCGAGTTCGACGAGATCGTCCTCGCCACCGGCTACCACGCGGAGCTGATCCGAGCCTTCTGCGGCGACGGGTCCCGCTTCGGTCTCCTGATCACGTACGTGCACGAGGACGAGCCGCTCGGCACCGCCGGACCGCTCGGCCTGCTCGGCGGCATTGTCGACGGCGAGGACTTCCTGCTGATGAACGGCGACATCCTCACCACGTTCGACTTCCGGCAGCTGCGCGACTTCCGCCGCGAAGGCGACTTCGATCTCGCAGTCGGATTCACCCGACACGTCTACGAATCCCCGTTCGGAGTTCTCTCGCTCGACGGCGACGACGTCGTCGGGATCGTCGAGAAGCCCTCGCTCGAGCAGTCGGTCAGCGCGGGCATCTACGCCGTCGGTCCCGGCGTCGTCGAGTCCGTTGCGCCGCGCTCGCACTTGACGATGCCGCAGCTGATCGACGAGCTGCTCGCGGCAGGCAAGCGCGTCGGCGCATTCGAGATCGAGGACGTCTGGTCGGGGCTCGAGAGCGTGTCGCATTTCGAGGAGGCCGTGCGCCAGGTCGTCGAGCTCGAGCTGCACGCGCCGGAGTCGAGCGCGCCGGACCGTTAGGACGCGGTTGCGGCGTCCACGCTCCGCAGCTGCGACCGCGGTTGGATCTCGAGATGCCCGAGCAAGAGCTTGACGACCGTCGTGCTCACGTCGGCGACGAGGTATTCGGGCGGGACGCGCCAATTCGGCTCGGCGGCGAAAACGGTGCGAACCGCCGCGACGATCGCATCGGCGTTCGCACCGCTCAAGATATTGCTTCCCGATTCGATCGTCTCGGGTCGTTCCGTGACGTCGCGGAGCGTGACGTTCGGTACGCCGAAGATGCAGCACTCCTCCTGCACCGTGCCGCTGTCGCTGAGGACGCAGTAGGCGTTCTTCTCCAGTGCGACGAAGTCGAACAGACCGAACGGATCGGCGAGCACCAGTTCGCTGTCGACGGCGAGCTCACCGCGGTCCAGCCGTTCGCGCGTGCGCGGGTGCACGCTGCAGATCACGGGCAGGTCGTGTTCGCGCCGGAGGGCCGAGAGCCCGTCGAAGAACGCACGCAGGCGCGGCTCGACGTCGACGTTCTCCTCGCGGTGCAGTGTCACCAGGAAGTAGCGCTGCGCCGTGAAGCCTATGCGCGAGAGAACGTCCGAAGCGCCGATCTGCGCCTCATGGTGACGGAGGACCTCGAGGATGGGGTTCCCGATCACGTAGACGCGTTCCCCTGCAAAGCCCTCGCGCAGCAGGTTCATGCGGCTCCGTTCCGTGTACGGCATCAATACGTCACTCGAGTGGTCGATGATTCGCCGGTTCACCTCCTCCGGAACACGGTCGTCGTAACAGCGGTTACCTGCTTCCATGTGGAAGACCGGTATGCCCAGCCGCTTGGCGGGCAGTGCGGCCAGACCGCTGTTCGTGTCGCCGAGGATCAGCAGGCGATCGGGCCGCTCCTCGCGGAGCACGGCTTCGGCACCTGTCACGATCGCACCGATCTGCGCTCCGAAGGTCTCCTCGCGAACGCCGAGGTAGCGGTCCGGTGCGCGTACGCCGAGGTCCTCGAAGAACACGTCGCTCAACCCGGTGTCGTAGTTCTGTCCCGTGTGGACAAGCACGTGCTCGCACAGCCGGTCGAGCTTCTCGATCACCCGCGAGAGCCGGATGATCTCGGGCCTCGTTCCAAGGAGCGTCACGACCTTCATGGGCTCAGCGGAGGAGATCGTCGGCCGGGACGGGCATGCCCGCGGAGACGCCGTGCCGTTCAAGCAGTTCGGCCACCTGCTCTTTCGCCAGCGGGCTCATTCCGGAGCTGAGCTCATCGTCGAGGACGAGCTCGAGCGGCTCGGCCTTGAGCTCTGGAAGCAGCGGCTGGACCCAGCCGGTCCTCAGCGCCTCTTCGCTGGACACGAGCAGCTCGTGCACCTTCTCGCCCGGTCGAATGTGCGTAAAGACGAGGTCGAGCCCCAGGTCGCCGATCAGGGCCTCCGCGACGTCGACGATGCGTGCGGACGGGACGGCAGGGACGTAGATCTCTCCGGGCTGGGCCGACCCGAGCGCGGCAAAGATCACGTCAACGGCCTGGTGGAGGCTGAGCAGGAACCGCGTCATCTCTGGTGACGTCACCGTCACCGGCCCTCCGTTCGCGATCTGCTCCAGGAACAGCGGCACCACCGATCCGCGTGACGCGATCACGTTGCCGTACCGCACGCACACGAAGCGTGTCCCGGCGCAGTCGATGTTCGCCCGGACGAGAAGGCGCTCCTGGAGGGCCTTCGTCATTCCCATGACATTCACCGGACTGCACGCCTTGTCGGTCGAGATTCCGATCACGGTCTCGACGGTCGTTCCGCCCGCGCGAATCGCATGCACGAGGTTCTCTGCGCCCCCGACGTTCGTGCGCACGGCTTCGTAGGGGAAGTACTCGCAGGTCGGCACCTGCTTCATCGCCGCCGTGTGGAAGACGACCTGGATGCCGTCGAGCGCGGTGCGGATGCTGTCCGCGTCGCGGACATCGCCGATCTGGAACTGGACGATGTTGTCGTAGTTGTGGTAGATGACCTCGTCCGTCGCGACGCGTCGGTGTTGGAACTCGAGCCGGAGATCGTGCTGCTTCGCTTCGTCGCGCGAGAAGAGGCGGATGCGATCCGGGACGCCCGCCTCGCCGGACAGCAGCCGGCGCAGGAGTACGCGCGCGAGTGAGCCGCTCCCGCCGGTGATGAGCACGCCCTTGCCGGTCAGCATCAGCCCGCGCGAACCGCCTCCCCGGCGGCAAGCCGCCGGAGCATCTCGTCCCAAGAAGGCGTCGCAATGCCGGTCGCGGCCGCGAACCGGCTCCCGTCGAGGCTGCGGTCGATTACGACGCTCTCGTCGGGCACGATCTCGACGTCCCGGTCGAACGCGTCCGCGAACCGTTTCAGGAGTTCGAACTTGTCGATCGGCTCGGACGCGACGTGCCAGACACCGAAGAGGTCGGGGTGGTCGGTGGCGATGTCGGCCAGCACAACCGCCAGCGCCTCGTTTGTCAGCCCGCTGAAGACTGCCCGCGTATAGCCGCGGACAGATCTGTTCTGTGCGAGGAACCACTCGAGCAGCCCCTGCCTCGTGCCGAGCTCGCGGCCGACGATCGACGTCCGCACGGTGAGGGCGCCCTCGGCGCTCACCTCGCCGAGCAGCTTTGTTCGGCCGTAGAGGTCGACGGGGTCGGCCTCGTCCGCCTCGGTGTAGGCCCCCTTGCGGCCGGAGAAGACGCAGTCCGTGCTGATCTGGAACAGGCGCACACCTGCTGCATGTGTGAGCTCGGCAAGCCGGTGCGGGAAGAGCGCGTTCACCGAGATCGAGGGGAGTGGGTCCTGCGCGGCCTCGAGTTGCTTGACGATGCCGATGCAGTTCACGACCACATGGGGTCGGGCGACGCCGACCGCGTGTACGACCGAGTCGAAGCTCTCGGCGCTAACACCCGTGAGAACGCGTTCGACCTCGATCCCGGGGAGATCGGGAACCTGCGCCGACCGAACGGTCACATACGTCTCGAAGCGCTCCGAGAAGACCCGACCGAGCGTGTGCCCGAGCATGCCCGAGCCGCCGAGGACGAGCGCTCTCACGGCCGTCTCCGGACGACATCGCTCAGTACGCGCTCATACATGTCGATCGCCACGGGCCGGACGACGCTGGTGTCCAGGCGCGACCGGATCACGTCGGCATTGGCCGCTGCAGCCTCGTCGACGAGCGCGTCGTCCGTGACGACACGGCGCAACGCCTCCTCGACCTCCTCCGGGTCCTCCGGATGGACAAGAAACCCCGTCTTGCCGTGCTCCAGCCACTCGTTGGAGCAGCTCGTGTGCGACTGGATCGGGAACGAGCCCATGGTGATTGCCTCGAGCATCGAGGTGCTGATCCCGTCGCCGATGGCGAGCGCGACGAGGGCCCGTGAGCGCCCGTGCATGCGCCAGACGTCGTTGTGGGGCATGTACGGCATGAGCACGAGGTTCAACCCGCTGCGCTTCGCGGCGAGGTTGACTGTGAGCTCCATGTCCGGTGACGACCGCCAGTTGTAGACCTCGATCGTGTAGTCGCCCAGGACGTCGGCGGCCCGCTCGAGCGCCCGAAGGCCGACGAACGCCCGCCCGGCCCAGCCTTGGTACCCGCGCAGCGCGATCACGCGCCGCGAGGACGGCGGGCCTGACTGACGGAACTGCGAGACGTAGTCCAAGTCGATGCCGCCCGCAGCCGGGAGCACGGGGAGCGTGATTCCGCGGAAGCCGAGCTGCTGCGCAGCGACGACGTCCCGCAGGCACTCCGATGCGTAGTAGTCGCAGAGCATCAGGACGTTTCGGACCCGCTCTCGGTGGTCGTCGAGCTTCCCGAACAGGTACGTGTCGCTGCCCCAGTTCGACACGATCCACGTGGGAAAGTCCTCGCCGACCATGACCCGCGCGGAGTGGGTCATGTAGCCAGCATGCTGGATCTCGAGCGAGTGGACGATGTCCGGCCGAAGCTTCTTAATTAGCCGCGCGAGCTGCCACTCGCGAACGGGCCAGCCGGGCTTGACGCGGCGGGTCATCCGCACGGCTGTCTCCGGACTGATCCCGGGCACGGGCCAGCCCTCGACGACCTGGACGGTCGGCGCGAGGGTCGAGAAGAACCCGTGGATGGGGGCCTCGCGCTCGACCGGGAACAGGAACAGTTCCCAGCCCAGGCCGTCCACCTGGGCGATCCACCGCGCCGCGTGCTGGCTGTTCCCCATCGCTACGAACAGGATTCGCGGCTTCCTCGGGAGGCGTCGCGGACCTGGGCCGTCCAGTCCGACGGGCACCGCTCGGCTTCTACCCTCAGTCACACGAGCCCGACGAGCTCGACCGCTGGCACATGCACGGCGGCCGGTGCCAGGCGGAATGGTGCGACTGCCACCGGCCGCCGTGCATGTGCCAGCGGTCGAGCTCGTCGGGCTCGTGTGACTGAGGGTAGAAGCCGAGCGGTGTGAAGACGACCACCTGGTGGCGGGCGATCCGCTTCGCCTCGTGGAGCAGCTTCAACCCGTCGGCCTTCTCGAGGTGCTCGATCACGTCGAGCGCGAACACCGTGTCGACCGAGTCGTCGGGCATCAGCGGCAGGACGTCGCCCCACGTGCCGTTGAGGAAAACGTAGTCGCGATCCTTCTTCGCCTCCTTCTGGAGCCTCTCGAGGTAAGGCTTGTACGGCTCGACGCAGATGTGGAGCCTCGGCGAGACGAGCGTCTGCGGCCGGATCCCGCATCCGATGTCGAGGACCGAGCGCGCCGGGTGGACGAGCCTACGAATCGTCCCCTCCTCGGTAGCGTCGTCCCGGTCGATCCACGCTATGGGCCGTTCCACGCTCGTCGTCACAGGTTGATCACCTCGCCAACGGGGGATAGGGGCTCCTTGTACTCCACGATCACGTCGTGCACGTCACCGATCGCCCGCACGCGCCCATCCTTCAGGAGCAGCGCGCGGTCGCAGAAGCGCCCCACTGAAGTCAGGTCGTGACTGACGAAGATGACCGTTTTGCCGTCGTCGCGAAACTCCTGGAACGTCGAGAAGCACTTTTGTTGAAAGCGCGCATCCCCGACCGCGAGGACTTCGTCGAGCAGGAGGACGTCGAATGGAACCTGGATCGCGATCGAGTACGCCAGACGAAGGAGCATGCCCGAGGAGTAGTTCTTCAGCGCGAGGTCGACGAACCGCTCCAGTTCGGAGAACTCGATGATCTCGTCGAACTTGCGATCGATCTCGCGCCGCGTGAGGCCGAGAAGCGTCCCGTTGATCCGGATGTTGTCCCGCGCGCTGAGGTCCATGGCGAACCCCACGCCGAGTTCGATGAACGGCGAGAGTACTCCGCGCACGCGCACCGTTCCGGCGTCCGCCTTGTAGATGCCGGCCAGCACCTTGAGCAACGTGCTCTTCCCCGACCCGTTCGGCCCGATAACGCCGAAGAATTCGCCGGCTGCAATGTCGAACGTCACGTCTTGCAGGGCGTCGTTGCGCTCGAAGGTCGCGCGTCGGAGCGGATGCAGAAAGTGCTCCTTGAGCGTTGTGCGGCGCTCGTGCGGGATCGCGAACGTCTTGCTGACTCCGCGGACCTCGATCGCAAGCTCCGTCATCAGACCGCCTCGGCGAACGAGGAGCCGAACCGGCGCTGCAGCGCGATTCCGAAGAGGAAGGTCAGCAAGGCTACGGCGAGCGGGATGACATGGTTGGAGATGCTCGTCGGTATCGTGCCGAGCGCCGCGTGCGGGCCGAGGACGATGTAACGCACGTCCTGGAGCACCTGCACGAACGGGTTGAGCATCTCCACGCGCTCCGCCCAGCTGGGAAGTGTCGTGATCGGGTACATGATCGGCGAGGCGAAGAGGATGAGCTGCGAAACGAGCTCCCAGATCGGGCCGATGTCGCGGAAGCGGACGAAGAGCGCCGAGATCACGAACGCGAGGCCGACGATGAAGACGTACAGCTCGCCAAGAAGTGGCAGGAGGAGGAGCCACTTCACGTCGGGCACGATTCCGGACACGGCGATGAAGACTGCGACAGCGACCAAATTGACGCTGAACGTCATCAGCGCGGTGAGCGTCGCCGACATCGGGATGAGCACCGGCGGAAACGCGATTCGCCTGAGCAGCGCAGCTCGCTCGACGATCGACGGCAGGGCGCCTCCCACGGCGTCGACGAGGAACGTGAACAGGACGATTCCGAGCAGCAGATAGAGCGGGAATCGGCCGACGCCCGTGTCGAAGAAGCGGCCGAACACGACCCAGAGCACCGCGAAGTACGAGAGTGGCTTCGCCAGCGACCAGACATAGCCGAGCGCCGAGTCGACGTACTTGAGCTTGAACTGCACCCCGGCGATCACGCGCAGCACCCGCAGCTGATACGCGAGGCGATCGCGCAGCGAGGGCCTGTTCGCCGCGTACGTGACCGACATCGCCCGTCACACTAGCTGCATGATCGGTGGATCGTGGCGAACGAACCGGCGGCTTGCGCAACTGCGCGGACGCATCGGGCGACGCTTGGGCGCAGACCGCCCGGTGCTCCCAGAAGCGGTCGCGCGGGGGCTGCACCGGGACGTGCTCGTGGTCTCGGGGCCGGAGGGGTCGGCGCGGCGCTACCGGGGCGACCACGTCCGTGAGCAGTTGCTGCTTGCAGGCTGCGAGACGGACGTCGCATATCGGGCCGGCTTACCGCTCGAGCGCCTCGCGCCCCACTACGACACGATTGCGCTCTACCGCGTCGCCTGGGACGACGAGGTCGCCGCGCTGCTCGAGGCAGCGCGAGCGCATGACTGCCGCGTTCTATGCGACTTCGACGATCTCGTCTTCGATCCCGACCGGAAGCAGCTGATCCGGGGGCGCGACCGCATGACAGAGGCCGAACGCACGGAGTTCGACGAGCTGCTCCGCCGGCTCGCCCGGACGCTTGCTGCGTGCGACGGGGCGATCGTGAGCACTGACGCGCTCGCGGAGGCGGCGAGGAGACACAATGCGTCGGTGGCCGTGGCGTACAACGCCGTCAGCGCCGAGATGGTGGCGGCTGCGGCACGGGCGCGCCGCCCGCGGCCCACCGGGCCGGCCGTGACGATCGCCTACTTGAGCGGGACGCCGACGCACGACCGTGACATCGCGGAGGCGGTCGGTGGGCTCGCCCGCGTACTGGACCGGCATCCGCACGCGCGGCTGCTCCTCGCCGGGTTCGTCGACCTCGACGAGCGTCTTGCGCGCTTCGGTGCGCGTGTCGAGCGCGTCCCCTACCGACGGTGGTCGGAGCTTCCCGAGCTGCTTGCGCGTGTCGACGTGAACCTCGCGCCGCTCGAGCCGGGCAACGCGTTCGTCGACGCAAAGAGCTGCCTGAAGTACCTCGAGGCCGGCCTCCTGGGCGTCCCTACCGTCGCGAGCCCGCGGCCCGACTTCGAGCGAGCAATCGTCGACGGCCAGAACGGCCTGCTCGCCGAGGGCGATTCCGCATGGGCTGACGCCATCGAGCGGCTCGTCGCCTCGTCGCGCGAGCGCGAGCGCATCGGCGGGAACGCCCTCGACGACGTCCTCGCGCGGCACACGACTGCGGCTCGGGCGCCGGAGACGGCCGGAGCCTACGCGTCAATCGCGGCGCGACCGCGCCAGGATCCTCCGCTTTAGCCGTGAACCCCTGATCTTGATGCGCATGTAGCGCACGCGCGCGATCGAGCTCGTCCGCCGTGCAGCGAGCCGGAGCCCCCCGCGTGAGCGATGGACATCTCGCGCGGACAGCGCCATGGCGCGCGCACCAGCGAGAGCTG
>WNGB01005731.1_pt1 | contig 36778 bp, 37 predicted proteins | sample 5400681 | NCBI WGS metagenome assembly WNGB01 (sample SAMN13153367, study PRJNA577476) | soil metagenome | isolation source: 115 cm soil or saprolite under grassland replicate 2 | place: USA:California | collected 2016-06-15 | reverse complement strand
CCTTGCCGTCCGGCTAACACTTCCCCTTGCCGGGTGTGTAGAGGACTTTCACCTCCAAGTCATCCAACTCGCCACCACAGCGAGTCAAACAGCGCCAGACTCGGCGCTACGCGCCATGTCTGGCGCACCAAGAAAAAGCCGCCGCGGTTGAGCGCGGCGGCTCGCTCGATCAGATTCGATCAGCGCTCAGCCCGCCGGCGGCAGCGGGGGGCCGTAGTAGGGACGAGGTCCATATCGCGGTCCCGACGGGACCTGGTTGCCCTTGGCGTACATGCACTGCACATACGCCATGTCGTAACGCCGTTGCATGCCGTAGTACGAGTACCCGTACGCGTTGCTTCCGGCGACACTGCCCAGAAGCAGCCCGGTACCGGCACCGATCGCGGCACCCGGACCCGCACGCCCCGTGGCCGAACCGATGATCGCGCCGGCCGCGGCGCCCAACACTGTACCGCCGACGGCGTTCGCCGTCGCGGCATTCGCCGCGACCTGCTCGGCGCCCGGCCCCAGCGAATACTGTGCGTATTGCCGGCACGAAATATCGTCGGCGCGGAATTCATCGAAACTCTTCGCCGTCCCCGGGAGCGCCATGACCGCCGGACCGGTCGGTACGGTCACGCAGCCGGCCAGAAAGAGCGCCCCCGCCAACGCTGCGAAGTGTACGCGTCTGCTCATGTCATCTCCTCAGCGGGGTGCCGGAGCGCCCGGCCCCGGCGCGCTCGGCGGAACGACGCGCAGCCACCCTTTGGCGCAGGTTTGCACTTGAGGGTAGTAGCCCGCCGGATCAGGGCAGTAGTACGAGTACTCGCCGCGCTGCCCGCTGCGCGGTTGATTGTATGCCGGGTTGTCCTGCTCGATGTAGCTCTCTCCATATTCATACGGATAGTAGTCGGCGTAAGGGTAATAGCCATAATACCCATAGTACGGGGAATAGAGCGGGTAGTACCCCGGCCACCATCCCCACCACGGGGCGCCGAAACCGACGCCGACGAAGACACGGGATCCATGGCTTCCGCCGTGCCAGTTACCGCCGTGCCAGTTACCGCCATTCCAGCTTCCGCCTGAATGCCCACTCCAGCTTCCGCCTGAATGCCCGCTGCCGGCGTGCATGCCACCATGAGAGCCGCCGCGCGTCTGCGCATCAGCAACACCGATGCCGCCGACCAAAACGACCGCGGCGAGCAGAATCATTGCAAATCGTTTCATAACATGCCTCCTTCAGCTACGCCTTTAGACTAGACCCACCCATCCGAGTTCGTCCACAAGAAAATCCCGCCAGGGATCCGCGCGGCGTATCGAGTAAACAGCTGCCGGGATACCGGCCATCCATAGGCTTGAAGCGCCGGCTGATGCACCCCAGTTTGCTACAATCGAAACATTGAGTCTTCGGGAGCAAGCCATGGCGGAGCAAACCGGTGCCCGCGCCGGCGAAGCCAGGATGGACGCGGCCTCGCTTTATCGCGAGGAAATCTACACTGACCGCGCCGCCGGAACATTGCGCGTGCTGGCCCCGGTGAAGGCCGATGGATCCGCCGATACCGCGCGGCCGACGCTTTTCATCGGCGAGGCCCAAATCCTTACCAACATGGGGCCTTTGCCCATCAGCTTCGAAGTCGATGCCAAAAACCTCGCCGAGGCCATCGAAAACTACGGCGAAGCCGCAAAAGTCGGTGTCGAGCGCGCAGTGCGCGAGTTGCAGGAATTGCGCCGGCAGGCGTCGTCCTCGATCGTGTTGCCCGGCGCCGGGGCGGCCGCGGGGCTGACTGGGGGATTGCCGCCCGGGGGCCTCGGCGGCGGCAAGATCAAGCTGCCGTGACGCAGCAAGGGTCCGGGGCGCAGTATCCACGTGTCGGCTCGATGGTTACCGAACACTCGCCTGCGTAACGTCCGACTGTCTGCAACGGTTGACCTGTTCACGTCGTCGCCGCGCTTGCTTGCGCTGCGCTGCTGCTCCGGGTTGCCGCACGCCAACGACAGCCTCACGGTTCCCTCCGTGAGTTCCCTGAACTGGTACGTCTCAAACGGCGTCTTGTCTTAGCAAGATGGTCTAGAAAAAACGCCGTCGACGGGCACCGTCGCAACTTTCGCGGCCGTCGTTCGCAGCGGAGCTGAATCGGCAGCGGCGTGAATGTGCGCTGCGAGCGGCCGCGGTACTCGCATTAGCGGATCCTCAATACTCGGCTACAATGGCGGCTCGAGAGCAATGCATGCGATTCCTGCCGCCGCCCATCGTCATACTGGCCGTTTTGGCAGCGCTCGCCGCGATGCCTGCAGGCGCGACGCTCAATATGAAAGAAGGCCTGTGGGAAACGACCGTCACCGCTGACGGGCAGGCGCACTCGGCCAGCGCCAAGTGCTACACGCGAATGGACATCGCCGAGATGGAAAAGCTCCTGCGCGGCAAGTCCTCGCGCGTCGACGGTATCTGCCGCTATGCGGACTTCACGCAGTCGGGCGACAGCGTCAGCTATACGATGACCTGCCGCCTGGGCGACGATGAGCAGACCAGCGCCGTCTCCGCCACGTATAGCGGTGACTCCGCCACCGGCACCATCCGCGCGGCCGGCGTCACGGTCACCGCATCGAGCCGGCGCATCGGCAGCTGCACGGAGAGCTCGTTTGCCAGATAGCCGCGCGCCGACAGACAAGACGTAGACGCGCGGGAGACGGCAGCACCGATGTCCGACGACAAGCCGCTGGGCCTCGCGCGCGGCCTCACCCATTACGGCGATGCCGGCTTCGCGCTGTTTCTGCGCCGGTCGTTCGCCCGCTCGATGGGCTATTCGACGGCGCTGCTTGGAGCGCCCACGATCGGGATCGCAAGCGCCGCTTCCGATTTGAACAACTGCCACCGCCATTTCCCCGAGCTGATCGACGCGGTGAAGCGCGGCGTACTCGCCGCGGGTGGCCTGCCGCTCGCGTTTCCGACGATTTCGCTCGGCGAAGTCTTTCTCCATCCGACGAGCCTGATGTATCGCAACCTCATGGCGATGGACGTCGAGGAAATGTGCCGGGCGCAGCCGCTGGACGCAGTTGTCCTGGTCGGCGGCTGCGACAAGACCGTCCCCGCGCAATTGATGGGCGCCGCGTCGGCCGGGGTGCCGGCGATCGGGCTCGTCGCCGGACCGATGCTGACCGCGCGCCACGACGGCGAGCGGCTTGGCGCTTGTACCGATTGCCGGCGCTTCTGGGCGAAGTTCCGTAGCGACGCGATCGATCGCACAACGCTCGATCGCGTCGAGACGCGGCTCGCGACGACCGCGGGAACATGCGCGGTGATGGGCACCGCGAGCACGATGGCCTGCATCGCCGAAGCCCTCGGCATGCTGCTGCCCGGGACCGCCGCGATTCCGGCGGTGCACGCCGATCGATTGCGCGCGGCGGAGGCGACCGGCCGCGCTGCGGTCGCGCTCGCGCGCTCGCGGCTGACCATCGATCGTATCGTCACCCCGGCCGCGGTCGAGAATGCGCTCAGGGTGCTGCTCGCGATCGGAGGCTCGACCAATGCGATCATTCATCTCACGGCGATCGCCGGCCGCCTCGGCATTCCCGTGTCGCTCAAGCACCTGAACGAACTCTCCGACGCGACGCCGGTGCTGGTCGATCTGAAACCTACCGGCGCGCATTACATGGAAGATTTCTTCGCCGCAGGCGGAATGAGCGCCGTGCTGCACGAGTTGAAGCCCCTGCTCGATCTCGATTGCCTCACCGTCACCGGCGAGCGCCTGGCCGAACGGCTCGCCGCGCCGCCCGAAGGGGTCGATCGGACGATCATCCGCACGCTCGATGCTCCCTTTCATCCGGCCGGAGGCCTGGTCGCGCTGTTCGGCTCGCTGGCGCCGAACGGCGCCATCCTCAAGCGCTCCGCGGCCGACGCGCGGCTCTTCGAGCGGACCGGCCGTGCGGTTGTGTTCAGCTCGCCCGCGGATCTTGCCGCGCGTATCGACGATCCCGCGCTCGACGTCGAGCCCGACGATTTTCTCATCATGCAGAACGCGGGGCCGAAGAGCGGCTACGGCATGCCCGAAGCGGGCTACCTGCCGATTCCCGCCCCGCTCGCGCGCGCCGGCGTGAAGGACATGGTGCGCATCTCCGACGCGCGCATGAGCGGTACGGCGTATGGCACGGTCGTGTTGCACGTGTCGCCCGAAGCGGCGATCGGCGGCCCGCTCGCGCTGGTGCAAACAGGCGATCGCATCCGGCTCTCCGTGCGCGAACGCAGCCTCGACCTGGAGGTCGATACCGCGGTACTCGCGCGACGCAAGGCGCAATGGCGCGCCTCGCCGCCGCCGCGGCGCGGCTATCAACGTCTGTACGCGGAGTGCGTACTACAGGCCGAGGATGGATGCGATTTCGATTTCCTACGCCCGCAATGCGTTGATTCGTAGGTGGTCGGGGCGTTTGTCTGACGTAGAGCCGGGAGCTTCTCCTACGGGCAAATCAGACGGCAGCCGATTTCACGGGCTGCGTCGTGCGACTAGATTGGGAGCGTGTCATCCCAATTGGGAGCAACCGATGAAACGGAGATTCAACAAGGTCAAAGAATCGCTGCGACGAACCAGCGACTTCGCCGCCGGCCTGCTGATCGGAAGTCTCGCGGTTACGCCGGTTTTTGCCGCCGCGACCGATATGACGATCGATGACTTGCGAATGCCGGTGCTGATCGGATCAGTCGTGCTGTTGCTCGCAGCACTGGTGCTGAAGGCGGCGCACAAGAAAACTGCACAGCCGCCGCGGCCTGCCGTGTCGAAGGAATACAGCGAAGGGATTGGGCAGTATCGCCTGCAGCTTGGGCGTGGCGACGCTTAGCTTGTGGCGACGCTTAGCGCTTCGCAGGCTAGTGCAGGCGCTGCCGTACTTTGCGGCTGGCCTCGCGCCGCTGGGCGCGGCGCTCGGCGCGGTTGATGCCTTCGCCACTGCGTCGCGCCAGCCAGAAGCGGTGAATCAGCACCGCGGCGATCGGCAATTCGTCGATCATTCCAAGGCGCTTTTCTTCGGTGTCGACCCAATCGAGATATTCCGGATCGTGGTCGCCATACGCTAGCGCCTCGATTGGCAGCATCCAGTCGCGCGTCGCTTCGCTCGCATAGAGCGGTTCCCATGATTCTTCGCGCAGCAGCACGCCGTTCATATAGCCTTCGCACCACGCGCTGGCCTCCGGCGGCGCGGTTTCTTCCTTCCGACCCTTCTCGCTCGCGCGGCCCTTGACGCCTTCCTCTGGACGATAGAGCAGGGGCTTGAAACGCGTCGGCGAGTCGGTGAGTGTGCGCACGATGCCGTTCTGCAGCCGCAGGATCAGCGCGAGGATGCGTTCGGCCTGTTCGTTGTCGGCAAAGACCGGCGATACGCTGCGTTGGCTGTCGCTCCAGACGACCGGGAGCCATTCCGAAGGCTGGATCAGTTCCGGCCCGCTGACCATCGCGGTGAGGAAGCCGTCGAGCATCTCCAGGTCCATGCAGTCCTGAGGCACCGCGTTGGATCCGAAGAAGGCTTCCAGCGCGTCGTATTCGGCCTCGGTGAGCGGTTCGTCGAGCTTGTTGGATTCGGCCATGGTTATACGTGTGTTAGCAGCCCGCAATGATCGCCCGGGACGCTGCGAAATGCAAATGCGGCCCTGCGCGCTCAACGCCACAGCGCGTGGCTCGCGTTCAACGCCGCAGCAAAGACCAGCACCGCGCCGGCCTGATGCGCCGCCGCGAGCGGCAACGGCACGACCAGCAGCAATGTCGCGATGCCCAGTGCAATCTGGACGACGAGCAGCGCGACCAGGAACGAGGCGGCACGACGCACTCGCGCATCGACCTTTGGTGTGGCGTGAACGCGCCACGCGAACCACGGCACCAGCACGGCCAAGACCCATGCGAGCAGACGGTGGTCGAACTGCACGGTCGTCATGTTGTCGGTGAAATTGCGGTACCACGGCTCGAGCAGCAGAAGCCCGGGCGGTATCCAGCGACCGTTCATCAACGGAAACGTATTGTAGGCGAACCCGGCGCGGATCCCCGCGACGAGACCGCCCGCCAGAACCATCACGTAGATCAGTGCGGTGAGAAGAAAAGCGAAGCGCCTGAGCGAGGGCCTGCCGGCGTTGCCCGCCGCGCGTGACAGCGACAGCGCAACCCAGAACATCGCGCCGAAGATCAGGAACGCGAGCCCAAGGTGCGCGGCGAGACGCAGCTGCGAGACGCGCGGATCGTCGACGAGTCCGCTTTGCACCATGTACCAGCCGAGCGCACCCTGCGCGCCGCCGAGGACGAAGATCGCAAACAGCGCTCCGGCATAACCGCGCGGAATGCGGCGGCGGACGAGAAACCACAGATACGGCAGCAGGAACGCCACGCCGATCACGCGCCCCAGCAAGCGGTGCGCATACTCCCACCAGAAGATGCGCTTGAAGGCGTCGAGGCTCATGCCCGGGTTGATCTGCCGGTACTCCGGTGTGGCTCGATACTTGGCGAAAACATCGGCCCAATCGGCGTCGGTGACCGGCGGCAGCGTGCCGATGATCGGCTGCCATTCGGTAATCGACAGTCCCGAATGCGTGAGGCGAGTCACGCCCCCGACCACGATCAGCGCGAACAACAGCGCACAGCAGAAGAACAACCACCCCGCGATTGCGTGTCGGTCGCGCGCGTCGGCATCGGCACGCTCAGCGATTTCACCCGTAGCTCGATCGATCATTTCCATTGCGTGATTCTGCCATAGCGGCGCTGCGTCTATGACGGCGTCCGCACGCCAATTGCTCATGCACCACGCCCTCTTGCTTACCCTGATCCTGCAAAGTGATACTCTTTGCCTTCGTCGATCGCATCGCCACGAGCGTGATTCTCGAATTCGTCCCACCAAGGCCGCGTCCAAAGCGCCGGTCAGGGAAGCGCCCGCCGTCTCCTGCTCGCTGGCGCTCGTGGATCGCATCGTACGCGCTGCTCGCACTGGCCTGGCCGTCTTTGGGTCTCCTGCCGTGGATCGTAATGGACTCGACGGGCACAGACCATGCCGCGGAGCAGCAGACTCATCACGCTCATGCGACTCCGTCGTCCGCCACCGACGAGCACCCCGGCGACGCTTCCGATATTCCGGGCAGCCCGACTCACCCGGCCGATCACGACTGCTTCCCATGTCAGGTGCTCAACCACCTGGCACGCTGCGTTCCTTCCGTGCTCGATCCGCCGACAATCCTGTGGCAAGCGGGTTGTCCGGTTCAACCGAGCGCCCAACTCGAGTCGCAATTCGCGGGCCACATTGCGGCGCTTCCTCCGGCCCGTGGCCCGCCCTTCTCCATCGCCTGAAGCAGTTCAAGTCGGCGGCTTGAGCCGTTGCCTGCCGTCACCACCCGCGTTGGCATCAGGCCGTTCGCGGTGGCGGCCGCAACGGCGTCTCAAGCTGCTCCGTATGCTTCGCTGTGGAGGGACCCGCCATGACTTCATCATCAGCATCATTTGCGTCATTGTCGTACGTGGAATGGGGCGACACATCGAAGTCGCTGCCTGCACGGCCGAACCCCGCTCTCTTAACGGCAATCAAGGCAGCACGACCGTCAGCGACGAGGGCGAGCTCAGCGTCGAGCGCCATCCGCATACGCTCGAGTGGGGCTTCGCCATCGAGTACAGCCTGCCGTACCTGCAGTCCTTCGTGCAGGACGTGGGCTTGCGCGAGCCGTTCAACCGGATGATTCCCGTCGTCGAATTCTCCATGTCGACGGCGCTCGATCGCGGCGCGAGCGGAACGACGGGAACCGTGAACCCGGAGATCATCTGGGCCGGCCAGTACGTGCAGCTTGCGGTGGAGGCGGTCATCCCAGTGAACTCCCGCAGCGGCAGTCACGTCGGCTGGATCGCGCAGCTGCATTTCTTTCTCGACGATCTCTTTCCCAAAACGATCGGCCGGCCGATCTTCCAAAAATGAGGCGATGGTTGTCGAGCTTGTTGGCGTTCGCGTCGGCGATGACTTTCGTCTCGCTCGTCGGCGCGCACGCTTTCCTCGATCATGCGGCGCCCGCCGTGGGCAGCACGGTCCATGGAGCGCCGGCGCAGGTCAAGCTGTGGTTCACGCAGCAGCTTGAGCCCGCGTTCAGCTCCGTGCGCGTCCTGGACCGCAGCGGGAGACAGGTCGACAAGGCCGATCCGCAGGTCGATCGCGCCGATGCCACATTGCTGCGCGTTTCGTTGCCGCAACTTGCGCCCGGAACGTATCGCGTGGCGTGGCGCGTGCTGTCGGTCGATACGCACGTCACCGAGGGCGACTTCAGCTTCGATGTCGCACCTTAGGGAACCTCTGCTTAAGCCCCACGCGGATCGCGTTGCGCGCGAAATCGGGATGATCGCGCGAAGCGCGACGAAGGTCGTAGCTTGGACTACGATGCCGAGGAGCGCGACAACGCGAGCGCCCGATTTCGCCGCAACCCGGATGGGATGGGGCTTTTCGGGCGGTCTGCCGCGTTGCTCGGCTTGCGAATAAGTCGAACTATTCGCTGCGCCTCGCGCCTTGCATCCCATCCCGAAAAGCCTCCATCGCGACCGTGCGGGACTTATGCAGAGGTTCCTTAGCACGCGATCGCGCACGCTGAGCAAGCAGCGATGAACGCGCTGTTCGCTACGGTGCGGGCGGTCCACTTCGCTTCCGCCATCCTGCTGTTTGGCGAGCTCGTGTTCGTGCTCTGCGTGGCGAAACCCATGTGGCGCGTCGTGAACAACGCGACCCTCGATGGAACCGATGTTTCTCGCTGGCCCCTGCGGATTGCGGTCTGGGGCCTCGTGGCGAGCATCGCGTCGGGCGTGGCATGGCTCGCCATCGAGGCCGCCATCATGAGTGGCATGCCGCTCGAAAACGCAGTGAATCGCGCGACCGTCGGTCTTGTTCTGAGCGAGACGCTTTTTGGGAGGGTCTGGCTTTTGCGCGCGGCCGTCGGCATCGGCCTGGGCGCGCTTTTGACTGCAATCATCATGGCGCGGGGCGACAGGCGCGGCTCTCGCCTCACGATGAGCGCCGCCGTGCTCGCCGGCGTTTACCTCGCTTCGCTTGCCTGGGCGGGACACGCGGCCGCGGGACCACCCGCGGAGCGCAGCCTGCATTTAACTTCCGATGCCGTGCATCTGCTCGCCGCGGGCGCGTGGCTCGGCGCGCTCCCGGGACTCGCGTATCTGCTGGGCCGAGCACAGCGGACATCAGGCGCTCCGTCGGCTAATACAGCGGCGGATCTGACGCGCCGCTTCTCGGCGCTCGGTGTGGTGAGCGTCGGCGCGCTGCTGGCCAGCGGGCTGGCTAACACCTGGTATCTGGTCGGCGACGTGCCGGCGCTCGTCGGCACCGACTACGGTCGGCTTCTTCTTGCCAAGCTCGCCCTGTTTGCGGCGATGATCACGCTGGCGCTCGTGAATCGCCTGCGTTTGACGCCCCGGCTCCATGCGCATGATCGCGAGGCGCTGCACGGGCTTCGCCGCAACGCGCTCCTCGAGGTTGCCGCGGGACTCCTGGTAGTGACGCTCGTCGGCGTCCTCGGCATCACGGTTCCTGCGGCGCATCAGGCGCCCGTCTGGCCTTTCGCGCATACGTTGAGCTTGGAACCCGTATACGAATCGGTCGGCATAAGCACGGCGTTGGTGTTTGCGGCTTCCCTCGCGCTTGTCGCCGCCGGCGTAGCGCTACGAGGTTTCCGCACGAGGCGATCCGCCCTCTGGATCTCGGGACTCGCCGCGGTTTGCATCGCCGTGTCGAGCAGCGCGTGGCTGCTTGCAGTACCCGCGCATCCGACGTCGTACCTGACATCGCCGGTGCGCTACACCACGACATCGATCGTCAGCGGTTCCGTTCGTTACGATCGCGACTGCAGTGGCTGCCACGGGAGCCAGAGTCGCGGCGATGGCCCTGCTGCAGCCTCGCCGGTGTTCAAGCCGGCAAATCTGATCGAACGCGCGTCGCGCTATCGCGCCGGCGATCTCTTCTGGGTGATCGCGCACGGCGTCCCCGGAACGTCGATGCCGGCCTTCGCACCGCAACTAAGCGCTTCAGAGATCTGGGAGGTGATCCAATTCCTGTTCGCGCAGGCGGAGGCCGCGGATGCAAGAACGCTGACTCACCGAGTCGCACCGTGGCGGCCCATCGTGGCACCCGATTTTACATTCGAGATCGATGCGCAACCGCAGGAATCTCTGCGCGAGCAGCGCGGACGCTTCGTCACGCTGCTCGTCTTCCATGCGCTGCCGGATTCGCTGCCGCGCCTACGCGCGCTCGCCACCGAAAAACCCGCCTTCGCAGAGGCTGGCGTGCGCGTCATTGCGGTGCCGGTGGTCATATCTTCACCCTCGACCGCAGCGGAGAGCGTTGATGACGGGAAATCGATCTTTGCGATCACTCGTCCGGATGTGGCCACGGCGTACGCGATGTTCGCGCGTCAGGGTATCGACTCGGGGAGCGACGCGCCCGCACACGTCGAGTTTCTGATCGATCGCCAGGGCTATCTTCGCGCGCGCTGGATCGGCATGCCCGATGGGGCGAAAACCCAAGCCGCCGAAATGTTCGCTCAGATCGAGTCGCTCAACCGCGAGCCACCCGGCGCCCCGCCCGCGGAAGTCCACGGCCATTGATCGCAGGAAGCCTTGTTGAATCGCGCTGGCTATTTGTGCGCGGCTCCGCCCATCGCCCCCATGTCCTCGACCCACACTGAAATCAGGATGGTTCCGGCGTCCTCGAAGGTGAGCGTCAGCGGAAACTTTTCGCCCGCCTTGAGCGGCTGCTTCAAATCGAGCAGCATCAGGTGGTAGCCGTTCGGCTTGAGCTCGAGCCTGCCGCCCGATCTCACCTCTACCGACGGCACCGCGCGCATTTTCATGATCCCGTCGTCGAGCGCCATCTGGTGCAGGACGACGCCGGCGGCGATCGGCGTGGACGCGCGGAGCAGCCGGTCGGGTTCTTTGCCGGCGTTGTCGACAGTGAAGAACACCGCGCCGGTCCTGGCGCCCGGTGGCGTAGCGCGGGCGAACGGGTGATCGATCCGCAAAGCATCGGCGCGATACTGGTGAGCGCCCAGCGCCGTGAACGACACTGCCAGCGCGCAACAGAGAGCGAGCGACCTTTCGGTCAAAGACAGCATTGCGGACTCACGCAAAACCCCCGGATCATGTAGCACGAGTATACCGTGCCACGCTGCCGGACACGCGAGCTCGCGCAACGCGAGCACCCCGCGCGCGAACCGTGCACGGCAAGCCGGGCCGCGCTTTCGGGCCAAGGTTGACACCCGGGCGCCGTCGCGGTTGAATGCGGTCCGGTCACTTGACTCATAAGCGAGATGGCCGCACCGCAATGCGGCGCAGCATCGCTCGCGTCCGCGAGCGGAAACGACACGCAACCTGTTGGAGGTACCGATGCATCCATTCCTGCAAGCGTTCTCGCGCGGCGCCGTGGTGCTAGCGCTCGCGTTTTCCTTCGACGCCGCCGCGCAGCAAGCGATCACGCTGCACGGCGCGGTCCAGTTCAACGACGATCACGCCTTCACCAAAGCCCTCGTGCGATTCCAGGAACTTACTCTCAAGTATTACGGCAAGCCGGTCAACTTCGTGCTGCACAAGAACAGCGAGCTGGGTCTCGAGAAGGACTATTTCGCCTACATGAACCAGGGCATCTCCGTCGACTACGGCATCGTCTCGCCGGCGCACATGTCCACGTTCTCGAAAGCCGCGCCGTTCATCGACGCGCCGTTCCTGTTCCGCGATCTCGACCACTGGAACAAGGTGCTCGACGCCGACACGCTGAAACCCGTCGCCGATGAAGTTTCGCAGAAGGCCGATGTGATGCTGATCGGATTCGCGGGCGGCGGCACGCGCAACATCTTCGCCAACAAGCCGGTCCATAACATGGCCGAGCTCAAGGGTCTCAAGGTCCGTGTGCAGGGAGCGCCGATCTGGAGCAAGACCTTCACCGCGGCGGGCATGTCGCCGACGGTGATCGCCTACGACGAGGTCTACAACGCGATCCAGAACGGCGTGATTCAGGCAGGCGAGAACGAGGCCGCCGGCGTCGAGACCATGAAGTTCTACGAAGTCGGCCCAAACCTCAACATGACGCAGCACGCGATCACGATCCGGCCGATCTGCTTCTCGGGCAAGACGTTCAAGAAGCTGCCGCCGGACCTGCAAGCGGCGATCATCAAGGCGGGCAAGGAGGCCGGCATCTACGGCCGCCAGATCGAATCGGGCGAGGACGCCGCCAAGCTCGAGGCGATGGAAAAGGCCGGCAAGCTGAAGCGCATCGTGTTCACCGACCGCGCGGCGATGAAGAAGGCGGTGGATCCCGTGATGGCAGAGTACGCGAAGGAAATCGGCGCCGACGCGATCTACAACAAGATCAATTCGATGTAAAAGTGGGGTCAGAGACGATTTTCGGACTCGCCCTTGGTTTGGTCCAGAGACGCGAGTGAAAGTCGTCTCTGACCCCTGACATGCGCAAGCTCATCGCTGCCTACTACCGGCTGCTCGACTGGCTGCTGGCCGCCACGGTAGGGATTCTCATCGTACCGGTGACGATACAGATCATCGCGCGCTTCACGCAGCTGATCCCGCACTACATCTGGACCGAGGAAATGGCGCGCTTCCTCTTCATCTGGATGGTCATGCTGGGCGCCATGGTCGGCATCCGCGACGCTTCGCACTTCGAGGTCGACGTGTGGCCCGAGCTGAAGCCGCGGGCGAATGCGCTGCTGCGCGTCGTTTCCAACGTCTTCGTGCTCGTCTTCGCGCTCGTTTTCATCTGGTACGGCGTCAAGTTCGTGCAGTTCGGCTGGGACCAGAGCTCCGAGCTCGCGGAGATGCCGATGACTTTCATCTTCGTTGCCTGGCCGCTCGCGGGACTCACCTGGGCGCTATTCTTGGGCGAGTGGTTCATCAAGGACCTGCGTCTCATCTTTGGCGATCGGGTGAGTCCCCTGACGAACGTCGGGAAGCCCCGGTTGTGACCGGTGCCACGCTGACCCCGGCTGTCGCGGCCCTGTGGTTGTTCGGTACGTTCTTCGCGCTGCTGATTCTGCGCGTCCCGGTCGCCTTCGCGCTCGGGCTCGCGTGCCTGCCGGTTCTCGTCATCGAGCAGCGGCTCTCGCCGATGGTCGTGTTCAACACGACCTTCAAGGCGTACAACTCGTTCATTCTGCTCGCCGTGCCGTTCTTCCTGCTCACCGCCAACCTGATGAACGTCGGCGGCATCACCGATCGGCTCGTCCGCCTGTCGCGCGCGATGGTCGGAAATTTCCCGGGAGCGCTGGCGCAGATCAACGTCCTGCTGTCGGTCTTCTTTGCGGGCATTTCGGGATCGTCGACCGCCGATGCTGCCAGCCAGGGCAAGATCTTCATCGAGGCGCAAGTCAAGGAAGGCTACGACCTCTCCTTCTCGATCGCGATCACCGCCGTCTCGGCCGTGCTGGCCGTGATCATTCCGCCGTCGATCCTGATGATCGTGTGGGGCGGGGTGCTGTCGGTGTCGATCGGCGCCTTGTATCTCGCCGGCGTCATCCCGGGACTCTTGCTCGGCCTCGCGCAGATGGGCACCGTGCACGTCTATGCCAAGATCCGCAAATACCCGACGTACCCGCGCGCGACGTTCAAGGAATTCGTGACGGCCGCCTTCGTCGCAATCCCGGCACTGTTCACGCCGTTCATCGTCGTCGGCGGCATTCTGCTCGGCTGGTTCACCGCCACGGAGTCCGCTGCAGCCGCCGTCCTGTACGCCGCGGTGCTGTCGATCTTTTTCTATCGGGAGATGGACCGGCATCATCTGTGGACCGCGTTTCTCGAGACCGGCAAGCTCTCGGCCATCGCCCTGTTCTGTGTCGGCACGGCCTCGGTGTTCGGCTGGCTGCTCGCGTACTTCCAGATCCCGAAGGCGCTGCTCGAGAACGTCACCGCATGGCATCTCGGCCTGGTCGGCGTCGGTTTCTTCATTGCGTTCATATTCCTGGTCGTCGGCTGCTTCCTCGACGCGATTCCGGCCATCATCATCGTCGGCACGACGCTGCAACCACTCGCGGCCTCGGTCAACATGCATCCCGTTTCGTTCGCGATCATCGGCATCGTCTCGCTCGCCTTCGGTCTGGTGACGCCGCCTTACGGCCTATGCCTGATGATCTCGTGTGCGATCGCGAAGGTACGATTGCGTTATGCGCTCAAGGACACCATGATCATGGTGGTCCCGATGCTATTGGTCCTCGCGATGATAATCGTGTGGCCGGAAATCCCTCTGGTCCTGCCGAAACTGGTGCGGCCGGAATTCCTGAAGTAGGCCCGAATTTACCCGGCCAGCGCCGCGGCCGAATGAATTCGGCCCTACGATAGATGGAATCGATTCGGACATGACGCTCGGCCGAACGAATTCGGCCCTACAACCGGGAGCTTGACCATGCTCCAAGTGAAGCCACTGAGCCCTGGCTTCGGACTCGAAACTTCCGACGTCGATCTTTCGCAGCCGCTTTCCGACGCGGGGTTCACCGAGCTCGAACAGACGTTCTTCCGCGCGCAGGTGCTGATCCTGCGCGATCAGGCGCTGGCGCCGGCACAGTACGTCGCGTTCGCGCGGCGCTTCGGCCCGCCCGAGCCGCACGTGATCGACCAGTTCCATCATCCGGAGGACCCGAACATCCTGATCCTGTCCAACCGGACGAAGAACGGACAGCCGGTGGGGCTTGCCGATGCCGGCACGTACTTCCACACCGATTATTCGTACCTCCAGGTACCGGCAAGGGCGACGATGCTCTATTCGATCGAGGTCCCGAAAGCCGGCGGCAACACGCTCTTCGCCAATCAATACGCCGCGTACGACGATCTGCCGGACGCGATGAAACGACGCATCGACGGGCTCATCGGCATCCACCACTACGGTAACCGCAAGGTCGCGGACGAGATGAGCCGCGTCGCCGCATCGCCCCTGACCGCGGAGCAGAAGGCGAAGATGCCGCTGATCACGCATCCGCTGGTGAGGCCGCATCCGGTCACGGGCCGCAAGGCGCTCTACGCAGTCTCCGGCAGCTCGTATGGCATCGTGGGCATGCCCGAGGACGAAGCGGTCGCTCTGCTCGACGAGCTTGCGGCACACGCCACGCAGCCGAAATACGTCTACAGCCTTTCGTATCGGATGGGCGACGTCGTCATCTGGGACAACGCGTCGCTCCTGCACTCCGCTACGCTGACCGATCCCGACGATCCGCGCACGCTGTGGCGGATCACGGTCAAGGAACCCTCGGCCGCGCTCGACGCGGTCGAGGTGCTGGCGCCGACCTTCGCGACCGGCGCGATGTGACGCCGTGCTGCGCCGTGACTTGCGTAGCCCGGGCTGAGCGAAGCGATGCCCGGGACGAATCCCGGGGCGCGGAGAGCAACTTGCGTTGTTATCCCCGGGTTTCGCGCGAAGCCTGTCCTGAGCGCAGTCGAAGGGCGCTCAACCCGGGCTACGCTAGACCAAACGGTCGATGTGCCGGCTGGACAATCGTGATAGATTTGACACCGAGTTGCATTTAGGCCGTACCGTGGCTCGCTTGCCCCGACAACTACTCATCTTTGCGCTCGCCCTGCTGCTCACCGGAATGCAGCTCGGCGCGCAACTGCACGCGCTCGAGCACGACGGCGAGCGTCTTGCGCGACCGCACGGCGCCGCACTTATCCTTCCAGCAGCGGACGACGCCTGCGCAATCTGCGCGTCGTTCGCAGGCGGCGCGCACGCATCGCCTGCACCCGATGACCGCTTCGTCGCAGACCGGATCGCTGACTCTCTACTCGCGCCCGAATTCGCGAGGTTCGCCGGCGTCGCCCCGGCGTACTACCAAAGCCGCGCTCCACCCGCGCTCCTCTGACCTTCGTCTGATACGCCGCCGGCGCTATGCCGGCGTTGATGTCATTCGTTCAGAGGAGACCCATCGTGGGTCGATCTTTCGTCGTGCTCGGCGCAGCCGCCCTGCTGTGCCGCTGCTCAAACACAGCAAGCGCCTCTTCAGCTTCCCCGTATCGTCGTGACGGGCAATCCCCTCGGCAGCGACCTCTTCGAGATGATTCCGCCGGTCTCGACGCTCGAAGGCGATCGCCTCGAGCGGAACCGCCAACCGACTCTGGGGGAAATGCTGAGCGGTTTAGCCGGAGTGAGTTTCACCTACTACGGACCCAACGCCAGCCGGCCGGTCATCCGCGGCTTCGACGGCGATCGGATCCGCATCCTGCAAAACGGCACCGGCACGATCGATGCCTCGGGCACGAGCGTGGACCATGCCGTTTCGATCGACACCCTGACCGTCAAGCGCGTAGAAGTGGTTCGCGGACCGGCAACGTTGCTCTATGGACCGACGGCCCTAGGCGGGGTCGTCAACGTGATCGACGGTCGCATTCCCGACACCCGCGTCGACGGTGCAACTGGCGCCGTCGACTTGCGCTACGCATCGCCTGCGAACGAGCGCGCTGGAGCGCTAACAAGCGATGTCCGAACGTCCCAGGGATTCGTGCTGCACGGAGATGTGTTTAAGCAACGCACCGAAGACCTCAAGATTCCCGACTTTGCCCGTTCGGCGCGTCTGCTTGAGCTGGATCCCTTGCCGCCCGACGAGGAGCCGCGCGGAAGATTGCCCAATAGCGCAAGCGACACCCGCGGCGGCGCCGTCGGCGGCTCTTACGTCGGCAGCAAGGGATATCTCGGCGCTTCCTACACCGAGTTCAAAAGCGACTACGGAACGGTGGCGGAAGGACGTTACGATCAAGATGAAGCAGAAGCGCCTCGACCTCGCCGGCGAGTGGAACAATCCGGCTGACTGGGTCAAGAGTGGCAAATTCAAGTTCTCGCATTCCGACTATCAGCACACCGAATTCGAGGGCGACGAGCCCGGCACGACGTTCAAGAACAAGGGACACGAGGGCCGCCTTGATATCGTCCACAAACAGATTGGCGGTTTCGACGGTGCCCTCGGATTTCAGATCGTCGACTTCGATTTTTCGGCGCTGGGCGAGGAAGCCTTTCTGCCGCAGACCCATACGCAAAGTGCGGCAGGCTTTGTCTTCGAGCAGACCAAATGGAACGACTGGACGTTTCAGGCTGGCGGACGGATCGAGGGCAGCGAGGTCAAGGCGGACGCCAACGAACACTTCGGGCCTGCGGACAAGCGCAACTTCACTACCGGCAGCGTCTCGCTCGGCGTGCTCTACACGCTCGGACCTGAATACGTGATTGCCTCCTCGGTCGTGGCCACCGAGCGCCCGCCCAATTACCAAGAGTTGTACGCCAACGAACCGCATCTCGCGACCGGGCAATTTCTGATCGGCGATCGTACCTTTGGCGTGGAAAATCGGTGGGCTTCGACGTGTCGCTGCGCAAGCGACATGGCCCGATCACCGGCAGCGTCGGGTTCTTCTACAACCGCTTCAGCAATTTCATCACCCAGTTTCCGACCGGGGAAACCAACGAGGAGTTCGACATTCCGATCTTCGTGTATCGCCAGACCCGCGCCGAATTCTACGGCCTCGAGTTCGAGGGGCGATACGAAGCGGGGCACTATGGCCCAGGTGACCTCTCGTTCGAAGTGCAGGCCGACTGGCTGCGGGCAACGGATCGCGATACCCATCAGCCGCTCCCGCGGATATCGCCGCTGCGTTTCGGCGGCGCCGTCGTCTACGGAGCGGACCGCTGGAGCGGCCGGCTCGAGGTGATGCGCGTCGAAAAGCAGAACCGGGTGGCCGAGAACGAGCTGCCGACGGACGGATACACGATGCTCAACGCCTCACTCGACTACAGGTTACCCTTTGCAAAGGGCGATCTCTTCGCGTTCGTCAAGGGAACGAACCTGCTCAACGAAGACGCGCGCAACCACGTGTCGGTCCTGAAAGACATCGCACCGATGGGGAAAGGAGGTGTAACCGTGGGCGTTCGGGCAACATTCTAGGAGCCCTCAAACCGTCGCTTTGGCTTCTTCGGGCGGGCGCACCGTGCGGAACATGACGAGCAGCGCCAGGTCATAGGCGATCTTCAGCGCGCCCGCGATGAAAAGCGGCCAGCCGAACGCGGAAATGCCGAGGAGATATCCGGCCAGCAGCGGACTCGCCGCCGCGGCGAGGCTGCGCGGGACCGCCGTGATGCTCGCTGCGGCCGGCCGCTCGGGCGGCGTGACGACGGCCATCACATACGATCCCCGCGTCGGCACGTCCATCTGGGAGAGCGCGCTCCGCGCAAGCAGGAGCACGATCACCCAGGAGAGCTGCGGCACGAACGGAATCAGCAGCAGCATGATGTTGGCCGGCAGGTGCGTGAAGACCATCGTATTCACCAGCCCGATCCGCTTGGCGATGCGCACCGCAACGAGATAGGAAAACGCGGACAGGACGCCGGTCCAGAAGAAGATCGTGCCGGCGATGGTCGTCGACAGCTCGAAGTAGCTTCCCGTCCGCCTGCTCCTGCGCGGCCAGGCGGACGGGAAGCTTGCGGTAGATCCATCCCGATGCGAGACCGATGAGCCCATAGAGCACGAACATCGCCTGCAGCGCAGGCTTCATTCCGGCGTAGCCGCCGTTCACCACCAAGTCGGGCACGGCAGCGAACAACGCTCCGAGTGCCGCGGCGAGCGCACCGGTGAGGCTGTAGCGCGCGAAGAGCGCCGTGCGTCCGCGATCGGTACCGACGTGCGCGAGCACCGCCTGTTCGAGGGGCAGGAACACGCTGACGTCGCCGCTTGACGGGTTGAGCGTGCCGACGACGGCGATGACGAGCAGCGGCCAGAAATCACTCACCGCAGCGAAAGCAAAACCTGTCAGCGCCATGAGCGCGGCGGCCGCGAGCAGCAGCGTCCGATAACCGATCCGATGCGCGTGCAGTCCGACCAGCAGCGAAAGCGCGGCGGAGCCCAAGAGCGTGGCGGTAGCAATGACCCCGACGTGAAACGGTGAAAGCCCGAGGGTGATGAGATACACGGGCAGGAGAAGGCTCATGTACCCGTCGCCAAATGCCCGCAGTCCGCGCGCCAGCAGCACCCGGCGCATCGTCGAACCGTTGATTGCGCTCATTTTCCTGCGCTGCCGTAGCTGAAATCGTCGAAGACGGTGACGCTGTCGGCCTTGGTCCACACGCCCACCGCGCCGGCGCCGCCGATGTGCGTGTCTTCCTGCTCGATGTAGCGCTTGCCGTCGAGCGCTACGGCGATGCGGCTGCCGGCGAATTCGACGCGCAGCACATGCCACTGGCCTTTCGCGACCGGGGCATCGACATACTTGATGGTGATGCGGCGGCCGCTCTGCGTGTAATAGAGCGAAACGTTGTTTTCCAGGGCGTTCGCGCGGGCGACATAATACTTGTCGCCGTCCTTCCAGCGCCAGACGACGCCGCCAGCCTGATCGTCCTTGCCGGCAAGAGGCTTGAATTTGACCTCGACATAGCCGTCGGCGATCGCAACGTCGCGCTTCACGCACCACGGAAAGTCGCCGCGCCCGCTTTGCTTGAGCACGTTGGGCGCGCTCGGCGCGCTGGTATCGGCCTCGACCGCCCAGTGAAAGGCGCCGCGGCCGGTGACACCCGCAGTCCACGCCGCGGGGAGGGCGCCGACACGGTCGGCATCGAAGTTGACCGTTTCCGCGAACGCCGCGGTCGCGACACCGCAGGCGAAGAGCGACAGCCCCGCGGTCGTGGTTGGCTTGGTCATGGCGAGTCTCCTCCGGATCTTCGGGCGACTGCAGGAGGAAGCGATTGCTGGATCCAAGGCACGCTCCCGCTCGGGCAGTCAGCCCAACGTCAGGAGCAGAGCTTGGACGCGGAGAGCGTCTTGGGAGAACGGGGAGTCTGCTCGCAATCCCCGCACCCACAATCTAGCACAGCGGCGTGTGAAATGCCAAGCTGGCGGCCGCAGCATCGAGGTGCTGCGGCAAGGGCCGAGTCAATGCTCGTGCCGATGATGCAGATCGGGAAAATGCGGGTGCGCGTGGACCAGCGGCTCGTGGACGTGCTCGTGCCGGTGCGGCTCGGTCCCATCCCAGGGAAATGCGTGCTCGTGGCGATGGTGTGCGTCGTGACGATGCGGGTGATCGTGGACCAAGCGGTCGTGGGAATGGGTGTGGCTGTGGCGCTCGGTCAGATGCAGCCAGACGCCGCAGGCCATCAGCGGCAGAGCGATGAAAAACGCTACGTCGGGACGCTCGCCGAGCACCGTAAACGCCGTCGCCACTCCAATGAATGGCGCGGTCGCAAAGTAGGCTCCCGTCCGGGCCGCACCGAGCTCGCGCAGCGCGATCACGAATAGGACGAGGCTGATGCCATAGCCGAAGAAGCCAAGAACTCCCGCCGCCAATGCTGCGCCTGCCGCCGGCGTTTGGCTGGCAAAGAACACTGCAAGCATCAGGTTCACGGCACCGCCGGCGCCGCCCTTGATGGCAGCGATCAGCGTCGCGTCGTTGGCTGCGATCTTGCGCGTCAGGTTATTGTCCAGCGCCCAGCCTAGACAGGCCAGTGCGATCAAACCCGCGCCTGCGCCTCCCGCGGCACCGGCGTCCGTCGGCCAAGTGAGGATGATGCATGCGGCAACGATCGCCGCCATCCCGGCGACAACCCTCGCGCTGCGATGCTCGCGGAAGACAAACCACGCGAGCGCGACGGTCATGACGTTTTCCAGATTGCCCAGCAGACTCGCGGTCGCGCCTGACGTGAGCCGCAATCCAAAGGTGAATAGCGCCGGAGCGAGAACTCCCCCGCAGAGAATGGTCAGCGCAAGCCAGGCGAGATCCGGTCGCGGCAGCGCGACGACACCGTGCCCGTTGCGCGCTACACGCACAAACAGGACCAGCGTCAATCCGAGACCGGAACCTGCGTAGAGTAGCCCGGCGAGCCAGAGCGGGTCGATCGTGCCCACGAGAGCCTTCGCGAGCGGAGTGCTCGCGCCGAACAACAAAGCGGAGCCTAGCGCGAAGGCGATTCCGCGAAATGGCAGCATCGCGGGAAGCATCAGCGCCTCGCGAAAGGCGCTCGGTCAGTAGCCCTTGCGCGTTCCAGTCGAGCCACTGCGCGAGGAGGCAGGCGCAGCCGGTGCTGCGCTCGCTCTGCCGCTACCGGTAACGCCGGCGCCGCTCGAGCCGCGGCCCGATGTCGCGTAGGCACGCATGCCGGAAACGATCTCATCGACCGTTGCGGGGCGGTAGCCGGTCGATCCTAAAACCGCGACCACCGACGGACAGCGCTCGACTTCGTAGATCATCAGATACTCATTGCGCTGGCGCATTCCGCTGCGCAGCGCAGCGCCGCTATCGCTCATGTCGAAAGGAGGCAGCGAATCCTGATACAGCACGTTGTCGCCCTTGTCGAGCAGTGTGTAACAGACGATGGCATTCGCGACTGCGGGAACCGCGGCCGCCGTCGCGAATGCGGCGATCATGATCCACAGTTTGTGCATGATGTGCCTCCGTGGGGTCAGATACGATTCTTGCTTGCGATAGTAGGGTCAGAGACGACTTTTCTCGCCTGCCGCGTCCAAGCTTGGGACGACACCAAAAGTCGTCTCTGACCCTACTATCGTATAGACCCCATTATCGTCTCATTTGCGCAACAGCGCGATGCCGCGGTTGAGCCCCTCGAGCGTCAGCGGGAACATGCGGGGCCCCAGCGTTCCCAGCACGATCTGCGTCGAGCGCGTATAGCTCCAGCCTCGCTCCGGCTCCGGGTTGAGCCAGATCGCGTGGCGGTACGCGTCGAGGAGGCGCTTGAGCCAGACGACGCCGGGCTCGTCGTTGCTGTACTCGACGCTGCCGCCCGCCTGCATGAGCTCGTAAGGACTCATCGCCGCATCGCCGACAAAGATGAGGCGCCAGTCCGGGCCATACTTGTGCAGGATGTCGAAAGTCGCGATGCGCTCGCTGCGCCGGCGGACGTTGTCGCGCCATACGTGATCGTAGACGCAGTTGTGGAAATAGAAATACTCGAGGTGGCGGAACTCGCTCTTGGCGGCCGAGAACAGCTCCTCGCAGACCTGGATGTGCGGATCCATCGAACCGCCGACATCGAGAAACAGCAGCACCTTCACCCGATTGCGGCGCTCGGGGACGAGGTGCAGGTCGAGCCAGCCCGCATTCTTCGCGGTGCCCTCGATCGTCGCGTCGAGATCGAGCTCCTCCGGCACGCCTTCGCGCGCGAAGCGCCGGAGCCGTCGCAGCGCGATCTTGATGTTGCGAGTGTTCAGCTCCACCGAGTCATCGAGATTGCGGAACGAGCGCTCGTCCCAGACTTTCACCGCGCTGCGACCGCGTCCGCCCTCCTGGCCGACGCGGATGCCCTCGGGGTTGTAGCCATAGGCGCCGAACGGGCTCATGCCCGCGGTGCCGATCCATTTCGCGCCGCCTTGATGGCGGGCGCGCTGCTCTTCGAGCCTAGCCTTAAGCGTTTCCATCAACTTCTCCCAGCCGCCGAGGGCTTTCACCAGCGCCTTCTCCTCATCGGTCAGCGTGCCTTCGATCGCCTTCCTGATCCATTCTTCCGGAATCTCCGCGCGGATGTCGAACATGCCTTCGACGCCGTGAAAGTACGCGCCGAAGGCGAGGTTGAAGCGGTCGTAGAGCGCCTCGTCCTTGACCAGGCAGGTGCGCGCGAGGAAATAGAAGTCGTCGATGCTGTTGGCGACGACGTTGTGTTCAAGCGCCTCGAGCAGCGTCAGGAACTCGCGCGTCGATACCGGAAGCTTCGCCGCCTTGAGATGCAGGAAGAAATCGATCAACATGGCAAGAGAGGGTCAGAGACGACTTTTGCTATTCGATTTTCTAGAGACACGCACGTTTGAGAAAAGTCGTCTCTGACCCTACTTCCGCTCCTTCCTACTTCCGCTCGAGCCGGAACGTGAGATGCCGTTTCACCGCCGGCCACTCGCTCTCGATGATGCTGAACACGACCGTGTCGCGATAGCTGCCGTCGAGGCAAATCTGGTGATTCCGCAGCACGCCATCCTGCTTCGCTCCCAGGCGCACGATCGCTTCGCGCGAGGCGTGATTGAACCAGTGCGTGCGAAACTCCACCGCGATGCAGCTGAGCTTCTCGAACGCGTGCGTGAGCAGCAACAGCTTGCACTCGGTGTTGATTGCGGTGCGCTGCGCGCGTTTCGCATACCACGTGTGCCCGATTTCCAGTCGCCGGTTGGACGCATCAACATTGAAATAGCGCGTGCATCCGACGACTTCGCCTGCGGCGTTGTCGCGCACGGCGAACGGCATGGCGCCGAGCTTCTCGCGCATCGTGAGCGCCGCGTCGATATACGCTCCGGTCTTGTCGGGTGCTGGCACCGACGTGTACCACAGCCGCCACAGCTCGCCGTCGGCGGCGGCGCGCCGCAGGTCCGCCTCTTGCTCCCGCGCGAGGGGCTCGAGCGTCGCATGTCGTCCCTCGAGCGTGACCGGCTCGACGAACGGCACGCTAGCGTCCCGATCGCGCCATGAACGCCGCGCGCTCGAACAGGTGGACGTCCTGCTCGTTCTTGAGCAGCGCGCCGTAGAGCGGAGGGATGACGACCTTCTTGTCCGTGCTCCGGAGCGCCTCGGGCGGAATGTCCTCGGCGAGGAGGAGCTTGAGCCAGTCGAGCAATTCGGAGGTCGACGGCTTCTTCTTCAAGCCGGGCACTTCGCGGAGCTCGAAGAAGACTTCCAGCGCTTCCTTGAGCAGAGCCTTCTTCAACCCCGGAAAATGGACATCGACGATGCGCGTCATCGTCTCCTTGTCGGGGAACTTGATGTAGTGGAAGAAACAACGGCGCAGGAATGCGTCCGGCAGCTCCTTTTCGTTGTTGCTCGTGATCACGACCAGCGGCCGATGCCGCGCCTTGATGGTGGCTTGAGTCTCGTAAACATAGAACTCCATGCGATCGAGCTCGCGCAGGAGGTCGTTCGGAAACTCGATGTCGGCCTTGTCGATCTCGTCGATCAGCACGACCGCGGGTGTCGCCGATTCGAATGCTTCCCACAGCACGCCGTGCTTGATGTAGTGCGCGATGTCGGCGACGTGCTCGTCGCCGAGCTGCGAGTCGCGCAGGCGGGACACCGCGTCGTATTCATACAACCCTTGTTGCGCCTTGGTCGTCGACTTGATGTGCCATTGCACCAGCGGACGCTCAATCGCCCGCGCGACTTCTTCAGCCAGCATCGTCTTGCCGGTGCCCGGCTCGCCCTTGACCAGCAACGGCCGCTCGAGCGTGACCGCGGCGTTGACCGCGAGCATCAGATCGGGCGTGGCGACGTAGGTGTCGGTGCCTTCGAAGCGCATGGGTAATCCTTCGCAGGGCCGCTTTCATTCGGCCACATCGGTAGTCCTTCGTAGGGCCGAATTCATTCGGCCGCGGGTGATGTGCGAATGAATTCGCACCTACGAGCATCTTAGCCCACAACATACCGCAACGACCAGAGCACAACCATCCCGACCGCGATGGTCAGCACCGCGCTCTGCCGCCACCATGCGACGGCGCCGGCAACCAGCGCGGCGATCATCTTCGCGTTGCCCGGATCGAGGCGCAGCTCGCCGGGCGTCATGAAAACCACCGCGGGCACTACGATCGCTGTCACCATCGCCACCGGCACGTGGTTGAGCGCACGGGCGAGCAGCGGCGGCATCTCGCGGCGCGCAAACAAGGCGATGAACGACAGCCGAGCGGTATATGTCACCGCGCCAACCGCGAAGATCAGGAGCCAGATCGTGAGCTCTTTATCCACGCTTGCCTGCCATCTTGTCGCCGACGACACCGGCAGCGATCCCGAGCAAGCCACCGCAGACCATCGACAGCCGCAGCGGCATCGCGTCGAGGGCGATGACGGCGATGGTCGCGACCGTGAAGACAAGAATCGAGACCCGGTCGCGAAGCAGCGGAACCAGCACCGCGATGAAACATAGCGGCACGACGAAGTCGAGCTGCCACGATGCGGGGATGATCTGTCCCGCCAGGATGCCTGCGAGGGTCGCGAGCTGCCAGATCACCCACAACAGCGCGCCGCTGCCGAGAAAATACGAGGCGTTGGCGCGCAGATCATCGGACCTCTGGAAACGCTGGAGCGTTCCCGCGAACGCCTGATCGGTGAGGACGAAGGAAAGCAGCGCGCGCCAGCGATGATCGAGCGGCCGCAGATACGGCGCCATCGCCGCGCTGTACATCACCAGGCGCAGGCTGACGACGAGGCAGGAAAGCAGTATGACGGCGAATGGCGCGCCGCCTGCGAGCAGCTGGACGGCGATGATCTGCGCCGCGCCGCTGAACATGATCATCGACATCGCCAGCGCGGCGATCGGCGATGCGCCGGCCGTGATCGCGCCGATCCCGCAGACGATGCCGAAAGGGACGATGCCGATCAGCATCGGCGCGATGTCGCGGGCGCCTTCGAAAAATGCAGGACGGGAGAAATGCGTGTGCATGGATCGCCCAACGACGGGCTTTCTTGGTTCACGCGCTTCCGGCTCCGAAGCGCAAATATTCGGCGACGTAACGTGTGGCCGCGGCAGCATCCAGGTGAACGCCACAAAGTCCGATATGGCCGTCGGGGCGCACGAGATAGAACGAGCGCTGAGGAATCTGCGCGCGTGCCAATTCCGCGTCGTTGAATGGCTCGACCGGAATGCGATGAATGCGTAGCAGGTCGCCAAGATCGAGCGCTCCTTCGGGAGGCGAGGGCTGGCCCATTACGATCAGGTTAAGTCGCGTGTCGTCGAGTTTCTGGAACAGATCCTCGACGGGGCCGTTCGCCTCGAACTTGACCCGCAGCCACGGAAAGCGATCGCCCGCGCGCGGCGCGCCGGTGGGCAGGCCTTCCAGTGATTTCGACACTGGGCTCGTCCGGTAATCGATGCCGGTCTGGGAGACGACCCGAAACGCGGCCCGCTGTATCCGCTCGCGACTCATCGCAAACGCGGCGATCCTGGCGAGTATCTGGGTGCGGAGCAAGCCGGCGAGCGGGCTGTCGGATACGACCAGCCTGAACGCCCGATCGGTCGTGTTCAGCAACCGCCGCGCGACCGGCACGCGCTCTTCCTCGTATGAATCGAGGAGCGCGGCGTCCGCTTGGCCTCTGACGACGAGCGCGAGCTTCCACCCCAGGTTGTAGGCATCCTGCAAGCCGGTGTTCATGCCTTGCGCGCCGACCGGGCTGTGGATGTGCGCCGCGTCGCCGAGCAGGAAGCAGCGGCGGTCGCGGAATCGCGACGCGCTCCGGTGTGAGATGCGATAGGTGGAAAACCAGGTGCAGGTCTTGAAGGACAATCCGGCTCCAGCTTCTCCGCGCAACGAAGGGATCACGTGCTCGAAAGTCACGTCGTCTCCGCCCCGCAAGGTCGCGGGCAGAATACCGACGATCCGCCAGTGATCGTCCCCACGCATGGGGAAGAACAGATGAAACCCGGACCGCCACAAGTAGACGTTGACCTCGTCCGGCACCATGGTCCCGGTCACTACCGTATCGGCGACGAAGAACACGTGCTCATAGGGCGCGCCCGGAAATGTAATGCCGCAGAGCTCACGCACGGCGCTACGCGCTCCGTCGCATCCGGCGACCCACGCGGCAGTGATCTTCCGGGCCGTGCCGTCCGGTAGCTCGAGCGCTGCCGTGACATGGCGGGATTCCTGCTCGAGGCCGAAGAGCTCGGTATTCCACTGCACCGATATGCCCCAGTCACGAAGCTTGTCGCCCATGATCCGTTCGTTGTCGTCCTGGCCGAGGATCAGAATGAACGGATACGGCGTCACGCTTTGCCCGGCTTCGCCGAGGGGGACACGCGCCATCTTCCGCCCTTCGGCCCAAATGTTTGCGCCCGTTCCGCGCTTGCCGAGCTCGAGCGCCCGATCGATGATGCCGAGCTTCGAGTAGATCTCCAGCGTGCGCGCCTGCACGCCCAGCGCTCTCGTCTGAAGCGACGGCCCCGAATGTCGATCGATGATCAGCGCGCGTACGCCTCTCCGGCCGAGTTGATTGGCGAGCATCAGCCCGGTGGGACCAGCTCCGACGATCAGAACGTCAGCATCCATTCAAGTACGCTGACTCGCATCAACCCTTGACTCCTCCTGCGGTCAATCCGCCCACCACGCGTTCCTGGAACACCGCGATCAGGATCGAGATGGGAACGATGGCGACGATCAGCGCCGCCGAGATCAGCGGCCACGGAAACGCGAACTCGCCCTGATAGAGCGTGATGCCGACCGACAGCGTACGCATGTTGAGGCGGTTCATCATGGTCAGCGCCAGGAGGAATTCGTCCCAGGCGTTGACGAAGGCCAGGATCGCGGCGGTGAACACGCCGGGCGCCGAAAGCGGCACGACGACCCGGAAGAGCGCGCCCACGCGCGAGCAGCCGTCGATCATCGCCGCGGCCTCGAGGTCGGGCTCGATGTCCTGGAAGAAGCTCGCCAGCACCAGCGTGCATACGGGCATCGACAGCACCGCGTAGGGCAGGATCAGCGCGAGATAGGTGTTGAGCAACCCCAGCTCGCGCATCATCTTGAACAGCGGCACCATGAGCGAGATCAGCGGGAACATCGCCACGGCCATCAGCGCGGCCATGATGAGATTGCTTTTCGGCACGCGCAGCCGCGTCAGCGCGTACGCCGCGAGCGCCGAGACCAGCACGCACAGCAGCGTCGAGAGCGAGGCGACGACGAAGCTGTTCCACAGAAAGCGCAGCAGCGGCTGCTCGGTGAACGCCTGCACGTAATTGGCGAGCGTCGGCGCCTGCGGCAGGTACGTGATGGGGTAGCCCATCAGCTCGGTCTCGGTCTTGAGCGAGGTGAACAGGATCCACACTGCCGGGAAAAAGCCGTTCGCGGCGACGACGATGCCGGCGAGCCAGACGACGGTCCTGCGCTTCGGGAGCATGATTCAGCGCTCTCCGCGGCCGGCGCTGCGCCGCGTATAGCGCAGATAGCCGCTGGTCACGATCATGCTGATGACGAACATCAGCGTGGCGAGCGCAGAGCCGTAGCCGAAGTCGAGGAAATCGAGCGTCGTCTTCTGGATGTACATCGCCAGGGTCTCGGTCGAGTCGCCGGGACCGCCGCCGGTCATCGCGTACGGAATGTCGAAGGTCTGGATCGCGGTGATGGTGCGGAAGATGAGCGCGACCATGATCGCCGGTCGCAGCATCGGCAAAGTGATCGAGATGAATTTCTGCCAGCGCGTTGCGCCGTCGACCTCGGCCGCCTCATAGAGCTCGCGCGGGATCGTCTGCAGGCCAGCGAGCAGCATGAGCGCCATGAACGACGACGCTTTCCAAATGATCGCGACGCAGATCGCCGCGATGGCGAGATTCGGGTCAGTCAGCCACGCCAGGGGCTCGACGCCTAGCCGCGCCAGCACGTCGTTGACGATGCCCTGCTTGTACTCGAAGAACCAGCGGAAGATGAGTCCGGAGAACACCAGCGGCAGCGCCCACGGCAGGAGCAGGCCGAGGCGCACCGGCCACTTGCGCCGGAACGGCATGTTGGCGAGAAGTGCCAGCCCCAATCCGACCAGGAGCGCGCCCGGCACGGTTACAACGGTGTAGATCGCGGTATGAAACACCGTGTCCCGGAACCGGTCGTCAGCGAAGGCTCGGGCGTAGTTTTCGAAGCCGACAAAGGGCTCGCCCTTCCACGGCTCCGCGAGATGGATGTCGAAAAAGCTGTTCCAGACGAGCTGTGCGATCGGGTAGACGACGATCAGCAGCAGCAGCAGCGCGGCGGGTGTCAGCAGCAGGAAGCCGAGTGCGCGCTCTGAGAGGCTTCGGCGGCGGGGTTTGGTGATGCTTAGCATGTCTAGCGCCGTAGCCCGGGCTGACCCCGGACTCGATCCGGGGGATGCCCGGGACTCGGACGACATATCGAATCACCCCGGGCATCGCGCTCCGCGCTCAGCCCGGGCTACATCGTTTTCGCGGGCCTGACGACGTTCAGCGATAGATCGGGCTCAGGCGATTCTTCATGTCGTTCAAAGCCGTATCCGTCGTCTTGGTGCCCGCGAGATACGCGTTCATATTGGAGCGAATCGCGTCGGATACTTCCGTGTACCGCGGCGTCACCGGCCGCGACTTCGCACCTTCGACCACCGGCAGCGCGTCCGCGAACCATGGGTTCGCCTTGAGTACTTCGGGATCCTTGTACACCTGCGGAAACACCGGCAGATTGGACGCGAGGATCGCCATCGTCTTCGACACCTCGGGTGACGACAGGTAGCGCGCGAACTTCACCGCCTCCGGCTTGTTCTTCGAGAATGCCGAGACCGCCACCTGCCAGCCGCCGATGCAGGTTGCGCTCCGGCCGCCTTTGTCGGCGGGCAGCGTCGTAACGCCGACTTTGCCCTTGACTTTGGTGTCGGCGTCGTTCTCGACACGATTCCAGAAGTAACCCCAGTTCTGCGCGAAGATCACGTTGCCGGCCTGGAAGTCGACGCGAACGCGGTCGGTGGCGATCTCGCCGATGTTCTTCGGCAGCACGCCGGCCACCTTCAGCCGCCCCATCAGCTCGAAGGGCTTTCGCGCTTCCGGCGTATCGAGGTTGGGCTTGCCGTTCTTGATGAGCTCGCCCCCGGCGCCCCAGAGCGGAACAAGGTACGTGCACACTGTTCCTTCGATTGGCGCGCCTGCGGTGGAGAAGCCCTGGAGCTGCGGATTGTTCTCGCCCTTCATGATCACCTGAGCGCTTTCCATCAACTCGTCCCAGGTCTTCGGCACCGGCCGCTTGTATTTCTCGAGCAGGTCCTTGCGGTAATAGAGGAACTGCGCATCGGCAAAAAACGGCAAGGCGACCAGCTTGCCGTTGACCTGGTCGGCGTCACCGTAGGCCTTGAGGTACGTCGGCAACAGCTTGGCCTTGTCCGAGCCCAGGTAAGCGTCGAACGGCTCTGCCCAGCCGGCGGCCGCCCACTGCGCAGGACGAATGACGTCGATCAGCATCAGATCGAGCGCGGAGTCCTTCGAAGCCAGAACCGTATTGAGATACTGCTGCTGCGCCTCCGAAGTAGCGCCGCCGACCTCGATCTCGATCTTCACCGACGGATTGCGCTTGGTGTATTCGTCGGCGACCTTGCGCATCACGTCGGGCCGCTGCTGCCCGCCCGTGAACATGTGGAGCGTCGTCTGCGCCGCGGCAATGGTTGCGACGCATACTCCGAACGTCGCTGCGAGCAATACCTTAAAAATCCTCATTCCGTTCTCCTCGGAGAGTCAAGATTTCTGACGTCACTCTTTCACCAAATCAACTGGTAGCACTTGTCAGCGCAAGTCCCGCATCGATGATCAGGTCGTGACCCGTGATGCCGCGCGACTCGTCGGAGGCGAGGAACAGCACGCCGCGCGCGACGTCGTCGCCGTCGAGCCTGAACTTCAGGCATTGCTGATCCAGAAACTCGCGTTCCATTTCGGGACTGATCCACAATGCGCGCTGGCGTGGCGTGTCGATCGCTCCCGGTACCAGGCAGTTCACGCGGATGTTCTGCGGACCCAGCTCGCGCGCCAGCGTGCGAGTCAACCCGTGGATCGCCGCCTTCGCGGTCGTATAGGCAACCATGCCGGGCGTGGCCCGCATCCACGATACCGAGCCCAGGTTGATGATCGACCCGCCGCCCGCGCGCGCCATCCCTGGCGCGACTGCCTGTGCCGCGAAAAAATGGTGGCGAAGATTCACCGCGAGGCGATCGTCCCAGTATTCCGGCGTCACGCTTTCGAGCGCGTGCCGGTCGTCGCGCGCCGCATTGTTGACGAGCACCGTGATCGCCCCCCACTCGGTTTCGATGGCCGCCAGCGTCGCGCGCAGCGCGGCGATATCGTGCAAGTCGCAGCGGCGGTAGCGCACCGGCGCCGGCGCGAGTCGCGCCACGAGCGCCTGCGCAGGCTCATCCGCAACGTCGCAAAATGCCACGCGCGAGCCTTGTTGTGCGAAACGCTCGACAATGGACGCGCCGATCCCCGAACCGCCGCCCGAGATAAAGACCGTGCGGCCGGCGAGGCTCGGATAGCCGGCAATCGAGCCGCGGACTGTGGTGGCAACCGCTGTCACGGCCAAATCCTACATCACGAGAGGCGACTTCGGTGTGATGCGCGGCTACAATAGCCACAGCAAGCGCGCCGTCAATCAGCGTTTTCCAAGGAATCCCGATGGACCTCCCTGTCAATCATTTCAAACGCGCGATCGCCTCCGGCAAGACCCCCGTCGGCGCCTGGCTCGTGAGCTCGGCGCCGTCGACGGCCGAAGCGCTTGGCTGCATCGGCTTCGATTTTCTGGTCGTCGACATGGAGCACACGCCGATCGATACCCCGCAGATGATCGGCATCCTGCAGACGATTGCAGGCACGCCGGCGCAGGCGATCGTGCGCCCGCCGTGGAACGACATGGTGATGGTCAAGCGCGCGCTCGACGCCGGTGCGCAGAGTCTGCTCTTTCCGTTCGTGCAGAACGCCGAGGAGGCGAAGCGCGCGGTCGCCAACACGCGCTATCCTCCCGCCGGCGTGCGCGGCGTCGCCGCGATGCATCGCGGCAGCCGCTACGGGACGATTCCCGACTACGTCAAGCGCGCGCATGAGGAGATCTGCGTGATCGTGCAGATCGAGACGCTCGCCGCGTTCGCGCAGATCGAGGCGATCGCTGCGGTTCCGGGGGTCGACTCGATTTTCATCGGTCCCGCGGACCTTTCGGCGTCGATGGGATTCCTGGGCGACATGGGCAACCCGGCCGTGCAGGACAAGCTCTCCGCCGGCGCGCAGATGTGCAAGCGCCTCGGCAAGCCCTGCGGCATCGTCGGCGCCAACCCGGAAATGGTGGCCAAGTTCCTTCAGTACGGCTTCTCCTGGGTCGCGGTCGGTTCCGACCTGGCCATGCTTGCCAGCCGGGCGCAGGAATTCTTGACCGCTGTGCTCAGCACCGTTAGAGCAGGGCAGCCGAGGCCGTAAAGCGCCCGCAGTACGGGCCGTTTCTGTAGGTGCGAATTCGTTCGCACACAATGTCGACATCACCGCCGCGGCCGAATGAATTCGGCCCTACGCGTTCACGAGAGGTGATGTGACGGCGACCATCGAGCTGTGTGCCGGTCCGGCGCGGTTGACGCTCGCGCCGGAGATCGGCGGCGCCATCGCGGCCTACGAATGGAACGGCAGGCCGATTCTGCGCCCGACTTCCGGCGATGCGCTCGCGGCCGGGGACGTTCGCGGCTTCTCGTCGTACCCGCTGATTCCCTTTTCCAATCGCATCGCCGACGCGATGCTGCAGTGGGGCGGCGAGGCGTATGCTCTGCAGCGCTTTCTCCCCGGAGAATCGCACGCGATCCACGGCAACGGCTGGCGTCGCGCCTGGAACACGGTCCAGCGAACGCCCACGCGCGCGACGCTCGAGCTCGTGCACGACGCCGCAGGAGACAACGCGAGGGAATGGCCGTTTCCCTACCGCGCGCGCCAGGTGTTCGATCTCGCCGCGGAAGCGCTGACGCTGACACTGACGATTTTCAACACCGGCGACGCACCGTTTCCGTTCGGCCTCGGCTGGCATCCGTTTTTTCCCCGCAATGCCGCGACCGTGCTCGGATTCGTCGCGGGCGGCGTGTGGCGGACCGATCCGACCCTTCTGCCTACGCGGCTCGATCCGGTACCACCCGCGTGGGACTTCAGTGTTCCGCGGCCGATCGCCGCGACGACGCTCGACAACTGCTTCGCGGGCTGGCGGCCGCCGGCGATGCTGCGCTGGCCGGATCGCGGCCCCGCGGTGGCGATCACCGCGGACGACGCCTGCGAACACCTGATAGTGTTCATTCCGTCCGACCGCGACTATCTCGCGGTCGAGCCGGTCACGCACATGACCGACGCGTTCAACCGGGCAACGGCAGGTCAGTTGGATACGGGCACACGCCTCCTCGCGCCGGATACCACGTTTTCTTGTACGATGCGCATTTCGGTCTCGCCCGGCTCCGACGATGCGCTCGCCGTTTGAATGCGTGCTCGACATCAAGGCCAGCCTCGGCGAATGTCCGGTTTGGTCGGTCGACGAACAGTTGCTGTACTGGGTTGACATCAATGCGCCGTCGCTCAATCGTTTCGACCCGCTTGCCGGCCAAAATACCGCGTGGGCAATGCCGGAGGCGATCGGTTGTTTCGCACTGCGCTCGGATGGTGGATTCGTCGCCGCGCTGCGCAGTGGCATCTGGTTCGTCGATCGCGACGGCAAGCTCGGGCGCAAGATCGCAAGCGCGCCGTATGATCCTGCGCATCACCGCTTCAACGACGGACGCGCCGATCCGCAGGGCCGCTTCTGGGCGGGTTCGATGAACGAAAGCCGCGACGCGGCGACCGCCCGGCTGTATTGCCTGGACCCCGATCATGCGCTCATACCGATGATCTCGGGCATCACGATCTCCAACGGCCTCGCCTGGAGCCCGGACTCGCGCACCATGTATCACGCAGACACGGCGACGCGAACGATCAACGCCTGGGAATTCGATCCTGCCACCGGCGACATCTCCAACGAGCGCATGTTTGCCCGCTTTCTGGACGAGACCGACCGTCCCGACGGCGGCGCCGTCGATCGCGAGGGCTGCTACTGGAGCGCCTTCTATCGCGGGGGCAAGGTCGTGCGCATCTCGCCGCGCGGCGAGATACTCGCCGAATTTCCGATCCCCGCCATGTGCCCGACGATGTGCGCCTTCGGCGGTCCGGATCTGAAGACCGTATACGTGACAACCGCGCGCCAGATGCGCGAGCCGGAGGAGCTCGCGCGACTGCCGCGGTCGGGCGGGATCTTCGCCATGCGCGTCGATGTGCCGGGGATGCAGGAGCCGATGTTTGCCGGTTAGTTAAGGAACCTCTGAACAAGTCCCACATGAGCCGCGTTTCTGGCGCAATGGCCTCAGATGCAAGGCGTCGCGGCGCAGCGAATAGTTCATCCTATTCGCAAGCCGCGCGACAACGCAGATGAGGCCATTGCGCCGAAACCCGAAGGGACGGGGCTTTCCGGGGGATCTGCTTTGTCGCGCCGCTCGCCCGTGGGCGCCTGCCATGGGCTTCGCGTCGCTTCGCGCATCTCATCCCGGAAAGCCGCCGTCGCGGCCATGCGGGACTTATTCAGAGGTTCCCTAACCTTCTCCCGTCGCGGGAGCAGCAGCCAGGACAACGATGCAACTCGACACGACTGCGTACATCCGCGTGAGTGCGCCCGACAGCCTGGGGATGTCGGCTTCGGGCGGCGCCTTTGCGACGAGCACCGGCGACGTACTGGAAGTCGGGTGCTTCGGCGCCGGCGTATTCCGCCTGCGGATCGGTGCGAATACCAAGCCCGATTACGGACTGGTCGTCGGCCGTGCACAGCGCTGCGATACCACGCAACCCGATCCCGGGGTATGGTCGTTCGCTGCCGGCGGCACCCGATTTGAGCTCTCCGGCGAACCACTGCGTTTACGTTTGGTGCACGACGAACACACGCTTCTCACGTCGGCGACCGACGAGCATTTCCGCGGCTTTACCCGTCTGCCCGCGATCGGCCGCACGCGCGCGGGGCAACAATGGCTGGCGGCGTTCGCGCTGGCGTCCGGCGAGCCGGTGTATGGCCTGGGTGAAAAGTTCGGTCCCCTCAACAAGCGTGGTCAGATCGTAACTTCGAGTGTCGAGGACGCGCTGGGCGTCAACACGGAACTCTCGTACAAGAGCGCGCCGTTCTGCTGGAGCCCGGGCAACGGTGCAGCCGCGAAAGGCGCTGCCTGGGGCATCTTCGTCAACACGCCGGGCCGCGTAACGCACGGCGTCGGCCATCCCGAGTGGTCGCATCGCTCGTACGGCATCGTCGTCGACGACGAGGCGCTCGACCTGTTTCTTTTCGCCGGCCGCGATCCGGCGCAAGTGCTCGAGCGTTACACGACGCTGACCGGCCGCGCGCCGGACGTACCGCTGTGGAGCCTGGGGCTGTGGGTGTCGCGCGCGTATTACCGCACCGCCGACGAGGCGATGGCGGTCGCCGAGGATCTGCGCGAGCACAAGATTCCCTGCGACGTGCTCACCCTCGACGGGCGCGCCGTTTGGGAAGTGCGCACGCGCTTCGACTTCCAATGGGACCCGAACCGCTACCCCGACCCCAAAGCGACGCTTGCGCGCATGAAGCGGCACGCGCTCAAGATCTGCGTCTGGGAATATCCCTACGTATCGGTTCATTCCCCGCTGTTCAACGAGCTCGCCGCGAAGCATTTCCTGTTGACGACGGCGACTGGCGAACCCTACGTTTTCGAGTGGGACACCGCGCCCGCAACCTCGCCATTTTCCGGCGCGCTCACTCCGCTCCCCGGATCCGGCATCGTCGATTTCACGAACCCTGAAGCGTACGCATGGTGGCGCGATGCGCACGAGCCGCTGTTCAGGGCCGGGGTCGACGTGATCAAGAGCGACTTCGGCGAACAGGTTCCCGACGATGCGCTCGCATTCAACGGGGACCGTGGCGCTCGGCTGCACAACGTCTATCCGCTGCTGTACAACCGCTGCGTTTTCGAGGCGACGAAGAAGTTCACGCCAGCCGAAGCGCAGCCGACTGTCGTATGGAGCCGCGCGGGCTGGGCCGGCAGCCAGCGCTATCCGATCCAGTGGGGCGGCGATCCGCAGAGCGATTGGGAAGGACTCGCCGCGAGCATCCGCGGCGCGTTGTCTTGGGGGATGAGCGGAGGACCGTATTACGCGAGCGACATCGGCGGCTTCTACGGGTCGGAGCAGCCGTCCCCGGAGCTGTATCTGCGCTGGCTGCAGATGAGCGTGTTCAGCTCGCATATGCGCTTGCACGGACTGGGCCCGCGCGAGCCATGGACATTCGGCAAAGATACCGAAGCCATCGCGCGGCAATGGATCGAATTCCGGTACCGATTGCTGCCCTATCTGAAAACAGTGATCGCCCAGGCGACGGCGAGCGGAATGCCGGTGATGCGGGCGATGCCGCTGGCGTTTCCGGCCAATGCGCTGACGCGCAGCTACGAGACGCAGTTCATGTGCGGCGATGCGCTGCTGATCGCGCCGATCGTGACGCCGGGCGGCGAGGTCGAGGTCGCGCTGCCGCCCGGCGCATGGTACGACCTCGGGAGCCGGCAGCGGCTTGCCGGCCGGCAAGTTGTCCGCTACCGCGCGCCGCTCGACAAGTTTCCCGTGTTCGGTCGCGAAGGCTACGCGCTCCCGCTGGGGCCCGTCGTGCAGCACACCGGCGAAATCGACACGGCGCGGCCCCTGGCCGCGTTGTACCTGTTCGGCAAGCCTACGCAATCGCTCGACGGATTCACGCAGGCGCGGATCACTCTGAGCGAAGGCCCCGCGGCGGTTGCCGCGGCGGCGACGGTGAAACTGGAAACCTTCGGTGACTCGGTCGGCCTCCGCGTCGAGCCATTGCCCGACTGAAGTAGGGTCAGAGACGACTTTCTGACCGAATCACCATAGGAACACCGTTGCCCGCGAAAGTCGTCTCTGACCCTACTTTCCCGACGATCGCGGTCACGATCGGCGAGCCGGCCGGCATCGGGCCTGACCTGTGCGTGCGCCTGGCCGAGCGCACGTGGCCCGCGCGCTTGGTCCTCGTCGGCGATATCGAGCTCCTGCGCGAGCGCGCTCGCCGTCTCGGCGCCGGCATTCGCTTCGGCCCGTACGTCCGCCGCAACTCTCCGCCAACGGCCACGCTCGAAGTCGCGCATTATCCGGTCGCCGCGCCGGTCGCGCCCGGTCGCCCGGATCCCGCCAACGCCAAGCTCGTACTGGCGACTCTCGAAGCCGCCGTGGCCGGCTGCCTGTCGGGCGAATTCGCGGCCATGGTGACCGCGCCGGTGCAGAAAAGCGTCAGCAACGATGCCGGCATCGTGTTTACCGGCCATACCGA
>WNGB01001663.1_pt1 | contig 36790 bp, 34 predicted proteins | sample 5400681 | NCBI WGS metagenome assembly WNGB01 (sample SAMN13153367, study PRJNA577476) | soil metagenome | isolation source: 115 cm soil or saprolite under grassland replicate 2 | place: USA:California | collected 2016-06-15 | reverse complement strand
CAATTCGTCGTGGGGAATACAGGCCACTCCGAACGCCTGAAGAGCGACCACTGGACGTGCTCTAAAGGGCAGCAAGACACGGTCGGCTACACGATCTCGCTTAAGGGTGTTTTCTGTTCCGTTGCTACGCAGACCCCTACTTCTTCTGTAGGGTGGAGAGGTGAGAGACGATCCATTCCTTCCGCTGCCGAACGCTGTTGATTTTGCTCAAGGTCGTGCTCGCCACCGGGTCAGCAAGCAGGTGATCGATATGCTCGGCCAGCACGTAGATCGGTGGTACTTTACCTGAATGTTCGAACGAGTTTATCAGGAGAAACGGCCGGTGTTCGAACATTCAGGTCGATTCATGTAAAAAGTGTTCGAACCTTCGTGTAATGTACCAATCGGGTTAAGCCGAGATACGTGTAAAATTAGGCAATAAACGAAAACGTGTAACGGCTAGGTTTAAAGCGCGCCTTGTTGGTTCTGGACCAACAATCACGCGACGCGGGGTGCGATCGTCGAACCCACGGCGTCACAAAGCGAGCCGAGAATGTCGCGTGCTGATTGCAGCTTCTTTCGTTCTGTTGTGGAAGCGCATTGTGCGTTCCGCATGCAGCTGCGGTTGAGTGCTATCGCCCGTAAACCCCAGCAGCTTTGGCCTTGGGAACCGTCGCTGAGTCCGCTTGCCCCGCGTGATCTGGATGGTGATACCAGGCCTGCTACAGTTGTGCATGCAAGGCCACACTCCCACGTTAGAACGGCAGTGCTTCATCCGAGTCGAGCCGGAACGGGCGTGGTGCTGAGCGCTCACCTGGGAGCGCGTCCAGTCCGATCTGGGGTTCGTCAGTGAACAAACGACGGAGTTGCGCTTCCGAACAGCCGACCATTGTCGCAAGTGTAGTGATATCTGCATTTTCGTGACCTGGGCGCGGCCGTTGGCAAAGTGCCAGGCGCGCGACACCGAGGTCGTCGAGGCCCAGGTAGCATTCGAGTTGCCAATCGTTCATGTGGAGTCGACATTGGGTCTCCACGATGAGACCGGCGCAGAGATCCGGGTGTTCATGCGCATACACGGCCAAGCGGGCAAGCCGGCGTTGCACGCTCGGGCTGGTGCGGGTGAGCTCGTCATAGCACATGCCGCAGACTCGCGTGGAGGACTCGACCATGTAGGCACCAGGACCAAAGGGCTCGGCCGACACAAACGTCCCACAGCGCTGACAACTGAATTGCTGGTAGGACCGGATCTCGGCCATCCAGCACTCATAATCATACTGGGTCAACAGTGGGGAGTCCAGCGCGAGTTCGTTCCGAGCCGCCTCGGCAAAGGCGATCAGCTGGTCCAGATACTCGCGAACGCCGCCGTAGCGTTGGATGAGGTCGTGTCGCGCGATCATGGGCGCTCCTTCGGAACTGCTGTGCCAGCATCGCCTGGGCATGCATTGCGAGAGCGATCATTGGCCAGTTGACGTCAGGCGCCGCACGGGCGTCGTGTTGGCACTGACGCGCCAGCTCCGCCGCGTGACGCGTGAGCGGAGCGTGAAGACCAGTGCGCTGGGATGGGGGAGTATAGCACGCATGTGCGGTATATGCAAGCGATCATTGCGCCACGGGTGTGATGCACAGTTTTGCAGTTTAGGCGGTTGACGCGATCTCCCGCTGGCGGCGGATGCTCCAGGCCTTGCGCCAGGGATGATCGGCGGCGGGATGCCCTCTCTCTGCCACCCTGCGGTTCGGCGGCTCTCTCGGCCGGGCGCTCCCGCCGCCGTCCTGCTTCCCGCCCTGGCTCCAGACAGACATCGACGCGTTGCAAGGCCAGCACTTCCCCGATCTGCATGCCGATCTCGCTAACGATCATGAAGATCAGTGATAGGGCGGCGGTGCCTGGGCAATGGCGCGGCCGATCACGGCGAGATCAGGGACGCTCTCGATCGGGCGCGGCAAGTGTCGGACACCCAATCGCGGTGGTTCGCGATTCGTGAACGGATTGGTGGGACATAACCCCCGCGAAAAACCGCCAAAGAGCGCAGAAGTGTCACCCAACATTTGTGCAAGGCTCTCCAGTCTGCGCGGCAATTGTTGATCTCCGTGCCTTCCGTGAGTCGCTGTTGCCATCCGGCCAGGACCGGACAGGAGCATCAGCATAGCGCTTGACTTTTTATCCGCCCCATGATATTATTTTAGGCCAACCTACAAAGTAAAGTTGGTAATACAGAATAATATATTTAGTGATGCCGGAATCTACGCCTGTGCATGTAAGGAATTACTCGGCAGCAACTGAAGACTATCTCAAAGCGATTTATGTGCTGCACCAGGAACACGGCCAGGTGACCACTTCGCTTCTGTCTGAGCACCTGGGCGTCGCGCCGCCGTCGATCACGGGTATGTTCCACAAACTGGCAAAGCTCGCTCTAGTGATCTATCGGCCGTATCAGGGGGTGACGTTGACACATCGCGGCGAATGCACCGCCCTGAATGTGCTCCGCCGCCACCGGCTCCTCAAGCTGTTCCTCATGCAGGCGTTAGGCTATGGGCGGGAAGAGGCGCACGCGGAGGCCGACGTGCTTGAGCACGTGATCTCGGAGCGGCTGGAGACCCGCATCGCCGCGTACCTCGGGCATCCGGCCGTCGACCCCCATGGCGATCCCATCCCAGCCGCCGATAGCGCCCGCCCCACCAGCAGGTGTCGGCTCCTCGCGCGCCTTGCCATAGGCGCAATTGGATGGATCGCACACACTACGCATCAGCACCCCGAAATCATGTACGCCCCCTGATGGGCCCGGAACGTGTGCCGGGCGCGCTCGTGCGGGTGCGCGAATGCGCCTCTTGATGCACAGAAGGAGGTAGCGCATATGACAGAGCATTCCCGTATCACTCGCCGTACATTTCTCGGCGGACTCGGCCTCGTCGGCCTCGCCACCGGCGCAGCCGCGGCCCGGCGCTTGTTGCCGGGCGACGCTACGCCCACCGCGCATGCCCAGGACGGGCCACACGCCGACCACACGTCCATGACACACAATATGGTCGAGGGCGACGTCGATCCCGCCGCCAATGGCTTCGACCCGACGGCCATGCTGACCGACTTTGACTATGGCACGGTCAGCACCTTACCGAGCGGACAAATCCTGCGCGAGTACCAGATTATCGCGGGCGAACGGCTGATCGAGATCGCGCCCGGTGTGACCTTTCCCGCCTGGGTCTACAACGGCCGCGTGCCGGGGCCGACCATCCGCTGCTCGCAGGGCGACCGGCTCCGCATCACCTTCAGCAACGGAAGTAGCCACCCCCACTCGATCCACTTCCACGGTATCCACCACCCGCTGATGGACGGCCTGGAACCGATCCCGTCAGGCGGCACGTTCGTGTACGAGTTCGACGCCGAGCCGTTTGGCCTGCACCTGTACCACTGCCACACGGTCCCGTTCCGCCGCCACATCCACAAAGGGCTGTATGGCGCGTTCATCATCGACCCGCCGACGCCTCGCCCGGCGGCGAAGGAGTTGGTCATGGTGATGAACGCGTTCGACACCAACTTCGACGCCGAAAACGAGTTCTATGCGGTGAACACGGTCGCGTTCCACTACGCCAGGCATCCCATTCCGGTCAAGCTCGGCGAGCTGGTGCGGGTCTACCTGGTCAACATCACCGAGTTCGATCCTGTCAACTCGTTCCACCTCCACGCCGGCATGTTCGACCTCTACCGGACCGGGACGCGCCTGGAGCCGAGCGAGCACACCGACATCGTGACAATGGGCCAGGGAGAGCGACATATCCTGGAATTCAGCCTCACGTTTCCGGGCCAGCACATGTTCCACGCACACCAGAGCGAATTCTCCGAGCTGGGCTGGCTGGGGATCTTTGAGGCCAGTGAATCGGGTAGCGCAGCAACGGAGTTTACGCAGGCGTCGGTCGCGGGGATCTGCGACCTGACGCCACGGACAGGAGGTCAGGCATGAGTGAGCAGACGACGATACAACCTGAAGTGGCCACACCGCGCCGCAGGGGCGCATCCTCTCTGCTCTGGGCGCTCATCCCGCTCCTGCTCCTGGGGGTGCTCCTGGCCATCCTGGTCATCACCGGCGCCGGGCTGGGCGCGCGGACCGCGCCGCCGATCGAGGAACTGACGGTCGATCGAATCACCTTGCCGGCGCCGGGCCAGATCGCCGTCGAGGTGACCAACGGCGGCGCCGACCCCGTGACGGTCGCACAGGTGCAGGTCGACGACGCCTACTGGGCGTTCACCATCAGTCCGGATGCGACGATCCCACGGCTCGGACGCGGGACGATTACGCTGCCCTACCCGTGGGTGCAGGACGAGGCGCACTTCATCAAGATCCTGAGCAGCAACGGCGTGACGTTTGAGGGTGAGGTGGCAGTTGCGACTCGTACACCACCTCCCGACGCGCGAACGTTCTGGCGGTATGCGCTGCTGGGGATCTACGTCGGGTTCATTCCGGTCGGCCTGGGGCTGCTGTGGTACCCGTTCCTGCGCCGGCTCGGCCGCAGTGGGATGCAGGCGGTGCTGAGTCTCACTATCGGGCTGCTGGTCTTCTTGCTCTTCGACACGATTGCCGAGGCGCTGGAGATCGTGGCGACGACGGCAGGGGTCTTCGGCGGGGCGCCGCTGGTGTTCCTGGTCGCGCTGCTAGCCTTCCTGGCGCTCATCGCCCTCGGGGCACGCCGAAAAGGCCAGGTCGTCTCCCGACTCGGGGTGGCCTACCGGATCGCGCTCGGCATCGGGCTGCACAACCTTGGCGAGGGGTTGGCGATCGGTGCGGCGTTCGCGAGTGGCAGCGCGGCGCTGGGCACGTTCCTGGTGGTCGGCTTCACACTGCACAACATCACCGAGGGCGTGGGCATCGCCGCGCCGATCGCGCGCGAGCAGCCCAGACTTTGGCATTTCGTCGCGCTCGCAGCGCTGGCAGGACTGCCGGCGGTGGCAGGGGTCTGGATCGGCGGCTTCATCTACAACACCCTGGCGGCCGCGATCTTCCTGGCGCTTGGCGCTGGCGCGATCGCGCAGGTCGTCTACGAGGTGGGGCGGCTGATAGTCCGGCAGAGCGACGAGGAGGGGCGCCCGGTTCTCTCGCCGGCCACCTTCGGGGGACTCGTTGCTGGTATCGTGATTATGTACGCGACGGCCTTGCTCGTTCCAGCCTGAGTGTGTTGCGACTCGCGTGCTAACGCCACACGCATGGCCGTACTGACCCGGCTGAGGCTGCTGGCGGATGGAGTGTTTCCCGTCTGCAGGAGGAAGTTTCCCCTCCCAGATCAGGATATTTTACTCTTCCACTGGCAGCCCCCTGCCGCTACACTCAGTATACAGCGGTCATTGTGTCCAGCGTTCTGTCGATGCCGCGCTCTCACTTGAGCGCGGTTGTTCGGTGGAGCAATGCGGCGCCTTGCGCCTGCACAAGGGAGGGTTGGATCATGGTCACGCAAAGCAAACGGCCGGTTCCAGACATGAAGCTGCGACGTGGTGGTCTCGGCGCGCTTGTCGGAGCAGGGGTCCTGGCGGTCATCGCCCTGGTGGTGCTGTTCAACTCGTTCACTGTCGTGGATACCGGCACCCGCGGCGTGGTCAAGACCTTCGGCGAAGTGACCGGCGTGCGGGAGGAAGGCTTGCATTTCCGGACACCCTTTATCACCTCGGTCGTGCCGGTGGACGTGAAGACCCAGCGGTATGAGTCGAACTCATCCGCGGCCTCCCGCGACCTCCAAATTGTCACGACCCAGGTGGTCTTGAATTACCGGCCTGACCCCGCAGCGGTCGGAACGCTGGTGCGCGAGATTGGCACCGACTACCAGGCCAAAGTGATTGACCCGGCTATCCAGGAGTCGGTCAAGGCCGCCACCGCCCAGTTCACCGCGGAATCGCTGATCACCCAGCGGCCGCTGGTGTCGGACTCGATCAAGCAAGTCCTGGTCACGCGCCTGGCACCCCGCGGGATCACGGTGCAGGATCTGTCGATCACCGAATTCAACTTCAGCGCGGAGTTCAGCAAAGCGATCGAGGCGAAACAGGTCGCGGAGCAGGATGCCCTGCGGGCGGAGCGCGAGCTGCGCCGCGTCCAGATCGAGGCCCAGCAGCAGGTGGCGCAGGCGAATGCGCAGGCCGAGGCGCGCCTGACGGTCGCCAAGTCCGAGGCCGAAGCGTTGCGCCTGCAGCGCGAGGTGATCTCGCCGGCGCTGCTCCAGCTGCGCTTTATCGAGAAGTGGGATGGCGTCTTGCCGCGCTTCAGTACCGGCGGCCAGGGGCTGGTGCCGTTGATCAACGTGCCGCCGGAGGAGATCCAGGCGACGCCCTCACAGACATCACCCGCTGAACCTGAGACGCCGGCTACACCGTAGGCCCGCCCTCAGCCAATGAACGGCTGAACCTGCCAGGTGAGCCAGGTATACGATTCGGACTATCCTGCGCGCCTGATACGCAAGAGCAGACCAGACCACGCGCGGATTGGGCGCGCCGCCTCCGATCGTCGGAGGCGGTGCGCGGTTCGTCGGGTCGTCAGTGCAGCGGTTGCCATACCAGCAAGACATGACGGAGATGTTCCGCTCCTGTCCCAGACCGTTCGCCGGTTCAGCGCTCCGAGCGCGGGCCACATGCGGCATCCACTCCGTGCGGTGCGCACTCGCGGCCGCGCCTCAGGGAAACATTCCCTGGCAGATCGGGACATCCTCCCCTTCTGCCGATGCCCTGCGACCGTTACACTAGCACAGGGCAAGAGCACCGAACCAGGCACAGCGGCCCGGAGCAGCACAACCGCGACAACATTCGGCGATGACCATACGCGCGGTGCTGCCTGGACTGTCGATCGTCTTCAGCATCAGTGACTGGCGCGTCGCGCGACTGATTGAGGCCCCAATGCGCATCATTGGTCTTGAATACGGATGGAGTGCTGAATGCGATCGCAGACAACCTATCGAGCACTGCGCGCTGCGCTGCACACGGCGTGGAGCTCTACCTGGCGCTATGCCCGCCCGACGCTCGGCTGGGTGTGTATCGGGGTGGGGGTGCTGGGCCTGGCCCTGCCGCTGCTCCCCGGTGTCCCTCTCCTGGTGCTCGGCATCGCGCTGGTCGGCCGGCGCACCTGGATTATTCGTTGGGCCGGCATCCATGGGAAGGTGTTCCTGCGCCGCTGGGCCGCGCTGCCTACGCCAATCATCGGCCGGGTCGGGCGCTGGGCGCTGCGGGTCCAGCAGCGGATCTCTTGCCAGCGCCGCCAGCTCACCTGGCGGCTGAAGCGCGAGCGGACACGGCAGCGCATGTTGCCTGGTAGATGAGACGGCTGCGGCGCACATGCGTGTCGTCCGCAGCCGCTGACAGCACATGCCTGCGACGATGATCTGAAACAATGGGCGAGCGGCGAGCGCCTGGGAGCTACGGGATCTATCCCGATCCAATCAGCTCCGCCGCTCGGCTTTCTCACGAGGTGAGCGATGGGGGTAAGCAGCGAACAACTGATCGCGCCCGGCCTGGTAGACTCAGCGCTGAAGCTGCGGGTGCTATTGCTATTCTTCCGTTATCCACGCTGGTGTGACGGAACAGCGAACCTGAGCGGCTGGTTGGGCGAGGATGATCGCTGGGTGCTTGACCAGGCGCTGGAGTCGCTGGCCAAGGCCGGGTTTCTGCGCCGGGTCGAGCAGCAGGGACGCATCATGTATCATCTGGCGCCGTGCTCGGAGTGTCGGGTGCTCCTGGAACGGCTGGCGATCGCCTGCGACGACCCGCAGCGCCGCGACGGGGTCGGCGCGCGGGTGCGCGCCGCTGAACAGGCGCAGCAATCCCAGAGCGAGGCGGTGGCCACAGAGCACGTGATCGATGGGCACGAATGACGACCGGATGAAGTCAACTTACGGCAGCGGTTAAAACCGCGCGGCTTGTTCCTCACGACCGAACGAGTCGGACGTGGAAACGATAGGCTGGTTGCACAGCCCACCGGTAGGGCAGGCACAGTACTTCGCCGCAATGTTCCGAGCGGCGTTCAAATCAGCATTGAGATGAAATCCATCACAGCGCGCACGAGACATTCGCACGGCGAACCAGGAGCCGCACCACGCGCAAAAACCGACCCACGATGCCCAACCGACGGGATGCCGCCGCGCAGGGTGCTGAGGCGGAGCAGCGCTTTCATAGGCTCCGCGCGTTGATCCACGATGAGCGGCGTTGCCGGCGCCTGATCTTTCTGCTGAGTCTGGTCGGCCTGGTGCTGGTGAGCATCATGGCGTTTCTGACCTACTCCCTACAAGGGCTGTCAGGAGCGAGCGTGTACATTACACACTCGCTCCTGACAGCCCTTGATCTGCCGCTCTCCTTGCGGCAGATACTCCCCAAAAAAGCACCGCTGATGCTGATCGCGATACTCCCACACGGCAGAGCTGTCCCGCTCGCCACCCCCACCTCACGCCAGTTGAGCACCCTGCCGAGGTAGGACATATTGTCCTACCCAAGAGAGGGCACTGGCCCCGTGACAGCCGGCCCTCTGCCAGCGTAGGATAAGCGCACACCAGATCCAGGCTTTCGATACATCAGAAACGCGGTATTCCGCATCGAAGGAGGAAACACATGAGCACACCTATGGTTGCGATACCGGGCCAGCGCCTATCCGTACGGCCGACACTGCGCGCGATCACCATCGCCGCCCTGCTTGCCAACGCCTTGCTCTTCGGATTCGAGATCCTCTTCAGCGGGCCGGATGACATCAGTGTGCCCCATGTGATCGCCTCGCTCGTCGTCGCCGGCATCGCGGCGCTCCGGTTTCGCTGGGCGCCTGTGCTGGGCGCGCTGCTGTTTGCGCTCCAGATAGTGGAGGGCTACATGTTCCTCGGCAGTTCGCTGACCCAGCCGGATAGCACAGGCACCTTCGCCTTCGCGGCGCTCTTCTTTGCGATCACGATCGTCGGGCTGGCCGCGGGCGTCGGCGCCACCGTGCAGAACCACCGCGCGCCACGCAGCCGCCCCTTCGTCGATCCGCTGGCGCCGGCGTGGACCAATCCCAGCCTGCTTGTCGTAGCAGCGTTGGCCCTGGGAGGCATCCTCTCGACCGCGATCCAGCCGCGCGGCGTGCTGCCCAATTTCAGCCCCGAAGCGCTGGCCGCGCTGCCGGCGCTGACGGCCAAGGCGGACATGTTTGACAGGACCGAGATCACCGCGAAGGTCGGCGAAACGGTGGTGCTGCGGCTGGACAACACCGACACAAAGACCCACTACCTTGACATCGACGAGTTCAACGTGCATGCGTTCATTCCGCCTGGCAAGAGCAACCTGGCGCTGTTCAAGCCTACACAGCCCGGTACCTATACCTTTTACTGCCATCCGCATGCTGATAAAGCCGCCCGCGCCGGCATGGTCGGTACGCTGGTCGTCGAGCCGTAGAGCCAACGGATTTCTTCAAGGCCACCGGCACCGGTGTCAAGCCCGATGCAACACACCTGAAGGTATGCGCTCGAAAGGGTGTTTCGATGACTCCAAGCAACTTCCTGACACGTTCCATCGGCGGTCTCGCAATCGCGATCGGCGGTGTCACTCTGCTCGGAACTGTGTCGCTCATCCTATTCTTTACCATCGGGGGTCGTTTCGGTACGCTCAACGACCTGTGTAATGCCGTCGAAGCGATCCTGAGCGCGGTGTTGGCGTGGAGGATGTATCCCTGGCTGCGCTCGCACGCACCGCGGCTGAGCGGCTTCGCGCTGATCGCCGCGTGGGCCGGCGCGCTGATCGCCACCATCGGCTCGGCACTGATCATCTTCGATGTCACGGGCTGGTACCTGGCCGGTCTGTACACCATGCTCGGCTACGCCCTGGTCGGCATGTGGTTGTTCGCCCTGAACCTAGCGGCGCCGCGGGGCTTCCCATGGCCGCGCCGTCTGGCGCAATTGGGGCTGCTCACCGCAGCATGCATAGCGATCGGCTTCCTGAGTGGCCCCGGAATACTTGGCAGTGTGGATGATGTGGGCGCCGCGCCCTGGTTTGTCAACCTCGGGCTTCTGGGCAGCATGGGATGGATGTTCCTCTATCCCTGCTGGTGCCTGTGGCTAGGCCGTCTGCTCGTATCGAAGAGCGCGACGATGCATGGTATTTACGAAGGAGGAACCACATGAGTACACCACTGGTTGTTAGCCAGACGCAGGAGGGCAGGCGTCTGCCAACCCTGCGCAAGGTGATGATCGCTAGCTTGGTCAGCACCGTGCTGGTTTACATCCTATTGCAGGCGCTGATTCTTCAAGAGTTGATCCCGCCGCTGGCGATCATCACCGCGCTGACGCTCGTGGTTGCCGGCGTGTGCGCCACCCGCTGGCGCTGGGCGCCGCACCTCGCTGTCGTCTGGTCCGTGTTGGCTATCATCCCTGGGCTGGAACACTATCGCTACGATCTGGCCCATCCCGCCGAGATCGGCACATTCATCACAACCGTGCTCATCCTCGGGCTGTCGCTTGTCACGGTTGTCGCGAGCATTGCCGCGATCATCTATGGTGATCCTCAGGTAGCAGAGGGGCGCACGCCACGCTGGCTGACGAGCTTTCTGATCGGCACGGCGACGTTCGCGCTCGGCGCGATCCTGGTCGCCGCCATCCCATCGCCCAGCGCCACCGCTGGGATTAGCGCTGAGGCGCTGGCGCAGCTTCCCGCGCTGGTGTCGGGGCGCAACACGTTCGACCAGGCGGAGTTGCGTGCCAGGGTCGGCGAGATGGTCGCGCTGCGGCTCGATAACAGCGACACCTCGATCCATCACTTTGACATCGACGCGTTCGATGTCCACGTTCCGATGCCATCGGGCGAGTCCGCACTCGCGCTCTTCAAGCCGACCGCGCCTGGCACATACACCTTTTACTGCGGCGTCCCCGGTCACCAGGAAGCCGGCATGCAGGGCACGCTGATCGTCGAGTCGTAGGCCTGGGAGGATGATGGCATATCATCCCCTCTGTTGTCGATCATCACGTGCTGAAACGCCGCTGTGAGGCAAGGAGCGAAAACCGATGGCAACTGTCAACCATGCCGCGACACCTGCTAGCCAACGGCGCAATGGGGCGGTGACCCTGGCAGCCATCCTGTACTGTTGGTTCGGCCTGGCATTCCTGGTTTCGAGCCTACTGATTGCGACCTACGCATTGCGGAACGGCTCACTGCCGATCGTGTTCGGAATCGGAATGCTAGGTGGCCCGTTTTCAGAGCGCCTTGGGCTGGGCGCGGCGATCTTAGCCACCGTTCCCTGGGGAGTGGTGAATGCCCTTGAGATGCTGGCGGGCTACTGGCTCTGGAAATCGCGGAAGCGAGGCGGAGTGCTGGCTCTCGTGCTATTCCCTGCGGGCATGCTGTTCTGGATCGGGTATGCGCTGCCGATTATGGTCGTGGTTGGACCACTGAGAGTGCTCCTGGTCGCACGGGGATGGAAAACCTTGCGCTAGGGGCATCGTCGAGACCGTCGGATAGGAAGCGAGGAAGCCACATATGAACAACGCTCGTTGGGGGCAGATCGGTGCCGCTGGGGGGATTGTCTTCGTGGTGCTGCAAATGGCCGCGCAAGCGCTGATCCAGGTCGGCGGCGCTGAACCGCCCTTCGATGCCCCGGCAGACACGATCGCCGCGTTCTTCATGGCCAGGAACAGCCAACTCTTCGCACTGGGCGATTACCTGTCAACTCTCTCGCTGATCGCGTTCCTGTGGTTCCTGGGCAGTTTGTGGAACACCCTGCGCCGCGCAGAAGGCGAACCAGCCTGGCTCTCATTCGTCGCCGCAGCATCGGGTTTGATGATCGTCGCTGCAGTCAGCGCCGGCGGAGGCTGGGCCCTGGCCGTTTTCAGGAAGGACGAGGGGTTGGACCCGCAGGTCGCCCGGCTGCTGTTCGACCAGGGCAATTTCGCGTTTGCCAACGCCTGGGCGATGCTGGCCAGTCTCAGTCTGGCCACCGGCGTGGTGAGCATCCGCACGGGCGCGCTACCACGCTGGCTCGGATGGTCCGGCGTGCTGATCGCGGGAGGCTTGCTGGCGGCGCGCGCCGTCTGGGCAAGCTCGGGGTTGGTGTTCGTCCCCTTCGGCTTGTGCTATCTCTGGCTGATCGCCACCAGCGTTGTGCTGATTCGCCGCGCGGGGACGACGGAGAGCCCACAACGCGTACCACAAGGGTTGATCGTTCCATGAGGAACACCGATACCGCTGCCCGTATCGCCGGCGTCGTGGCCGGGATCGCTGGCCTGCTGGCCTTCCTGGCGCTCCATGCGCTCTGGATCGTCCCGATCTGGTTCATTGTGCCAGTTGGCCTGCTGATTGCCGGAGGTGGTGGCCTGGCGGTCGGTTGGGCCTATGCCGAACTCAGGTGGCGGCTGCCGCGGCGGCCGTGGACAGCGCTGGCGGTGGTGGGCGTGATCGCCGTGATACTCTTGCCGGCATTCGTGCTGGCGGAGCTGCAAGCGCCCGTGTTCACCGTCACGCCAGCGGGCCCGGTGCAGACGGTTGCAACCTCCCTGATCGTCGCGCGCTTCGTCGGCGAATTGCTGGCGACGGCGACGATCGTCGGCGGCCTGGTCGGGTGGTGGCTGGGGCGTACGCGCCGGGCAGCGCTGGCGACGGCCGTGGCTGGCTTTATCTTCGCACTTGGCCCTGGCCATAATATCCCCTTCATCGGCGGCACGCCGGGGGTGGGCAAAGAGCTCGCGATCATGACGGCCGTCACGCTTGTCGCGGCGCTGGTGCTGGTGGAGGTTCACGCCTGGCTATCCACAGGTCGTAGGGGCGACATCTCGCGACATGCCACCTGTGATAGCCGGAGGCCTTACTTCCGGCGAGATCGATAGCAGAGCCCTTGATTGCCATATGCGCTCATGAGGCTATAATGAAGATCACAGCGAGCGCGAGAAATGAGAGCAGGTGTGAAGTGGCGAACTGGCCAATAGCACGGGCGGACGATATGCATATGAGGAAGCCTGGCCTGGCACGGTGGCTAGCCCGGTCCCTTGCCATACTCTCGCTGACCCTGGGTATCGCCGGATTGGTCATCGGCCCGCTTGTCGCTAGGGAGTGGCTGGTGACGCACCTGCTGTTCAGCCCACTTACGACAGTCGCGTATGCACTGGTGGGCGGCTTAATCGCTGTACGCCAGCCTCGCAACCCGCTCGGCTGGATCTTCAGTGCGGTGGGCGTGTTCGCCGGGCTGACCTCGCTGCTCGGCGACCGCAACTACCTTGGGCTCTGTCTGTGGAGCGGGGCGGTCGCGCCGTGCATCCAGATCGCGCAATGGCTCAGTCTCTGGGTCTGGATGCCGACCACCATGTTGCCGATGTCCTTCGTGCTGCTGCTGTTTCCCGACGGCCGCCTGCCCTCGCGGCGCTGGCGGCCGGTTGCCTGGTCAGCCGGCCTGGGGCTGGCGGCCTACATCCTCAGCGCGGCATTGCATCCCCGCCCGCCGATCGAGCCAATCCCGCCGTATAACCCGTTCGGCATCCCTGCCATAGCGGCAGAGCTGGAACTGTTAGGGTACGTCGCATGGCCCTTGATCATTGTCGGCATTTTCGGCGCGCTTGTGGCGCCGGTCTTTCGCTTCCGGCGCTCGCGCGGTATCGAGCGTGAGCAGGTCAAATGGCTTGCCTACGGCAGCAGCCTGGCGATGCTGTTCTTGATATTATTGAGCGCCTGGGCTGCTATGCGGCCGGGGGACCCAGCCGCGTACGAGCTGAACATCGGCGGCGTGTGGGTCACCCTCACCGTTATCGTGATCAGCGCTGGGATTGCGATCTTGCGCCACCGGCTCTACGACATCGACCTGATCATCAATCGCACGCTGGTCTACGGCGCGCTCAGCGCCGGTGTCGTCGGGCTGTACGTGCTGCTCGTCGGCGCGCTCGGCGCGCTCTTTCAGTCGAGCGGCAATCTGCCGATCGCGCTGCTGGCCACCGGCCTGGCCGCATTCCTAATCCAGCCGCTGCGGGCGCGTTTGCAGCGGGGCGTGAACCGCTTGATGTATGGTGAGCGCGACGACCCCTACACCGTGCTGTCGCGCCTGAGCCAGCAGCTTAAGACCACACTCGCGCCCACCGCCGTACTCCCCGGCATCGCCGAAGCGGTTGCCCAGACCCTCAAGCTGCCCTACGTGGCCCTGGCGCTCACGCATGGCAACCGTCTGGAGATCGCCGCAGCGTACGGTCGACCGGCTGGCGATCCTGTGCAGCTGCCGCTGGTCTACCAGGCCGAGACGGTCGGCCAGTTGCTGGTCGCGCCCCGCGCGCCGGGCGAAGCGTTCACGCCGGCCGAGCGGCGGCTGCTCGATGACATTGCCCTGCAAGCGGGCGTTGCCGCCCACGCGGTGCGCCTCACCGCCGACTTGCAGCGCTCGCGCGAGCGGCTCATCACGGCACGTGAAGAGGAGCGCCGGCGCTTGCGCCGCGACCTGCACGACGGGCTGGGACCGCAGTTGGCTAGCCTGACGCTGACGCTCGCCGCTGCGCGAGAACTGCTCCGGCACGACGTCGATGCGGCCGACAGGCTGCTCCAGGAGCTTGCCATCCATACCCAGGCCGCGATCGCCGATATTCGGCGGGTAGTCTATGACCTGCGCCCGCCCGCCCTCGACGACCTCGGGTTGGTGCTGGCCTTGCGCGAACAGGCGGCGCACTACACTCAGGCCGGCTTGCAGATCACGATTGCCGCGCCGGACCAACTGCCGCCCTTGCCGGCAGCGGTCGAGGTGGCCGCCTATCGCATCGTCCAGGAAGCACTGACGAATGTAGTCCGCCACGCCCAGGCACGCACATGTACGGTGGGCCTGACACTCGGCGATGCGCTCGATGTGGAGATTAGGGATGACGGAGTCGGCCTGCCGCCGGGCGGGCGGGCGGGGGTAGGACTGACGTCCATGCGCGAGCGGACCACTGAACTGGGCGGGACGTGTCGAATCGAATCCGTGCCGGGCCGGGGCACCTGTATCCGTGCGCAGCTACCACTGCATCAGGAGAGAGCATGAATGCCATCCGCATCCTGATCGCCGACGATCACCCAGTGTTTCGGTTTGGGCTGCGCGCGCTGCTGAACGCGATGCCCGATACCGCGGTGGTGGGCGAGGTAACGACTGGGGAAGAGGTGATCGCGCTGGTCGGCTCCGTACGGCCGGATGTCATCCTGATGGATATCAACATGCCCGGTGTGAATGGGATCGAAGCGACCCGCTGCATTCGTGAGATGAACCCAGACATCCGTATTCTGATGGTGACGATGCTGGAAGACGACTCGGTCTTCGCGGCGATACGCGCTGGCGCTCGCGGGTATGTGGTCAAGGGCGCGGAACCGAGCGAGGTACTCCGCGCCATTCGTGCGGTCGCCGACGGCGAGGCGATCTTCAGCCCAGGCATAGCGGAGCGCCTGATCCACTACTTTGCCACACCACCGGCCCCAACGAGTGATTCGACACAATTGACCGCAACCCCGGTCTTTCCCGACCTCACCGAGCGCGAGCGCGAGGTGCTGGCCTTGATTGCCCAAGGGCTGACCAACAGCGCGATCGCCGAGCGGCTGGAGCTGAGTCCAAAGACGGTTCGCAACTACATCACCGAGATCTTTAGCAAATTGCAGGTGGCCGACCGCTCGCAGGCGATCATTCGGGCGCGCAACGCCGGTTTGGGGTAGCGCCGATACTAACAGAGGCAGGAACGCTCGGCCTCGACACCGTGCCAGCCGAGCGATCTGTGCTTCTTGGCACCATCCCTGTCCTCACGTTCGTTCACGCGCGGTATGGATGGTTAGCTGTGCTGTAGCCTTTTGGAAGCGGAGCCAACGTACCGCATATTCGTTATGCCATGCGAATAGTAGAGTACAGCCCTACCGCAAGGTAGTGAATCAGCTTTGGTCAGCTCGGCGATCACCACGAGCGAGCAGGCCATCATGTACGTTGCGGCACGCAGTGCTCTGATAGCGATCAAAGCCTCTGCGGGATCGGCGCGATTAACGTGCCTCTGGCCAGAACATAGCGAGGAGCCATGCGATGGACGATCTGACCGGCCACACCCTTGGCCCCTACCGGGTACTGGATCGCATCGGCGCCGGCGGCATGGCGACCGTCTACCGCGCCTACCACGCCGCGATGGATCGCTACGTGGCGATCAAGGTGCTGCCACGCCACCTGGCCCGCGACCCCGATTTCCACGCACGCTTTATGCGTGAGGCCCGCACGATCGCCCGCCTGGAGCATCGTCACATCCTGACCGTCCACGATGTCGCCGAGGAGGATGACGTGCCCTTCCTGGTGATGCGCTACACCACCAGCGGCGATCTGAGCGCCCTGATCGCCGGTGGGTCGCTCACGATCACGCGGGCGGTCCAACTGATCAGCCAGGTGGCCTCGGCGCTGGCCTACGCGCACCGCCAAGGTGTCATTCACCGCGATGTCAAGCCGGCCAATGTGCTGATCGGCCCAGACAGCGACGCGCTGCTGACCGATTTCGGGATCGCCAAAATCTACGAGGACACGCTCCAGCTCACCGGCGAGGGCGTGATGGTCGGCACGCCGGCCTATATGGCGCCTGAGCAGCTCCAGGCACAGCCGGTCGACGCGCGGACGGATGTGTACGCGCTGGGGGTCGTGCTGTACCAGTCGCTCACCGGCGAGCTGCCCTTCGTCGCCGAGACGCCGCTGGCGGTGGCGCTGATGCACATCCACAGCGCGATGCGCCCGCCGCGCCAGGTCAACCCCAACATCCCCGAGGCGCTGGAGCGGGTGGTGCTGCGCGCCATGGCGAAAGGCCCACACGATCGCTACCAGACCACGGACGAGATGGCCGAGGCGCTCCGCGATGCGCTCACTGATCTCAGCAAGCAGACGGCCAAACTCGACCAGAAGATCGAACCTCAGACCGAGCCTCAGACCGAGCCTCCGAAGTCGGCACCACAGATCGCGCCGCCGACACCTACGCCAGTTCCTCCGCCGTCCGCTGCGTCCCACCGGTTAGTGCCGCTATGGCTGGGTGCGGGCGCCGTCACCATCGCCGTGCTGGCCCTGGTGGTGGCCTTGATTCGTCCCGGTCGCGCGCCGAGCGATATGACGCCGGAGGTGCCTCCCGCCGGTTCGGCCAGGCCCTCGGCCAATCTGCGCTTCCCCGCCGCGGCCTCCAAGATCAACGACCTGGCGGTCGCCGCTGACGCGATCTGGGCCGCAACCGATGGCGGCCTGGTGCGCTGGAGGGCCGACGGTAGTGGCCGAGCCTTCACGGCCGACGATGGCCTGCCCTTCGATGAACCGGGGGCGATCGTCGCCACCGCGGATGGGACGCTGTGGGTCGGCGGCGGCGGCGTGGCACAGATCCGCCCGACAGCCAGCGGAATCGACGTTATAGCATTCTATACCAAAGACGATGGCCTCGGCACCGGCGTGATCCGCACGCTCCTGCTCGACACCGACGGTTCGCTGTGGGCTGGTGGGCCGCAAAGCTCGGAGCGGTTTGCGCTCAGCCATTTCAACGGCAATACCTGGCGAACCGACGAACTGCCTAGCGACGACCCGGCGCTCAGGGGAGTCGATCTACAGATCCAGTCAATCCTGCGCAGCCGTGACGGAGCGCTGTGGCTGGGGCTGCGCCAGGGCGAGCTGCTGCGCTGGGACGGCACGCGCTGGGCGCGCTTCGGGGTGGCCGAAGGAGTTGGCCCTGGCCCAAGCGGCGGCGATATCCGCATCCGGCGGCTGCTGCAGAGCGGCGACCAGATGGTCTGGGCCGCCGCCAGCGAGTTGGGGCTGCTGCGCTTCGACGCCACACAGGGGCGCTGGCAGCGCGTCACGGTCGTGCGCGAGACGCACCCATCCGCGCGGTCGCGCAGCTCGCGGACGGTAGCCTGTGGGCCGCCGGCGATGGGCTGATCGCACACAGCGCCGACGGCGGGCAGACGTGGACCGAGGTGAGCGCGGCAGACAGCGGCATCAGAAATGATATCGGGTCGCTGGTGCAGGATGGGGCGGGCCATGTCTGGGCCGGCGCCTACGAAGGCGGGATCAGCGTCTTTGATGGGACGCAGTGGCGGCCGCTCCAGCGCTAGAATGCCGATAGAGCACACAGCTGATGCAACGCCAGCGAGGTGTTGTTGCGATTGTCTGTTTTGGGTCACACGTGTGAGGTGGCTCGTGTTTAAATACTGTGCGGTTTGCACGATCGAGCATGGCGCGGAAAATGTGGATGTGACCTAGACGAAGCGCCGGTTGGGGTCGGATATGCTGACCGAGCGACCGTGTTCGGAAGGAGGCATCACGATGTCAACAGACACGCAATCGACCGAGCGGATTCCCACATACTGCGCCCTGTGCGTCTCACGCTGCGGCTCAATCGCCGTCATCGAGAACGGCCGCTTCGTCGCGTTGGAGCCGGATCCGTCACACCCGACTGGAAAGGCGCTCTGCGCGAAGGGGCGGGCAGCGCCCGAGCTCGTCTATCACTCGGACCGGTTGCTCTATCCGCTGAAACGAACCCGGCCCAAGGGTGATCGCGACCCGGGCTGGCAGCGGATCAGCTGGGACGAAGCACTGGACCTGACCGCTGCCAAGCTGAGCCAGCTCGCCAAAACATACGGCCCGGAAAGCATCGTGTTTAGCGTGGCCTCGCCGTCGACGTCGGCGTCAGCCGATTCACTGATCTGGATCGAGCGATTGAGGCGAGCGTTCGGTAGTCCGAACCAGTCCGTGTCGATGGAGTTATGCGGATGGGGGCGGTATCTGGCCACGCTGTATACCTACGGCGCCAGTGTTCCCGGCAGTTATATGCCTGACCTTGAGCAGGTCGGCTGCATCCTGTTTTGGGGCTACAACCCGAACCTTGCCCGGCTTGCTCACGCGGTCGCCACTACAGCGGCGCTCAAACGAGGCGCGCGTTTGATTGTGGTCGACCCCCGCCGCACCGGGCCTGCGAACAAAGCCGATCTCTGGCTGCGCGTGAGACCGGGTACCGACGGCGCGCTGGCGCTCGGCATCGCCCATGTCATGATCGAGCGTGGCTGGTATGATCGCGACTTCATCCGCGACTGGACCAACGGTCCATTGCTCGTACGTGCGGACAACGGGCGCTTACTGACCGAAAGCGACCTGTCTGCCACCGGCAGTGCTCAGCGCTACGTGGCCTGGAATGAGAGCAAGGGCTGTCCCATACAGTATGACCCAGCCACCGGCGGCTATGTGGGGAACAATGTTGAGCTGGCCCTCTTCGGCGAGTTCGCGCTTGAGACGTTGCAGGGCAGGGTCGTTTGTCGTCCCGCGTTCGATCTCACGGCCGAACTCTGCCGGCGGTATGCCCCGGAGAGGGTGGAGGCGATCTGTGGCATCGACCGCACCCAGATAGAAACTGCTGCCACGATGCTCTGGGAAGCCCGGCCGGTCGCCTACTATGCCTGGAGTGGCGTCGAGATGCAATCGAATTCCACCCAGATCGCCCGCGCGATTGCGCAGCTTTACGCGCTGACCGGTAGCTTCGACGCCCCGGGAGGCAATGTGCTTTTCCCAGCCGTGCCAACTGCGAATGTCGGCGGCGAAGAACTGCTGCCCTCAGAGCAGCGTACGCGCACACTTGGCCTGCTGGAGCGGCCGTTGGGTCCGTCCCGCTGGCAGCATGTCACCTCGGACGAGATCTACCGGGGGATCCTGGAGCAGCAGCCCTATCCGGTGCGCGGACTGGTCGGCTTCGGCGCCAACCTGCTCCTCTCGCACGCCGACGGCCGGCGCGGGCGCGAAGCCCTGGCGGCGCTCGACTTCTCTGTCCATGCTGACCTGTTCATGAACCCAACCGCCGAACTGGCCGATATCGTCCTGCCGATTGCCAGCGCCTTCGAGCGCGAGGCGCTCAAGATCGGCTTCGAGGTGAGTGCCGAGGCGCAATCGCTGGTGCAATTGCGGCCGCAGGTGGTCGAGCCGCGTGGTGAGGCCCGTTCCGATACCCAGATCGTCTTCGACCTGGCGTGCCGCCTTGGTCTCGGTGGCCACTTCTGGGATGGTGACATCGCGGCCGCTTACCGCTACCAACTCCAGCCATCCGGCGTTTCGCTCGAGGCGCTGCGCGAGAAGCCGAGCGGGGTGCGGGTGCCGCTCCAGACACGCTACCGCAAGTTCGCTGAGCAGAAGGATGGCATACCCAAGGGTTTCGCCACGCCGACAGGCAAGATCGAGTTGTATTCCGAGACATTGTTGGCGCACGGCTATCCGCCCCTGCCCGAGTATGAAGAGCCGCTGATCGGTCCGTCTTCGCGACCGGACCTGGTCGAGCATTTCCCGCTGATCCTGACCTGCGCCAAGCACACGCTCTTCTGCGAGAGCCAGCATCGGGGGCTGCCGAGTTTGCGCCGGCGTGCGCTCGATCCGGAGGTCGAGTTGCATCCGGCGGCTGCCGCCGAGCGCGGCATCAACCCTGGCGACTGGGTACAGATCGAGACACCTGGAGGCAGCGTGCGGGCGCGTGCGCGGATGAATGACACACTAGCGCCGAATGTCGTGTGCGGCCAGCACGGCTGGTGGCAGGGCTGCCCGGAGATTGGTGTGCCTGGCTATGACCCGTTCGGTCCAGACGGAGCCAATTTCAACCTTATCATCGGCAACGAGGCGATCGACCCGGTCAGCGGCTCGGTGCCGCACCGAGCCTATCTCTGTCAGATCCATCGCGCGGATTGAGGGTTGAGGCGATGAGAAGGGTTGATGGCATGCACGCTACCAAGTCGTACACGCTTCAGGGTCGTGTAGCGCACATGTGAAGGCTCCTCTCACGCCTTCGTGTTGGTATGATCGGAATCACAGCTCTGGCCCCTGGTGTCACGCATGGTTGTTTAGCCCCTTATTCGAGGGGCAACAGTGCCGCGCACTCGCTGGCAAGCAACGTCATTACCAGGAAGATCGCTGCCAGCCACAGCCACAGCCGGCTGCCGCGGCGGCCATCTCCGCTGCTGCTCGTGCGTCGCTGCCTGGCCGGCGATGTGTTAGCCTTGTGTTTCTGCTTCATCGTAATCCTGCGCTCTTATTCGCGCGCTTCCAGATGCCGGATACGCCACCGCTCTGGCTGACCCATTCCCAGCCGGATCAGGGCACGCGGTCGTCGTCCGCACCCGGCTGGGCGGCGGGGATGATCCCTCGCTGCACCGCGACCAGCGCCGCCTGCGTCCGATTGCTGACGCCCAATTTCTGAAAGATCTCGCTCAACCGGTTGCCAACCGTCTTCTCCGAAAGATGGAGCCGCGCGGCGATCGTGCGGTTGTCGTGGCCGACCGCCAGGAGCTGCAGGATCTCACGCTCGCGTGCGGTCAGCGGCTCATCGCCCTCCGGCCCCATGGTGCCATGCCGAAAGGCCGCGAAGACCCGTGCGGTCTGCGCCGGGTCGAGCGCCGCCTCGCCCCGCTGCACCCGCTCGATCGCGTCGATCAGCTCATCCGCGTCGGCATCTTTCAGCAGGTAGGCCCGCGCCCCGGCTTTGATGGCATCGAACAAGTGCTGATCCTGTTGATACATCGTCAGCATGATGATCTTGACGTCCGGGTGAGTCTGGGCCAGCGTTCGCGCCACCGCCACCCCATCGAGCTCCGGCATCTGAATGTCGAGCAGCACGATATCGGGGTGGAGCGCCGCGACTTGCTCCAGCACCTCGCGGCCCGTCGCCGCCTCGCCGACCACCGCGAAGTCGGTCTTGCGCTCGATCAGTTCGCGCAGCCCTTGCCGGAACATCCGGTGATCGTCGGCCAGCAGCAGCCGTGCCGCTGTCATCGCCCACTCCTTCTGCTCGCCGCCCTATCCAGGGGGATCCACGCCCGCACTTCGGTGCCTGCGCCACTGCGTGCGAGCAGTGTCAGGTGCCCCTGGAGGGCGGCCAGGCGCTCGCGCATCTGCCGCAGCCCGACATGGCCTGGTGCGTGCTCTGGGAGCTGTCCCGGCTCGAAGCCGCACCCGTTATCCCGGACGATCACCCGCAGCCCCTGGTCGGCCTGGTCAATCGCGACCGCTACCCCTGTGGCGCTGGCGTGCCTGGCGACGTTCGTCAGCGCCTCCTGGATGATCCGGAAGCAGGTCGCCTCCAGCGCGGGCGCCAACGCCGGCGGCGTCCGGTTGAGATCGACCTGCACATCCCAGCCGTGCTGGCCGGCAAACTCGACGATGTAGCGATTCAGCCCGCCAACGAAGCCCAGTTCGTCGAACTGCACCGGGCGCAGGGCAAAGATCGCCCGCCGCAGCTCGGCGATCTGCTCGCGTAGGAGCCCTTTGAGCCCGCTCAACTCCTCGCGCAGGCGCTGCGGGTCGCTCGCGATCCAGTCGAGCCACAGGTCTACACGCATCCGCCAGAAGGCCAGCGTCTGGGCGAACCCATCGTGGATATCGCGGGCAATCCGGGCGCGCTCCTCGGCGATCGCGCGCTCCAGCTCGTAGATCGCCCGCGTCTCGCGCACGCGTCGGCGCGCGCTCACGATCCCCTCGGCGATCTCGCTGGCGATGGTCTCCAGTAATGCCAGTTCGTCGTCAGGGACAAAGCTGGCGCGCTCGCGGTAGAGTTCGATCCACCCCACCAACGCTAGCCCATCGTGGAGCGGTAGCACCAGGCAGGCGCCATCCTCGCCGGACGGGTCTGCCGGGGGGGTGAACTGGCGCGGGCTGGGGTGCTCGGTGAGCCGCGCATCAATCCCGAACAGCGCACGCAGGCGGGCCAGATCATCGGCGCTGACGCCCGCCACGCGCGTCGCGATCGCGCCTGTCGCGTCGCGCAGCAGCAGCGCCGCCGCGCGTGCTGGAATGAGCCGCTGGGGAAAGCTGAGCGCCGCGTCCAGGATCTCGTCCAGTGTCGCGGAGTCAGCGATCTGCTGGTTGACCTCGCTCAACAGCGCCAGGTGACGATTGGCGCGCGTGAGCTGCCGGTTGAGATCCTGCTGCTCCCGCAGCGCGTGCTCCTGGCCGGCCTGGTAGCGCCGCTCCTGCCGGCTGATCCACGTCAGGCTCAGCCAGACTGCCAGCCCGCCCAGCAGCCCCCAGCCGACGACGTCGAAGGCCAGGCGCGGCTGCCCGTGGGGGCTGCCCAGCAGCAGCGTCTCGAGCACCTGACCGAGCGCGAAGGCCAGGGCGATCACGGCGCCCAGCGGCCAGCGCAGCTGCAGCAGCAGCTCCCAACGCGACTCCTGGTGAGGTGTGGGATGAATCTGTGTACCTGCCATGGCATGTACCTCTACTCGCCAGCCCGCCGGTGACATGCTCACCACGTTGAATTCTGCCACTATTGTACCAGTTCGCGCCGCTTCCGGGGCGCAGCTGACCGCGCTGCGGTCTGGCGCGCCTGGCGCCGGGCCCGCGCGATCGATGCGCCGATGGCGATGGTCAGGATGGTACCGATGACGCCGAGCGAGACAGCGATCGGGATTTTGTAGAGATCCGCCAGGACCATTTTCAGGCCGACGAAGACCAGGACGGCCGCGAGGCCCGGCTGCAGGTAGGCGAAGCGGCGGACGGAGTCCGCCAGCAGGAAGTAGAGCGCGCGCAGCCCCAGAATGGCGAACACGTTGGAGGTGTAGACGATAAACGGATCGGTTGTGATCGCGAAGATCGCCGGGATGGAGTCGAGGGCAAAGACCAGGTCGGTGCTCTCGACCACGAGCAGCACGAGCAGCAGCGGCGTGGCCCAGAGCCGGCCGTCGCGGCGCACGACGAAGCGCTGCCCTACGTACTCTGCGGTCAACGGAAAGAAGCGGCGGAGCAGCCGCACCAGCGGGTTCTGGCCGGGATCGACCTCGGTCGTCTTGTGGCGCGCCATCTTGATACCGGTGACAATCAGGAACGCGCCAAAGAGATAGAGCACCCAGTGGAAGCTGGACACCAATGCCGTGCCGAGGCCGATCAGCATCCCGCGCATCACGAGCGCGCCGAGGATGCCATAGAACAGCACGCGGTGCTGATAGACGGCAGGCACCCCGAAGGCGGCGAAGATCAGCACGAACACGAAAATGTTGTCAACGCTGAGCGCCTTCTCGATCAGGTAACCGGTGAAGAACTGCAGCGCCACCTCCGGCCCACGCCAGAGGTAGATGACCAGGTTGAAGCTAAGTGCCAGGGCGATCCAGACCGCGCTCCAGATCGCCGCCTCCTTGAGTGAGACCGCGTGCGCGGCGCGGTGGAAGACCCCCAGGTCGAGGGCGAGCAGCGCCAGGACGAACAGATTGAAGCCGATCCAGATCAGCAGCTCGCTCTGCATTGGTTCTCTCCAAAGCTCCACGGTATTCTCGTGCTGGTGGTGCGTTTGCACCGCTCGTTCACGTTGCTGCGCGCGGCTATCGGTGCATGCCGCGGGCGTCGCATGTGCGGAAGGGAACCTTGCTCGTGGAGGTCATGCCTGGTGTGCCCAGGGGTGGAGCGCACGCTGGCGTGCGCTCCACCGGGCGGCGCGATGTGGGGTGCGTCGGCACGATCGGCGCTGACCGTCCGGTGCGGCACCCGCCCACGCGCCATGGTGATGGCCCCCTGCTCCATCCCACCACCCAATGGGATTGTGCGCTGGCCAACGCGCACGAGCCGTGTGCGTCGACCGTGGCTATACGTGATACCCGCCATGCGTTACCGGGCTGCCGCGCTGCTCGATCGCGCGTGACGTGCCAGCGCCCGCAGTCGCGCGACGCGATCCTCGGTCGGCGGGTGGGTGCGGAACAGACGCAGCACGCCCGCGCCACGCAGCGGGTTGACGATGTAGAGCGCGGCGACCGCGGGGTTCGCCGCCATCGGCACCCGGTGCGCCGCCCACTCCAGCTTCTCCAGCGCGCTAGCCAGTGGCAGCGGGTCATCCAGGATGCGCGCGCCGCCGGCATCCGCCTGGAACTCGCGGGCGCGCGAGATGCCGAGCTGGATGAGCGTGGCCGCCAGCGGGGCGACGAAGAGCAGCAGGAGATTCCCCAGCAGGCTGTCGCCGCCTTCCTCGTCGTCGCCGCTCAGCCCGCCGAAGATTAGCGCCCACTGGCCGATGTTGGCGATCATGGTGATCGCGCCGGCGATGGTGGCGACAATTGCCGACAGCAGCGTGTCGCGGTGCTTGATGTGCGCCAGCTCGTGTGCAAGCACACCTGCCAGCTCGTCACGGTCGAGGATGCGCATGATCCCGGTGGTGACGGCGACGGCGCCCTTGCTCGGGCTGCGGCCGGTCGCGAAGGCATTCGGCGTCTCGCTCTCGACGATGTAGACCTTCGGGGTCGGCAAGCCGGCGCGTTGGGCCAGCCGCGCCACCAGTTCGTGGAGCCAGGGCGCCTCGGCCGGGTTCGCTTCACGCGCGCCCGCCATCCGGAGGACGATTTGGTCTGAGAACCAGTAGGCACCGCCGTTCATCACCAGTGCGACGACGCCGGCGATGATCATGCCCCCGGTGCCGCCAACGCCCCGCCCAATCAGGACGAAGAGCACGGTGAGCGTCGTCAGTAAGGCGGTCAGCTTGATCACATTGCGTCCCATTGGCAATTCCTCTCCCGAACAACTGTCCTATCACGGTACGCTCAGGTCTACAAGACTCGCGCCTCATCGAAGCGCACACATCAGATGCCCCAATCTCGCAGAGCGGTGTGCGTCTCGATACAAGACCACGCGTGTGCGTAGTGGTCTGCTGCGCAGTCCAGGAGGCGCCCACAGCATCCGTTCGTGCCTGAACTGTCCTGAGTGTAGCCGCCGGCGGTCGCCAACGGAAGGGCGAGATTTCCCGATCACGGTGGGGAATATTCCCCATGATGAGGCAGTGAATAGACAGATCTCGCAACTCGATCGAGATCTCCGCGCGTAACGCTTCCCCAATCAGGTCGTCCGAATTCACTGCTCATCTGCTCGTCGCGATCGTATGGAACCTGGAGCGATACCACACGCAGTGGGTATCCACAAAGAGTAGCAGCAAATTGACGTGAGGCATACTTCTGAAAGTATTTAGTTGACAAAGTGTCTATATTAGTATACTCTAATACATGATATTCGCCCTGTATAAGATGTTGAGAAGTGCTTGTGCAAAAGTCCCGATCATCCAACCGATCAGAGATGATTTGGTTGGGAAGCGCCCGATTGTTCACCTGGCCAATGCCGCCCTGGCTTGGTGAGAATCGTGATCTGCATCGCACTCCTCCCAAGCCCACGCGTTATGAGGGTTCAGCGCGTGCCCGACGCCCAGTGTACAGCTGGCGGGCAACGATGACCAGCAGCGTGATCGCCGTCAGCGGCAGGACAAAGGCCCACATGATGCCGCTGAAGACCGGCAGCGCTTCATGGTGGGTCGCGTTCAGCACCAGGTAGAGTGTGTAGGCCACGTAATAGCCTACAAACAGCGCCCCCTCCCAGCGCAGGATGGCCTCCCCGTGGAACGCAATCGGCAGGCACGCGACGGCCACCGCCACCATCACGGGCAGATCGAAGCTGAGCGCCGCGGGTGGGACGCTGATCCCGATCGGCGCCAGCAGACTGGTTATGCCCAGGACCGACAAGATGTTGAAGATGCAACTGCCCACGACGTTGCCGATGGCTATGTCGCGCTCACCCCGCAGGCTTGCGACCACCGACGCCGCAATCTCCGGCAGCGAGGTTCCCACAGACACAATCGTCAGGCCGATGATCAGCTCGCTGATTCCCAGGGCCGTCGCGAATGCGACGGCGCCGTCGACCAGCCAGCGCGCGCCCAGCGTCAGGAGCGCCAGCCCGAGCACTACCAGGCCGATCTGGGCCAAGGTGGTTGGGAGCGCCTGACGTCGTGGGGCGCCGTACTCCGCTGCGAACTCGGCCTGGAGGCGCGCGCTCGCCCTCCGGCTCTGCACAATTGTGAAGCCCGTATAGCCCAGCAGCCCTGCCAGGAGCACGGCGCCATCGACGCGACTGACCGTCTGATCGAGGGCCAGCACGAGCAGCAGGACAGAGACTGCAATCATCACCGGTATGTCGAGCCGCAGGATCTGGGGTGCGACGGCCAGCGGGCTGATCAGTGCCGCCAGCCCTAAAATCAACAAGACGTTCGCGATGTTACTGCCGACGACATTGCCGAGCGCCAGGTCCGACTGCCCAGCCAGCGTGGACTGAATGGTGATGGCGAGCTCAGGCGCGCTGGTGCCGAAGGCGACGACGGTCAACCCCACGACGAGCGGCGAGATCCCGCTGGCCGTCGCGAGGCGTGATGCGCCACGCACGAGGATTTCGGCACCGACGAGCAGGAGCACCAAGCCGAGGATAAACGTAAGCAATGTGATGATGCCTATCATGATCCACACCTCCCGCCGCGTCAGCTTGGGCACGCGACCATTCTTGCTCCAGGCGATTCGCAGAGCAACAAAAATGGAGGTGCCACAAAACGTGTGACAGCCTCCACCTGGCCGCGGATGTTTGGGAGCCGGGCCTCCATCTTCATTTCTCTGGATTGTTTCTCTCAGAGAATATACCAAAAGTTTCGTTTGTTGGCAATCGCATGAGCGAGAGTAGCTGTCCAGAGTTAGGGTAAAGAATTTCAGGAGGTCGCTTTTGATGGGCGCTGGCGCTCGGAGCCTGTCTGAGCGGCAACGCCACGCTCATGCGTACCTCGACGAACGTGATCGTCGCCGGGCTTCCCGAGCGCGCCAGCTATCCGATCTGCTTCGGCATCTTCTTGAAGTATTGGTTGATCATCACCATGGCGCCATTACTGATTGCCGCTGTCTACATTTGGCTGCACTATCTGAGGCTGCTGGGGAGCGGAGCGGCAACGAGCACATTGGACACCCAATCGGGTGGAGGCTGATCGTGGACACCCGTGGAGTGATCCGGCGGACAGTGATCCGCCGCGGTCGGAAGCGATTCGCTCGCTAAGCGGCACCAGACGGCGTGATACAGTTCTGCCGTCACGCGACTGACAACGTACGAATATCGGTGCCCATTCATGACGCCCGGTAGGTTGACGGCGGCGTTCCCGGCCCAAACCCACCGGACAGCGCCGGGACATATTCCCCGGTGCGAATCGGGAAATCCTGCCCTTCCGCCGGCGCCCGCCAGCCGCTACACTGAGGCATGAAGGCGTGAGGACGCCAGGGAATGTCATGCTGGGCGCAGCCATAAGACGGAGCGACGAGGCTCCGGATGCCCGGCAGGCTGATCTGCTGCGCTGCGCTCAGCGCGACAAACCAGAAGGTGCTCGCCGCTGGACAGAACAGTCATACTACCACCGCCACGTAACCCTATTAGGTTTGAGGAGGTTGAACGCTATGACCCACCAGGAACTGTTGGCGATCGTCGAGGAAGGGCTGGAAAATAGGCGCATCGCGCCGCACCTGGCGGCTTACATCGCGGCCGAGGTGCTGGGCGTCGAAGCGCGCGCGACCGGGTATGACGAGCGGGTACGCCTTGAAGACGAGACCGATGAGGTGCGCTGTGGCTGATAGGTCGTAACGCGAACGGGAGTGTACCATGTGATTGCTCAGGTCGCTTGAGCGCGGTGAAGAGCTCCATTCAGTACGCCGAGGCGCCAGGGCGCCAATGCCCTGGCGACCAGGTACTCCACTGCTGCGGCATGCGCCCCTCAGCCGTAGCACCAGGAAACATTCCCCACTCACAGCAGGAAATCCTGCTCTGTTGCTGCTGTCCCCTGAGCGCTATACTTGGAGCCAGCACCGCCGTGCGCCTGGTGCGGTCGCCAGCGTGGCATGCGCAGCAGATTCAGCACGCGCACACGTGGGCCGGCTGGTGTTAGGAGCGTGATGCGGACGGGAGGCAACCATGCGCCGCAGGGCCTTCAAACTGACGGTGTTGCTGCTGTTTGCTGCGCTGATGGCCGCCTTGGGCACTCCCGCCGCCGTCGTTGAGGCGCCGGAGGCGCGCCAGCCGGCCGCTGAGCAGGATACGCGGCGCGACGGCATCGACACGCTCGCGCGCCTGGCCGATCAGGAGCGGCTGTTCCGGGCGTGGCCGCCTGCGGAGGAGCGTGCAACCGGCGCGTATGGGGACGACTAGAGCGAGGAGAGCGGTGGCGTGACGCGCGCCGTCGGTTGCCGCCATGGCGAGCGCCTTACCTCCCCTGTCTGGGCAGGTTGTCTCACGGGTTTACGATAACGAGAGGAGTTGGCTATGGAGTTTCTTGAGCGCCTATTCGGGCGCAGAAAAGCGTCTGAGGCTCAGCAGCCAGTGACCGAACGCGGCTCGTTCCACATGCAGCCAGAGCCACACGCTGACGAACAGGCGCTGCAGCGCTACCGCTACATGCTCCGGACTGCACCACCCGAAGCGATCGAGCAGGCGCACGCGGAGGCCTTTGCCCGGCTGTCGCCGGCCCAGCGGGCGCAGGTGCTGCGCGAGCTGACCGCCAGGCTGCCCCCGCATGAACAGGCAGCCGCGACACTCGGCCAGGACGACCCACAGACCCTGGCGCGGCTGGCTACCCGCGCCGAGCTGCGCCAGCCGGGGATGCTGGAGCGGACGTTTGGCGGGATGAGTGGCGGCATGCTCGCTGGCACGATCTTCGGCAGCCTGGTGGCGGGCTTTGTCGGCAGTGTAATCGCCCAGCAATTCTTTGACAGCGTTGGGAGCGATGCCAGTTGGGCTGAGGGTAGCATGGGTGAGCAGGCAGAGAGCGACTTCGGTGGCCTCGACCAAGATGTCGGCGGCACTGACTTCGGCGATGTGCTATGAAGCCTGCCCACAGAACCTGGGCGTGTGCCGCCAAAGTTGCGCCGTCGTTCGCTGCGGTGATCGCGCAAATTGTCCTGCTGGACGCGATGTTTTCGCTGGACTCGGTGATTACCGCCGTGGGTATGGCCGATCAACTTGGGGTCATGATCGCCGCTGTCATGATCGCTGTTGGCATTATGATACTGTCGGCAGGCGCGATCAACGATTTTGTCAGCCGTCACCCGACGGTGAAGATGCTGGCGCTCAGTTTCTTGCTGCTGATCGGTGTGTCACTGCTGGCAGAGGGCTTTGACCAACATATTCCGAAAGGATACATCTACTTCGCCATGGGCTTCTCGGTCTTCGTGGAGATGCTCAACGTGCGAGCGCGCAGCCACGCTGCCAGGCCGGTGGAACTGCGCCAGCCCTACGTGCCGGAGGCGAAGTAGCGCTCTGCAGCGTAGGCCCGCTGGAGCAACATCATGCTTGAGACAGTATCGCTCGAAATCGCGATTATTATCGTGCTCATTCTGGCCAATGGATTCTTCGCGGCCTCCGAGATCGCGATCGTCTCGGCGCGCAAGGGCCGCCTGGAGCAGCAGGCGGCAGTGAGGCGCCGCGGCGCGGCGGCAGCCCTGGATTTGTCCGAGCACCCCAACCGCTTCCTGGCGACCGTGCAGGTCGGTATCACCCTGATTGGCACCTTCGCCGCGGCGTTCGGCGGCGATCGACTGGCCGAGCCGATCGCCGCCGGCCTGCGGGCTGCCAGCCCCGCGCTCGCGGACTACGCGAGCGGGATCGCGCTCGGAATCGTCGTCGTGGCAATCGCATACCTGTCCCTGATCCTCGGCGAACTGGTGCCGAAGCGCCTGGCGCTGCAAAACGCCGAGGGGATGGCCGGCTTCGTCGCGCCGGCCATGCAGATGCTGGCGCGGCTGGCCGCCCCGGTGGTCTGGTTCTTGACCGTCTCGACCGAACTGGTGTTGCGGTTGCTGGGGCGCCACAACGTCGCCGAGACACCGGTCACCGAGGAGGACATTCTGGCGCTCGTGCGCGAAGGCGCCGCGGGCGGTACAGTCGAGTCGGAGGAACATGACCTGATCAGCAGTGTGTTCACGTTCACCGATCGAACGGTTCGGTCATTGATGACGCCGCGCACCCAGATTGTGGCGGTCGAGATCGAGACCCCCCTCCCCGCCATCCTGCGCACGATCACTGAGTCGGGCTACTCGCGCGTTCCGGTCTACGAAGCAGCGCTCGATCAGATCATCGGAATCCTCTATGTCAAGGATCTGCTGCGATCCTGGGAGCGCCCGGAGACGATCGACCTGCGGGCACTGCTGCGTCCGCCGCTCTACGTTCTGGAAAGCCGGCGGGCGCTGGATGCTTTCCAGCAGCTCCAGCAGCATCACAGCGCGCTGGCGATCGTGCTCGACGAGTACGGCCAGGTGGCCGGCCTGGTCACATTGGAGGATATGTTGGAGGAACTGGTCGGCGATCTCGCCGACGAGTACGACGAGGCAGCGGAGGCGATCGCGCGGCGCGACGACGGCAGCTACCTGGTCGATGGGCTGCTGCCGATCGCCGACTTCCAGAAGCGGCTGCGCATACCGGGTGTGGATGAGCTCGCACGCGCGCGCGGCTTTGAGACGGTTGCGGGCTTGCTGTTGGCGCTGCTGGGACGTATCCCGATCGCCGGTGAGACTGCGTCCTGGCACGGGTATCGTTTCGAAGTAGTGGACATGGACGGGATGCGGGTCGACAAGGTTCTGATCACCCAACTGCACCTAGACAACGACCAGCAAACCGAAGCCGCGCTGGCCAGCGGCGCGCTGTTGCCGCCGCCGGATAGTGTCGGGAAAGGGGATCGGAAGGAGCGGACGGCTGGTGAGTAGGAGGTACGTGCCTGATGTACCGGCGCAATCCAGCGTTGTGGCTGCCGGGAAGCGTGGAAGGAGGTCATGGTGCTACGACTCATGCCCGACAACACAAACCCAGCAACGCGGTTGCTGCGCTATAGTGTCGCAATTGCCGTCGTCGTGCTGGCATTACTGTTGAAGCTGTTGCTTACTCGTGCGATTGGGGATGAGAGTCCGTTCCTCCTCTTTTTGTCCGCCGTGATGATCAGCGCCTGGTACGGGGGTTTCGGGCCGGGGATCGTGTCTACCATGCTGGCCGCGCTCGTGAGCACGTACTTCTTTCTGGGGCCGGTCTCCTCTCCGGAGGCGGCTGGTACGGCCAACTATGTCAGGTTGGCGTTGTTCCTGATCGAGGGCGGGGTGATCAGCGCGTTCAGTGGCGCGTTACGGCGGGCACGGCAAGCCGCCGAGGAAGCCGTTCGGGTGCGCGATCAGTTTCTCTCCATCGCCGCACATGAGCTCAAAACACCGCTCACCGCACTGCTTGGGTACGCGCAGGTTCTCAATTACCGGATCATCCGTGAAAACAGCCTTTCCGAACGTGAGCGGCACGCGGTGCGGGTGATCGCCGATCAAGCAGCGCGGATCCACAAGCTGATCGACTCGCTCCTTGATCTGGGGCGCATTCAGGCCGGCCAGCTCAGCATCGAGCGGCAGGTGGTCGATGTCGTCGCACTGTCACGGCGGCTGGTGAATGAGCTACAGCCACTACTTGAGCAGCACACCGTCGAGTTCAGGGGCCCAGCCATGCCGCTCCTGGTCGAAGGTGACGCTTTGCGCCTGGAGCAGGTGCTTCAGAATCTGCTTCAGAACGCGATCAAGTACACTCCGGCGGGTGGACCGATCACGATGCACGTCGAACAGCAGGCTGATCAGGTCTGGATGACGGTTTGCGACCGCGGGATCGGCATTCCGGAGGCCGCCCAGCCCCAACTTTTCCAGCGCTTCTACCGTGCCGATAACGTCGCCTCGCGGCACACTCGTGGAATGGGTATTGGGCTGTACGTGGTGAAGGAGTTGGTGACGCTCCACGGCGGAACAGTCGAGGTGATCAGCACGGAGGGGCAGGGGAGCGCATTTACCGTCCGTCTACCGCTCTGTACGTCCTCACGATCGACTCGCCCCTTGCACCACGCTGACGCTGCTGTGTCTTCGCGCGCCCATCACTAAGAACGTGCAAAGATACGGACAGGCGATTGAGCAAGCCGCCGCCGCGCCTATCTGGCGTCGTTTCCAATCGCTCAACCGAATGAGTAGGAAGAGAAGCCCGTGCATACGGAGATGAATCTGCTGGACGCCGGCCTGGGGGTGCTTGCGGTGGTGGTCCTGGTGTTGTTAAACGGCTTTTTCGTCGCCACCGAGTTTTCGCTGGTCAGCGTGCGGCGCACGCGCATCGACGAGCTGGTGGCCGAGGGGCAGCACGGAGCTGTGGTGGTGCAGCACGCGTTGGCGCGGCTCGACTCCTATATCGCGGCGACCCAGCTCGGCATCACCATGGCCAGCCTGGCGCTCGGCTGGATCGGCGAGCCGGCGCTGGCGCACCTGATCGAGCCGGCCCTCGCCGTTCTTCCGGCACACATGATTGCCACTACCGCCCACACGGTTGCGGTCACCGTCGCGTTCGTTATCATCACTGCCCTGCATATCGTGCTCGGCGAGCTCGCGCCAAAGAGCATCGCACTGCAGCGTCCTGAGCGCACCGCGTTGTGGGTGACCGGCCCGACCACGCTATTTATGAAGCTGTTCTGGCCCTTCATCGCGGTGATGAACGGCGCCGGCAACCTGATCGTGCGCGCAATCGGCCTCACGTCGGGCAGCAGCCACGCGACCGTGCATTCATCCGCGGAGCTGCGCCTGCTGGTCGAGCAGAGCGGTGAGGCGGGCGCGATCGACGCGGAGGAGCAGGAGATGCTGATCAACGTGTTCGCCTTTGCCGACCGCCCGGCCTACCAGGCGATGCTACCGCGTCCCGAAGTCGTAACAATCGAGCATGACGCATCGAATCGGACGCTGGTCACGCGCATCGCTGAGACCGGCCACACCCGCTTTCCGGTCATTGGGCCGCACGGCGTTGATGATGTCCGCGGGATCGTCTCCGGCAAGGATCTGTTTGCGGCGCAGCGCGACGGAGCGCTCGACCTCGACGCGCCAATCGCGCCGCTCGTCCGCCCGGCGTTCTTCACGCCGGCCAGCAAGCGGATCGGCGAACTACTCCCTGAGCTGCGCGGCAACCACATCCGCATGGCGATTCTGCTCGACGAGTACGGCGGGATGGCCGGCATCGTGACGCTGGAAGACCTCGTTGAAGAGATCGTCGGCGAGCTAGCCGACGAAGGCGAGGTCGAGCCGCAGGAGGTGCAGACGATCGATGAGCGCACAAGCATTGTGGCGGGCACAGTCCGCGTGGAGGAGGCCAACGATGAGCTGCATCTGGACCTCCCGCAGGGCAAGTACGAGACGCTGGCCGGCTTCATGCTGACGTGCCTGGGCCGGCTGCCCAACCCTGGCGACCGGGTGACCTACCAGAGCGTCTGGCTCACGGTCCTCGAAATGCAGGGGCCGCGCATCAAGCGGATCGAGGTACAGCGCATCCAGGAGCCCAAGTAGCAACGGAGCGAAGAATGGCAGAAACGGAAATGTGTCGATCTACACGTGCGATGCTGATGCGGAAAACCGCGTGTCACTACCCGGAATCGCTGATCGTCTGCCAGGCGCTCTGTCCATGTTTGACGAATACGTGTCACCCAGACATTGCGCAGCACAAAGCGTGACAGAGCGTACACGAAATCGATTAACTGGATTCTTGACCCCGTTGCTACTCAGACCCCAGGTGGAGCTGTCACCGCTCCCTCTGGCCTGCAAACTGGTCATCCCTAGCGGCAGCTCCAGAGAGATCGCCCCGTCCAATACGAAACTGAGGATCGCCATGCGCTAACACCATGCGCTCGATGTGCAGCCCAACGCTATCCACTGTGCGCGAGCGCGATTGATTCAACAGTCGCGACAATGTATGCTCACGCCCAGGCGATCTTCTCGACTTCATGCTGCAAGTCTTTTCGCGTCCCGCGAATGTAAACCAGCGTTGTGTCCAGTGAATCATGGCCCATCATTTGGGCCAGCCGGTGCAGCGGGACCGTTTCCGCCATCCGGTAGCCAAACCGATGGCGCAGGTCGTGTGGGCTCACATCGCTCAGGCGCGCCTGGGTCGCGTACTTCTTGATCAGGTATCCGAGCGCACGCTCGCTGAGCGCGTGGCCAGTCTTCGCTGATGGGAAGAGGTACAGCGCCGTGTCTGCCAGATCGCGCAGGTAGGCCGTCAGCGCGGCGCGGGCCGTGGCGTTGAGCGGGACTTCCCGATATTTGTTGCGTTTGCCGTAGACACAGACGAAGCCACTGCGCTTGCCAATTGTCACACTGTCGCGGCGCAGTGTGCAGAGCTCGCGTGCGCGCAGGCCAGTATGGAGCAGGAGGGTGATGATCGTCTGGTCACGCAGGCTGCCGGTGGCCGTCACCGCGGCGACCAACGCCTCCTCCTCGGTGTCGTCCAGATGGCGCGGGGCGCTGTTCTCAGCTGGAATGAGCTTCACCGGCGCCGCCACATTGCGCCCAATCTGTCCCGTCTCAAGTGCCCAGGCCACATACTGCTTGATGCTGATCAGTGCGCGGTTCACGGAGGCGGGTTTCAGGTGCTGGGTGTGTTGGAGATAGGCCCGATAGCGGGTGATGAGCGGCGTCGTCAGCGCGGGTGGTGTAAAGGCGGGCGCATGCTCTTGTCCCGCCGCCCATGTGCGCTCACACCAGGCGATGAACTGCCGCAGGTCGCTGCGGTAGTTCCGTACGGTCGCAGTGCTGGCATCGGTGTGTTCGCCGAGGGCAGTGGTGTAGGCATCCAGTGCTTGCTGGCCCTCGTCCGACAGGGCGGGTAGCGCCGGTCGTTTCATCGCAATCCCTCCTCAGCACATTAGCAGACATCGGTTCACAGCGTTCTGCGCTGGATTAGCAGACATGATTACGTGGTTTGAGGCCGCCTCATGTCTGCTATACTCACTTAGCAGACATCAGCATCGTGACCGCGGCATCGTGAATACGAAAGGATCTGCCCTCGTATGGCATCGATCGAACGCACCGCCTACCCGCGCTATCAGCGGAGCCTTACCTCGGCTGAGTTGCGGCTCCATTATACCCTGACCGACGACGAACGGGCCTGGCTCCAGGCCACCACTCGTGGTGCGGCACGGATGCTGTGTTGCGCCGTGCTCCTGAAGGCTGTCCAGCACCTCGGCTACTTCCCGGCGCTCGATGCGGTGCCGCAGACCATCGTCCAGCATCTCCGCACGGCGCTCGACCTCGACCCGACCACCACACTCAGCATCTCACCCCGAACACGCTACACCTATCATCGCCTCATCCGTGAGCGACTCGCCCTGATCACGACCGGCCGCGTGGTGCGGCACATCGCCGCCGAGGCGGTCTATCAGGCCGCCCGCGTGATGGACAATCCGGCCGATCTCATCAACGTCGCGATCGATGCGCTCATGCGCCAGCGCGCCGAAGTGCCGGCGTTCTCTACCCTCGACCGGCTGGTGCGCCGTGTCCGCACGCTCGTCAACCGCCAGATCTTCGGCCAGATACTGGCGCGCCTCTCGACGGACGAGCAGGCCCGGCTTGATGCGTTGCTGATCGCGACCGTGGAGCGCAGCCGCACGATCTTCAACACCCTCAAGCTGGTCGCCAAGCGCCCGTCGCATCACCATCTCGACGCGATCCTCACCCACCTGACCAGGGTTTCGCGCCACGCACCTCAGTGGACATCAGGAATGAGATTCCTCGTCGCACCAGGGCACTGGTATGCTATGCAGATAGGACGAATCTCATTTCACCTGTCCCAAGAGCTTACTGGCGCGAGATCCTGCAGATACCCCCATCATTATCAATCAGCCTCTATCGTCACTTCCACCAGAGGTCTGCCTTCGACCAAAGCCTCAAGGTCTGCATCCGATTCTGACATCTGAATGAGCTTGGAGAAGATATCCCGTCGTTCGGCCTGATCTAGAATAACCCTCGCCCTGACCGGTAGGTCGGCCTTAACACTCTCTTTAAGATGGAACATGAATTTAGGGTTGGCCTGAAGATTGGCAAGCCAGTCGCAAAGATATAAGCGACCACCCAGATTCTCGAACGATAGCTCTATGCGACGGGGCAATCCTGATTTCCGACCCGTGGTGGTGATATCGATAGTCTGACCGTGTTCCAATGCGCTCCGAATTCTCTCGTCCATAATACTCCCCTTGATACTGTATACCTTCTCTGTAAAGTCAGCCGCCCAACGCTTGGATTCAGCGGCTT